>Ga0181612_168283_pt1 | contig 14918 bp, 14 predicted proteins | sample HoacroProtozoa21_FD_119630 | JGI IMG/M metagenome (GOLD analysis project Ga0181612, IMG submission 119630) | Hoatzin crop microbial communities from Cojedes, Venezuel. Combined Assembly of Gp0051906, Gp0051904, Gp0051908 | reverse complement strand
TGGGTGGTAGAGGAAATTCAGGAAAATGATAAGAAAAAATGGTGCTGGATTGTGTCTATTTGATTGGATATATTTTAACGAGGCAGAACACAACAGTTAAATTACCTTTTGATTGAAACTGATGACAAACTTTCTCCTTTGAAGAGTGAAAATGAATTCATGCAGCCCAACAATATTATGAAACCAAGGGCCGAAACCCCAGGGCTTGCTGGAAAGGAAATGAAAGAAATGCCACAAACAGACCATTTTTAGCTTTGTGTTAAAGTTTCTATCAATATATTTTAGTAGAATTTCTTGTTTAGAAAGCATTTTGTAGTTATATGGGAATGAGATTGGAAACGGTGGCAGTCCGGTCCTCTGGCAGCCAGATGAATCAGCTTCTCTGGGCTCTTGTCTTCTTACAGCTACTAGAGATCTCTCTATTACATGTTATTGAGTATGGCATTCAGAAATAATTTTCTAACTTTGTTGCCATTGCAGGTTGAGTCACTATTCAGATTTAACAGAGCTAGAACACATTGTGTTCTTCAGAAGTGATAAACGAGCAATAATGAGATGCAGAAAGAAGATGAAGGAACTTTTGTGGTAGGTTATTTTGGCAACAACTTTGGTTTAAGTAACAAAAACTGAACTAAGTAAGACTAAAGTGTGCAATCTGTAATCCTAGACTACCTGGAATGCGAATAACAAATACCTGCATATGTTCAGACACAGCATTCAGAAGGTAATCTCTTTTCCCATCATGTTCACTTAAAGACTCTTGAGGTATTCTAAGGGTATCAGCCTCTGTTCCTGAAGTTGAAGGCTGAAAAGCAGGTCTGGAGGAGGGTTCCTCTGGGTGTCTTTCAGGGAAGAGTTTCAAATAAACCTTGTTCATTCCATTGTTTCTGGTAACTTTTGTACCTCAGTAGAATTCCCACTGACTTGCAGAAAGGCAGTGTTTTACTTCAGGTATTTGATCTCCAAAATCTAAGATTTTTTTTTCTGTAACAGTGCAATAATTTTAAATGCATTTCCTTTAACTAAGGAGAACACTAATTGCAACTCAAGAACAAAGACAGATTCAGATTGTTTAAGAACTTTAGGGAGTCTTTAATCAGAAATCAAAAAATAAGCTTTTCAAAACAGTTGACTTCTAAACTAAGAAAGTGAAAACCAGAGAGAATTTTTCCTTTCTACAACAAATCCTCCAACATGAGAAGCAAGCTTTGGACCTCCACTTTTTGCTTCATGGCCACTAAAATATGTGTATTGGAATGTTTCATGGGAAATGGTGTGAAGAGACAGTTGTTCACGGAAATAGTTTTCCACCGCTTTCATCAATTCTATTAGTCGTTTCCCCAGCTTCATTAACCAAAGCTTGTTCACTGCTTTTTTCTGGTGGAAAAGTGAGTCTTTCAAGGGTCTTTTTCTGCCCCCAATCAGAAAAATCAGGTGCCACTTTGATCCTTGATATATTCTATCTATTCATATACCCTGTGGGAAGAATCTGAAGATAAAAGTGTGTGCACGAAGAGTTAGTTCAATGTGAACTTTAATGGAACTGGAAAACATCACTGGGCTGTGTTAAAAACAAAGAAAAAACAGCAATTGTCAGAAGTACAAGGTCTGAACAAAAGACAAATACCACCAGTGAGAATGGGATTCAGGCCACTTGTCTTCCAGTCCATGTGTGCCACATCTGCAGGGGTGAAGGGGCTTACCTTCTCAGTTACATGTGATGAGGGGAACAGACTCCCTTGTGTTCAGCTCCCACAGGTCTCGAGGTGTGAGAGATGAATGGAAAGGATGTTACCCACTGAACAGGTAACACCTACTCTTTTTGCATAACAGAAGATGCTTGCCACGTCATGCAAATGAAAGTCCAAAGGATTGCTTGAATAGCCTTCGCAAAGACTGGGGGATCACAGAACAGGCACATTTCATGTGCATACGGATCTCAGATCGCTTAGAAAAATGATATAACGTGAGACAAGATCTGTCACAGCTGCCAGATATCTGAGTTGTGAGTTGGTTAATTGATTTTTATTCTTCACCGGTTTTAATAAACTTGGGAGTTGCAGGCATCAAAGGCATTTGTGCCCTGTGACAGTGTGCTGCTAGAATATAAATGGTGACATCTGATGTACGTTGCTTGGGTGAAGGACAATAGACAACTCCTACAAGCTTCAGCTATCTGTTCCTAACTGTCTAACTGGAACAACAGAGAGCTGATACACCACAGGCTCTTGAAACTGTCCTTAAAAGTACAGATTATGCTAGAACACATATGTTGTTTCAGGGCAGCTCAAGAACAACGTACGTAAAGCACCATGCAATCATTATGAGCTGCAATTGTACAAATTAATTCTGTATGTTGTAAGGCTAATGCATGTTCTTGTCTGATGCCCACAAGGTGACAGGGACTGAAGGAGGTCACACTTTTTTCTTTTCACTGACACTCCCTCCAATTGCTGAACAAGGATTCAAAGGCAACTATATCTAAAGCTTGCTCAGGCCCTTGTTCAGTAGCCTTAAAGCTGAGTGAGCTGCAGAAGGGATCAGGCAGGGCTGCGCTGTCACACAGATAGCCAGGAGTGGGCCTGGGAGCAGTGGGGGGCCCCAAGGGCAGAGCAAATGGAGCTGCCTACTAAGATGAGCAAAGTGCGGTTGCAGTGGTGCTGTCATAAATGCGAGAATGAAATCCCTGAGAAATTAATAGCAAAATACTCCCAGAGTTACTGTGTATTCCAAGCAAGGCAACCCTGTGCGTTTCATGAAGTGATATTGCTGTAAACAGGAAAAGGGTTAATCCAAAGACCAGCCATGCTTAGCAAGTATTTCTTACTAACTTTACCCAGTATCTGTGGGCATGAAGTACAAGATTCTACATACAGCTGCCTGGGAATATTGCACATTTGACTATAGCTCTAACCACTATCACTAGCTTCTTTCTTCTGGAAGTACAACCTCTAGAATCTGATTCTCTTTTATTGTCATCACTTGAACTGGATTTTGCTTTGCTGTATATTAGGACTAAGTATGGTGACTACAACTACCTGCCAGCTTTCCTCAGGCAACAAAAAAGCAAAGTTAAGATTACTTGGTGGTAACCTTTAGAATCTAAAATTCAGCAAGCTATGAGGGTCTCTATTGTGTGAGATTCCTTAATCAATAAATGCAGTTCCTCTTGTGTCCAGCTCTGCTGACCTGATTCATGCAAGTGAGTTCACTAGTCATAGACATAAAAATCAAGAACCGTATATTTGTTAGGACGTTGTGCTTTTACCTGGAATGATAATACTGAACACTGACTCACCTTCTCTTTCCTAAACTAAAAATCACATTAGTGAAACCAGTAGAGTGAAAAACTGTAAAATGTAATTACAGAACCGTCATAGTATGAACAAAACCTACCTGAACTATTAAAAACTTGCCAGATTTTAAAGACTAATTTATAATGCCACAATGTTGATAAATACAAAACACATAAGCAAATACTCCTCTACTCAGCATAGCCAGTTAGGAATAAACACTATACAGACACCTGTGACAAATATTTATGGGACTAAGCAGGCTGGCTGCATTTGCTTTTGGATAGAACAAAACAACATTAGAAGAATCTGACCAAAGGGAGCTAATAATTACCTGTTATTGGTAACTAAAAAACTTTGGATAAAAGAGTTATCTGGCCAAACACACACAAACATATATACAAGCTCATATGGCACATACACAAGTATATCTATTGCTCACACCATATATAGGTATACTGTCATCAAAAGCCATTGGGAAAAATGCTAATGTTTACTTTCTATCTTGAAAAGACTGAAATCTTCTGTTTTGGTGACATCAGAAGGTAGGTATCTGATGAGTGTAGTGTATTACAACAGTTACAGTTAGCACAATACTTATCAGGGCTGTGGTTATACCCTCGCTCCCAGAGGAAACACAGGTCCGAGCATTTTGGGGACCTCTTCATTGTTGCTCGACACAAAAAAGAGGGCTGCAATTGCTGGATCATCCTCCCTGCCTATTTTCCCAGGAATCTGCCTTATTAGTTTAGCATTCAGTAGGCTGAACACTGTGGACCTTGATTTATATTGTTATTTGAGGTTATCAGAATGAATTGGTTCAGTTTTATTAGAAAGAGCATAAATTCTGCTGGCTATACTAACATATCAGGTCTTTCTTCTAATTCAAGATGTATCTGCAGTTGCAACAAGTATTCTTCTGGAATGGACTTTCATCAGAAGCCAGACATCTTACAGCAGTGTGTTGGTTTAGGTGATATTTCCTGGACAAAAGGTCCTTCGAACATGAAGTGATTACATGGATTGAGACTAAATTTACTGTAGGTCTCCCTCTTTTTGAGCTAACTTTTCTCAATTTTGATGTAAAATTCTGAAATTAACATTCTGGTCCTTAAACTATTGTAATGGATGAAGCCCATCTTGTTCACAGTATAAAGTATATGATTCAATACTTTATTAATAAAGGTAGGTTTTGTCAAGATTAGAAGGTGTATGCTGGGGTCAGTAGCAATAAGTAAAAGAGTTTACGCATATCCCAGTCAAAGCTAATTTTAAAAAGCCTGCATATTTAGTTCTTCTCATATACATGCAAAAGTACTTCACTGCAGACTGACATTTTTAATAAGGGTCATGGCTGGAATTTTCCTGTATAATGCTCCAAATTATGCTGCCAACAACAAATTTAAATGTTGTTTGCATATGGCACATAAACATTTGTTTGCACTTTGCTCCATTCTTGAATCACACTGCAGACTCTATGGCAAGCTGTCAAGTTGTAGGAATTAAAACAAATGTCATGGGCTACAAACTTATGCCATATGATACTAAAGTATCTTCAGGGAAATTTGCAATAAAGCTTAAAATCATTTCAAAGCTGACTCTGAATGCCTTTCATTGTGCATTGGTTTATGACAACACACAGAGGCATGAGAAAGGGTTTTCAATGCCATTTCTTCTTCCAGCAGATCATTATAGACAGATCTTTTTCTATTTCATGCTGAAATTCTTGAACTCATCCTCTCCTGGCTTTCACCACCTTTGCTAAATAGCATCACCACTTTCTATCTTAGCTGGTGAAGGGTCAGTTATCCAGTTAATCTGAAGATGTGGAGGATTAAGCATTTGGTCTGGTCGCCTGTTCTTTCTTGGTCTTGGAGAAGAGACAAGGTGGCCCTTGCTGCTGCTTGCAGCCATCTAGGGCATAGCAGAGTCAGTGGGCAGTGCAGTGTGGGAATAGCTCGGCCCAAACCAGGTTATTTGCCATAGGTGCCCCTCTGTAGTGGGCTTTGCCATAGCTTGCAAGCTGACACCTAGCAGCAGACTGCTGGTGTGGACCCTGCATTTGCTCTGCCAGTGACAGATTTGGAGGACCTCAACAAAAAACGAGATCCATTCCAATTAGGAGAGATTGGTTGGAAAACAGCCAGGAACCTTTGCAACTGTTCCTCAGCATCCAGAGATTTTCAAGGCAATGTGACACTCCAGGAAATGAGTTTTGGCCAGTGTCTGGCTCTTATGCATGACCTCATAGATAATATTGGCACAAAAAGAAATGGATGTGAATGGACCAAGAATTAACCTTAGAATTAGATTGGTAGAAGATTGGTGGAACTTGACTAACTAGGAAAGTAGTGAGGTTCTGGAGTAGACTTGCAGATGAGACATGGGGGTATGCAACAGATGCTACTCTGTTGTTTACTCTGTTAGTCCATATCTTATGTATTCTCTTAAAGAGCCCATGGCCGGGCAGCACAGTGGAACACTGTTTGGTTGTCCCATGCTGGCTGGCAAAGCTGTTGCAGAGAAAAAGAGGTTCCCTCTACTCTGAGCGCTGCTGGGCTGGGAGAAGCTGGGAGAAGCTTTTGGAGTCAAGATGCAGCAGGTGCGGTTGGAGGAGGAGGCAGAGCAGGCAGGGAGCCTGCGGTATAGGGACAGACTACAAGAGAGAAGAAAGTGACTGCTTCCTGCAGGGAACAGAGTCACAGACAGGCCTCAAAGATGATGGAAGAAAGAGATATGGATGCCAGAGTTTTGCTGGAGCCCAAAAGCCACAAAATACTGCTGGCTGGGAAAACAGTATTGGAAGGAAGGACATGGCTTTCTTCCATGGGCTGGCTGTAGGCTTGTTTTCAGACTTCTGTGGTTTGAATTTTCCTCTTTAAAGAGCCATCTGGTCATAAACTATATTGCTTGGAAGCCTTGTGGTATGCTCACTTTGAGCAGAAGACAGTTTTTCTGATCCAGGTTTCTGGCCATTTCATCATCAGAGGGAGAAAAGCCCACACTAGTTTTAAAATGGAGACCAATGAGTTTAATAAGAGCCCCGTCAGACGCAGTTGCTGTATTCTGGCAGTAGCTGGACTTCATGATCTTGGGCTACCTTTGGCTATATGTCCATGGCAGGGCGTAGTGTCCATTAAGTAAGGGCATGGTGCAGGTAAGCAGACCCCAAACCTGTCGAATCATTAGCACATCTTCTGGTACAATTTTAGTGGTGAACAAGTGCTCTTCATTCAAGGCCAAAGGTGTCTTAGGGAACAGCATGAGCCGTGCACCATTCCCATTAGATGATATGGATAAGGCTGCTCTGTTTTGGTGGGGTGAAAAGCTTAGGAGCAGGGATGCAAGCTTCTCTGTGACTCAGCTGAAAATGAGCTGGGGTAGATGTTCATTGCTTGCGTTGCTTAACAGACAAGCATCTAGTTCAGAGAACAGTAAGCCAGAGCACTTATCTATATGACATGGAGACGGTGGTGTTTTATAGGAATTCTCTGGTGACAAGTAAAATTACTTGATAGGTATTTTCAACTGTATACAGAAGAAGTGAAATTCCGGACCACAGAAGAAAAAGGGGTAAAATTAACTTCTGTGATCAATGTTTTTTTCTAAGCTTCTGTAATCCTAAAGGCTTTTCCCTGCACAAATAGTTTCAGTAGTTTCCTAGCTCCAGTCTCCTGCTCAACCCTGCTGATCTGTATTTCAGACTTGACTGTCTCAAGCATCTGCTTTCTTCCTGTGAACAATTTTTCTTGGCTGAGAATAGAAAAGGAAGTTCACTGTTAAATTGTGTAGAGAATGGGATAAGTTTCTAACAACATAATTAGAAAGAAGAAAGACATTTCTAGAAGCAACTGGGATTGAATCTTGTTTCTCTGTAGCAGGATTTATAAAATTTCAGGGTGCTTTATATGTCAACCTAGTGCACAGTGCACCGGGTCATCAGTGATGACCTGTTGTTCTGGGGTGTGATTATGCATGATCTTCTCTTATTCTCTAGGGTCACTGTATAGAAATACATGTTTTATGCTGTGACTGAAAAGCAGTATGGCTCTACTTTTGGGTGCAGCTGGAAGGAGCTCACCTTCCCCCTTTCAATCTCCCCCATGAGCTACCATGTTTGTGCAAGGACATTGCCACAGGAAAAAGAGTCAGATCACCTCACAAAGGCCCTGTTGGGTTCATGAACAAGATAAGGGGAGGGAGCACAGGATGGGGTTTCGGGGGAGTCCATATAGCAGCCTCGAGGGCTGAACTAGCTGATGGCGAACATGAAGCCCCTGGGGCTGCTGTTGAGCACCATGGCAGTACGATAGAGACACTTTGAGTTAGATGCTGCTGCAGGACAAATTTCAGCAGTATTCAGTTTTAAGAGATCATGAAAAATAGTGAAATTCTCTGTAATGATGAATTTTTGCAGGTCTAAATTAACGGACGAAAAGAGAACAACATGAAGAGAGAGTATCAAAAGTACAAAGGTCAGGACAGAGGGTAGTTTGTGCTGAAGGATCCTTCTTTCTCCTCACCTAAAAATTTCTAAAAGTTGTCCTTGCCTGTTGCACTTTGCTTCTGACTGCTGCTACTTGCATCCGTGCCCATCAAATAAACACTGTACTAGTAATGGACTGTGTTAAAAGTATGTGGTTAAAGGCTTTTGCAAAAGTTTTTCCAGGTTACCTCTCCTAATTTTGTATCACTTTTTTATTTTGTACCAAGTAGGCAATGCTTTTTCTAGCCTTTGTATATTTGTATGTTTCAGTTTTGCTGTGAAAGATTGCATGGACTGTATATGCCCTCCTTACTTCAGGCACACACAGGTTGAACACCTATCTGCTTTGGGCTATTGTTTTTTATCTTCTTTTTTCTTAGGTAAATTGTAACTAAATGTCATCTCTGTAGGGTGGGATCAGCTAACTTGAAAATAAAATACCCGGACATGAGGAGACACTCTGAAAATTTGTTGCTTTTATTTCAGTGCTAGAGAGGTGTTTTATTAATAGAGCTCATGAGACCTCTAGATATAGCAAAACAAACAACTCCTTGCTTACTGTCATAGCTAAAAAGTATAGCAAAGTCTGTTATGACCCTGGAAAACACAAGAACTATGGTTTGAAAATAGGAGTATCATTAAACATGTGCCATTTCATCGGTTTCTCAGTTAGCCAGAGCAAAGGCGTAACTGCCAAAGTTTGCCACACCATCTGGAATTTTGCTTTAAGAAAATCTCAGTACTTGTGGTACTTGATCTTTGCTACTACTGCTGCTTTTCAGTTCTCTGAAGAAATATGTTATCCATACTCTTCATTTCAAAAATTGGTAGTCGTAGTTCAGTCAGTAGCAATAAGTAGGACAGAAAATGCAGTATTCTTAGCATTTTTGTGCCTAAAGGTATTAGCTAAAAGTCTGGACCTTCAGTGTGCTTTGGCAGATCAGTGCTACCACTGCAGTCAGCACAACCCCGTGGGCTTCAGTGGAGCTGTAAACCTGGGTGAAGCTGGTTGCACGTATGTGGCTGTGTTAGACTGGGGCCTTTGGATACCCTCCTGTGCTGGTCTGCTGGCTGCTGGGGACTGACAGAAGATATGGGGGCTCTAGGCAACAGCAGTAGGTGGGGGTCTGGAGATTTACAGCAGTCTGCTACACAAACTGGACTCAGCAGCTGAGAGAGGTCGGACACTGGGCAGTACGCTTGGTCAGTAGGTCTTTGAGCAAATGTCTATGCTCACCACTGTTAACAGTGCTGAGTCCGAAAGTTGAGTCTGAAAGTCAAGTCCAAAAGCAGAGTGGTTCCACAATCCGTATAAAAAACCCTCCAAAAGCTTCCAAAAGAAAAGTCTTTGTAAAACAACAGTGCAGGGAGGTAGAAAATGAAGGGATAATCTTCCCTGCTATATGTGTACTGTAGTGAAAACAGATGGCAGTGTACCAGTTTATGAGGATTATAAAGTAGCAATTAATCTTTCCTCAGGCATGGATCAATGCCTCCTTCACTCAGTGTGTCACGGGAGGACAGGGGCTCATTGAGCTCGGTCCCGGATTACCAGAGGGTGGTGCTGGCCCATCACCCTGCCTTTCCATCAGTTATTAAAAGGATTATTCCAGTGTAACTTGTTGCCCTGGGTTGCAAGAGTGCAGCACTGTATTTTTTCAAATGACTGCAGAGCAGCTGCTACACAGTAGTATCTGAATGACATCCTAGTGACTGGAGAAAGCGAGCAGTACTTGCAACTTGGAAATTATATTAAGCAGAATGTCCACCATAGTGTTAAGAGTGAGAAAAAAACACAAGTGTCTGCAAGCAGTTGTAAATAATTCCTGGGGAAGAGTTGATCGTGTTGGAAATCAGCTCCTTAAATTTGAAATACAGATGACAGATCTAGCACAAGCTGGGAACTCTCCTGACACTGCTATGAGGTTAGGCACAAGTCGTTTCATGCTTCCTTGCTCTTGCAAAACGTGTGAGCAAATTGTTTCTGGAAGGTAAGATATTAGGGTGGTCATATGAATGCCAGAAGGCATTTATTTGCAGTTAGTGTATGGCAAAGAATTTCTCTTCATACTTCTAACACGAACCTGGAAGTGGGGCCTTGATAATGAAAAGCAGAGTTTGGTTTTGGCAGTGGTCAAACAGTACAAAGGGTCTTGGATCTTTTTTCTTAGTAGAAATCTTAAATTCAGTGCACTGATGTTATGCATCCCTCCCACAGGAATGAAGTATGTTCCTTAAAGAGTAATAGAAGATGGAAGAACTTGATTCGAACAGTAAGCGGAGAAAACCCTTGAGACAACAGTGCAGATCATTGCTCAGCAAATGTGAATTTTTTTAGATTCTTGGAGTAATATGTCTGTATAGAACCAAGACTAACAGTTTTCAACTTCAGGACCGAAATTCTGTTATTATTAATCAGCAAAATCATGAGATGATTTGCACAGCAAGCTGCAGATTCTTTAAGCAAGAAGACCTCAGCAGAATAAAGAAGAAAATACCACAGGAAAAAATTATAAATCCATTGAAATTCATTATGACATTTTTATTTAAGTCATGGAGAAGTATGCCATCCATAATTATACACTTTTGTGCGTGTGCTTTTTAATAAACTTCTGTTTGTGTATGTGAAACTTTCATTATTAGAAAACTAAGGAGGCCTGTGGTGTTCATAATCTTTTCTAACTTGCTGTTCAATTTTAATTATTGTGTATTTAATTTGATAAATGAACAAACTTATAATTAAATGCTTATTTACCGCAGACAAACAAACAAAAAACCCTCACATGCCCCAGTCATTCTTGACACCGCATATTGAAAATATCATTGGAATTTTGGAAAGATATTTCTAGAAATGTTATTTTTCCATTTTCTGATTGGTACAAGCTTTAAGAGCAGGCAACAAAAAAGCAAACATCGACTGCTCATGAAAAACACATAAAAATCTAACAGAACATGAAACAAAAAGTAAAAATTATAAGGAGATCAAGAAAAATCTGTTTTCTTAAAAAAATAATTTCTAGTGTTTCTAAAAATTTTTTCTAAAAACAATAATTTCTACTAAGTAAACAACAGGTAAGAAACATGCAGGTCTTTGTCACTTTTCATCCACCTTATCAAAAGTTTTTCACTGGAATTGAAATTTCTCCTCTACAGAAAGGCAGCACTTCTCATGCATGATGCTGCCTTTCCTAGAATTTGTGTAGCTGCTCAAGAGCAGAAGAACAGTTATGATCACAAAAATCAAAAAAGGCAATTACACAGAGGTTTCTTCAATGAAGTTACTTTTATTTGGCCAGCCCATGCACAACATTACTGTTGTTATCCAAGCCTAATATAACCACCTGAATAATTCTGACCCATTTCAGAAGTTTGTTGTGCTTGTTTCCAGACAATGTACAGAACGTCATTCTCGTGCGCTTTTCTTTCTGAAGCACACCTACAGTTTTGCCGTGAAACATCTATCCTTGATTCATCTCTTTCAGAAAGCCAAACAAACGCTGTTTCATCTCTCTGGCTCACAATATTGTATAGGCACAGCGTGCAGATATTATCACAGTCCCATTAAAAGTAATTGCAGGCAGTCATTTAGACAGTTTTTCTGACTGACTGATTTGTTGATCTTTTCATTTCAAGACAACACTATGAAGATCTTCTGCCCTCTTTCTCTATCTTGTCCTGTTTAATTGACGGGCCAGCATTACTTACAATTTACTGCAGATTGCAGTCTGCTGTCAGCAGACATTCTGAATTCAGAGCATGGTCTTCCATTGATTTGTTGCTGAGGTTAATTAGCACTTCTTTTTGCTGATACCAGGAACATAAATGTGAAGGAAACAAGAAACTTGTATAAATGAAAATCTGCCAATTATGCTCTGCAAACTTGAGTTTAGATACTGTTTAGTGACAGTAATACGAAAAACAAGTTTATCATCTCTATTTTCGAGAAAACATTTTTCCACATTTCAAGTCAGTATGCCTTTGTAAAGCATAAATGCTACCATTTTTGTCTTTTAACTCTCTTTTTTAGTACAGCAGCTTAATTTGCCTACTTCTGAGTCACCCTTAATTCTTAAATATTTTCACTTTTATTTCTGTCTTATCTGTTAACTTTACCCCAAAACAGTTCCAGTGCATGCCAGTTTCCTTTTACATTATTCTACCTCTGTAGAAGTCCTCATCCTCCCTTAATGATTTCTCACTTGTTTTACAGCAATTATTTCTAAGTTTCAGTTCCTATTGAAAAAAAAAATCCCCATCAGCTGAGCGCAGATCCACATTTATATCAAGAACCATTTAAAAACCTGTTTTCAGTGAAATCATTCACAGTCTCCCACCAGCAGGAGGATGAATTCCTTCTGCAGCTCCCATCTGGAAATAGAGTCAATGCTTTTGTAGCCTTTCGCTGAACCCATCCCACTCACGGAGATAGGGGTGGGTTACAGTACGATAGTTATAATAGTTGGAATAGTGCAAGTCAAGCAGGATGGCTTTCAGTTTAACCTTGAATTGAACTGAGGAGGGGAAATCACGGAAATGACGCTAAGGTCACCACTCCTCCCACCTACTCTTGTGCCACAATGTACAGATGTTTGTCTGTCATGATTTCCTCAGTATGAAATGGCTTTATATAAATTCGAATCTCTTTTTCCTTGTGAACTGAATTGTTCCGGTTCTCTCATTCTATGTTTATCCACTGGAAAAGACTTTCCAATGTCCTTCCTCTTCTCTTTACCTATGGAAGCTCTAACATGTGTTCCTGAGTGAAAAGTCAAGATAATTTTATGTAAGGGACATGCTCAGCAAACACTCATTTAGGTGCAGCCATAAATGAATAGGGGAACACTGATGATAGGGCTCGCCTATGGGAGCCATGTTGTACAAGATTCACTGTGAACTTCTGGCAGATTGTGGGAACTTCATGTTAGTGGAAGTTCATTTGAAACATAGTGCACTTCAGAAATCCAAAAAGGAAAAGATATTGTGAGAAAATGAGGAAATGCCAAGAAATTGGTCTGTGGAAATCAGCTTTCAGTGGGAGGAACTGGTACCCAAAATCAAAATGTTTGTAGCAGCTGTAGAAACTCCACATGGTTTCTTCAGTGTGACCCTTAGACTAACAGAGGAAGGCTTCTGGCAAGAATTTTCTCTTTATTTACTTCATCTTCATCGCAGATAGACCTTTGTTGGTGGTATTCCAGAATACCACAGGGTACCCTTCCTTGGACAACCCAGATTGTAGGAGAAGAATAGTCAATTCATTTAGGACTTAATGCTGTCTCTAGCATAGAAAGTGAGAAATTATCTACTTCTTTAATGCTTAGAGTGAACCTGATCTATTTTTTTGTTTTTAACTAGACAAAGCTACTGCATCAAAATGGGATCTACTAGAGGAGGGTATGATAGGTTAATTGGACCATTATTGTAGGAAGATACAATGCAATTATCACTTCTGATTCTGATATAATGTGGAAGTGTAGGTTCACAGTATATTACAATGTGTTGTAAAATCTCATGACTGGTATGAAATTAACCATGTTCAACATTGTAATTACAAAAAAAACCTTACTAGCTGTAGTGTTGGCATACCTCCAGTTCCTTAAAAATACCAAAATTGTTCTTCACAAATTCAGTGTTCTGCAAATTAAAAATGAGTACATTCAAATTGATTCTGTCTCATTGGGACTAGATTATAATTCTGCAAAAGGTATAATATTAACTATAGACTACCTTGAAGATCTACTCCAAGAATACACATCAAATTAGGAAGCTGAAAATTCCATAATGCTCTAGTATTTCAAATTTTTTTTAATTCTGTGAGGCAAAGGAAGTAAATATCAGACTGCATAAATCTGTATACATTGAGAATATCATCAAAGACTCGAAGGGCAGGAAGTCCAATCCCTCTCCCAAAGAATAGGGAGACAGTTTTTACCTTTCATCATTCCTAACTGTCATTTGCCTTGCCTACACCCAAATCTAATGGTGAAGACTTCAGGGCAATGTGTAGCAGTGTTTACTTCCAGATTTCTGTCAAGAATGGAGGCTATTGCCTTGGCATTTTCTAGGACAAACACATACTAACTTCATTTAGACTGAGTCCCAAAAGTGCTATGTGCCTAGAAATTGCAATGAAAGCAATGGTGTCTTTTGCTTTTCTACTGAAAATCAGGACATTATTTTTCTCAAGGTAAGAGGTAAGATGCCAAGTTTTAATTCTTAACCCAGCTAATCTTTAACACATGAAGATGTTATCCACCTAGAAATAATTCTCATACACTGCATGCTCACATCGCAAACTTGAAAATCCCCATAGCTGAACATTTACTTTCTGTGGTGTTCTTAATAGAGTTTATTAAAAAGGAACAGGAAGGCTCTAAGGAAACCTTTCGGTTGCTTGATGACAGCTGTACATATTATTATGCTCTTAAGTTCTAGGCTCCAAGCTAGCTGACGATTCAGGTTGGTGAAATTATTAATTACAGATTTTGCATTTGTGGAGGAAAGTTATGCAACTAAAATGAAACCTGTATTATCTCTATTGGCTGTAATGACAATTAACACTTTGAGAACGGGCAACTTAGGAGAGGAGTTGCTGGAGTGTTTTGTGCCTGGTGTGCGTAGAGCTGAGCAGTGTTTGAAAATCAGCAGGATGGGTCTCTCCTCAGCCATTCCATTAATCTAGCAATTGACGTTTCTGGCAAAAGCAGTTCACTGGTCACTGGAGCTGCTCCTTGGAGTTGTGGCCTTTAAATCTTTTTTTTTAAAGATACGAATATTGTGAGATGCATTCGGAAAAATAATTATTCAGAAGTACACTGATTTCAAACACTGCTTCCACACATCATTGGATGCAAACTACCCTCTTCATAGCACTTTGATAAATTTTCTACCTCCATGTGCAATAGTGTCCATTGCTGGTGTGCCAGACACAAAAATTTGAAGATATATTTACATTAGTATCCATGTGCATGGATTGTGCAAGATGGCTGTCACTTTGATGGGAGGGCCAGTACACAAGGATACACAAAGTTCTGAGTTATTAAGAATTCAGGATGAAAGCAGGAACACAGAATACTGATTATAGAAAAGACCATACAAACTATGATCGATACCTTCAAGCAGCAGCAAAAAAACTAGGG
>Ga0181612_151900_pt1 | contig 14918 bp, 10 predicted proteins | sample HoacroProtozoa21_FD_119630 | JGI IMG/M metagenome (GOLD analysis project Ga0181612, IMG submission 119630) | Hoatzin crop microbial communities from Cojedes, Venezuel. Combined Assembly of Gp0051906, Gp0051904, Gp0051908 | reverse complement strand
ATGGGATGGGATGGGATGGGGTCACTTTCCAAACTGCTGCATGCCAGAGAGGTTCAGCTCTTCCTCTCTTGCCTGCAAAGTGTTTCTTTTCCTTTATAGCTTCTTAAGAAACAATAAAATGAGCAGGATGCAAACCCCCTCCCATCTCGTTCGAATTTTGCTGACAGGGCAGAATTTGTAGTTGTGCAGCTGGATAAATGTTAAACCATAGTATATATTGTCTCATGTAATGTTTTTGTTTTACCAAAATATATATGGAAGATTATCTTATTTGAGAATTAAAATCTAATTTCCCTTTTTGTTTCAGAAAATGTTTTGGGATGCCTACCACGGTAAGCTGGCCTCTTGATTTCTCTGCATATATGCATATAATCATTTTTCTATCCATATGCATATCAAGCTAACACGGGAGACCTAAAACACCAGTCTCATACTGCATTCGTAATGAATCCATGAACTGTAAGCCAGTGCTTCTTCCTGAAGCCGAGCATTTGTCCTCCAGCAGCAGGCTCCGCCTCTGGGCACCTCCCGGCCTCCCTGCCAGACGCTGTGGGAACACCTCTGGAAGCAGAGACCTGGGCTAAAATTACCCCTGAGGAGCAGTTCGGAGAGACGTAGCCCATTCCTTTCCGAACTGCTTTCGGCAACGCTCGCCGCCGGGGAGGGGGCTGCGCAATTCGGGCGGGCGGTGGTGGCCACTCACCCCTGTCCCGTGGCATTTCCGCAGGTGGCAGGAGGTGCTCGTCGAGCCCCTGCCAGCACAACGGGGTGTGCGAGGACAGCATCCGCGGCTACACCTGCACCTGCGCCGAGGGCTACGAGGGAGAGAACTGTGCTTTCGGTAAGGCATCGCCCCCTCTTCAGAGAACCCGTCTCCTCCTGTCGTCGGGGGTCCCTGGGAAGCCATATGCAGAGCTCCCATTATACCCAGTTGTCACTTTTTAGGTTAAAACACACAGTTTTTGGCAGAGCAGGGGTGATGTGTGTTCCCTGTCTACTGAAACACTACAGAATCCCGAGGTTGCACTGGCTGCCTCATCCCCCCAAGCCTCCCTTCTCTGGGGATGCAGAAAAAGGGCTGGAGCAAGCCCCCGTCACGAGTGGGCTCCAAAGGCAGCCCTGCCCGCTGCCACCCATGCTCCCCGGCTGCTTGTCCTGCTGTGGGGCCTGGAGAACCAGGGCTGCGGTGCCGGGGTGTCTTCCCAGCCACCATGGTCCCTCCGAGGCCACACACCCCCACGAGACAGTCCCCCGGGATGAAGGGACTCCAGAGAATAAAATGTTTTCAGTGGAAGTGTAAAAGGCACAAAGCAAAACAGATGCTTTCTGGCACGGAAGCCACCCTGGGACAGATCCTACATTTTTACATCTGCCAGGTCGTGCTTTCCAGCCCTGACATCAGTATTTCTGCCGGCTCAGAGGTCCCCTGGGGTGGGAGACACCCTGGCTGCCGCAAGGCAGGGTCATTTTCTGGGTCAGGGGTGTGACCGTGACCAGCTTCTGGGGGAGCACAGAGGGTGACACAGCTTGGACCAGTGCTGGGAACTGGATCTGCTCAAGGTGAGCCTTAGAGAGCCTTAGCTGCGTGGGGTTCTTAGCTGCTTCTCCACCTGTGAGCTAGATCCACCATCAGATGGCTGTTCCTCCTGTTCTTTTGTGCCAAAGCTTAGCTGTTTGCTCACCTACGGAAAGTTGACTGAGCGTGTTTCAAAGGTGATTAATACTCTCTTTCTTTTTTTCTTATCTTTGGCAGCTGTTCAGTTTTCTAGCACAAGCATGAGAAATAAGAGCTATGTATTTGGTTTTTTCTGAAAAACAGAAAGCTTTAGCCGTTTTCTTCCTCAAGCAATTCCTGCCTTCTGAACGCGTGCAACGGTTTCCCCCCCCCGGCGGTAGACACTTAGTGAGAGCAGAAAGAAAACCCACGGCATCCTTTTGTGGGTTCACATGGAAGGCCTAGTTTGACCCTTGGCTAATGCTCCCCAAAACTCAGAGGTGCAGAGAGCCTGGCGCAGGGAGGTGCTGGGTGAGCGCAGTTTGCAACGAGTCTGTGGGCGCTGCAGAGGCTCAGAGGTCTCTAAATTTCTGCTTAACAAGGGGAGAAACAATGTGGTGGGAAATACTACCAAGCCAGAGCCCCTACCCACCTCCACACGAAATGAGTAAAAATAAAATGCTTGGTAAAGAGGACTCCAGCTACGCAAGCATACTCCAGCTGAACTGTTCCCAATGCTTTTCCTCCGCTTGTTCTGTTTAGCTAAAAACGAATGCCACCACCAAGCGAAGGAGGGATGTCACCACTTCTGCTACCCGGGAAGTACTTCTTACCGCTGTTCCTGTGCTGATGGCTACGAGCTCGGGAAGGACAACAAACAGTGCATTGCGTTAGGTAGGTGTGAGCACGGCCGTGCCGGGGGCACACGCTCGGTGCTGGGGTGGGCAGGCCACCATCTGATGCCCGGATGCCACCAGCCTGCTTGGAAACTCAAGCGTTGAGAATATTACTGACCTTCCAAACTGGGCAGAAAAAGGAGGAGTCTAGGGACCACCACCCAAGATGCCAGAGGAGTGGTAAAAAAAGCAGTATTTGATCTGAACTTTTAAACCTGGGTCTGCAGAGAGGATTTGCATCATCCTACGTATCACTCGCTGGGCCAGGTTTTCCATTCCTCTGCTTGGTAAAGAGCAACTCCGCTGAACACCTGTCGGTTTGGGAGTGAAGTTCAATTCCGATCAGGTACCTGATGGTCTGACAAATGAAAGGCAACATTTTCTGCCATATTAATTAGTTTAAAGCAGTAGTCCTCTTCATTTTTTCATTCTCATACTAGGTATCTTATTCAACCTCACCCCTTTACAAAGTGGGCCTACTAAACCCACATTAGTATATTTAGGCCCTTGTCTATATCAGCAAGCAAGGCAACAGAACAGGAGCTGTAGAGCCATGCTCTTGGTGATGAAGGCTTGATGTCCACACTCAACACACATTTCAGGTGGGCTTTACTTCAGACTAGCTCGTTTGGTCCCGTGGACCAAGCACCCATTAGCTATGAGAGTACATTACATGTGCTGCTGGAAGGTGCCTTCTGCTTCAGCTTCACCTGAACAGAACCCCATTTGCATGACCCAAGACCATGCCACCAGTGAACAGAAAGTCGCAGTCCAGACATGGGACACAAAGCTGAGAAAGTGAGCCGGAGAGGCTGGCTGGAGAGGAAGCCTCATTTCACCAGTCACAGGAACAGCAAAATCCGGCCACCACAAGCCTCACGCAACAACCCAAAGTGTTCAGTGCCATCGCTAAGTGATTAGAGACACCGAGCGAATTATTCTGATTTTCACCAGCTGAGAAACTGTCTTTCTCCTTTTCCTTGGTGCAAAAACGAAACCCCAAAGTCAAGGTGGAAGCAGTAAGATAGTAGTTGTCTTGAAATGATACAGCATGAGGTTATTTAATTTTTTTTTTTAATTAATTTGCTAGATCATTGTGCATGTGGCAGACTTCAAGACAATAATAATCTGATAAGTGAAACCAGGAAGAAACGTGATGAGCGATTTCCTTGGCAGGTATTTCTAGCAATTCATGAAACCCATCACTCAGCCTCACATGGACAATGCTATCTATCGTTTTTTCGCATTTTCTTAGGTCCTGCTGCTAAACTCCGAAGGGAAGGGCTTCTGTGGAGGAGTGCTGCTAAAAAGTAACTTCGTACTGACTACAGCGGAGTGTGCCCTTCTGCACAGCCACTTCGAAATCGGGGTTGGTGCTGGTAGGTGACCAAACCCACTGTCTCTCCTTGCAGCACATTTTAGTATTGACAAGCTAATTTAAAAAAAAAAAGCTTACTAGAATTTTTGCTGCATAAAAACACTGTTAAAGGAAACAAACCTGCTGTCATCTCATTTAAGCACCTCAGTTAAGTATCTTGAGCTAGAACTGGAGCTGCCCCATACCCCCTACAAGCCACCCAGAGAGACAAGAGCTCCCCTTGAACGCCATTCAGAACTCAGCACCTGGGGATAAGCTAAACCAGGTGGATTTAGAGGTGGCTTTTGTTACATGCCAAAATCCACTTCTCTTCTTGGGTGTTTGTCCTTCCCTCTGAAATTACGCATGTTTCTAGGCAGCACTGAAAAGCTGTCTTGATCTCATTCCTAGCGTACCTTTACCGCAGTGGTTTCAAGAAATAGCACCTTTAGTTTCTCCGCTGCACGTATTTCTCAGCAACACTGGGCAGTTGTCAGCTTGCATGCAGTTTTCAGTTCTCTGATAAATTATTCCGAAGAGCAGTGAACTGTCATTGCTTCACAGGGCTGAACGGAACAAGTGGAACTGAGAAGACAATGCAAGTCAGTGAGAAGCACATTCACATCCGGTACGACGAAGACACCGGTGAGAACAACATTGCACTACTGAAACTCCAAGGGCACGTCGAGTGCAGCAACCACCAGCTTCCTGTGTGCACCCCTGAAAGAGACTTTGCAGAACACGTTTTAATTCCAAAATTGGCTGGTACAGTCAGTGGCTGGAGAATGGAAGGCGATGAACTTCACGATGATGAGCTGCAGGTTTCATACCTTCCTGCCGAGGACTGCAAACAAACACTCAACGTCAGCCTCACCAACAGGCAGTTCTGTGGACACCTCCAGGAGGCCGTGGACAAACAACTGGCAGGAGGAAGCTTTCTGGCTACCAAGTATAAGGGCACTTGGTTTCTGACCGGTATCCTGGGATCTTGGCCACTAGAAGACACCGACCGGGAAACATTTCTATTCACTAACACTGCGAGGTATATGATATGGTTTAAACAAAAAATGAAATAAGACACAAACACAACCAACCCTCCGGCACCAAACCCCTAGCAATCACTGCAAGGAAATATTTGGATGCAGCCAGTACACCCAATTGACTGTCTACCATGATTTGCAGCAATGGAAGTTGCAACGATACGTATATAACTCCGATACATATAGAAAAGCCCATTTGTCTTTCCTTCTGTTGACGCACCACACGGTAAACCTGAACTGTTCACCCTAAAACTCAAAAAGCATTGATGTTTTTCTGGGATTTTAAGCTAGAAGGAAATGAGTCCTTTTAATTCTTGTTACCCTGAGTTTGATTCAGCAAATTCATATTATTATTTCAGCATCCATACAAGAACAACTTATGAAGAGCCAGGGGAACTCGAAGCCTTTAAATGCCTATGTTGATGTAGGACTTAACACTCTCATCACACTGAAAAATGCTTCCCCTCGTACATGGTACCTATGTTTTCCCTTATGAATCATGTCCATGTCATTTAGTGGGTAAACTACAACCCAACTCTCAGAGAGGGGGAAAAAATGTTTTATTCCCTTTAAAAATAGTTTTAAAAACCCCGAACTACCATTCCATCGCTATAGACGAAGATACGTTGTACCACTCCCTAGCAAACAAACAAAACCCCCAAGGCAGTAACACTTAAAATAATGGATCCAGTGGCAGTGTTTGCCTCAGAAGCAGAATAAATCAGAGTATGGATAAGTTACCTAGCTAAGCTTTTGTTCATCACAACAAAAACAAAACAAAGTATTACCAGAATTAAAAAAACCCAAACCCTTCTGTGGGCATCTACAGACAAAAATCCCACATTTACTTGAACCCGTAAGTATTGCTGACACTGTAAAGCTTTTGGTGTCAAGCACTTCTCCAGTTTATAGAGGAAGCTTGAAGACAGTATTTAATATCAGCAAGACTACTGAAGTGACTTAAAAAAACTGAAATCATGAAAGAAAACATCATTCCCACCCTGAAGAGTGGATTAACACGAGTAACAAGGGATGATACTTCTCCTCTCCAAAAGATAAATGCAGATATAGTAACACAAAGTACTTTATTAGAGCTTTTAAGTAGTTTGGAAGGAATTTGGAATGCTTTACTTTATTTCGTCATTAAATACTTTGAATGATCTAGAAAGCCTGCGGAAACTATCACTGAAAAGTTAGCATTTCGTTCCAACGCGCTCTGTAACACTGGCACAGCCTTGGTCATTCTGGGAAAGGAGCCACAAACAGTTCCTGGAATTCCAGTCCTGGCCACGCACCACATCATTTACAGTGTCCTCAGGGTGATTAGGAGCAGCCCCGCTGGGCAAGCGGAGTATCTGAAAAGTGCTTGCACAGATAAGATGCAACGCTCAGCACACTGTTGACAGCGGAGGAAATGGGTTCTGCTTACTGACCACAAGCTTTTGATGCTGATGAGATATATAGCCTTTAATGTGACCCTGACCGAAGGAGAAAAAGAAAGCGTTAGTACTGGAAGCTGGTAAAACAATGCCTAGAACCTCAGCTCTCTTCAGACCACATCAAGCAAAGCTATGTGTGTATACTCAATCACCACTGCACTACTGCACTTCATACCTGTAAGTGGGTCAACTCACAGAGTAACCAGAAAGTTGGAACCATAACCACGTTTGCCTACTCACGGTGCTGTCAGACTGAGAGCCTGTTGCCAGGGCCCCCTCCTGGTCTGCTTACATTTTCTTGAAGAGTCAGAGCTCTGCAGAAGTGTTTCTAAATTTACTCTTGCTCACTTTAAAATTAGGATTTTAATTAATCGTTATTCCATACCTAATAAACTAAATAACATAGCACTTTCTTTTCAGACACATAATGTTGGAACACTGAAAGAAATCCTCTAGCCACCTGATCCCACCCTCTGTTACTTCAAGACCACACCCAATCATCTGTTTCTGAAACAGAAAAGTGGTTCACTTTCTTGCTGACACTGCAATGCCGCTCTAAAATCTCCAATTTATTAGAAATCTGTTAATTTCAAGCCTTTATCTGTTCATGCGTAGCTGAGATCCATTTAGAGTAAAAGACAAAATGTGGAACAAAACCAAAGAAAACTGGTCTTAATTTTTCCTGATGTTAGAATGTTGAGAGTCTCCTACTTCAAACACAGAAGTACAAATCTTTCTTTGGTCCCAGCTAAAATTTTGGTCTTTTTAAATCAGTATTTGCATATATAGAAATGTCAGTACTAGATTTGTAACATAAAATTCAACTTCAAGTTATAACTGAACCCTGCAACAGAGGCGAGAACTAGAGGAAGCCCTTATGTCAAACGAAAACTCTTTGGGCACAAGTGAAGCAACATTTTTTACAGAAGAAAACCTGGGATTACTGATATGTTTTTTGTAATAAACTTTTATTCTCAACCTAGTATTTTTTACTGTTTGAAGTGTGGAAGGACCAGACAACAAGTGGTCAGCACATACCATATATATAAGGTTAGCTAAAATGCACTGGACTTCATCAATATCAACATCGTCTACTTGCATGAATTTCAGGGCAAACAGAAAGGCATCTAGAGATAGCTGATGGGTTTTGAGTAGTAAGTATCTGAAAGAAACAACAGAAAAAAATCAGTTACTGAGAAACAATCACCCAAAAATTCTGGTCCTTAGAAAAAACGGCCTTCCTACAATACATTCACTTTAACGGGAATTCAGCTCTCTCAGAGAGAACTAAGGAGCATGTATGTCTCTATCTCAGTCCTAGATGAAGCCATATTAAATCCACTTTTGCCAAAATGGGGGGTTTGTTATGCTTACACTTTCTTAAAGAGATTTCTGTACGTGATGATTTTCAGCTTCTCAAGGATAAGAAAGATTCCACATCGAATAAAGAAAGTCTCATGCTTTGTCAGAGCGTCATTCAGTAGGAGAAGATTGCCTTCACTATGAGAATGAAAAAATGAAAACATGAGAAGGTCTCACTCAAATGAGAAAAGAAATTGTCTGACTTGGTAGGAATATCCCTCCCCTACCTTCCTCAGTCATCCCACATAAACACCTTTCACTTAACACTTTTTAAATTAACACACAATGCAGTAAAACAATCATCATACCTCACAGCCTTTGTTACTTCAGCAAACTGCATAAGGTCATACTTTTTTAAGAGCTGAACTGTTGGCATGTGGCCCTGAAAAATAAATGGTTTCCAAGTTTTCCAGGGTAGAGTCAAATGCATTTTAAATGTAATCTAGTCAGTTATAAAAACTTTTGTTACAGAAAAAGACAAATGTTTAACCACTTTTGTTTTTTTCTTCCCCGCAGAACAAGAGGTGAACAGAAGTATTTGTAAGACAACTCCCTCGCCCCTGCCAAACACCTAGTAGATCAACTCACAATAACTACCTATTTATCATGGTATAGGGAGTCTTCATATTTCTTAATGTTGGGGAAGAGTTATCAAACTTGTAAAATCAAGATCCTGTGACACGAGGCCTAAGCAGATGCAAATTTTATGTCATAGCTGTATGATCTAATCCGCAAACAGAAGAACCACGGGAATCCCTAGCATTACTAATAATACAAGCAGTGCTTCCGCACTGTCAAGTGCTAGCTCAGTCTGTAACAGATTTTTTTCTTCACTGTGCTCTTGTGTGGAAATAAAAATGTCCTCTCAAAAAACAAAACAAAAAACACAGACAGAAAGTTTAAATTTAAAGAAACAAAACTAATTCTCATTGCTAGATCAGGTAAGGCTGAACCACCTACCCTATCAAAAAGAAACTTTGTTTTTTTCCCCCTGCACAGCAGGGATCAGATTGCACACTGACTTGGGTCAGACTTTAAATTTAGTTACCATCATACTGTGCTGTTGGTAACTCCTTTCCTGGTTGCAGGATGAGCTGAGAGCAGAACTCAGCCGCATGTTTACTGAGAGCTGCTAGGAATAAAAAAAAACATCCAAGCTATTTTAGTACAGTTTAAGGTTAGTGTTAATGTTTGGGCACTGACTTCAAAAAGCAACTGTAAAAACAATGACCTTTATCTAGTTCCTTTAGCGCCTCCTGTGCACTAGAACTGCTCCAGAAAAGCCACAGTAATTGTAGGCAATAACAGACCCACCAGTTTAAGGCACCCAGTCAGGACTGGGACAAAGTTCTTAGGAACACTGTTAGTTTTCCTTTATCAATCCTGCCATTGACTGATCTGAAAACAACCAGTAAGAAAGTCAATAAACAAAAAATGAAAAGCAGAAGCCAATTATCACACCCGCTATGCTTCCCCTTTACCCACTTGACAGTGCAAAGGACTGGAAAGGGAGCACTGAGTGGAAAAGGGAGGATGGGCATAAACAGGTTGGAGCAAAGGCAGAAGATGGCAACTCACAGGAGCAGGCGGTAACAACACTCTCCATGGGTAACTTCGGTAACAGGGCCAGGAAAAGGCAACTCTGAAATCTAGTTTTTTCCCCTTCAGTTACACTGAATTAATTGTTAGCATCATTCCACTAACTCAGGGATACATAAAAGATAGCACAGCACATGGGAAAGGACAGGAACAAGAAGCAGAGATGTGCTTAATTCTTTCAACAGAAAGATGAAATGTTCAAATAGTAACCAGTCTTCACTGATTTTTTCAAAACCAAAATGCTCTACTTCATGACTGTTCTGACGTGCCTCGAATGGGCAAATGCACAAGGTGCAAATAGAAAACCCAAAGACAAGAATCTTTTCTCTCCTGTGTCAAAACCCCCTCAACAAGTCTTCAGCCATCTGTTTGCACATCCTCCTTCTCTTCACCAGGTGAAAGCAGACAGAACTGTACTAGTGAATCCACACTTTCCTGGGCCCATCTGTGCAGCTGATCACCAGACAGGCGCTCTGCTACACGATGTTAAGTTACACTGTTAAGGGCTTCTCTAAAGAGCTCAAAGTTGTCTTTATTACAGTAACTTCAAGCTGCACCTTTTGGAGGGGTGGGAGGAAACCAGGGGGAAAGGAGGGTGGGGTTTTTGTTTGGGGAGTTTTGCCCCCCCTTTCTCATTTCCTGTGTTCCTATAAATAACAACACTTCAACATTTTCTGTCCTCACACAACAAAGTGTGTACATACTGGCTCCTATGGGAGTGAGGCACAGATAGCCTCTGCATTCCACTAAGCGAAAAACAAGAACCATACTGAGCACCAGCTTGGTTGTCTGCCCCCCAAAATTTGTTTAGAAGATTAACATCTACTCACCAACAACATTTTCACTGGCAGCAGGTAGATCAAAATCATTCTTTTGTTCTTCTGGCTCGAGCGGTGACAGTGCTCAAAGGCAAATGACAGATACTCTTCAGCTGCAGACACAAATAAAAGTGCAAGTAACAGAAGTCAACAACGAAAATGGATTAAAACTGTAACCCATATTCTGTGTTCAATGTCCATCTCTAGCTTGAACACATAATTATTTGAAATTATATAAAAAAGAACCACACCGATCAAAATACACTAAGAAAAATGCTGTAAGAATTACTGGAGATTCACACAAAATACGAAGTATTACCAGAAAAGTAAGTCCTCCTTCAGTAAGTCAAAGAAAACTTGTCAAGGTCTAGATGTCAATTACAATCAATATTGGAATTTTCAGCTCATTTTAGTAACATTATTGTGTTACTAGTACAAGGAGGGGAGAATCTCAAGAAGCACTGATGAAACAGAACTCTAAATTCACAGATTAGGTTCTTCAGAGGATGTCAGCTGCATGTGATACACACACCTGCTAAGCTGCAGAAACGTGCCCGTGAGATCACACAGCATGACAAGATGAAAATCGCTCACCAGTTTTCACCGAGAGATAAGAATGACAAGCCTGACAGGCAGAAGACACTGTTTAGAGTAACCAAATTGGCTCCAGAATACATTTTGATCAGGGGCTTATGTCAGCGATGAAGGTTATACACCTTAGCTCTAGAAGCATTTCTATTAGTGAATAAGAAATCTCAGAAATGCAGTTTCTGCGTCTTCCAAAATCAATGCACTGAGAAACCAATTCTATAGAAGAGATTGCGGAAGGTTTCCTACACAGCATACAGCAACTTGACGAGGACAAGACAGTCGCAAAGCCTCACTTGCGAAACCTTTTAGAAACCCATTCTTGTGGATGCCAGTGCATTTTATTATGCACTACAAAGAACTTCGCTGCCACAAATATTTTAAAATGGGCATCTACTACAATTAGAACTGTCATGTAATCTCATCTCTGATCTGACTCCGCCTGTGGGCCCTGGACCAACGCAAACTCAATGGCACGTTCCACACGCATTTTCAGTCAGCCAGATTTCACACCAAGCAGCATGATTTAAATCTGTCTTCCTGGCACACAGTACCTTGCTTGAAGTCACTGTCAAACATGGCTTTGCGTCCAACATAGTATCTGTACGTAACTCGCTGTGCCATACTATAATCATCCTTCAGATTTGAGCTGTCAATTGCTCTAATTAAGGGCTTACATAGATGGAGCTTGTTGATCTGTTAAAAAAATTAACTGTGTTTTACTCAGAGAGTGTAGATTAGCATTACAAAATAAGGGTGGGTTTGACTGAGAATATGAAATACAAAACACAGCTTACCAGACTTGAACCCTACCTTAAAATAAATTTTAAACAGCTGATTCACAAGAAACAGCATGCCCCACTTTTTGGAATCTTCAATGCCTGCTCGACTGACATAAGAAAAGAAAAAAGAAAAAAACTACTAGTACTGAACACCATAAGAAAATAATTACTTTGCCCATATGGTAAATTCCCTCCACAGATATTTTGTGGATTTTAGGGTGAAAACAGGTGTCTGCACATAAAACTCAAGGCCAAACTCCTTCTCTTAAGCCATACCAGCACTGTCAAAACAGAACATGTGCTCCCATCTTAAATTTTAAACAGCTCTGCTACATTTCTTCTCAACATAATGAAAAGGTGTAATGCAAAATGCTATTCAACTTCATCAGAGGGTTCTCACTCCACTCTACAGGTAACACATACAGTAGCATAACAGTTGCTTATAATATTCAAGGTGAAAGAAAGATGGAGAAAACAAACAAACGAAAACATTTTGTCCACTTCAGAAGTGCTAAAATTGCTAAGACTGGAAACCAAAGAGTCACTTCTTTTCCACCTAATCATAATGAAGCAAGCTTCACAACTGAGCAGGGCACAAAAGCGTTAACAATCTTTCCTGAGTAATGGAAACTTGATCGGTCCCTCCCAACAACATCTGCTAGGAGTGTGAAACCTGAAGGGAGGCCACTCCAGCTGTAGTCAAGAGAGAACACAGTATAAAAGAGAGGAAACAAGCCTCTGAAGTGTTCATTCTTACACAGATATGGTCTTAGCAAGTGGAAAAATCTTACGTGAAGTTCACTAAGTTGTTAACAATTTAATAGTGCAAGTTCTGTAGAAGATCTTTCACTTACGTGTCACTGGCACAGACTCGAAAACAGCTCATCAGCAGTTCTGCTGCTTTTTCCAACATGTCGCCAACTTTGCTTTTCCCTTTCTTCACTAGCTGTTGATCTGCCTGTCATTACACAGCAAAAAACAATCTGTAATTTGATATCCTGATTCGCTGGGTTGTAAACTGCTCAATTCCTTAATATAGCATTTTATAAGGTCTTGTAGCAATAGATTTGTCACGCTTGCTATCCCCCAAATCCAGAAGGTAGTCAAGCTCACAGAAGAGTAGAAAACACTTCAAGAGGCTCCTGAACATGTACCAAACCTAATGCACAGGAGGACAGCCCTTTGAAAACAGCACTGACCGCTATTACCTTTAACATCACTAAGCTTAACGCAGCTCTCAGAAACCTGAATTCAGCATCATCTGACAGCTAAACTGGAGCATTAATATCTCAACCCAGGTTTTCAAAGACCAAGAGTCTGGCAAAAAAATGTCTTCTGAATAAAAGCAAACTAAAATGACGCCCCAGCTATGGAGTTGGAGTTTTAGAATTTATAATTATGATTCTGTCTGCAGCCACAAGGGCTAGATTTTATTTCTAAACAATATTCAACATTTTCTAGTAGTAACACACACTGCTAGGACCTGGGATTTTCAGAAGGAATTGAAAACATATGGTACAGTGGCAAGAGAAAAAAAAATGAATTGCCAACACATGGGAAAGATCCATGCACTGATTAATGCAGAACTTAAACAATGAAGAAGGGGGGAGTGGGAAATAGTGAGTAGATATTTACTATGTTCTTTCTAAGGACTTTTATTATAATCCTTGCATTCTCGTGAGCTGAAATTTGAGGAAGAGAAATGGACATGTATCCTTTGCTGCAGAAGCCTTCTCTGTATCAGCAGCCTTTGAATATACTAAGGTTAGAAAACAGAGTTCAAACACTTCCAACATAACTGATCCCACTTTCCCCTTTCTCATGCATCTCAAATAGATGAATCTGACCCATTCCAACTGAGAATCGAGACTTGTAACAGAGCAGGCATGCACACACAAAAAATATTCTCTGTGCAAGCATGCTAAATGTGTTGTGTGTGGGTGAGTGGGCACAAGAATGTCCTGAGGGGACAAACACTGAAAATACTGGGTATTGTAAAACTCTAGCCCAACTTCAACTCTAGCTTCGCCTCTTCAGGTACAGTGAACTAGGAGTAAGATCGTGACCCTGCCACTTACATTGGCCTAGCAGTTCTGATTAGATACCTACACAAGCTACTTCAATTCACTAGCCTGATAAAAATAATGTAATTTTGTTTTTTTGCTTGTCAGCAGTTGTTTGGGCTCAGCAAGGGCTCCAACGAGCATCAAAAGCAGTACACACAGCTGGAAGAGGGGAAAGGAGGCAGAAACTTCCCTCTTCCGATGTTGTGAGTGGTTCGATCATCTCAGTTGTCTAGGATATCTCCACCCTTATAAAGATCTCCATCAAATCCCAAGGATAACACATGGAAACAGTGAGTTGTGCCACCATGCTACTAAGACAGTATTTAGTCACTTTATATGCTTTAAGCAACTGCTGTGAGTTGCATGCAGGTCCTCAGAACCTCTCTAGTTCAAGCTGCAAACAGGAGACGGGCAGACTGAGTAATCTAGTTTTTCGATAGGACTGGATGAATTTAGTGTGTCAACAAAATCCTAAACAAGGAGTTAAACAGTACTGAGCAAATTTAGGCTACGTAATAAAGTCTAAAATATTTCAACCATGGAAACTCCTAACTGTTACCCCTACAGTAATGAGGCTATTAATCAGACCTACTTACATTATTTGCAAAAATTCGAAGATCGAGGGCTACAGCATACATAATAGGTAAAGCCCTGGAAATGTAAAACACAGTATACTTAATATGTGCAAATCACACAATAAGTAAGACACAAGAAACAAACTTTTTTTTTTTTTTTTGCTAGTTGGTCTTAAAACTAGAAAAGTATACATAAATCTTTAAATAAAGAAGGATGCACTTTTTAAAAGGAAAGGTCTTCAAGATGTCAGCATTTCAGAAATCCTACGCTGGAGAAAGAATTAATTCAGAAACATTTCTGTGGTGACCTTAATAAAATACCATCTCACCTTGAACAAATATTTCACGTGTTTACTTATGGACCATTCTACATAATTAAGTTTAGATGTTTAATTTCCACACTTTTGGATCTAAAAGCTCAAAAAGGCAGCAAGAACAATTAGGCTGCATTCAAGTATCGTTAGGGATAAACAAAAACTATAGGCATAATTTTAGTTTGACTACTATAGTCTTATAATAGTGAAAGATGAGTCTGGTTTCTAGCAGCTCTCCATGATGTAGCACTCACCAGTTTTCCTCTTTATGTGCCTGAAACGCTCGCAGGAAAGATGTATTGTATTCAGGAAAATTTAAAATGATATTAAATGAGGCACAGATATAAAACCCAGCAGTTGTATGGTACCACACATCACTACATGGAAGGGCAGAAACCAACAAAGCAGCAAGTAGGTGAGAAGTCAGGATGCAAAGATACAGTAGGGAAGAACGCAAGCACAGCCACGCGCTCCTCGGTGCAGCAGCTGCCGTGACAAACACTGGTCCCTTAGAGGTAAGATAGCAGCTTTCTTTATCAGTATCTTCCCCTCCAGCCAAGAACAAGCTGGGATGTATATTAATGATT
>Ga0181612_149939_pt1 | contig 14918 bp, 8 predicted proteins | sample HoacroProtozoa21_FD_119630 | JGI IMG/M metagenome (GOLD analysis project Ga0181612, IMG submission 119630) | Hoatzin crop microbial communities from Cojedes, Venezuel. Combined Assembly of Gp0051906, Gp0051904, Gp0051908 | reverse complement strand
TTTACGTTATTACCCATTCCCCCATTAAGTTGCATTGTTTCCCAGAAAACTTAATGAGACTCCCCTCAACAAGTTAATGAACTTCATTAACCTGCTGTTTCACCCCTTTTCCCATTTATTGATGAAAATCTTAATTATCACTGAAGGCATTTCCAGATCATTTGATACCTACTTTCCTGTGCCTCTATGGAAGATTTTTTATAGCATGTCAGGAATATCTCCTTGGAAAAAAGTATTTCTGCTTGGTAAAAACAACATCAGTAGTTGGAAGTGTACATCTCATACGAGTGGACAGCCACAGCATATGATCAGTTTGGTCACCAACACTTTTACTTTGTTATGCTGTAGCTCATTATTGACTTAAAATAGAGTATCATTTAGCATATGGTACATTAGGGCTTGCTGCAGAAACGGAGTATTCAAGACTATTTCCTCTTTATGCTGCAGTACATTTGTAATATCCTGAAGGCATAGCAATGAATCACATTCTATTGAAACAACAGCATAACATGGCTCTGTCATCAATGCACAAAATGGACTTGAGTATAGATATTTTTGTGTGAAGTGAGCTGCAACAGTCATGGCAGGGCTGGAAGTCTGCGTGCAGTGATGCAGGCTTTCGGGATATAGGAAGGACATTAGGCAGTGTTGCAGGGATAACACACCTCTCATTTTTTCTGTCTAATCTGTCTACTGACGATAATAGGAATTAAGGAAAAAATACTCTGAAACAAATAACTCCCCCTCCAACCTTCCCCCTACTCAGCTCTAAAAATAACACGTACAATGAATAGAGGCATTTGTTCATTAACTTCCTTTTCATCCAGTGCAATCTTCTCCCTTTGACATTGTAACTAGGATGAATTTATTATCGATAACATGGTTTTTAAGAATTGAAGAAATAGTAAAAAATATTCTGCAGGTTATCCTGTTCTAAATGCAGCCATGATCAGTAAGATGTCACAGACATCTTTTTGCCTTTTTGTATATTGCCAGAAGATCCTCTAGGTGCAGAAAGGCAATTCATTTCCAAGCTCTCTCTGTCCTCAGTTTCTTGGCTAAATTTCCATGGACACAATACACTATGGTGCTGGTTTTTATGACAGGAATCTCTTACGTTAGCAACTATACTGAAAGCACAAACTTATTTCACATAGGCCATCAATCAGTCTTCAGAGAGGAAAACCTTAGTGTCACTGCTTTGGTGGTCTTGTCTGTAAGTAGTGATTTAAGGAAAAAGTTCTGGAGTATCATTACCAGCTCTCTGGGCCAGCCAGACTTCCATTCAAAACAAGCAGAATATATTTCCTACGAAAAAGCATAGACCAAGGATTCATAAAATCTGGACTTCCCATGTCTGTCAGCCACACAGTAATTTTTATTTATCTTGTCCGTTATAAAGAACAGTAATTGACACATTTCTATTAGCAGCAGCATTACAGGATTTGAATAAATCAACCTTGACCTGTACCAGAGGCTACTGGCAACAGAAGTTTGTTTTCTAGACACTAAAATTATTGAGATTAGTATCAATAAAGACATATCCCCAATATTCTTTTTTAGTCTCATGGGATGCTCAACCATCTGCCAAAGCAACAGCTGGTATAAGCTGACATAGGACAACTCACTTAAGAAAAATAAAATTTAAAATTCCAATTTGCGGCAGCAGAAGCTCCAATAACATTTTGGTTCAGTGCATTTCTGTCTTGCTATAAATCTTGTTTTTCTACAATTATGAAGGCCTTTGACAGGACTGAACAGTGTACAAGTCCAAGGAACCAGATGCGATGCAGCTGAAGGTCCTAAGGAAGCTGACTTTGATAGGGCATGGTGCTCAGGGACTTTCCTGTGAACTGGAGAAAGGCACAGAACCCATCTTCAACAAAAGCAAGAAGGAGATTTGTGAAAGCCCAGTCTGTGGGAAAATTATGGAGCAAGTCCTCCTCAAAGCCATTTCTAGCCACAAGAAAAGAAAGAAGAAAAGTGACAGGGAAAAGGCGATGTCCAGCTGGTGGCCAGTTGCTAGTGGGACCTCTCAGGGACTGATACTTCATCTCTAGGCTCAATATTTCTCAAGATTTTTATTAAAAAAGAGATGGTGAGCAAGAGAACACCCTCTGCAAGTTAGCAGATGATACCCAAATGAGGGTAGTGGCTGCTACTTTGAGGACTATTACCTTCTGTCTGGCATGTGTGAGACTATATCTGGAATATTTAGTCCAGAGGTGGGCTTCTCAGTACAAGAAAGACATTGAAACAACGGAGTGAGTGCCACTCAACCAAGATGGTCACGGCGCTTAAGCACAGAATATGGATTTGCTTAGCCTTAAGAACACATGAGGATGGAAGCACTCACACCTTTCCCTATATTGCTGACAGCACTTGCCGCAGTACTTCTAATTTCGGAGTATGTTTTCATCATTAAAGTGTGAAGATCTTTCTTAGCTGTGAGCTATATTGGTATTCACAACAGCATTGTGTCCTTCAAGAGAAATACCACAGTAAGGAGGAATAGCAGCAACTACACACTGTGGGTAAATACACACAACAGTGAGAAATTGTAATCCTTGTACTAACTGCAACCAAAGTATACTTCCTATTGTAACTAACAATAAAGGCATGTCCTCTGAAATGTAAATATATTGAATATATATTAATATATAACTTAAATATGGGGAACTGCTATTCAGCCAAACAAGCAAGTTATATGTCCATCTTCACACTTTGCAATAAAAGTGGACATGATCTGGAGGAGAAATTATTGTTTCTAAATAGAATAGTGTTTAACATTGTTTGACAGACACATGATGATGGTTATTATAGGTTGGGTAGGCCAAGATATGTGTCACGTCTCGCTGCTTCCATGCTGATTTACTTTAAAACTGTCATTGTAAAAGCCCTAACAGGAGCACTATCACAAAATCAGCAATTCTTATCACTGTTGCTACATCCAAATATATCCAGATGCTGGTACTGAAGCATGAATATGTTGTAAGTGCACATATTTTAGCCCTTTCACAAAGGTACAAATGAGCTCATTCAAAACAAACCTTTGACTGTACCCAGCTGTAACAATGACTCGCTACCTGTCAGGCTGTGGATGCGGGTTTTGCAGACAGCACGGGGAACCCGGCTCTCTCAGGAAGTGAGCAGCCATCTGATTTCATTAACTGCTGTCATCCAGCAGGGCCGAGGCTGCAGCACAATTCAAATTTCTTTCCCATTTTGAAGATTTTTTATTTCTTTCTAAGAGCACCGCAGACAAAACTATAAAGGGTAGGACTATCAATGGATAAGCCGTAAAGGAAGCAGCTTGTAACTCATAGCCTCACACGTGAGGCTGAAACTGCCTATAATGCAAAAGGCCTAATCCTGTAGCATAAGGGATATTTGCCTACTTCCTAACATTGTGGACAGAATCCTTGTACAAAAAATAACTCTTCAGATATTCTTTAGGTTGTAGGGCTCAGGTACAGATTTCCTCTTAAAAACTGATTTTAGAAAATTCCAGGTCTTTGGAAACTGTCTAAGATCTAATTTTAAACCACAGGAGCAGTTTGTTACCTTTTACTGCTGTTAGCACTTGTCAGGCTAAGTGTGGCTCAAATTACTCTGTTAAGGTCTGCTCGCTGGATCTCATACAGTCATTTCCATTGTAAAATATGGTATTTTGGCTGATTTTTCACTGTTTGTCTTTTTAATGTTCAAATGAAGATGTTGAACAAATCAACAGCCTTTTATCTTCTGTAGGAAGATCAGTTCACTGCAGCCAAACATACAAACTTGAGGATCATGACAAGTCTGTTACAATATTTTTCTCTCACCTCTTTCAGAAATGGATAGTTTTCAGTTATGATTCAGCCTGCCAGACAATCAGAATGAAAAGTATTCTCATTTATATGGCATTCTCTCAGTTTGAAAATCTTATTGTTTAGAATTATATTTTTTACTTATACCTTAAATTCTGCACATATAAGAAAATATGAGGCTAATTATTAATTTAAATAAGGATACTTTAGCTGCATTGTCTTGGCTGATCAATAAACCTTTAGGAACCTGGATATCTGAATGTTCATTCTGTTCTGATAAGTATTCTCATGAAGTATAGTATTGCATAATCCTTATCTGAATATTGTGCAATACTATAATCCTGACAAAGCAGCACAACATGCCATTTAAAAAAAAATCATTTTCTAGTAATTCTTCACATGACTATGAAGTCCTAAGACGAAAGACAGATAATTCAAAGTCTGTGCTACCTCAGGGCAGAGAGATAAAGAAAGGAGACAAGAATGCCCCCAGGTCTTTGGCAGGTGCTCTACAAATTGGGCAACCAAGGTAAACAAGGGCCAGGGATTTCTTCTTTTCTGTGTTGAGGTGACCCAGGCACAGAAGGGCTGGATCACGAAGAGTGATCATTAACTAGGATGACATCCGTTAATTCCTACCGTAACAACAGAAGATTTTGCTTTCCAACACGAGGATAATAATTCTCTGTTATTACGGAGCTGAGACTTCTGCTGCAAGTGTTTAGAAATATTGCTTGCACATAATTGATTCTGATACATTAGTGAGGCTCCTCTGGGACTTGCAACTGTGTAGCATGCCCTCTAGTAATTCCCAACAGCTTAGCAGAGCTACCGATGCTACAGTTTACAGTGTTTTATTCTGATCTCACTGTTGTGTGGCCTAAAATTAGTGCATGGCTACAGGAAAACCTGGCAGCTCGATAACTATGCTGCAACTGAGGACACCTTTAAGCTGTAGCATGGTTGTTCCTTCCACAAGCTTGAAGAGGGCTGTCAGACAGAGTTGTACCCTTGCCATGATGCAGTTCCCTTGCTGATCACTGCTGCCCTTAGCTATACAGTGCAGAAGGGTGAGACTGACACTTCTCTTGGCTGACAGTTTACCTTCAGACTCCTGGATATTACCATTTAGGTGTTTCTTGAACGTAGCGGTCAATCCCATCATTACCTCCTGAATTCAAGTGGACTGAAGGGAAATTCTCCCCTCTGTCTTCTAGGGACCACATCAGAGCTGTACAAGACATGACAGAGGAAGATGAGGAGAGGAAAACCCAATAAATTTGGTTTCTATTCTATCTTGAAGATATCTACCAGTGCTGTATCAGTTACAGGGGTGTGCAGCAGGCAAGAAAGAAAGCACAACAAGAAATTCCATTGAAAGTCACTGGCACAAAAATGATTGCACTTTATTGCCACTGGAGTTCTGTTCTGATTTCATTTTTGTTTTATTTTGGGAAGCTGCTCTTGTATATGGAAAGTGAACATGATGTAAACATTTGATTTCTTACTTTGCACTATATGAAGATCTCCCACATCTCTTCCTTTTTTGAAAACATTTTAAAGCAAGAGTGCTATAGTATGATAAACCTCTTCCCAAGAGGTACAGTTCTCCTTTATCAAAATACTTGTAGGGTATTTTTTCCATGGTTAGTGAATGGAACGTAACCTACAACATCTACTAATGGCTGGAAACTTACTGTGTGTCTGAATTAGATTGCTATGACAGATGAGATGTGTCTGCCAGCAATGAGGTTTTAAAATGGGTCATCTATTATTTTTTAATGTGCAGAGGTAACATACACAGCTCTTCAGATATTTTTTCCTTCAGAAAAGGAAGAGAAAGAGGTGAGATAGGCACAGAGAAGATGAAAAGCACAGGGAAAAGAGTCCCTATGACTATTTCACTATCTGCATTCATGTTCATACCCTAGCAGGACCTAGCCCCTGCAATAAGACTGGTGTTAAAAGGGGTTCAGTCCCCAGACCTTGGACACCTCTACTTCCTTTGATGGGCTCAGAATACTGCATTTCACCAGTCTATCTTCATGACTGCTTCAAATTTTCAAATTTAATCAATCAGTAAAGAAGAAAAAATTAATTTGATCCAACAGTTGCTAGTGCTCCTAGTAGCCCCCAGCATGGTGCAGTTCACAGTACAGGCAGAAGAGCATTGTTTTGCTTTGGAAAATTTCATATATACTCCCAGAATTACATATTATGGGATTTTCACCAACACTGCCTTGAATTCTATAAAAAAAAAATATCCGGTAACATGCCCATAGGAATGCATGCACACACATAGAGTGCGTTTTTGAGGGTGGCAGTACAATTTGCAGACTGATATTAGACCAAAAAACCAAAACAAACCACAAAGACAACCTCCCTCCCTCCTGACCCCAACCCACACCAAACAAATAACTTCCTAAAAAATGTTGTTCAGAAGCCTGTCAGCTTCAGTCATAAATAAAATCTGAGTCAGACAGACACAGCCTTAACAAAAAAATGGCCCTCATTCCAAGAAGATCATCGTGAGAGATAACAGGATGACCTACACACAGATATTATGGATACAAGAAAGAACATTCCTAGAAAATCTTAGGAAAACAATGTCAAAAGCAATCTTTAATTTTACCCAAACACTCAGAGTCCTGCACTACTTTAAGTCTTCCTTTTTTTCCAGCCTTAGCCCCTAGTGTTCCAGGCTCGAGCCTCCCTTGTGAGAGATTCACTTATGCCAAGGTGTAGCAATCAGATATCCTACAAATGTAAAGAAATGACTCCCATGTTTATTTTAATTTCCAGCTCCCAAGTTTCTACAGCAGAAGTGTATCTGCCGTTACTACAGTTCAATTAATTTGGATTTCTATAACAAGAAGAAGATATGTCACATAAATAAAATATGTGAAATTAAGTGTTCTAAAGTTTGATTTTTTAGCTGAAGTAATCATTTCCATGCACAGCTGTTTGGCCTCCAAATGTCTTGATTAAAACCTTTTGGAAGGGAAATAAAATTTGCCATTCAATTGAACATTGGACAATTTTACTGCTGATACCAAATGTTACATGACAAAATTAGAGTAGAGTTTCAAAGAACTGTTGGCAGTAATGACAATTCAAGACAGAATTGATCTAAAAAGTTCAGGTAATAAATTTCTCCTGCACTCATTACTGAAGTGAAAATATTTTTATAAACCAGTGTGGGACTTTTTTCTAAAGTTAGTATAAAAGCTAGTTCATGTGTAGTTCAGCTGAAATTTAACAAGACCTGAGCATTAAGTCCTGCATGAGACATTCTATGCAGCTGCTATGGAAAACTTTTTTTTAAAAATGACATTCTGAAATCTATGACTCCCTGCTACCTTCAACACAAACCAACAACGAGGGTAACTTAACACAGAAAATACAAACTATCAGTAACATCCAGAATAATTACAAGATGTAAAAATGGAATTCTCCATTAATGTGCCTACCTGTCAATACAGACTCCAAAACAAAGCAATCTTTTAGTTATTATACAATTTAAGTAACACATAATACATAGAGCAAAGGTTTTTAAAGCGTGAACATCATATAGCTTAAGAGACGAAACAATTAAATTAAAATTTTTTTATAACGTTCTTGGAGACCCTGCTTACTCCAGGCTCTGCTGTATTTCTATAAAGTGCTGCCCCCTGCCACTTCTCTGGAGAGTGGGCAGCACTTCCCAGAGTGGCTTTCACCACCTTCACCCAGTCCATCTTAGAGGGGAAATTAAAAGATCTAGCAGGGCAGACCCACTGTAAGACAGACCTTGGGGTAAAATGTCTCTTCGACCTCAGCAGAAGGCTAATTTAATTTCCTGTATGTTGCCTTTCCCTGTCAAGGCAAAGCTAAAAGGAACATTACAGAGGTTTATTTATTCTTTCAAATACCTCTGCACTAAGCCGATGCTGCAGAACTGTCCTGACACCTGGGCTAGTGTCTCAATTGCAATTCCAGCAGTGTGGAGTTTTTTGTTTGTTTGTTTGGGTTTTTTTTGCCTTTCTATATTTAACAGACATTATGCTTAGCTGTTTCATACTCAAAGATATTATTTCTTGTGGTAAGTACTTAGTCATGTAACACAAAAGAGAAATTGGCTTTCAATGTTGAGAAGGAATCCTACTTTATTTTTTGTTGGTTGGCTTTTTTGGTTAATGTTTGCAGATGATTTAAAAGCTGGATAAAATTGCTACCTAGTGTAACAGCAAAACATTTCATGTGAAACCACATCTGTTTATTCTTTCTGTGAATAAATGAATGATTCATACTTCAAAGTCATACAGGTAACTTTCTTGCAGTCCAGTTCTTTTTGACAAGAAGTAAGGAGAAATAAACAGCTGTTGTACTAGAAAACGAGGTCACAAGGAAATTCATTAGATGGACAGAAGTCCTCAAGGCCTCTATTCTGCAATTAGCAGCATGAGATTGGAAGCCTATGTCTCTGGAGAATCACACTGCTTTGAAATACATTTTCAGTTGACTGCCATGGATTACCAGACTAGTGTGGAGGGTACGTATCCATCAGAAGAAATGATGAACAGGACATATGTGAATCACTATAATTTTCAAAGTTTTATATCCAGTTTAAATCAAGGAAACAGTCTTTAAATTTAAATTAAAAAAAAAAAATAAATTAAGCAGGAGAGAGTTAATGCACAGGAAAAACAAAGGTAGCATCCTAATTTCATGCTCTGCAATAGGATAAGTTTCTTCACTTTCTGCATACTCTTTTTTACCTTCCTAAACTAAATTGTCATTTACTGGAAGAAAAAGCACAACCAGCCTTTGCACTTTTTCTGCCATTTCTGTAACATATACTTATAATGATACCAACACTGAAAGACCAGGAGAATGCCTGTTCCTTTCCGCAGTGAATTTAGTCAGCTTTACAAGCTGCTCTACAGAGGGACTCCGTGAGACCAATGACCACAAGAGAATCTAGGTACACTGTAGATATTAAAATCTGTCATTTGAATTGCCTCGTAGAATCATAGAATATCTCAAGTTGCAAGGGACCCATAAGGAACACTGAGTCCAACCCCTGCTCCTCTCAGGACTACCTAAAACTAAACCAAATGACAAGGAGCATCAGCCAGATGCTCTTCAAATTCGACAGTCTCAGTGCCATGACTGCTTCCCTGGGGGGCCTCTCAGTGAAGAATATTTTCCTAATTTCCAGTCTGAATGTCCCCTGATGCAGCTTCATTCCATTTCCTCATATGCTGTCACTGGTCACCAGCACAAATAGCACAAGCCCCAGCTAGTGGAAAGACATAATTTTTTTTTTGAGAGCTCCTCTTTTGCCGTATTGTACCCACAGAGCTTATTTCACTGCATGCTATGAAAAGAGCTTCTGAGTTTTCTCTACAGTGAAAATCTCCCTTCCCGTAACAAAATGGAAAAACAAAGGGTGATGTTACTCACACATTTTAAGGCTGCAAGACTGAGGCAAGGAGTGTGAAGTGTTTACTGGCTTTGAAATAATCAGTAGCTTGAGCTGCTTAAACTATCATTGCCAGAAAATGTAGCTTTTTATACTAAATTTTGGGTAAATGCTGATAGAGCTAGGCTTATCTGGTGAACAAAGTCTTTGGATTATGTAAGCAACTTTGATGAAGAAGCAAAGTGCCTGTGCTAACAGGCATCTTGTGCAAGAAAGATACTATTCCAGACATGACACAGTTTTAATAAGACCGTTTGCATCTGGACCAGACATTGGGGTCTAAGTTTGTCTTTGCCTGCAGGTGGTACTCTGAACACCTTCACAGAGCCTGAATGTTCTGAAAATGGGACTTACAGAGAGCCTGCAGGCCCACATAGCGAGGAATGCCCATAGTTAAAACCACCTTAGGTTTGCAAGGAAACCTGCAGAAAAGCGGAAATAATATCTCTATAGAAGTGTATTATCTTAATCATATGACTGTCCTATTTTGCCTCTATAATCTCCTGCTCCATATACTAACCTATCTTCCAATTTCTGTAAGTGACATAGTAGAATTTAATACAAAAAAACCCTCCCTAAAAACAAAGTAGACCCTAACAATACTTAAACTAAGACAGGAAAAGTCTTTTTTTTTTAAAAAACACAAAGGTTAGCTACCTGAAAAATGCAATTAATCATTCCCTAATTATTTGTTTTTGGCATTCATAGCAGATCTTTTTTAACTGAAGCTCAGCATCTATATGTCCTCTATGGAACATCAGGTAATTTGCAGGTATTTTCTTCGAAAAATAATACAATCTAGGAAGCTAAACTAAAAAGGCAAGAACTGTTGCTCAGAGAATTGAAAGTAGAAGACAAAACCATCAATTTCTGGCTAAGAGAATAAGGTATTATTTTTAATTTAAAAGGGAATTATTCTGAATTTTGATAAATCAGCTTCATAAGATGGTTTAAATTAAAATAAAGTAAAAGGGAGCCCTCAAATGGCATTTTGTTGAGACATTGAATTTGAAGAGATTAAATTCAGATTACTATAGGTCCATAAATTAATTATGAAATTCAGATTAACTATAAATTCCCAAAGGATAATCAGGCTTCTTTAGTTCAAAGTGATGTCCTTTAAGTTGCCTGATTCAGATTTTATAAATTAGCTCACATTGCTAATTCTAGTAAATGAAAAGAACTTTGCCAAATGCATTGGAAGTAACTGAGAGATCAGTCAAAACATGTGAGTGGGAATATTAGAAATTGGCCTTCAGGGAAGCAAAGAAAAAAACACGTATACTATTAAAAGAGATCTTCATTTTTCAGTTTCTCATGCATCAACCAAGAAGGATATCCTACTGATAGGACACTATCAGGCGAAACACAAAACTGCATAACTAGATCTCCCCTTGAAATCGGGACTGCTGAAACTGAGTACTATTTAAAGACCAAACAATACAGGTGACTAAAAGTTGATTTCTTCAGAGAGGCTACTTTTCACATTAAAATAATGTCGTAGAGATATTATAGATAAAATAAATGCCAGTAAATACATACCTAAAATTAAAACATATTGAGTTAAAGTAAACCCATTAAATTTCTGTACTAAAACTCTGACAGATGTTAAATGATTGCTTACAGACTTCGACGACTTGCTTTATGCTAGTTAATACAAAGACCTTCTGAGAGTCTCAATAATTTAAAAAAAGAGAAACTTCATGAACTAACAACATGGGGTAAAAAAGATTTTGTCCTTCAAAAGAGAACTAGGAGAAGCTGGGCAACATATTGGGTCACTATATTACGGTAGATGAATATATAGCATTTTCTGTACTCAAGGGAATAACTAAGGCAGGAGACCTTGAGAGCAGAATATTTCTACCTAATTTAGATTCCAGAGCAGAGAGTTTAAGCTGCTTATCAGCCACCAGGTAAATTTCTATCTCTTCAGAAGTATATGACCCTGTCCCCATTACACTCCGAACAATTACAGGTCATACACAATCTCAGTTTCTTCTCAAGATTACAATTTAATTAACTGCAAGCTGTTATACTCTTCCCCATTCCTCAATCCATCACAGACATGACAAATTTTAATTATCTTTTTGAATATTATTTTTTGGGCCTCTGCATTGTTATAATTAACAATAAAAGGATACAATCAACAACATTTTCCCTCTGTGACAGTACATTTCAGAAGCTGTTATGGAAAGCAATCAGGCAGACCTTGTGTAATACCGCCACTTCTTGAACTAGTAAAAGTTTCTTTCATTTTTACTTGATCCCTGTCACTAGACATTCACAAAGTTTTCCAATTTTTTTCATGAAAGTTGTTGATGAAGGACTGGCTTTTGAAGCAGTTTCTTTCAATAAAAGAGATTTTTCAAAATTCTGGGGGTGCTTTAGAACTGCTGCCACTGGGCATTATTATGGTTCCAGTTTTCTTGTATCGTCAGAAATTGCTGTGTTCCGCCTTCCAGCCAGGTGTAGCTGTTGTATGTTGGTTTGCCCTTCAAGTCCAAATTCCTGCTTGAAGAGTCAATGTAATCAGGTAACCCAAGTTGCAAAAGGGGAGAGAAACATTATTTCACTACTTATTTGTACAATTCCTAAATACCAGAATGGGGCACTTCGTAAATGAGATTTGGAGTGCCGGTGGGTCTATTTTTAGTTTTACTTGGGAAACAAGTTTTCTAGGAAATCTCATCTTCCTTGCTTACCAAATAACTTCATTTTAAGATACCCCTAGTCTTATTACAAAATACCTTCTTAAATTATCAGAATGACTTGGAGCACCCATGGGGGCCACAGTCTACTGAAATTACTGGCCTTGTTCCCAGACTCACTACAGTAGCCTAAAGATCTGAGGACAGTAATCTGGGCTCTGCACAATGGTGGGAGAAACAAAAACAAACAGCCATATAGTATTTTAAAGAGGAACAAATACAAAGAAGTATTTAAGCAACAAATAATTTGGGACAAAAATTGAATATACATAATATTCCACTGTACTGAAAAAGTGAGCACCCTAAAGAGTCTATCTTTCCTATTTCTAATAGAATTGCATTTAAGCTGGTCACCATATCTAACAGTGAGCACTTTGTACTACCTTGTGCAGACACTGCTGATCACTGTATGGTCAGAACTGTCCTTCTAATTTTATTTAGCAGCTGGAATACTGTGGCTTTTTCAGTTTATGAAAATTTTTTAAAATAAAATACCCGCAGGATCAAGATGAAGATAAATGCATTATTAGCAGAACTTCACCGCAAAATGTATCATTATGTTGGTATTTAGACTCTCTTATGACCTCCGGTTACGAAACATGCATAACATCCTTTGCGTCTAATCACACACCAAGGTAGCAAAAAACCAAAACATCAGGAATTTGCTACAAGGTCATTATCTCTCCAAATAAAAACAGTGTGAAAATATGTAGCTATCTTCATTCTGTCCACAGTTGAATCATTTTACGGACTATGAACCTCACATATATTAATGTATACTTCGAACTGTGACAGATAGCGTTAGTAAGAATAAATAACAGATTCCTGTAAATTCTAAGAATTTGCACTAGTCTTGAAAATGTGGATTAAATTTGGCTTAGCATTCATTAATGTGGCATGATGAATAGAGTCAAATGCAGAGAGAATTTTTCATTAGCTGCTGTTCAGCTTCAGATGGTGTCATGCCCAGCTGAGCAGCTTGCCCACATCCTCTTTCTCCAAGACCGCAGCTCTCCTTTGGAACACTTGTGGGAGGAAACAGTTTCCCAGACTAAGCCTACAAATTCTTCTCAATCTGTCTGCCCTCCCTCTGGAGTCAGTCATGTCTAAATAATACTTGGTCCATTTGTCATCTTGTCTGCTCTTCCCTCAAAAAAATCTATTTCCTTAAAAAGGCTGCGTTCTAGCACACGGTGCCAATCCCTCACTCATGCTCATCTTTAGGAGATGCAGTCCACCCAGACCTGGTCTCAGTGTCAGTAGTAGTTGTTCTTTAAGAGCAAATATTGTAGAAATTGCAGGAATTTGGCACCTGAACATAGAAAGCATGCAGCTTAGAGTAAAGGAACAGCCAGACTCTTTCTGGCAATGCTGCTATAAATTTCAGATTCATCAGTTTGCACACGACAGCATGGAGTCCACAGAGACATCTTTTAAATAGTTCAATATAGGTGTGAAGTGTGTTATTATCAGTATTCCTTTACAAGTGTAAAAAATAAAATTTTAAGGTGAACTATTGACAGGATTTTTTGTCTGATATCACAGCAGGATTATCAAAGGCTACTTGAAATACTGGTACTGAAAAAAGCCTCTGAAAGACAAATACAGGAAATCCTCACTGCCTAAGGTAACGTCATAGGTTAACTCAGGTGGGCAGCTAAGCTCCATGCAGCCGCTCGCTCACTCTCCCCAGTGGGATGAGGGAGAGCATGGGAAGTGTAGAAGAGAAAAGTCGTGGGTTAAGATAAGGACAGTTTAATAGGTAAAGCAAAATTGTCACGCACAGGCAAAGCAAAATAAGGCATTCATTCACTGCTTCCCATCAGCAAGCAGTTGTTCAGCCATCTCCAGGAAAGCAGGGCTCTGTCACGTGTAACAGTGACTAGAGGAGACAAACGCCATCACTCTGAATGTCCCCTTTCCTTCTTCTTCCTCCAGCTTTTTATTGCTGAGCCTGACATCGTGTGGCATGGAATATCCCTTTGGTCACTTGGAGACAGCTGCCCTGGCTGTGTCCCCTCCTGACTTGAGTCCCCCCAGCCTACTTGCTGGTAGGGGGTGTGCGGACCAGAAAAGACCTTCACTGTGGGTAAGCACTGCTAAGCAGTACTGAAAATATCCCTCTATTATCAACATTGTTTTCAGCAGAAATCCAATACATATACCTATACTAGCTACTATGAAGAAAATTAATGGCATCCCAGCCAAAACCAGCACAGGTAATATCATGACGCCATATACTATTAAATAGCTAAGTGGAGTGACTATGGGGATTACACATTACTTGAGTGTCGCCTTCGTTGGCGTGGCGACCTGGTTCAGGGACGGCTCGGCGACCCACCCCTCTGCCGCTCGGGTCATCAGCACGCAGACACCAATGTGGTGGACGGCAAATGGCGTTTATTGATAAATAACACAGCGTTATATAGCCTAGGTTTACAGCATCACTTCCGTCTGCTTACTTCACGGGTTAAACGCTATTGGCTATTAGGAGAGGGGGGGGACACTACCTTTCCGTACAGCGCGACATCTTCAGACCGCCAAGCCTTAACTACCCACAACAGGCAAACTCCCTGCTACCGCTCCTTACCTGCACCTACAGGTCCAAGGACCACACAAACCTCTTGGCCAAAGCTTGTCTTGGTTTGATTTGGTCTCTCCTTCAGTAGCAATATGTATGAACCATAGAATCATAGGATGATAGAATTTTTTATGTTGAAGGAGACATTCAAGATCAAGAGTACAACCATTAACCTAACACTGTCAAATCCACCACTAAACAATGTCCCTAAGCTCTGCATCTATATGTCTTTTAAATACCTCCAGGGATGGTGACTCCATTGTTTCCCTGGGCAGCCTGTTCCAACACTTTGCAACTCTTTCAGTAAAGAAATTTTTCCTAATATCCAATCTAAACCTCCCCTGATGCAACTT
>Ga0181612_119578_pt1 | contig 14918 bp, 9 predicted proteins | sample HoacroProtozoa21_FD_119630 | JGI IMG/M metagenome (GOLD analysis project Ga0181612, IMG submission 119630) | Hoatzin crop microbial communities from Cojedes, Venezuel. Combined Assembly of Gp0051906, Gp0051904, Gp0051908 | reverse complement strand
CCCAGGTAAGTGGTTGAGTCACCATCCCTGAAGGTGTTCCAAAAAAGTGTAGATATGGCATTTAGGGACATGGTTTAGTGATGGAGTTGTCAATGCTAGGTTAACGGCTGGACTCAATGATTGTAAAGGTCTTTTCCAAGCTAAATGATTCTATGATTCTATAATTTGAGCCTAGTGTACTCCAGCAACCACCCAAAGGTGGGCATTGGGTCCCATCAGATGCATTTACCCCATCAGACCTGGGAACAAAAGAGAAGGCATAACGCAGTGCCATGGGTTTACAGAAACTGGGACCGGAGGATAGATTCTCAAATATAAAGTCAAGATACGACAAGTCTGTGTAAAGTGTCAGTTTCTCACTCGCACACATGGTCTGTCTCATTTCTGAGTACATCTTGAAATATATTCTCCTCCCGGGAAAAATCTTGCCTCCTTTCTTCTTCCCAGACAGAGAGTGCATACAGGTTTGTGAACCTTAGTACATCGTTTACAGCTGCCGTAAATCTGGAACAGTGTACACTATCAGATGTACAGGTCTCATTTATAAAGCAGGATTTATGATTTCACCCCTTAGATCTGCAGATGGGTTTTATTGTGATTTATGTCTGTGTCATGAAGGACCATATATAAGAATTACCTGATGTTATCGAGGGACCTATTCTTTTTGGCCCTTATCTTTCTTCTGGAAGCAGAGACTACTTAATCACTGTTAGCTATATACTGAGCACAGTGTCCTCTGTGATTTACCCATATCCCGGTTTTCCGTATTATTAGCTTGTGATGTTAGGACTAACCCAATGAAATACTCAAAGCACACGCTGAATTGTAACTATATATACAATTTATAAATGGCTCTTTGGTGACTGTGTTGGTAAATATAATTACAATCTTTCTAAAGGAGACATTACATCAACATTAACTGAACGCCAACATCAAACTGAGGTATGAAAAAGGCTCTTTGGGTCCTATGAGTAAAATATTTAGGTTTCCACTACTATTGGTAGAGGATACATATCAATAGCGTAAATTGTAGGGAAAAACTTCCATTCCTGACAAAGGTGGAGACCAGATTTCTGAAAGCATTCAGCCATCTAACCACCACTGATTTAAAAAGGCATTGAAACACTACAGAGGATCTTGCCTGGAGAAGCAGAGGGACACCTGGTAGAGTTGCACAATACCCCACGAATTAGGCTCCCATGGTTTCCACTAGACCTGGGTACCTAAGAGCTTGTCAGAATGCCACTTTGGTTTCCCCCCATCTCTTCCAGTACTGATGTGCCCTCAGAAAGCAGGCTGATAACCTGTTCTTCCTTGGAAGCTAGTAAGTTATAGGCTCCTGGAGATATTTTGGTGTCTTGCAGGAATTGTCTCTGATGGCTTGGCCTAACTGCGTAAAAAAAGATAACCTGCGCCCCTGAGGTGGGTTTGAAACATCTGCAGCAATGGCTAGGAGATGCTGCAGTGTTTCAATAGATCTGTTTACTCTCAAATATACTAACAGCCAGGTGAAGGCCCAAAACAAGAAGTTCCAGCTTTGTGTCCTATCGTGCAAGTGCTCCTTGGCCCTGTAAGTTGGACAGTCCTTTTCTCTGCTTTTGGTCCAGGAGAGACGGGGAATTTCTCCACTCAAAAAACTCGTGTAAGCCTGAGGTGGGACACTGTCTTGATGAGAGAGGTCTTTGAATCTGCTTCAGCCAAGGGGCAAATGAACCCCTGGCTTCCAGCTTCTTGCTGACCCCAGCACTAGAAAACTACAAAACGTGGCATGGCCGCTGCCCTTCCAGCAGCTGTGACTGCGTGTCATAAGAGAAGGGCCCAGGGGTGTTTGTGGCTCCAGCTCTACAAACAGGTATCAACAGTGATGGGGCTTGAGCCCCATCTTGGTCTCAAGCATCACAGACCTACCATAAGGGCAAACCTCATGTCTAATCACATGTTCATTTATATGAGAGAATAGCTATAGCAACAGCCCCCTTCCCCCTTTCATTTCTTCCTCGGCAGTTAGAAACGCTCGCTGGGAAGAGATTGGGGCAGTCAGAGTGCCAAGCCCTCAGCAAGCATCAGGCTGGGAGATGCTACCGCTGAACCTCCTCCCATGTGCCCTCTCATTCCACCTGCTGAGAGCAGCAGCTATCGGCAGTGCTGGACCATTTCAAGGAGGGATTTAAAGTGCTTTCAAGTAGCATTTTCCTCCCTGTGTCCCCCAGGACATTTGTGAAAGCAAGGAGACAGGGACTGCAGGGAGCACTTTCTTACTCTGTGCTCCCTAAAGATTTTTTTTGTCTTGTGGGATAGGAACTTACCAGGCATGCATCCCTGCTCTTGCCTTGCCTGCTGCGGTGGTAACTTCTTCCTCTCTCATGGAGAAAAAAAGCCAGCAGATTTCTGGAAACAAAGTTGGGAATTTAGGTCATCTAAAAGATTGCTCAGAGGGTGTCAGGGCTGGGTGGAATGGTTCATTTGAATGAATTTGGCTCCAGGAAATGACTCTTGCGATTTGAGTCCTGGTTCTTTTCAACATCCACACGAAGGTACGTGACGCACCAGGACTTTGATCTCAATTACTGGCACAGAAGCCGCAGAAGGTGAGACGTCAGGCACCGGGCTTCACTCGCTGCGACCCATGTGGGGATGCAAGCTGCTAGCAAGTCCTTTGAGGAGCTCGAGAGCGGCCTAAGCTGCCTGGGTGGGCACAGCCACTTTGTTTTTGAGGTGTTCTTAGTGCGTGCCTGCCAGGCTGAGCTGCTGCAGGAATTTAGGGAAAGGAATGCTAAATTTCTGGATCCCAAATTGCTGTAGATGCATGTGACATGCTGAGCCTGGATGGAGTGGGAGCACTTCTGAGACCCAGAGGTCACAACAACTGTAAACATCTGGGGAACTTTAAACAGGGAGGTGCCTTTGGAGTTTACACATCTGAAAGTCTGTTAAAAGCTGAATAGGGGTTTTTCAGCATCACACTATTAGATTAGGCACCTCCATCCCACTTTAGGTTTAAGTCCTTAACTAGATTTTCTTCACACCACTCAAATTAATGTAAAGAATTTTCTTATTCTATATCCAGCTTCCCAATGACTCTTCCATTTGCTTTCAGGTTGACAGCCTAAAGCACCCCAGTGTAGATCCTTAACTGCTAAGTAATGTATATTTTTCATCCAAGCAAGTAGAAATCTTAAATGAGATGTAGATTCTTACCAAAATTTCAGCTTTCAGCAGTTCTTGCTACATCCATTTAAAAAAGGTGTAGGCAGAAGGGTTCTTTAAAAGTGCAGAAGTTAATTTCTTCTTCAATCTTCTAAATTCAAACAGCAATTTAAGAACTACAAAAATATGACCCATTCCCAGTGCTTTCTATCGCATCTCCCTATTTTCTCTTACACACAGATATTTAATAATAAAATATGTCAGCCCTGGAGGAGCATCTCAGACAACACAAGTGCACAAAAATGAGAGGCTGTGATGCTCAGTGTTTTGTAGCTTTCTAAGTGGGCCTAGAAACATTTACAGCCTTAGCTAATCACATTATATTTGCTTAATTAATGGGAAGAGCCTATGCTCTCAAGCTGACAGGCTTTGATAGATGAGTACAGCTGCCCTGGCTTCCCACAGCATGTGTAAGTGCTTAATGGGAAAAGGGTGGGGGGCAGCAGGGGTGCAAAACAATGAAATAAATGAAATAGGTGAATGGAGCTCCCAGCTGAGCTTACTCTGCACCTGAGGTGGAGAGGTAGCTCCAAGACACCTTTGTGTTCACTGTACCTGAGGCTGTGCAGGGATCTGACCCGTCATCGCTGCCTGGAGGGCACAGCCCGGACTGTCCCTGTGCCCTGGGTCACCAGCCTGTGGGGGTGCTCCCACCCACCCACTCACCATCGCTTTAGGCAGCTGGAGAAAACCTTATTGTAACAAAGAGTTGGCTATAAATGAGAGCTAGAGGATGGGGGGAGCAGCAGTGGTTTCCTAGGCAGGGAAAGAGAAATCCTGCTGTAGACTGCACAGAAAGTCACCTGCATTTTTCAGAGCTTGTCCTGTATTTAATCAGAAGAAACAGCCTCGTCTCTTGAATTATCTGCTCTGTTCCTGTCCAAATGACTTCTCATGTGCTTGCGTTACAGTACACGAGCCTGAAACATGATGTAAGCAGCTGCCAGGCCAACTGCTCTGATGATAATCGAGCCAGTTGTACATACTTTCGTACATCATACCCCGTCTCATCTGCCTCTTACTCACCCTGTTACCAACTGCTGCTTGCCTGTTTTCTCCAGGAAAAGGACTTTATCAGTGTAATTTGCAAGAAACCCCCCTGATCCCATCCAGGGAAGTAACACTCTCCCCCACCTCCCTTCTACCGCTTTCTTCAGGGCTTGAAGTTGCACAGCAGGGCCAATCAGGAATTCAAACCAGGTAGAAAGTGAGTATACAGTAGCAATAAGAGCCAGTGGCATGATTGATGATGCTTATACAAATGCTTCTGGCTTGAAAAGCAGTGTCTGGGTTGATTCCAGAAGCTGTATCTAATTTCAAAAGGATCTTCTGAAAAAAAAAATAAAGAGGGTTAGCAGCACATGCTGCAGACAGTAACTTCCACAGATTATTCCATCCCCAAAATATCAACCAATTACTAAGAGCAAAGCGTGAGAGAACTAACAAGAGCTTTTATTCATACTGATCCTCCTGCACATTTACTGAAATGGGGATGAGACTTTTTTTTCTGTTGGCTTCGCAACAGTCAGAGTTGCACTGGTCTAAGTATGGTTTTAAACTTAGGTTGTGACATGTATTAGGAATAATGGCTTAAAATATGAAAACCTGCATAGCTATTAGCCACAGTAAAACAGCAAACACTGAATTTCCTGCTGATTCAAAGGGATCTGTGTGGTTTTTGGAAAAAAACAAGAGATTTTCTTATATCAGCCTGTGATTTTTACTGACATTTGCTAGCGATGCCCGTCTGCACATCTGTGCATTCATGCACAGCTTCAACACAGTTAAATCAAACCCCCTCCTTCCCTGCCTGTCCTTCCTCATCAATCAATGGCCCCTTAGTACTGTCCTGGCACATCCCCTTCTGCCAGCCACGGCAGGAAGGGAACAGAAATCCGATGGAAATACGTTGACCCAGATTTACCCTGGAAGCCGCCAAGCCCAGGAGAACGGAAGATGAATGCGGGGCGGGCGGCGAGGAAGCATGCAGACCTGCCAGCTCCAGAGCGACGTGGGCGATGAGCTAGTGGATACCTGGATATCTGCCAGCCTGGGCTGCTGGGCGTCCGGAAAGCCTGGGCAAATGCAGAGGGACGCTGTGTCCCACGAACTGCAAGTCCGACGCATTGGGGTCTGTTCGCCTCATTCTAAACGCGCAGAGGCTATTCTGAGCGATCCAGCTTGGGGTGCTTTAAAACACACTTTTAGACCCAAAGGAGTTGTTAGGTTTGTGTGCGCAGGCTGTAACGGGACTGGGAGAGCCCCGGAGGGTGCAGGGTAAGTGCATGGCATGGAAGGGAGGTTGGGATGGGACGGGGAGCCAGAGCTCTCTGCTAACTCCTGGCACTGAGGCGAGTGTTTGCACAAGCCATCCTGGGGCATTTAAATGAGGTGTCTGGTTTAGGACTGTGGTCTCCAGAGGCCCTTGTGTATTCATTGGAGACAGGCAGGCTTTCCTGCAGGGTGATCTGCAGCAGAGCCTGTATTTCGTGGGAGAGGAGCCCCTCTCGTCCAGCAACTGCAGAGGGAGCCGTGGTAGTTTGGACTCTTCACTTGCACACAAAGCCAAAAGCATGGAGTTAAATGCTGTGACCAGCACGTCTGTGAGAGAGGGAAAAGCCATAGTGCTTACGTGTTTAAACAGGGGTCTGGACAGAGCAGGCTATCCCTGGCCCTAGGCACAAGACCCCTAACACTGATTGGATGATATTCTGCTGGTCCAAGAAGAACCGCTTCCCTCTGGGTCGTACTGGCAGAACCACTGCTCCTGGTCTTATCCCAGCTCTTGCCAGTGGTGTAAAACACAATTTCCTTTTATCTAGGTGTCTGAAGAATACTGGGATCTGACTGGCCCCTACTGCCATCAGTCTGTTTCCCGGACTGTGTGTGGTACAACCGGTCCATGGCTCAGAGGTGGGTGTATCATCCCTCCGAGTGGTGTTAACCATGGTAAGACATGGGGCAGCCTCCAAGGTCCCCCCTCTCCGAAAGCTTTTGCTCCTTTGGTGACTACTACTTCATTGCCTTTAAAGTGGGGGGTATCCTTAGCGTCACTAGAGCTCTTCAATTAGGTTTAGGGTTTTCAGGGTGCTGGATGTTCTTTTATTTTGTAAATATTGAGTGAGCTGCAGTCAGATGGGTAATCGCTGATGCTTCGTGTAAGGCATTGTCGCATGTGGCAATTCATTAAAAAGCCCCAGGGAACGAGAATGAGGTTTTTATTTTAAAAGCTATAATCTCTAGGACACACACAATGTTCTCTCGCAACCCAGATTTGTCACAGCTGGCTGCTATAAAGTGCCATTCTCTGTTGTAAGCCATCTTCAATGCATTGTCATTATAAGTGACAACAGATCTTTTTTTTCAAGTGACACTCGAGGAGGATTGGAGGATGACAACACATGACTGAGTAAAATTATAGTTAGGGAAACATAGGAAGAGCCGACTCTTCCCAGAGAGCTTGTGGCTGTCAGGCAGGGTTTTCTTTTTTGTGTCTGAAATGGGATTAAGCCTAAAGGCTCATGGATTTACTGCCATTTGTGCTTTGGTCCTTTATAAAAACAAGTAAACCAGTGTCTATTTTGAATACACTGGATTAAGATCTGACCTCATATTTTGCAGGGTTTGGGCATTGAAGCAAGTCCCTGGCAGAGCCCGGTGTGCCTGAGGGGGTCCGGGAGGCTGGGGAGACCTGCCCATGCTGCTGCCCTCGGCTTTCCAGCGCGGTTGTGAACGAGACTCTTTGGCTTGCTGGGACCCCCCACCCTGCAGCCTGCGGCACGATGTGCACGCATGGTAGGCACAGGGGGGTCTGCAAATTTGTTTGCAGGGTTTAAACAATCTCTCTACCCCACTCACGTTTCAGGCAAGCAGTGTTAAGCTCTTCTTTGTATAATTACTGCCTCCCCTCCACCTACAAGGTCCCTCCACTCATCCAGTTGACTGAGACTCCTCTTTGTTCAGATGAAGTCCCTGCTCTGCTGCCACCTTACAGGCATGGCCCTGAGCAGCAGGACTACATTCAGAAGGCTTCAGCAAAGAAAAAACATTAGATGCCAGTAAGTGTTAAACAGATGGAGAGTCAGTGGCAAAAAGTACAGCAGAGAATTCTCCAGAAAGGTGATGCAATGAAGAAAGGCTCTTATACCAGCTATGGTGGATAATATGGAAGGAAGATTGAAAGGCAGTGCTGGAGGAGCTGAGGCAATGGACAATGAAGCGCAGAAAATGAGACGGAGAATAGGAAAGGAAAAATTATCTCGGTGCTGATTTTTGGAGAGCTGCTTTACTCCTGTAAGCTGCAAAGTACAGATGCTCTGCTTGAAGGTATCCTGCACCAGAGACACAAAGCAATTTTCTCTGTAATGCATGCATTTGGTGAGGACTCTGGATTATGTTGTAATGGCCTAATATAAGTCTCTTAACCATAACTGAGTGTACATTTAACTGCAATGGTTTTATGGGGGTAGCGGGTCAGATGGACTACAGCCCCTCTGCAAACCAAGCCGCTTATTGTGCTCCGCAGATATTACTTGTGCCAGGACTTAGAGATTAAACTCATCTCTGTTCAGTGTTGTATGGCAAAAATGCAGCAAGTACTTGTTAATAGGCTGCATGTCACTGTCATTTTTACGTGGTCCTGGATTGCTACCCCAGAGAAGACAGGCTCCTCGACTCAGTAGGGCACTGTGCAAAGCGAACAGAAAGGCAATTCTCCAAGCACAAGAACTAGCAAGGCTCAGAGTACGGGACACTAACAATGAACTTCTATTTGAAAAAACCCATACGCATAAGTGACAAGTGATCAATTCACCTGCATAAGCGTCTTTCTGCCTTTTAGAAAGATGTTACCAGATGAAGACAGAAATAAATGATGTAGGAGAACTGAATATTTTTAGGGAGAGGTCATTTCTTAATTGAAATTGTCCAGTAAGAAGGATGGCTGTGAATTAAGGCATAATTGCAGAGCCACATGACTTTTGTATGAATAAAGAAGCTGTTCACAGCTTTTCTGTCAAAATGATTACTGAATTGAGAATTATTGGTGAAGCTGGCATTTTTTTGTGGAGTGTATCTCCGTTCACAGAAGCACTTTCTGTTTCTGTTGCTAGAAGCCTAACTGATGCAGGGTCTCAGCCACTGCTTCCCTTCATGGTGTCTAACTGAATAATATCTGGTTTACATTTTGGCTTTCTTGACGAAAAGTCAACATTTTTTCTGCGTTTCTCTCCGTTGCCCTCCCCTGTCCTCTGCCTAAGCAGGGAAAAGCAGAGAAATAAAGCAGCTACAGAATACAGCCTCCCAGTGCCTCTGAATGGACAATCTGCTTTAGCCGTGACTGAGGGCTCCTTTGAAACCAACAATAAAAGCATCTTTTCTGTCGAGGAGCACAAGGCTCACAGGGGCGAGAGACTTTAATGACACCATTATCTTTCAGGCAATTAGGACTCGCTGGCGCAGTCCAGCATTGGCGCAGGCACTGTTTTGATTGCTCTGCAATGGCTTAGTGAAACATAGACTGCTGAGACTTAGGAACATCATAAATCGCTTTTAATCTCAAACCACCATGGATAAAAATGTACTAACACAGGCATAATTGGAATTCACAGGCGTATTTTCTCTTTTAAAAACATATGCCTGGGAACAGAGGTCTCTTCTCCTCCCATCCTCTCCCCACGTACATGAGCTATGTAACAGTTACTCTGCCTTCTCTCCTAAAGCGCTTGCAAAAATGGGTTTGAGCCTGCCAGCTGCGTGTTGTGCGTTGTGGATTATATTTTAATGACATACCCTGAGCCTCTTACGCTCAAGCGAATGTGCATTTAACTGTCTGTGTGTTAGTGCCGGTTTGTAAGGTAGAGGGTCAGCCAGCTTATCCCCCGGCTTCTCTGCGAGGGCACTGCCCAAGAATTTTAATGGAGCTTTCAAAAGCCTCCCGTTATGCAAGGTGCCCTTAATGGAGACTTCTCTTCCCTCTGAAAGTTCCTTCTTGTTGCCAGACACAATGAAACGTGAGCCATAATATCTGCAGAGAGCGCCTGGATTTTTTCGTGTCGCAGTGTGCAGCTGGGATGCAAAGCACGGCCCCCTCAGCTCTCCTGCCACAACCGGGAGGATTCATTTCATTAGTTTGGAAAGCTAGTTCAGAGGGAAGGGAGGTTATGTAGGTCACCGATTCATCCCTGCTGCCTTGCAAAAAGAATTCATTATGGAATTTCACTTTAATTAATGCGATGCACTGGCCCTTAATAGTATTTCATCAGGACATCTGGTAAAAGCACATTAGCTCCAGTTTAATGTTAAGACATAATTGAACAGAACTCCTCTTGGAGCTTGGCTTTTGCAATATGTTTCACTTCTGCTTCTCTTGCAAGCTGATGATTAAAGGAACTGCGGGACTCCCTCACCAGAAGGTGATGCAGCCTGATCCACAGCCTGTTCGACTTAACAGAAAGGCTCCGGTTAACCTTCACAGGCTCCGAGGATCAAACCCAACATCCATCCTATATTTACATACCAGGCACTACTGGTACTGCCGCTGATCTATAATCCTGAATATAAAGTAACAACTCTGCTGTTTTGTTCCAGTTGTTTTTGAAAGGCCATCGTCAAATGGTCTTTACAAACCTTTTTCTTTTGGTTTATCTTAGAGCATTTTCCTGTTCTAATTTTATCTCTGCATAATTGTGTGTTTAATACTTACTTGATTATCTACTCAAATTAATATCAGCACAGCCGCTTTCCAAACAGCCGTATTAAATATTCGCATCCAAATGGGATTTTTTCAACCCTTTGTTTTACAATGATCTCCAGTGAACTCTCAAAAGATTTTAGTTACTCAGTAAGTACTAGGTCATGATTATTTAAGTCTAACTAACAGGCTAAAGAGTCTTTGGAAGATTAATGTGTTTAGAAAAACTTTGTGAACTGTTTGAAATATTCTGTTTGATTTGAAGCTGCCGCCCCATTTCTCCTTTTCTTTTTTTGGGTGTTTGAATAGCCAATATCAGTAATAATAAAAACCATCCGCCAGTAATGCAAGCACAGATTGCATATCTTCCCTTTTACATTCTCCCCCTTCAGCAATTTTTTCACTGTTGTTTTTGGCGCAGTTTTACTCCCAACCTTTGCTGAGAAGGGACATAAAGGACTAAGGTGTTAAGAGAAGCTTTTTCTGCTGTTTAGTTATTCCTTGGGTTATTTTCTGCACCAGTAGGGAAGAAAAGGGTACAGGATGGATCTGGAAAAGCATAGTATGACCTCACCGAGACCCCCAGCGGGTTCCCAGTGGTGCCCAACGCCTGGCAGCCCTGCCAGCAGTACCTCCCCTGCACACACGGCAAGGGGTCCTGAGGCTGTCTTTACCTCCCCAATCATGGCCGACGCCGTACGCTCGCTGCGTCCAAAGGACCACGCCCCACCCACCCTGTCGGCATTTGCTGCTGGACGTTGTTGCAAGGGGCAGGTGGGACCGATGGAGAGCGTGGGGACAAGGCCAGTGCAGACGGCAGGTAGGGCCGCCTCTCCTCTCAGATGCTCTCCTGGAGTCCATCTTCACTATGAAACTCCTGATCCTGATACCGCATGAAAACACAGACAAAGTGTTCATGTCCTCATCTGGTCAGCGCAGGGGATTCATTACTGGGAAACAGCCAGACTGCCCCAAAGCAATGCTAAGACTTTCTTAGCAATAGCTGCTGGTAATGAATTTGACTCTGTCCTTGAAGCTGCTCTGTGCAGTAGACAAACCCAAGCCCATACCATCAAATCCAAGGCACCAGCCCCTCTCCAGGGAGAGCATCAGCTCTGCCTCACCTTTACAGAGGCTGTGGTAAAAGGCTGTTGCAGAGAAGAGGCAGCTGGGCAGTAAGAGATGCTGTGCCGTAGCCAAACTGGTTCTCCAGTGATATTTCAATGCTACAAGTCCCATACTGGTCACAGTAAGAGGAAACCCAGCCAAGACCATTGCTAGGGCTGAATAAGCCTACAGTTTGGCATTAGTTGGCCGTAAAGTATAGGAAACATATAGGCAGCCTTCCTCGCTGTAGGTCAGGATGATGCTAACTCTGGCCCAAGGTGCAGAAGTAGTTTATTCAGCACAGGCATCAGTAACATTATTTATATGGCCAGTTCTAAAAGTCCTCTGGATGCTGAGAGAAACAACCACACTGGCATTAGATAGCGTCATTTGTTTGTCATTCCCTTAGGACAACATTGCCAAAGGACCTGTCATTTTAAGAACAAGCATTAGACTCTGCCCCTTGGAAGCTTGAAACAGCAACCCAGCTGTGGGCTCACACAACTTGTGCTTGGTGCTCATGGATTTGTTCTCCCAGGGCAGCCCATGGCTGATAAAGTCACTGCCATTGGGGACTCCATGGGACAAGGAGGATTCAAGCTTTTATTTTGCAAGAAAAAAAAAGCAGTCATGTAAGTCAGTCCAAAGGCATTTTACAAAGAGTAAATTTCTTTTTTTCCTAAATGAAGCAGAACTTGTGACCTTTTCCATTTTTGTTTTATCTCCATGATGCGATAAGCTGAATCCCAAATTAGGAAGGAGACGGATTGTTTAAGAGAAAAAATGAATTGAAAATACTGGGAAATACGCTGCTTCTGGAAGCAGCCTGTAGCTAGTAGGTATTTACAGTTTGTATCAAGGACTGAGCCTCTCAAGACAGCTGGCCTTAGACCTCTTCTTTCAGCATTTAATATTTATCTTCAGTTAAGTCTACGATAATTATAGTTTCTCAGCTTGAAGGAAATTGAGCACAAGTCCCAGCAGCGCTAGATGTTCAGGCATCTCACTGACTTCAGCTCTTTCTTTCTCTACTCTTCAGATCTTTGTGCTCTCATTTCTGCAGCCTACAGAGCAAGATCTGCTGCCTCTGAGTGTCCTGACTGCAAAGTGGCTGGATTGATTCATAAATGCTTCAAGATCCTGAAATGAAAAATCATTAGTGCCACTCATCTATTCTTCTGGCAGCAGGTATCGTGTGAATTTTCCCAGAATAGTTGTTACGTGGTAGAGTAAAACTACAGAAAATGTAGCAGAGTGCCATCTCTGAGTTTAAGTGTTTCATGCTGGTGGTGTGACTCCTCTTCCCCATGGAACACCTTCAGCCAAAGGCTGCCCAAACACCCCTCCACCAGCAAGCTACCCCTTCTGACCAAAAGGTGCTGAAGAAAACAAAGAGTCTCCACCAAGCTGAGCAAAAAAAACGTGGGAATGAAACTCTGTGACCAGCTCTGTGGGAAAGCCAGAAACTGGCTTAAGCTCTTGTGAAGCTTTGCAGCCAGGGATGAGGGCAAGGCAAGGCAGGAAGCTCCCGGGGAGGGCGGGCAGCACCCTGTCCCCAGCTCACACCATTGTGCTTTGTTCGACCCCCACAATTGTGCAAGCGAAGCCCGGCGCATCAGCCTTCACTTCGAATTTCCTGCTTTTTGTCGGCTCGCATGCCGGGGACTGTTGTTTGAAGCACGGCTCTTGTTACGGAGGTTGCAGAAAAGAAACCCCTGCGCCACAAGTATGTGCCCAGGCCATTCAGCAGGTTCCCAGCACCAGGGCTCCTGCTTGAAGGGGACGTGGGCTATTGAGATGCAAAGAGGCATGCCAGATACCCGACTGGGTGTTGGGCTGGTTGGGCATGACAGCAGCAGTCCAGAGGAGCTGCTGTCACAGAAGCTCCATGATAACCACCTCTGCGTGTGGCAGCCCGAGGACCAGCTCGTGACTTGTTCAGCTGGGCTGACTTCTCAGCAGAGATTGTCATAATCACGGACCGTACAACGTCTCTTACCCAGATTTGCAGAGGATTAGGCTTTATAGAACAGGCTCCCAATTCACAAAGCTCTTTCCTCCTCCTCTTGCTCCTGCTCTCTTATTGAGCAAATCCAGGATTTTGTCTGAGTCCCCTCTCTTTAGCTGCTGGGCCTGACCACATGCCCAGTCTGAGCTCTCAGACTGCGTTGCGTGCGCTGGTCTGCATGAGAGAGACCTGGGAAGAAGGATGGAAACCAGAGAAGTTGTAATGCTTGTGGCAAGCCAGACTGCTGTGCTGGGCTTGGCACAATGTTGCTGGTCCCCCAGGATTTGGCAAAGGGACCCCTCCCTTCAAAAGAAATAAAAAAGCTGTCCCAAAACTGCCAGAAGGACTAGGGGATTCTGCTCGTCTCTACTCCATACCAGCACTGCTGGACATCCCCATTGCTGTGGGGAACACTAACCCCGGTGCTCGCTGACCTGGCAGGTCTCTCGTGTTGAGCGTGAGCCTTCCTTTCCCGGCCCCCTCCCTTCGCCTGCACGGTCCTCCTGCCTCAGGAAGTCTAGGCCTGCCTGACCCACTGGCCACTTACTGGTGACCTCCTGGAGCTGGAGGTGTTCACCACAGTGGTGGGAACAGAACCCCAAACCAGAGCATAACTCCATGATGCTACTCCTCCTCCTCTCTCACCGTCGTGGGATCCAGCACACACAGAGCATCTCCCTGCTCTGTTCTGCTGTGAGCAAGTCCCATGCCATCCCAGAAACTGTGTCTGTGAGATCATCTATAAAATACTTATTCCCCTCACATGCGGGAGAAAAAGAAGCAAAAAGCCTGCATAACATCAATGGAATCCCTGATAGCCAATACTGAATTATTTACAGCCTAATTGTGCAAGTGATACTCATGAGATCACTTAGGCTGCAAGATGCAATTAATACATTTTTGCAAAACTGGTGACTTCTGCTTCAGCCTTTGTTTTGATGCATCCGTGAATCCCTAAAAAACAGGTGAGGTCATTTTGGAGGAGAAGAGCTAGAATATCAGCACACGCTTGAAATATCCACAGACTTTTCTCAGAGTGCTGCTGTGAAATAGGAAAGGGCTCTCAAACCACCAACTAGCTGCCTGAAGATAAGGATCTGGAGCCATTTCAGATGCTCAGATGAATCTCATCTGGCTGCTAGCTGTTGCTCCAGAAGGGCACTGATCTCCCCTAGCTCCTGTGTTACAACTGAAAGTCTCAGGCAAATGCCCTGGATACCGAGGCATCTCAGATGGCATTAAAGACAGACATGGAAGACACAGAACTGACTCCATGTGACCGCTGGCCTCAGCAGACCTCCCAGCACAGGGAGCAGTGACCAAGAACTGCAACACTCCCTGCGCCGCAGCACTCTTCATCTCCTTTTTACTGTAACGCTTGCTGCGCAGCTGTAATGCAGGACTTCATACGGGCACGAAAGGTCCTCCTTTCTCCCGACCTACAGCAGGTAGAGCAGATTGGCCACTGCACCCTAACTCACAGAACTTGGATTTCCAGACACAGAGCTTTTCTGTCCAGTCCCAGGTACACAGGTTGATGTGGCACTTGCCACAGGGGCTTGGATATTACTCTAATGCCAGACTTCTCTCAAGCCCTCTCTCTCTCCCTCATTAGTAAATACATATCTGAACCCTGACATCTGGAGTAGTCCACAAGTTGTGTCTCTTAAAACACTCTTATATTCTGCATTCCTTGTTACGTTCTACCCTTAGCAGAGCTTGGGGGGGATTGCCTCCTTCCCAAGCACTTCAGCAGCATTTAGTGACCACCCCTTGAAACCACTGGAGCCAAACAAGGCTCTGGGCCCTGGGTTTTGGCCTTAGGAAGGTAACAAGCCAAAAAAAAAGGGAAAGGCTTGGGCCGGATTAACAATGCTGTCTTTCTTGTCCTAATAATGCTCATTT
>Ga0181612_163869_pt1 | contig 14919 bp, 8 predicted proteins | sample HoacroProtozoa21_FD_119630 | JGI IMG/M metagenome (GOLD analysis project Ga0181612, IMG submission 119630) | Hoatzin crop microbial communities from Cojedes, Venezuel. Combined Assembly of Gp0051906, Gp0051904, Gp0051908 | reverse complement strand
TCGGGGTGATGGTTATCGTGGGAGTGATGCTACGCCGAGTGGTGTCGGGTAGTGCGGTGATATTGGGGTTGACCATGGTGATAAGCTCGTTGGTGGCATTTCCCTATACCTTTAACCACGATTTGCTCAGTGTGCTGTTATGGACGCTAGCATTGGCCTGTATGTTCAAGGCGTTGACTCGGTCGATGGGCGGCGGTGTGGGTGCTGGGTGGGCTTTGATGGCTGGTGTAGTCGTGGGTATCAATGTGTTTTCGCGCATTCCTAATGTGCTAGCCATTTGTCTGTCGTTGATGCCGTTTGTCGTTGGCTGGTGCTACAGGTGGCGATGGCGGCAAGTGTGGATTCAAGTTGCAAGCTTTTTGCTAGGTTCACTATTGGGCTTTGCCATCATGGTTTTGTTGTTGGTGGAGCTAGGGCATTGGCCGCTATTTGTTCAGAATATGCATGAACTATTGGGGGTTGCTACGGGCAATAGTGGCGCATCTACCCATCATCTGCCAGTTATGATAGGGCAGATGTTGCGTTTCTATATCCAGAGCCTGTGGGTCGGTGTTAAATTGGGTGTCCCCTTGTTGCTCGCGATGCTGATAGCACATCGGTGGGCAACGCCCATTGTTAGCATTGTTGCTGGCGTGGCGGTGGCCGTGTGGTCAGCGTGGATTATGTGGCGAACGCCCTTGCTGCAACCTTTGTGGGTCATGAGTATGGCAGGTTGCATCTATGTGATGATGACTCAGCGTCGAGAGACTTGCCTAGCCGCTTTGCTAGGTCTAGTGATGCTGTTGGTGTTTCCGTTGGGTAGCGATGGCGCCTACAACAATGGTGCCATCATCGCTTGGCTTGCGGCTCCCGTAAGCGCTGTGTTGTGGCGTAAGCGCTGGTGCCTAGTACTTACCTTGACTCTAATAGGGGTGGGTGGCGTGCAGACGATTGCTCATGGCGCGTATTTTGATGGCGGTGCTTTGTGGTGCAAAACGGCTACCATCAACGATGCTCGCGCCAAAGGCATTTTCACGACATCTCAGCGTGCTGAGATTATCAACACAACGTTAGCTGAACTGCATGATCAGGTCTCGCCTAATGATGAGTTGTTATGCTACGGCAGTATCCCTATGATGAATCATTTAACTCACACCCGTCCTGCGATAGGTTGTTCGTGGCCAGAATTGCTCAGCACTGAGGCTTTAACACAACGGCTGGAGCAATTGGAGCCATCGCACCTCCCTGCTATTCTGCGACAAAAGTTTGACACGATTGGGAAGCAATGGGGGCAACCAAGTGATGACTATCTACAAGCCTATCCTATAGAGGATGGATTTCGCCAGCCTGCCAAGTTGGTGGCATTGAACCAGTTTATGCAACGCAATGACTATCGCGTGGTGTGGCAGAATCATTGGTTCGCTCTATATAAGGCGATGGCTGTTGAAAACTAAAAATGCGGTCAAGGCACTTATGTGACCAAACTTCTCATTAATTTTGAGTAATTTTGCCCGCCGAAACTAACAATGGGCAACTCAATCTTGAGCCAAACAATGATGAAAGAAAACGAGACAAAAGATATCATGGGCAAACAGATTATCGATGAGGCGGCTCAAGCCGAATACAAATATGGCTTTGTGACCGATATCGATACTGAGGTCATCCCTAAGGGACTTGACGAGAATGTGGTGCGCCACATCAGTGCACTCAAGGGAGAACCAGCGTGGCTGCTAGAGTTTCGCCTTAAAGCTTATCGTCACTGGATCACCCTCTCTGCTCCCACATGGGGACACGTGACAGTGCCACCTATCAACTACCAGGATATCAGTTACTATGCTGCGCCACGTCACAAACGTGATGAGCAGCGCAAAGAGATTGATCCTGAGCTGAAAAAGACTTTTGACAAACTGGGTATTCCGTTGGAAGAGCAGCTGCGATTGAGTGGCATGGCCGTCGATGCCGTAATGGATAGCGTGAGTGTGAAAACCACCTACCGTGACCGACTGGCAGAGTTGGGCGTGATTTTTTGCTCAATGAGCGAGGCAGTGAAAGATTATCCTGACCTTGTGCAACGCTATTTAGGCAAAGTGGTGCCCTATACCGACAACTTCTATGCAGCACTCAACTCGGCAGTGTTCAGCGATGGGTCGTTTGTCTATATCCCCAAGGGTGTGCGCTGCCCCATGGAGTTATCTACGTATTTCCGCATCAATGCAGCTCAGACGGGGCAATTTGAGCGCACACTGATAGTTGCCGATGATGATAGCTATGTCTCTTATCTAGAGGGCTGCACAGCCCCAATGCGTGACGAAAATCAGCTACATGCTGCCATTGTAGAGATTATTGTCGAGGACCGTGCTGAGGTGAAATATAGTACCGTGCAAAATTGGTATCCTGGAGATAAGGATGGCAAGGGAGGTATCTATAACTTGGTGACTAAGCGTGGACTATGCCGCGGGGACCACAGCAAGCTCTCGTGGACGCAGGTAGAGACGGGTAGCGCCATCACATGGAAATATCCTAGCTGCATCCTTGCAGGAGACCATTCTACGGGCGAGTTCTATAGCGTGGCACTGACGCGCAACTGGCAGCAGGCTGACACAGGCACCAAAATGATACATCTAGGCAAACACAGCAGTAGCACCATCGTGAGCAAAGGCATCAGTGCAGGACACAGCCAGAATAGCTACCGCGGCATGGTGAAAATTGCGCCACAAGCCGTTGGATGCCGCAACTACACACAGTGTGACAGCCTATTGCTGAGCAACACGAGCGGTGCCCACACCTTCCCTGTGATTGAGGTGGGCAATGACACTTCGGTGGTGGAGCACGAGGCTACTACCAGCAAAATCAACGAGGAGCAAATCTTCTATTGCAACCAACGAGGCATCCCTACCGAGGATGCTGTAGGGCTCATTGTCAATGGCTATGCCAAAGAGGTGATGGCCAAGCTGCCAATGGAGTTTGCCGTAGAAGCCCAAAAGCTACTCAGCGTCTCGCTCGAAGGTAGTGTGGGCTAAACCACCGATGCTCATTGGTGTGGTGGCTGATATTGATAGCAATTAATATAACGATAACAGATATATGCTAGTCATTAAGGATTTGAGAGCCTCGATAGAGGACAAAGAAATATTGAGAGGTGTGAACTTGACGGTAAAGCCAGGTGAGGTACATGCCATTATGGGACCCAATGGGTCGGGCAAGAGCACACTGAGTGCTGTACTTACAGGCAATCCTGCCTACACGGTGACGGGAGGGAGTGTGACGTTCTATGGCAAAGACCTGCTGGCATTATCGCCCGAAGACCGCGCTCACGAGGGGCTATTCTTGAGTTTTCAATACCCAGTAGAAATTCCTGGTGTGTCGATGGTAAATTTCATGCGCACTGCTCTCAACGAGAAACGCAAATATTTTGGTCAAGAGCCACTAAATGCCAGTGACTTCTTGAAACTGATGCGTGAGAAACGTGCTGTGGTACAACTCGATAACAAGCTGGCCTCGCGTGCAGTGAATGAGGGCTTCAGCGGTGGAGAGAAAAAGCGTAACGAGATATTCCAGATGGCCATGCTAGAGCCACGCCTGAGTATACTCGATGAGACTGATAGTGGGCTAGACATCGATGCCTTGCGCATCGTAGCTAGTGGCGTGAACCAGCTCAAGAGCGCCGACAATGCCACTATCGTTATCACCCACTACCAGCGTCTGCTCGACTACATCAAGCCCGACTTTGTGCACGTGCTCTACAAGGGACGCATTGTGATGAGTGCAGGCCCAGAATTGGCATTGGAGCTAGAAGAAAAGGGCTATGACTGGATTAAGGAACAAGTGGACAACCAGCAATAATTGCTCAATAAATGAAGATGAATGCACTGAAGCAATATATTGACCTATTTGATAACTATCGCAGGGATATTGAGCGAGAAGCACCTGCCCCTCTCAATGCCTTGCGCCAATCTGCTCGCGAGATGTTGGAGGGTGCCCGCTTGCCACGCAAAGGCGAGGAGGACTATGAGGGGACCGATATGGAGGCTATATTTGCACCCGATTATGGTGTGAATGTGCATCGAATGGCGTTTGACGCGAGTACAGCCGAGAGCTTTCGTTGTGATGTGCCCAATATGAGCACTTGCCTCTACTACATGAGCAACGACACATTCCATGCTAGCCCAACAGCTCAGCGCAATGCAGGCGAGGTGGTGATAGAGCCATTTGCTATAGCTGCTCACAACCACCTTGATTTGCTCTCAACCCATTATGGCTCACTTGCCACCCTTGCAGACCCTACTGTAGCTCTGAACACGCTATTGGCGCAGGATGGCGTGCTCATCTATGTGCCCGATGGCGTGGTTGCCGAGCGTCCCATCCAGTTGGTGAACATCTTCAATGCAGCTATGGATGTGATGTCGGTGCGCCGTCTGCTCATCGTGATAGGCAAGCATGCTCAGGCGCGCTTACTGATGTGCGACCACACTCAGAATGCCTCGCAGCGCTACTTGAGCAATCAAGTGGTAGAAATTATTGCTATGGAGGGTAGCACGTTTGACTACTACGACTTAGAGGAGAGCTCAGTGCATACTAGTCGCGTCTCATCGGTGTTTGTGCAACAGCAGGCCAATAGCAACGTACTCATCGATGGCATCACCCTGACTAATGGTATCACCCGTAACAACTATCACGTGGCGGTAGATGGTGAACACACCGAAACCACGTTGCTGGGCATGACTATTGCTAGTGGCAAACAGCATGTGGATAGCCACACCTACATCAGCCACAATGCCCCTCACCAGCACAGCAACGAGATGTTTAAGTATGTGCTCAACGACCATGCTGTTGGCGCTTTTGCTGGCAAGATACTTGTGCAACCCAATTGCCCACGAGTGGAGGCCTATCAGGGCAACCGCAACTTGTGTGGATCAGCTACTGCCAAGATGTACACCAAGCCACAGCTCGAAATCTACACCGACGATGTGATGTGCTCGCATGGCTCAGCTGTGGGGCAACTCGATGAGGAAGCGTTGTTTTATATGCGCACTCGGGGTATCCCTTTGAGTGAAGCACGGCGGATGTTGATGCAAGCTTTTGTGGCCGATGTTATCGATGCCGTGCGCCTTGAGGCGCTCAAAGACCGTCTGCATCATTTAGTGGAGAAACGTTTTGCTGGTACTCTGATGGATTGCCGCGATTGTGCTGCCAGCTGTGGCATCGACCGACCTTTAACTTGAGGAAAAATGATGGACTACGACCAACTAGATATCAACAAGATACGAGAGCAATATCCCATTTTGCATCGTGAAATAGCGGGGCAGCCACTCGTTTATCTAGACAATGCTGCTACCTCGCAAACGCCCCGTTGTGTGGTTGATGTTATCGAGCAGATGTATTATCAACACAAGGCCAATGTGCATCGGGGCGTGCATACCCTCTCTCAAGAAGCTACCGATAGGGTGGAGCAGACCCGCGAGAAGGTGCGCCAATTTATCAATGCCGATAGCACTCAAGAAATCATCTTCACACGTGGCACCACCGAGAGCATCAATTTGGTGGCCTCCTCATTTGGTGAGATGCTTTACAATGGTGATGAAATCATTGTCACGGTGATGGAGCATCATAGCAACATTGTGCCTTGGCAGATTCTTGGACAACGCAAGCGCATTCGCCTGCGTGTGGTGCCCATTGATGATTCAGGGCAAGTCAATCTGCAAGACTATGAAGATTTGTTTACCGACAACACTCGCTTTGTGGCGCTAGCCCATGTGAGCAATGTGCTAGGGACCGTCAACCCCATCAAGCAGATGATAGAGATTGCTCATCGTCATGGTGTGCCCGTGCTCATCGATGGCGCACAAGCCATTGCTCATCTGCGCGTTGATGTGCAGGCGCTCGATTGCGACTTTTATGCTTTCTCAAGTCACAAGATGTATGGACCAACGGGCGTGGGCGTGCTCTATGGCAAGCGCCGTTGGTTAGAGCAGATGCCACCCTATCAAGGAGGTGGCGAGATGATAGGTCATGTGACCTTTGAGCGCACCACTTTTGCCGATTTGCCTTTTAAGTTTGAGGCAGGAACACCCGATTTTGTCGATATTGCCGCTTTTGGGGCTGCTATTGATTATTTGAACGAGCTAGGTTTAGAGCGCATCGCTGCCCACGAGCATGAGCTACTCGTTGCTGTCACGCAACAGTTGCTCACGATAGATGGCTTGCGCATCTTTGGCACAACGTCTAGCAAGTGTGGCGTAGTGTCGTTTCTAGTGGGTGACAGTAGTAGCTATGATATGGGTGTGTTGCTCGATGGCATGGGCATTGCTGTGCGCACAGGGCATCACTGTGCTCAGCCACTGATGACGCGCTATGGCGTGCAGGGCATGGTACGAGCCTCGTTTGCTGTCTATAACACGCTCGATGAGGTGCAACGCCTCACCCACGCTGTGAGCCGAGCCGCTTCGCTGTTACACCTATCCTAGTAGCGTTGTCGCTGGGTGGTGTTACCTGAAGATGCGTCCAACGCCGGGTAGCTTGGCAAACACCGCTCTGAGATGCTCTTTGCGCCAGATCACTCCAATAAAGAATAGCAGTAGCACGGTGCGATAGGCTAGGCGCAGAGCTACGTTGTGAACGGGAACGAATGTGCCCGCAGCAAATAGCACTGCTGCCAGAGCCACATAGGTGCCAATGTCGCGCAGTGGATAGTTGATGGGGTAGTGCCGTTGCCCCACGCAGTAGCTCAATAGCATAGCCACTCCATAGCCTGCAAAGCCACCCCATGCACATGCCATATAACCATAGCGTGGCACAAATAGCACATTGATGACGATGAGCACGGCACAACCGATACCCGAGAACCAAGCTCCCCAGATGGTCTTGTCGATGAGTTTGTACCAAAACGAGAGATTGAAGTAGATGCCCATCATAATTTCGGCTGCCATCACAATGGGCACCACTTTGAGTCCTGACCAATAGTCGGGGGCAATGATATATTTCAAGATGTCAATCCACGCCATCACCGTCAAGAATGCCAGTAACGTGAAGATGACGAAGTAGCGCATCGCTTCGGCATAGGTCTGCCTATTGTCCTTGTCTTGGCTCTTGCCAAACACAAAGGGCTCGTAGGCATAGCGGAACGCTTGGGTGATGAGTGCCATAATCATAGCAATCTTGGTAGCGGCACCATAGATGCCTAGCTGTGATTGTGCATCTGCCCCAGTGTAGATTTTGGGGAACATCATCTTGTCGAACGTTTGATTGAGGATGCCTGCAATGCCTAGCACTAACAATGGCCAGCTATAGCTCAACATGCGACGCAATAGCTGCCAGTCCATGCGATAGCGCAGACCTGCCAATTCTTTGTAAAAACAGAAAGTAATCAGTCCAGTGCATGCTAGGTTGATAAAGAAGGCATAACCTACACCTACAGTGGGGTTATAGATGAGGCCAACCGATTGTGGGTGTGCCTTGTAGAGGGCAGGCAACACCACAAAGTAGAGCAGATTGAGGACAATATTCAAGAAGATAAATAGCAACTTGAGGGCGGCAAACTTGAGTGCTTTGCGCTGATAGCGTAAGTAGGCAAACGGAATCGCTTGAAACGCATCGAGCGCCACCACCACTGCCATAACGCCCACATACTCGGGATGCGAGGCATAGCCCATCCATCGGGCTATAGCTGGCAGGCATGCTAGCACCACTAGTACAAATGCTAGTGATGTGGTTCCCACAGCCTTGAGGGTAGTTCCATAGACTGTTGTGGGTTGCTCGTCGCTCTTGTTGGCAAAGCGAAAAAAGGTGGTCTCCATGCCGTATGTGAGTATGACAAGCAATAGGGCAGTGTAAGCATAGATGTTGGTAATCACCCCATAGCCACCAGACGCTGCCGATAACTTGGCAGTGTAGAGTGGCACAAGCAAGTAGTTGAGGAAGCGTCCGACGATGCTACTCAACCCATAGATAGCGGTGTCTTTGGCCAGTGTGCGCAGATTTGCCATGAGTGTTGATAGATGATAGGGGAAAATAGTCTCAAAATAGGCTCCCTGAGACAGGACCGCGCTCACGCTTCAAGTGCTGGAATGCCAATGTGGTGGCTTCGCGCCCACGAGGGGTGCGGTTGATAAATCCTTCCTTGATGAGATAGGGTTCATAGACTTCCTCGATGGTGCCAGGGTCCTCGTTCATGGCTGTCGCAATGGTGTTGATGCCCACTGGACCACCACCAAATTTGTCGATGATAGTGAGCAAAATTTTGTTGTCGATTTCATCAAGGCCGTAGCGGTCGATGTTGAGTGCTTCAAGAGCATAGCGGGCAATTTCCACATCCACCCTGCCACTACCCTTGACTTGAGCAAAGTCGCGCACGCGGCGCAACAGCGAGTTGGCAATGCGAGGGGTGCCACGAGAGCGCAAGGCAATCTCGCTAGCCGCTTTGTCGTCGATGGGCACTTGTAACAGGCGAGCCGACCGCTTGATAATGCCTTCGAGCACTTGGTGGTCGTAATACTCGAGGTGACAGTTGATGCCAAATCGTGCTCGTAAAGGCGAGGTGAGCAGTCCACTGCGTGTAGTGGCTCCAATCAGGGTAAACGGGGCCAATGTCAACTGCACTGAGCGTGCTCCAGGACCCTTATCAATCATGATGTCGATGCGATAGTCCTCCATCGCTGAATAGAGGTATTCCTCCACCACTGGACTCAGACGGTGTATCTCGTCGATAAACAACACATCATGCTCATCGAGCGAGGTGAGTATGCCTGCCAAGTCGCCAGGCTTATCGAGCACGGGACCAGATGTGATTTTAAAGCCTACACCTAGCTCATTGGCAATGATGTTGCTCAAGGTGGTTTTGCCGAGTCCTGGTGGGCCATGCAACAACACATGGTCGAGCGACTCACCACGCAATTTAGCGGCAGCGACAAACACGCTTAGATTCTCCACAATCTTGTCTTGTCCAGCAAAATCGCTGAAACGCATAGGTCGCAGAGCTCGCTCAAAATCTTGGTCGGTCTTGAGTGATTCTTGCCTGATATCAAAATCTTGGTCCATAGAACTGCAAAATTAGGAAAATTTGCGATTAAGCGAGTGCAATCAGACTTGTTTTTTGTCGAGTGGGAGCAAATTATATAATAAACGCCCAAAGTGCACCGACACGCCTCCTCACATAAAAAGCAAGAATATTTAACATTTAAGTACTTGTGACGAGGCAGATATCATTTTAATTTTGCGCAACTCAGCGAGTGACTGATTAAATTGTTGTTTAAAAAAATGTGTAGGTCCTATGATTAAATTGATACATACTAGTGATTGGCACTTAGGTCAAAACCTTTATGGCTACGACCGCCAGCAAGAGCAAGAAGATTACTTGCGGCAGTTGGCCGAAATTGTGCGCGAGGAGCAACCAGATGCTTTGCTCGTCAGTGGTGATATCTATAACAATGCTGCACCAAGCAATGGCGCAGAGGCTATGTATGTCAAGGGCATGCTTGATATACACAAGGCTTGTCCCGCGATGCAGATGGTGGTGATAGCTGGCAATCATGATAGTGCATCGCGGCTAGCCAGCACAGGACCACTATGGCAACTTGCTGGCGTGCGGGTGGTAGGAGCTATTGCGCGTGACAAGCAAGGCAAGGCATTGTTGGACAATCACATTATCCATCTTTCCACTGCCGATGGCAAAGGTGCAATTGTGGTGGCGGTGCCCTATGCCTATTCGTACCCTATGGTAGGGGACCAAGTGTTGCCTGAAGACCGACAAGCGACCTATTTTCAATCATTACTCGACTATGCTCAAGCACAGAATGCTGGTGATGTTCCCATCATATTGGTGGCTCATGTAGCTGTGGTGGGTAGTGACTTCACGGGGCATGACTGCATCTCCGATAGTCAGCCACTCTCGGTGCTAGGCAATGGCTACGACTATGCTGCACTAGGGCATATCCACCGACCGCAACATCCAGCAGGCAATCAGCATGTGCGCTATTGTGGCACACCTATTGCCGTGAGCTTTGACGAGCAGTGTGAACACTCGGTTTCGGTAGTTACCATCGACCAGCATGGTAGTGAACCACACATCGTGACTCGAAAAATCAAGAACCTGCGCCCATTGCACACTGTGCCTGCGAGTGGTGCCTTGCCACTAGACGAAGCTTTGGAACAACTGCGGCAGCAAATTGCCCACGAGCACAATGCCTATTATCGCTTGCGTGTGCTGGTAGATAACTATTTGCCTGCCGATGCCACCGACCGTGCCAAGCGTGTGCTCGCCGACACCGACAATCGCCTATGCACCATCCAACCTGTGGTGCGAAAACAAGAGTTGCAGTCATCAGCCAATAGTCGCATCACACAACAAGATTTGCAACAGTTGTCACCACTAGAAGTTGCCAAGATGTTTTTCCAAGACAGTGGCACAGCCATGACCGATTGTCAACAAGAGATGTTTAATCAAGTTTATACCGAAATTTTAAAGGAGCAAAGAGATGAAGCTTAACAAATTGACCATCGAAAATATCACCTCAATCCCTAGCGCAGAGATTGACTTCACGACCCATCCACTAGCCGATGAAAAAATATTTCTCATTGCAGGTAACACGGGTGCAGGTAAATCTACGATTATTGATTGTATTTGCTTAGCTTTGTGGGGCAACACGCCACGCATGAAGGCTGCTAATGGGGAGGCGTTTAAACTCGATGATCAAACAGGAGAGATTCGCAACAAAGATGTACGCCAATTGGTGAGACGTGGGGCCATTGAGGCTCAGGTGACATTGTCGTTTACCAACAATGAGGGTGAGCTATGCATAGCCCAATGGGAATGTCATCGCTCGCGTGGCCGTGCGGATGGTAAATTGCAAGATGTGAAAAGATCTCTGACGGTAGGCAATCAAGCTCCATTCACTAAATTAAATGATATAGAACGTGAGATGCAACGTTTGTTGGGGCAGACCGAAGACCAATTTTATCGCACCATCGTGTTGGCACAAGGTCGATTCGCTCAATTTCTCATTGCCAAAGAGAATGAAAAAGCTGCCCTGCTAGAAAAGATGCTAGGCACCGAGATTTATAAGCAGATTGGTGCTCGCATCTATGATACTTGCAGAACCAAGAAACAATCCTATGAGGCTCAGCAGCAACACTTGCAAGGTGTCACCCTGCTCAGCGATGACGAGAAGGCACAACTTGAGGCAGATATCGTTACGGCAAATCAGCAATTGGAGGTCTTAACCACCGAGTGCGAGGCAGCAAAAGCTATGCTAAATTGGGTTACTCAAAAAACTGACAACGAAAAGCAAAAGCAACAAGCTATCAACCAACTAGACGAGCTGCTGCAACAACAAGAAAGCGATGAACAGCAACAGTTGCAGCAAAAGGCAACACGATGGCGCAAAACTGTTACTCCACGATGGCAACTGAGTCAGCAAACCAAAGCACAAAGCAACCTAGCTGTTCTAACAAGGCAAAAGACCGACCTACAAACTGCCTACGACCGTCTCTGCGCTGCCTATCGAGCAGGGCAAGCCGAAATTGTTCGCAACCAAACTGAGTTGCAAGCGATTAGCCAACACATTCAAGAGCAAGAGTCTTATCGTCGTGTGTATGAGTCAATTGAAGAGATAACTCATGTGATTGAGAAGTGGCAGAGCAATCTGAAATCGATTATCGAAACCCAGCAAGGTATCGAGGTGGACCAACAAAAGCTTCCCAAAGCTAAAAAAGCATTCGAGGATGCTGCTCAAGATTATCAGCAAATCGATGAGCAATTAGAGCAACTGCGAACACAATATGCAGCATTGTGCATACCCCAAATTGAGGAGCAATATAAAGCTCTTAATAATATCAAAGATTGCGTGAGTGGAATGCGTGAGAGGCATCAAGATTACCAACAAATAGCTAAGGACTTGCAAAATCTGCAAACTAGAATTGAGCAGCAAAAGGAACAACTAAAGATTGCCGAGCGCGTGGAGGCTAATGCTCAAGCGGCTGCAAACAAAGCTAGAGAAGAATTGGAGATGCAAAAAGATTTTAATGCACTCATCACACAAGCTCGACAGCACGTGCATCAAGGCGATAGTTGTCCTATCTGTGGTAACACCATCGAGACGATTATCGCTCCCAAGAGCGAAGATTTGTTGCGGCAATACCAACAACGCTATGATGAGGCTAATGATAAGTATCGAAAAGCAATGGCATCCCATGATACTGCTCAACAGATGATAGATAATCAACAAGCAGACTACACGGAGCAGTGTAGTCGTCACGAGCAGGCTACAAGCAAGCTCAATGCTCAATGGAAACTGTTGCAAATAGCAGTAAGTCAGGATGATGCTATCCAACTGACCACTATGCCCACTATGCAGCAATCTGAGGATTTACAGACCCAAGTCTCTCATCGCATGACAGATTTGGAACAAACTATGGCAAGGGGACATCAATTGAACCAGCAAATCAACGCGTGTCAAGAAACGCTGAAAGCTGCACACACACAAAAGCAGAATACAGAAAAAGCCCTCAACACTATTGAAAATAGTGTGCAGGAGCAACGGATTTTGCTCCAACATTATGAAACTGAACGCGATAAATATGTTCAACGCTTGAATGAATTGTTTGGTGCGACTTACAATAATTGGAAGGAGCTGTATAATCAAGACAATCAATTTATATCTAATTTGTGTAAGGCTGCCGAACAATTTGCTAAAGCCCAAGAACGGCAGATACACCTAGCCCATCGTATCGAGTTGCAGACCCAAGCCCTAGAAACAGCCAAGCACTCAATGGAAGATGCAGGTCAAAGTGCGCAAATCACCGATTCACAAACACAAAATGGTGAATTGCTAGAAGACTTGACTGACCAGTGGCGACAGCTAGAGCAGCGATGTGGTGCGTGGAGTGCCCAATTTGCTGAGACTCGCAATCAAATAGCAGATGCTGAAAGCAATATCAGCAATTTTTTGCTTGTCAACTCAGACATCACCCGTGAGGAGTTGCAAGAGCTAGATGGCTATCAAGAGGCAGAGATAGTTCAAATCGAGACGCAGCAACGAGAATTGGCTAGTGCAATTAACACTTTGTCGGGCCAACTTAATGTCTTGCGAGACCAAGCTAACCAATTGCAAGTCTCTAAGCCTGAGTATGCCGAGCAAGACATCGAGCGATTAAAAGCGGTGATTGAGCAGAAGGCCAACTTGCAAGCTACCCAAAGCGAACGATTATCGAAACTTAAAACTCAGTTAAGCACCAACCAGCAGCGCATGGCTGACTATGCAAAGGGTGCCAGTCGCCTGGAGGAGATGCGTAAAGAGTATGAGCAGTGGGACATGTTCTGCCAGATGCTAGGTGATGCCACAGGTAATAAATTTAGCAAAATTGCGCTAAGTTACATTTTGCACGAGTTGTTGGCTACTGCTAATAACTACTTGACGCAATTCAACAACCGCTATACACTAGAGTGCGCCCCAGGCACACTGCGCATTCTTGTTCGAGATATGCAATATGGAACCACCAGTTCCACTGCTACCTTGTCGGGTGGTGAAGGTTTTATGGTTTCGCTGGCGTTAGCTTTAGCTTTGGCAAATTATGCCAATCATGTTGGAACCATGGACACGCTATTTATCGACGAGGGCTTTGATACGCTTAGTGCCGACTATCTCGAGCCTGTGATGGAGACCTTGGGACGGCTCAACAATATGACGGGGCGGCGTGTAGGCATCATCAGTCACGTGGAGTTTCTCAAGGAGCGTGTTTCTACTCAAATACGTGTAGAGCCTTTGCCCAACGACAACACTGCTAGTTGCATAGTGATTGTGTCGTGAAAAATCTTGTGTTGCTTTGTGGCTCAAGGTTGTTGTGAGTTAAGCGGAATTTTCCCTATCTTTGCATGGTTAAAACTTGCTTGAGGGCGCAGTGTGCGTCGGTGGTTGGTTATGGTTGCTAAATTACGATATCTGCTATTATGTGTGCTGGTGGTGTCTGTCACCGCTGTGCCAGCATGGGCGCAGGTGGGTGAATTGCCCCGCTCGGCACCAGCTAGGCAGGGCGTGAATCCTGTTGTGGTCGATAGCCTAATGGCTGCCCTAACGAGTCTGCCTGATGTGAACATTCATCATGTGATGGTGATGCGGCATGGTCACGTGATTGGCGAGTTGCATGCAGCACCATTTGGGGCTGAGGATCGTCACATCCTTTATTCGGCTACCAAGATGGTGGTGGCTCTAGCGGTAGGTTTGGCTGTGGATGATGGGTTGCTGAATGTGAACGACTTGGTGGCAGACCACTTGGGTGATATGTTCCCAAAGCAGCATAGTGCTGCCCTTGATAGTCTCACCATCTATCACTTGCTCACCATGCAAGCGGGGTCTATCCCTGGTGACACGTTGATGGAGCGCTTTAGCGACTGGTTGCCAGCGTGGTTTGCTACTGAATTTAGTCACGTGGGCGACCATTTCAAATACGACTCTATGTGCACGCATGCCCTAGCGATGATTGTGCATCGCCTCACGCATCGCCCTGTGAGTGATTATGTGAATGAGCGCTTGTTTGCCCCGATGCACATCACGCAAGCTGATTGGGAGCTAGCGCCTGATGGTGAGGTGGTAGGTGCTTGGGGACTACGGCTGCAGACCGAGAGTCAAGCCAAGCTAGGTCTGCTGAGGTTGGACAAGGGTCGTTGGCAGGGGCAACAGCTGGTGAGCGAGGGCTGGATTGAGCAGATGACCCATCGACACACAAGCACTGAGGGAGCCCGTCCTCCAAAACTCGATTGGAAGGGTCGATTGGTAGCGTGGTTGCGTCGTGTGTGGCATGAGGTGCGTAGTTGGGTGACGGGCGTGAATGTGGATGACTATTACAAGGGTTATGGTTATCAGACCAAATCCATATTGATGCCTAGAGCAGAGATTTATTTTGCTTCGGGTTATGGTGGGCAACTGATTTATGTGGTGCCAAAGTGTGACC
>Ga0181612_140943_pt1 | contig 14919 bp, 9 predicted proteins | sample HoacroProtozoa21_FD_119630 | JGI IMG/M metagenome (GOLD analysis project Ga0181612, IMG submission 119630) | Hoatzin crop microbial communities from Cojedes, Venezuel. Combined Assembly of Gp0051906, Gp0051904, Gp0051908 | reverse complement strand
TTCTACCACGAATAGTACCTTCAAAGCATGGGGCTCTTGACAAATAGAAATGTGAACACAATTCTTTCTGCAGGGAACCAACACATAGGGTATAAAACTGTAGTGGCAGGAGAGGTGTCATGATGTTAAGACTTGGCCACACCATGATGGTTAAGGGGCATTGCTCTGAACTGTATCAGCCACTGAGGCCGATGTTACCATTCGTGGATCTGCACAGAAAGAGTGGGCAGGAGCAAATTCATGGTGCGAAATCAAGTTTTCATGCAGTGTTGTGGCAGATATGAGAGATCATTTGAATGGTTGATACTTTTCAGCGATTAAGATGGCCAAAGGATGAGGCTATGGGATATAAGAGGATAGTAACTTTGAATTTTAAGGAGAGGAAGTAGAGGTGTAAATGCTGCAAAAAAGGGAAAAGGATGAATCAGAAGAACAGTAGGTGACAATCTTTCAGTTATGGGCTCTGAAAGGGGTTGTTGTTGATGCTGGAGGCTCTAAAATAGAAAATAAATACCTTAATTTTGCATTCTAGCAGTTGCCAATTCAGGATTGAAGTTGCTAAGGTAAACTTATGAGTTAGTAGCTTCTTCAGTCTCCTGGCATGGCTTTTCTTACTTAGAAGACTAAAGCAAAACTATGTCAGTGTTGCTGGCTCTCTTGCTCTTGGTTTGAAAGTTGAAATGAAAGGGGGAGGGAACAATAAGAACGTCAATGTTGTGCAGAGCTGAAGCTGTTTAAATGTCTCTGGCTGTAATCTGCTCCATTTCTAAGCTTTAAATTCACCCACGCCTCAATTTAGCTGTAGGAATTGCTTCTTGCACCTTGCATCAAAACCCACCTGCTGCTATTGCATCTTTTCTGGGGCCTTTAACTACTTTCCAAAACCTTAGAAATAAGTTGTCCAGGCTAAAGAGCCGTGGTGCCTTGAAAATGTATTTGCTGCTGTGTTAAATTGCGTACTTCCTGCCCTTTTAATTTCTCCAGCATGAGGAGTGAAGTGGGAGCACCGCGGGCAGCCCAGCAGCAGGAGAGGATTGAACAGTGTATGGCAGCTGTGCCTGTTTTCTGCTAATGGACTAGGGGTTTTAAACTCTACTGACCAGCGCAGAGCTGGGCCTTGTAGTCATGTAGCCAACTCACTGTGGACTGACTCTGTAGGCAGAATTGCCAATGCAGCTGGCCAGCAACTGCCTGACCCCTAGGTGGGAGGTAAAAATTAGGCTCAAACTAGTTTTCGTGCAGTGTTTTGCACACTATTAATTTGCAACAGTTTGGGATTTTTTTCCTGAATCTGAGAAACTTCAGTTTTCTTTCAGACTGATAACAATGATTACCTCTGAACGTAGAGCAAAGACTGGATGCCCTGTGTTAGATGCTTAAGTGCGTGGAGCTTGTTTGGGCAGTATTACTGAAGTGGGTGCATGCAGCTCCTCTTGCTGGCAGGAGCCATGTGTTCAGTCAGTGTTTCTGAGCCCTGGCTTTGCAACTTGACAGTGTTTTGGGTTATTAGCTTAATTTCAGGGTGTTGTCTGTATCAGGACTTAATTGTTTGATATTTGTGCATCCTGATGAGGAAGATATGCAGAGTGCAGGTTTAAGAAGATGACCTGTAATTCATCACACTCCTTTCAGCCAGTGAGTGGGACAGAAGTAACAGATCTCGGAACCGGGGCATGCCCTGTGCAGCGCAAGGGCATGCTGATGGCTCCTGTTGGGTGCTCAAGACCCTTCTGTGCTGGCAAAATATGGAAAGCCATTGCTTTCTTACATGGTCCTTTGATCTCTTCCCACTTGGATATCAACATATATTCAAGCAGCTGACACCCATCAGCCTCACTGCGGGCCTTAGTGAGTAAGGCAATTGCCTGTAAACACTGGTTTAAAAGTAGTTATAGAGATTCTCTTAGCTTAATCCAGTACAGAGAATGTGTGTGAATGACAAGCATCATATCTGTAAACTGATAAGGCTACCCAACAGAAAGCAGTTAGTGAAAGTGATTGATATAATTTAAATAAGTCATTGTTACTGATGTTCATCTACAGGCTTTTGAATGGCCAAAATGGGATAAAACCCACTGATGTCTGCTGCTATATATACTGCAATAACGGTAACTAATTTTGTAAATGCTAGGTCATGAGGGTCATGAAAACTGTTGGCTGGCAAATGACTTCCAGCAAGTGCTTGTGTAAGATGTTTACTTGAAGGGTCTAAATCTCAATCCCTGGTAGCCAGTCCTGTTAAATACAGAATAACCGCTGCTGGTCCAGGAAATGACTAATCCAGATACTACTAGAAGCTGAGAGACTATTCCAGGGAGAAGCCGTAGTCTACTTACTATTTTCATTTTCTTTATGCTATTCACTAGACATCTCCTGTGGACTACTATGGAGACATGATCCTGGGCTGGACAGGCCTGAATCGGATGCAATAAGGCTGTTCTTACAGTCCCAATGTATGTGCTATTTATACGCTACACTGCTCAGAGAAGGCTTAACTGAGCAAAGCCTGCCAGGTAGCTCTCATCATGTCTGCTGTAATTCACTGAGGCTTCTTGTGATGTGGTCTGTGGTCTGCTCACTGGAGTTCTTGCGGACCGTGTTCCCATGGTCAGCCCATGTAGCCACACCAAAAAGAAAGGGAACATCAAGAGCTTTGAGCTGTGCCTTGGAAATGCAGAAGGCATTGGATCCCTTGGGGCCTGGGGGGTCCAGCTAGAACAAGTTTGAGGCGCAGTTTGGACTGAAGCTTGCCATTTGAGTAGCCCTGTTAACCTTCCACACGGTGCAGGAGCCCTTGCAAAGGCAGCAATGACAGTATGATCCCTGCACCTTACAAGTAAACACTGGGGTCAGACACTTTCTGCTTAGAACAACAGTATTTGAACACTGAACATTTGTTCCTAGCTTTCAATTATGCCACAAGTCATGGTATTTTTGTGCTTTCTTCCTGATATAATTTTTGAAAATTCGCATTGTAGATGTGGAGACTATGCAATGGCTTGAGGGTGTGCATTACAATTAGTATGAGTTAGATAGTAACGACATGTCTAGTCTAATGGCCCTTCTGGTTTTCTCAGAGAATGAGATATTTGCATTGAAAAGGGGCGGAGCTATTAACTGTGGTTTGCTGCTCAAACTCAGATCAGGCTTTCACCTAGACAACTAAGAGATATGAGTCTACATCTATCTTCTCACCACACGTGTATTTCTTTTTCACATGTGTAGAGCCAAGAGCAAGAAAAAAATCTTTTAAAAGCTGTGAAGTGCCGTATTATGAAAGAAGCATGTGTTATGAAAAAATACAGATTGGAAGGTATCATCACTGAGCTGAAAGGAAAGCGCAGCCTGCTGAGAAGAAGCTAGCAAGGACATATCACAGATGCAATAACCAAATTGAGACGCTTAAACATATGCTTTCTTTCAAGCTGTCAGCAGAACTTTGTCCTTGCTGCCTTCTTCCTTAAGTCATGTTGTGTTGTGGACTTCTGTCAAGATGCTGCTCTGTGTCCAAAGAGTTTCAGGTGCCATTTCCAGTAGCGGGAGGTGAGCTGTCAATGCATGAAAGGCTGTACTCTAAGTGATGGTTGCAATTAAATACTCTGGAGTCTGTAGCTGGATACCAGGTCAGTGACTGCTGCCACACTGTTGGGGAACCATGGGCAGGTTCCGGGCTGGCTGTATCAGTTCTGGCAGTCGGAAGCTGTCTACTTTTGCTGCAGCTCTTGCATGCCCTTGCATGAGTAAATTTACCGCTTGGTTAGCTTTCTCTGCCTATAAAGCAGAAGCGATAGTATGTATTTGATCCTATTTTCCTACACTCTCAGAATCCACTTGCGTATGTGAGGGTCACGTAATTAAAAGATGAGATGAAAAGAGGATCTGTTCTCTAGAAAGTTACAAAGCTGCCAAGAAAAATTCCCAAAGAGACTTTTTATGCTTGGATGCTGACCCGAAGCAAACCTTTGCAGCTTTACCTGTAATTAATGGAAGTTCAGTTTAGGCTTTGTCCTAATAGTATTTGGATACCAGACAGAAGAAACTCCTAGTCCAGTTGTGCAAATATTGCAGCCTGGATTCTGCTGATACTCTTCTAAAGGCTGTCAATGTTTTACCTGAATTACTGGGATGCTGGTTACAGACTCCATGGTAATACAAAATGTCTACCTGCTGTTCCTTGGAGGTCAGCAGATGAAAATCCAGGGAGCAAAATTTCAGTGTATTGAGGGAGATTCTTATAGTCTTTGAGTAAAATCGATGAACCGCAAAAAGCAGGAAGAATATTTTTTTATTTTTCCTGAATTTTTACAGGTTCCTGTTGAGCTCTTCCTGGCCTCCTTGAAGCAAAATAAATAACAATCAGACTGTTGAGACTCTAGAGCTGAAATGACCACAAATTTTGTTGCCATGAACACTGCCAGTGTGAAGCTCTAAAATATTGCAAAGAATCCTAGATAATCAAAACTTGTTTAAAGAGTCATTCAAACTCCAAGTTGAATGGGTTGACCATATCAGCTGAAAGTTGATAGTGGTCTCCATTGGTTTGCTGAATTAAGCTGTTGTGTTGACCCCTTCCTAAATCTTGTCTTTGCCTTCTGTTGCAGTCGTGTACTGGAAGTGCTGGTGGAAGCGCGTATGCCTTTGCCCTGCTGGAGTCTTTACTTCTGTTTAGGCTGATCTGCTTTTGCAGGAATGAGGTCTATTCAGCTCCCTGCTGTTGCAATCAAAAGCTGCTTTGTGCAAACGGTTGTGGGCTTTTGGCTGCCTGATCTTCCTGCAGGAGTAGCTGCTGCACAATGCCAGGGATAAGATGCTTGGTTCAGTGGAGGGGTGGATTACAAATTGCTTTCCCAAGTCAAGCAAATCAAACAAGCAGGCTCTGCCACTTCTCCCACAAGCATCAGGTTGACTTGACTTGAGTAAGTTTATCCTGTAAAAGGCACTTGCTTGCCTACTTGCTTTGCTTCTACATCACCACATTGAGCATCTGTTTGAATGTGTAAATAAGTGTTTCTGGTAATTATTGTAAAGGATCTCTATGTTAGAAAATCTGGAGTACTGCTAATATGAAGTACTCATGGATGAGCAAGAGAGATGGGTTGCCCCCAACAATTTGTTTTTCAAGTTCCGCTGTGGACCAGAAAAGCACGAGGAAGTAGCTGTCCTGAACTGAAACAGCAGGATAACAGATCTGTGTTTTATAGAGATGCAGTATCCAAATTTGTGGTAGCCCAGGTGAACTTTTTTGGTCAGTGCCTCTCCCCAACTGGTTTCACTCCTCCCTTTGCAGTCATGCAGCCCCGTACTCCCATGATAAGCATCCACCCCCAGCTATTATAAGCAGTACAAACAAACGACAAATCTCTCTGTGCAGGAAGGTAACAAGGGGGTGATCAGTAGCTTTAGTTATCTTTCCTTCATGTTTATTGCAGTCTGCTGCAGATATTTCAAATGTACTGACATTGATTGACAGCTTCTATTAAGGCCTATCCAAGGCAGCTGGATTGAACAGATACATTAAATAAAGCAGTTATTGCTTTTCATTGCCTTTCTGTAAAATATCGCTGCTAAATAGCTTCTGCCATCAGATGCAGATAGGTACATGGTTTTAATTTGAGGGACTGCTTTATAACACTGCACAATTGATGGTGGTCTTTGTTTCCCCTACAGTAAGGATCGAGTACATCCTGGAGAACTGATGAGCTGTCTTCTGAGGGGGAAGGGTGGACCAGGGAGGGGGCAGCCACCTTTGTTGCTCTCAGTCTTTTTTATACTTGCCATGCTTGTCAGTTGTTTGCAGCACAGACAGAAATAATGTCAAGCAGGGCCCCTTATCTCAGGATGTTGTAATGTAGCTGCTGTAAGCCTTCGCCTGGAGACGAGATAAGAGCAACCTTACAAGCTTGTGGGGGAGCAAGGAGGGGGGCCAGCAGTGCCATTGCTGGGACAACAATGGCAGAGCTGTCACTTGCACATTATGACTCTTTTTGGTGCCAAGGAAAGATATGTATGCTGAGTGGTGAATAACAAGCATGAAAATAAACGTCCCGAATGTTCATCTAATAATGATGTATTTGTAACAGGATTGTACTGCCCAATGATATTCTTTCTTTATCTCCTCACTAAACGGTGGGGCAGCTGGGTGCTCTGGCATGGCATGATGTCCTTTCTTTTGTGTGCTGCATATTAATCCTTTATTGAAGTAATTAAATGTGTGCTTAATGGCAATGAGCTGGCAGAATGAACGTACAATTGAATTAGCAGTTATGATGGGGAGCGTGCTACAAGATGAACTAAATGCAATTACTGTAGGCATTTTTCTCCAAGTCGAATCTGGCTACATGACAAGACTTAATTACAGGTTGTTAGACACACTCTCTGATCTCGTAGTGGTGCATGCAGAGGCACAGCTTCAGCTCTGTCGTGTACACATAACACATGCACAGACACCCATTTACTATGAGATTTAGCCTGGCTGAAGGGTCAGTGTGGATTCCTGACATTGCTGCAGGCAGCTTTCAGTTGTGGTGGGAAACACAGATTAAAAACCAGGCAAATTACAAAAGGGGAAGACCAGCGCTCCTCTGCTGGGTGTCTGGTGGGGGGTCTTTGACCAGCTCCTTGTTGTCTGGTGATCATCCCCTTTTCTTAGGGGATACCCACTCTTCCTTGAGGACAAGGGGAACAAAGAGCAGGTGGTAATGGATTCTTCTGTGGAGTCCCTCTCTCAACGTATGTGCCTCTGGTCAAACACTGTTCTCAGCAGGACTACAGATCAACTTGCCTGATCCCAGCTGGACATCTCTAGACTAGCAGGAAGAGAGTTTGAGAGTTGGTTTTTGAAAAGATTCTGGAAACAAAAAGGCAAAAAGCAAAACAATGTGGAGCTTTTAATTTGTAATGCTAACTAAGTTCTACAACATGACCTACAGTTGCATCAGGACAAAGTGCTGTGATTTACGATGTGGTAAGTTGCTGAGATTTCTGACACTGGGGGGACTGTAACTACAGTATTGCAAATATGGATTTGACAGCTCTTTAGAGATATGAAATGTCAAATCCAGGGTTCCCAGACGTGTTTTGTCACTGTTTCAGAATTGGACTAAGTTTCAGCTGTCATCAAGGAAAGATTTGGTCTGTTTTGATAACTATTCAGTCTGGATCATTGTTAGCAGCACGTATACATCTCCACTTTCAGGGCCTGCCTAGTGTTACTGACACACAAAGGACAAGAAGGCCTTCTCGGCCCATGCTCCTCTGTGCTCTTAGGTGTTACGTGCCTGTTGTAGCCGGTGTTGCCTGCCTTTGGGGAAGGCAGGCTCTGAGGTATGAAATCTCTCAGAGAAGGTCCTGAGACAGAAATGTGTTGTGGCCACTCAGGCCTCAGTCTAGAGGCAGCACAAACCTTTCTTTACATCAGCAAGAGCTCTGCTGTCAAGACAGCACAACCCAGTGCTTACCATGTCCCAAACTGCCAATCTCATGTGGCCATTCTAAGTGACTGCAAACTTCTCAGGGTGTGTCTGAGTTCCTGTGGAAAGGTGCAGGTGATCAGTGTTGCATTTTGGTGCTCCACTCTCTTGTATTGTTTGTGCCCTATATTAATTTCTAAATCTGACATGGCATCACAAAGGAGAGTATGGTGACAGGAGGTGGCAGTGAAAACGATGGTACAATGTGTAACTGTTTATGAAACAAAAAAAATGTTTAAATTTTGTATTTCAACATAATAAGGCAAACCTTCTGGTCACCAGACCTCCCAAGGCTTATTTTATAGCTTTCGTTCTCTTTGAGGCCGTAAATGAAACCCTTTCAGCCCTAATGACCACAATGACTTTCCTCGATCATGTTATTGCTACTTTGGCACATTTATTGCTTTCACACGCACTAATGGATGAGTTTGGATATGTTAACAATTTATATATCATTTGATCCTAAAAAAGAGCCAACTCCCACCAACCAAACCAACTTAGCCCTGAGGATTGAGTAGCTTTTAAGGAGTATAAATGAATTTAATGCTTTAGAAAAAGCTTCTGTAAATTATGAACATGACACCTATTACATTAAGCTGCATTAAGCATTAATACATCTTCATTACTGGCAGGTTGCCCAAACCTCCAAGGTTGGAAAAGCTGCCTATAATGCCCAGTGTGGTAGTCACCTAAGCTGTGATTTATGGCCTCTTTTTTGGAGGGTAGGACACCCTGACTCTCAACCTGCTGCATTTGCCTATGAAGAAATGTCCTCGTAATACCTGTTGCATGATGGCTTTTTTCCTAGTGTTTCATTGGCCTGTCCACATCGGAGTATCAGACTCTTTGGTAAAAAGGTGCGATAAATCTCATGGGAGCCATTGCAGAAATAGAAACTAGTTTTGCTAACCTTTTTAAGCCACCGGTAGTGGATTGCTTGACAGATTTTTCTAACCACTGGCCAAAAATTATCTCACTGAGCATGTAATAGTCATTTCTTATTGTAAATCCTTTCTGTGCTGTAGGCACCAAAGGCTGGAATTGCTGAATTGTTGTTTCCAGTGTTGTGGAGGAAGAAAGTCTAAAAAATAATCACAGTACATTAACGAAAACCTGCTCTACATGGTCAAAGAAAGAAATAAAAGAGATTTTAGTGTCTTAAAAAAGCAATATCCATTAGACTCAGATTTGGCTAGAAGTGGACTGAAAGGCTCTTATTTCAAGAAGATGTACAGACTCAGGGAAAAAAACAAGCTAAATGCTTCTGACATTGTAATTGATTTTATGTGGTACATTTATGAGACTTTCAATTCATGTTCCTTATAGGATGTAGCACTGAGGGGTTATTGCAACTACTGAGATGGTTATGTTGTTGTTCTTAAAGGAACAATTTGGTTGTTCCTCTGTTCCAAGAATGAGTACTGACTTGGGCTCAGTGTTTACACCTTGCTATGGAGGAATAAGTAAACTAGGGACTGCTGTTTCACAGAAGGAAATGCATAGCACATCTTGGGAATTTGGGTGCCATAGGATGCTGTAATGAGTCTCACATTGGCAGGCAGAGGGTAATCCACTGGCTCAGAGAGGCTGTCATACGAGACTGCAATCCAAGCATAAAGCAATGTGGTCACTATATGAGATGGAGTTTTAATGGATATTGTTCATGGTGTTGGAATATATGAAGCAATAAATTGCTTTTCTGGATGATTTCATGCTGAAGCAAGGTTGAAGACTTAGGTAACGGCACATGGTTTACTGCAAATACATGAGATTTACAGCGGTAGGTGTATAACCTATTAGACAGTAGTGAAGGGAAGGAGAAACAAGCAAACCCCAAAGCCTTTTAATTAAAGCAATATTCCAAGGTTCAAAGTGAAGTTCTCGGAAGTTGAGAAATACTGTGTTTCAGGTAACCTAGCCTTCTAAATACTCTGTGAATGTGTGTGTGTATCTATGTGTGCACATTTTGTTATGGGTTTCAATTATACAAAAGCATGTTTGCTTCTTCCAGATACTACAAGCTTTGGCGCACAGCATGAACCATGCACAAAGTGTGAGACAACTCTACGATATGTCTTCCTGTAGTCATGGCTCAATGCCAGGGGTTATGTAAACTCTGTGATAAATATGTATTTAATAATTTCCTGATGTTGTTCTTTGTGGCAACTGTCCTGTAGACAAATATTAATGAATTTATCTTTATTGCTTTCCTGTGAAACAGCCAACTAACATGCTTACATCATTGAATATAATTCACCAGAAGTCAGTGAGAAAGTTTGAGTGCGTCAAGTTAAGCACGTGTTCAAATCTCTGTAGGATCAGGGCCTCAAATGCCTTTACTGGATTAGTGGCAACGTGAAAATAAAAATAAATAGTAAATTACATTAATGTGACTTCACTGAAACTGTGAAGCTCGCTACTGTGTCCTGAAAAGCACATTAAGAGGAAATTATTAGACATGCAGAATTTAGACACGCACTTATGTCTAACTGGAGCTGTGGTTGCTGTTGCTTGGCTTGTTTGTTTGGGTTTTTTGTTGTTTGCAAGTGAACAGACAGGTGGTAGTATTATCTGTTCTCTTAACTGAAACTTAATTTGAAAGGGCATTGACTTTACAGAAATTATCCTGGTCTCCATGACAAAACTCCTCCTGGACACACTTCTCAATATAGGAAGTCCCTGAAAATGACATGCCATACAAAGCTCTCTTCCTGCTGTAAGGTGCTTTCACAAAAGCTCTGTGCCTTTTGTCACCCTTTTAAGAAGTTTGGAGCTTCTGAAGAATGTACTTGTTTACTTCATTATCTCATCTTGTGTGGATTGTCCAACTTACTGTGTGTTTCTCAAGAGAACAAATAATATTGCTTTTTAAAAATCTTTCAAATTGTTGCAGAAACTTCTTTCATAAAAAAGTCACATTAATTATTTGCCCAGCCCTTTTCATAAGTTAAGTATTTACCAGAGGAATTTATTTTAAGTTTACTTTATAATTTATCATTAGCTCCTACACACTTTAAGTCGTACAAGGGAATATGGTCATAAGCCTTTTTGGCAATTGTAAAATCCTGTCCAAAAGCTGTCAGAAACTATAGGTCACTATTAAAGTTATGCAAAAAAAATTTGCATCTACTAGCTTCAAAGGAATTGAAGAAAAATATCCTTAGACCTTGAATAGTATAATTGAGCTTTTGAATCTAATATTTAAGCTAAGAATTTGCCAGTGCATCTAAACATGGGAAGATCAAGTACTTGAGGTTTCTCTGGAAATTGGAAAAGACTGTGTGTGAGGTTAGGATCTCTTTTAATTGAAGACGTGTATGATAATTGCATCCAAAGCCAAAAGGTCATTGGGTTTGTCTTCTACTGAGTGTTATCCTTACTAAAAGATGTTATGGTATGTTACAGGAGGTAATGTTTCCTATTAGACATAGGGACAGAAAGTACTTTAAAGCACGTGAACTGCTTATTTCTCTGTATTTCTAGATACTCCAAGCTATAGTAAAGAGCATAGCAGATTTCTCTGTACTCTGCTTCACAGGAAAACTTGGTGAATGTACAACATATTCTCTGACTTAGTAAGTGTGCACAAAGTGTTTTGCAAGTTTCAAGGCCTGAAATCCTTTCTTGGGGAACAGGTATGAGATGGCTAACTATTTGTAATGCTGGAAACATGTAGTAAAGTGTGTGTACATGTCTATTATTTATATATACATATTTCTATATACACACATTCTGATAGTAGCATGGATTAGGGTGATAAACTGAGTTTTACTGTGACACTGTACCTTCTGTATAAATATACAAGTATTGTAGTCAGCTTAATTTTCTACACCTGTCAGTGATTCAATGATGTTACATAGAATTTCATGTATGTAAAACATACACATTTTAGAAACTCTGTAATTATCAAATTTTATCAAACATAAAATATTGCATTTCATAGACATGAAGGGCAGAAAGTGCATAGAAGCTGGGAATTCTAAAACCAGAAAGTTATCCATATTTAAGTTTAAGGTACTCTGTTTTCTTTTCGCTCTGAAGTAAGTAGAAGAGAAGATTTATGCATCTGAGCTGTTGTTTTTGTTAAGCCAAGCATCTGAATGCATTTTACTGTGTATCTAGAACAAATGCAGAATAACCTTGGGCCGTTTGAGTGAGCTCACTTACATACTTAACTAAGTATAGATATGTGAAAATGTTGGCTCATGTTGTTGCAACTTCAGTCTTAACCAGTGGGATACCAAATGTGCGGAAATCAAGTCATATTTAAAACTGTATTAGCTGATTATTTAATGCTGCTAGAGAAAGTTTGCTGGTGCAGGGACCAGCCTGATGTCTCTTTCACAGCTTGAAGTGGATATTGTTTTTCTGTTGAGTGAGTAAAGTAGGAAAATGTTCTGATTTTGTAAGAAAGAACTGCTTTTCCCCTGTGTAGCCCTTCTTTGATGTACCTGATTGCTCCGTTATTATGCAGAGGTAACCCAAATATCAGAAGTGAGATTAGTTTTAATGCAGTAAGCCGCTTGTAAGGCACGTGGCACTGTGTTGGTTACAGTGCATCTCTTAATGACCTGCTCAGTGTATGTCCTATACAAAGCACAGGGCAGGAACTCGTCTAATTACCGATTTCATTGCTGCTTGGTTGGAAATGGACTGAGAATTGGAAGGAAAGTGCAGGAACGAACTCTTTGTGTACCTGGTTTTGTTGCAAATAGTGCCTGAGTCACCTCATCTTCAAGGCAATGCTTTCTCAAGATGAGCTAGCAGAGAAAGGAATACTTTTTTCTTTTCCAGTTCAGGAATACTTGACCTTAGGTTTATACACGTTATAAACGTGCTTACGATACAAAGATTGCTCTGTGTTTGTATTTGTCTGTGGTCAGGGAGAGAAATACAGACATTCTATAGATGAATGTGCTTCAAGTAAGACTTCAGCATCTGAGGGCATGAACTCCATCGGTTCACTTTCCAGGATTTGGGAGGGAGATGAGTCTGGCACAGAGCTGTGCGTGGGATGCTTCTGCAGGCATGAACTCTGAGACAAGGTATTAGGGAATATGAAATGGTTGGAGGCAGCGCTGTACCATGCTACATGGATGTGTTTTACAAAGCCTGTTGTGTTTGACCATTTCCAATGCTTTCCAACATGAAGGAAGGTTTGAAATGAGGAGTGTTCTGCAGAGTCAGCTCCTAGCTTTGTAGCTGTATCTTAGTGGTTTATCAGACTCTAGGGTCAGAGATACTTGTTTTTTCAAATCCCGGGAGATACCATCGACGTTTGCGTTTGTCCCTTACTGATCTTAGCCAGAATCCGCCAAGCTCAGGTATATGGGATCCTCCTGCTGCTCCCATTAGACAATTTGTTGTCATGATTGCTGTGAGCTTTCTGGATTATATGACTGCTGAACATTTTAATGAGACTAAAATTTCTTTTACAAATGAGCACTCAATATGCTGTTTAAATTGTTCTGTCACTGAAAGATGTCATACTTGAGAGGCTGCTCACAGGGAAAAAAGGCTCAGGCACCAGTCAATGAAGGCTGTAAATCAAAATAAAAAAAAGAAAGTGCCAAGGGCTATAAGCATGCACTTGATACAGTTCAGAGCAATTACTGTTACCTGAAGGGGAGGGATCTATCACATAGAAGCAGCCCTACCTGTTGGTGGAAAACCTGCTCAGATTACCATGGTCCCGTCGATCGTCTCTTGGCAGGAGTTATTGCCTCTCAGGGTGCAACTTTAAAGATGAGCTTGACTTTTTTCAAGGACTCCAGTTATTTCTTGGCTTGCAGTTTTTGCACAGGCATCTCTCTCCCAATAGAAAGTAATGATTCCAACTTCTGTCCAGGATAGATGCCCTTTTTTTTTTTGACCATGGAGAGCAAATGGGTCTTGTGATGCTGCTCTTTTGCAGTGACCGACATGTTCTGCATGTAAAAATGATTGGTAAATGTATGTGTGTTGGTGTAGTGTACCTGAACTCTGTGATGTGGGAGATTTTAAACACTGTTGTGAATTAAAGTAGGATTCCACCATGTATTTCCTTGTTTGCAATAAGTGGTGGTATGAAATTCAGCCTAATTTCCCCCTAAAGAAAATCAGTTGACCCTCACATTCCATAAAGCTGAACTAAAACTTTGGAGGCTCACATCAAAGCTCTGTAAATAAAGTGAGCAACAGTTTGGATGTTTCTGGTGGGGAGCTGGGGAGGGGGAAATTCTGTCTATAAAGAACACCCAAGTATTTGAAAAGAAATGGTTAGGTTTAAATATCTCACTGTTTTTCTTCTCCAGGGCTCCATGCTGAGGATTTTATTTTCCTTTACAATGCTTATGTTGCTGAGCTCTTTTCTCAGAGGTAGGCTGACGTTAGCACACTGAAGCGACTAGCAGGTTCACCAGAGCAAGTTTATTTGTAGTGTGGTCTGAGTTGTGTTTGAGGGTGCCATTACGATTCAGAAGGCTCCACAAGGTTTGAATATCAATGGCACTTCAAAGGACTATAGCTGTGAGTGAGTAGACATGCTCCCTTGCAGGCCCCAGAAAAGAGAGTGAGAGGGAGATGGCTTCAAAGGTATGAAATGGGTAGCATTTGTCCAAGGGCATTAAGAGTAAAGTAGGCACCCCAGGTCTTTGTAATACTGACGGAGTCTGTCTGGGATCTTCATACTGTGAGGACTGTATAGAAACTACTCGAAGCAGCCAGACTACTGTCCTCCCTTTGCTGCCCTGTATGCCCCTTTAATCCAGCCAAAAATTGAGAAAGAAATGCATTCGCATTTCCTCTACAGAGGTGTTTTTTTGGTTTGGTTTTGTTTTGTTTTCCCTGAGAGAGATATAAATGGAAACCACGTAAATTGTCTTAGATATTCTCAGGTATCATTTTAGATTTCAGGATTCTTTCCTAAGCCACCCAAAGCTCCTTCTTTTGCTTGGTCTGTCTAAGCAAAACTTCAACTTGGGGTAGTTCCTTTTTCTTAATCTTGCATTTCAACTAATCTGAGTACTTAGTTTTGTTACTGGGGGATGAGTGAGGAAGAGACTTATGGTAGTTTTTGGTCTTAGCCATTGATGCACTATTAAAAATTATGTTAGAAATTAGCAAAGCTGGGCAAAATCTAGGACTTTTTGCTAGCATGATCAGAGGTACCTGCTTCTCTAAGAAGACTGCATCCTTATCGATAAGTCTGGTGGATATGGGAGAAAGCCAATATCCTTTATTCAAGGATAAGAAGCTTGTGAAAGTGTATTAAGTGACCTCACAAAGGTCATTCAAGCAAACAGTGGCAGGAACAGGAAATTGATGGCAAAATAATGTGATTTCATGCTGCAGTAATGAGCTATAAATAGTAGCCTGGCCTTGGTACCTGTTAAATAAATTAACACTGCTCAGGCAGCTTGTTTTGATGTTTTTTCTGTCCATTTTAATTTTTTCAGTGGGATTCTACACC
>Ga0181612_125247_pt1 | contig 14919 bp, 8 predicted proteins | sample HoacroProtozoa21_FD_119630 | JGI IMG/M metagenome (GOLD analysis project Ga0181612, IMG submission 119630) | Hoatzin crop microbial communities from Cojedes, Venezuel. Combined Assembly of Gp0051906, Gp0051904, Gp0051908 | reverse complement strand
TGCTTCTAAGTTTGGTAATCCACAGATAATACAAGACCATTAAGTTACTTAGTATTCAGATTGTCTTTTTTGTTTACTTACTTGTGAATTGAGAGGTTTTTGTAACATTGTTTTCCAAACTGAAAAGGGTAAGAGTAGTGCAGGTTGGTATCAGTCAGCATTCAAGACTTCATCAAATAAATACAGGTTCATAACCTCTCTATTGCAAACCATATTTCTACTCCACCACAGCAGCCACTAAATTATTCCCAGCTAAACTCCCTTTCACCATGAATCATCTTACTAATGAGGCATCCCTTCTCGCAAATCCAGAAACCAGGCTCCCCTGCCTCAGAGAGCTAACACCCCATCAGCTCTCATACCCCACGTCTAGCACTGTATAATCCATGCCATGTGCCATGCATATTATGTGTATGCAGCCACCTTTCATCACAGCTAATGCTACCAGATTTCAGTCTGATTGGCTCAGATGGATGAAGAAAAGCAGCAGCTGGGAGGAGCTATTTGATCAATAATAAATAGATACAAAGATTTATGATTAACATAGAACATCGTAATGATTTACCATAGCAGTGAAACCAATAGGCTGGTATTCCAATCCGATTTCTACAAATTTGTATAATCCTCAGGGTAAAACAATTTAATGTGCTGTCTCTTTTATAGTTACAATAGGCCTTTCAGATGATCAATTATACATAAGAGTATAATAAATGTAACTTTCTTCATACTAATCACATCTAACTTAAATTCTCTTGTCGGTCTTTGGAGTGTATGTAGCATTCCCCATAAAGTTTTTAGTCTCAGCTCTTAGCAAAAGTTAATATACCCAGAACTTCCAAATAAATCATCAGTACAAGGGTCTTCACACTAGTAAAACTGTTCAGACAATGCAGTTTATTAACAAAGCACTCCCTCCTTCCAGCCAAGCTCCTTGCTTAACACAACAAACGTGCTGCTTCATATCAGAGGGTTGTCTGGAGGTTATGGTGCTGGATTTTTAAAGTTTTGGTAAGTAGTATTGTATCACTGCCATTAACATAGGGCAATGCAAGACTAGCATAAAGATAATATAATAGTAATATTTTGCCTAGTAGGTAGATCACAATTAGGAAATAGAATTACATGAACACATGCAGACAAAGAGTCTCAAAAGTCATGTGCCTTATTAAAAGTTTCAAGTTAGAATTACCATCTAATGTAATTTTGGTTTCTAATTTCTATAGAATTGCATTTCATAAAAAGAAAACTGCATGAAATTCTGCCATCTGAAAGTGAAAGGGAGGGGCAGAGACAGAGAGAGAATGTACACCTCACATGTACATTAAAAAATAATCTGTAAGTTACATATAGGGGATCGTGGTGAAGATGACGGCAGACACCAAGAGCAATAGAAAGAGACTATGGAAAAAATGTTGCTACTATGTTTTAGCTACCTGCTTTGGCATGCACAGTGTTCTTCGGGATGCATAGCTACAGTATGAAATGTGTGTTCATTAGTGATCAGACATCCACAGAATATTTGAAGTGTGAGGAGTTACTTAGCAAGCAGTTGAGGCTACCTGAGCAAGTGAAAAAGAGGAATAAAATATGGAGTGTTTGAAGGCTGGAAAGAGAAGACTTGGTACATGGCTGCAGTTTCCTATAGTGAGAAAGAGTATTCTTTAAGAAACGTTTCTTATAGGGCATTATAGACCTTCAAAATATTGGTGAAGCGCTAAGACTATGGGACCTCACTTGAAACCAGTTGCTGCGTCTTGCAGACTTTTGATCGGATAAAGAATAGCCTTTGTTCTGTGAATCTCTTTTTCACTTGGTGGGGGGGAAAGACGAGAGAGAGACAAGAAATGTAAGACAGACCCTTCATGAGTAGGATTTAGGGACCTGTGTGTAAAAATGCATACACAAGAAGTGCGTCCATGCCTGTGATGAAATTAATGTCTTTGAAAAAAATGCAACTTAAAATAAGTCCATTTGGAGTGCTTTTTTTTTCCCCACTCCTTTTTTGCAAGCTGCTAGATTCAGGTTTTCCCTTTTAACCACATGTACTAAAACTTTATATTTTCCAAGAGAAAGTTCCAATTCTGCCATATTCACCGAACTCCAGGAACTGGTGCTTTAAGAATCCTCCTCCTCGGTGTTAAAGACTCTTCACAAAATCAGTTACTTGACTAGCATAGATAACATTGAGTTAATTGCCTATCATACGGTTTTGTAGTATCTGCATGCACTGTCATTGGCGTACTGTTGTGAGTTGACCTGGCTTTTGAAAATATTGCCCTTAAAGTCTGGCACATTTTTGGAATCAGGCTGTCAGTGAAGGAAAAATGAACTGGAACATCATAATCTGCTTCAACCATAGTAAAGACAGAGACATCTGGTAGGCCACTTGGCAGTCAGCCAACAATGAAGACTTCAATTAAAATAATGAACATGTTCTCAGGAGTACGTCTCTGAACTGAAGAAGTTATAAGTCTCGGCTGCTTCTTGAAAGTTGGCTGTAAGTGGTGGCAGTGGGACTCCATCCTCACGGTGGGTGTACCATGCGTGTTCTGGTGTTCCACGTGCCATAAAATCACAATCCTAAATACACCTATAGAGGGTCAGAAATGAAATAAAAAGTGAGTTAGAGAAGTGACAATGGAAAAGTTTCACACTTCCTAAAGCATCATAGAAACCAGGCCAACCTTCCCAGTCTAATGGAGTTGATCTAACTTCCCAGTCAGGCTAGAAAAGTACCCCAAGGTCCCCCATAGCTGATGTGGCAGTGTCCTAGATAAGACCAAGCTTTTCCTGGGAAATAAAGTGTTCTGAGATTTCTGGCTATAAAAACTGGAGCAGACTATTTTACCTCCCAACACAAATCACCTGCTCCTACTGTCTTGGGTGTCTAACAAATGGGCAGGAATTGTGCTGGCCATCACTTCCCCGAAGAATCGCTAAAATAGAAATCAATGCCCCAGCTGCAAGCCTTTTCAGGAACAAAGCAGTGAGGAAGTAGAGCTATATCAGGTGACAATAGAGCTTAGCACATTTCTGTTATTTCAGTTTCAAAGCAAATTCCTAGCTGTGATTTGGCTTATGGTCAGTGAATGAATAGAATTCCAGCAGTGGAGGCATCCAGATCTCGATGCCACTAACCCAGCCCAGCTCTAACAAAATGCACAGCGAGGAGATTCTGACCAGCCCATTTGCAGTGAAAAAAAGAAGAACTTTAAGAAAATGCATACTCTAGCCCAATTTTGGAATACTGGATTTCCAGTAGATGTGCTATATTAAATAAGAGGTTGGACACAGCAAAATGTGTCACCTAATGAGGCAGCACAGAAGTTCCTACATAAGACCATTTAAATTTGTAATGGTAATTGCTTTATGGCATTGTGAGGTCATTACAGTTTGAGATGGCCAAATTGTTGCAGGGAAGATCTTTGGAGACTCTCTTACAAAGCCATTACAAGGCAGTACTGGACACACAATGTGATTTCAAAGCATGACTTGAAGAAGACCTCACTGCAGTGCTCTTATGGTAAAATTACATTGCGAGACTACACTAGCAAATAAGACTGCAGTGCAAGTCTGTAGAGATTAGACTCAATTATGATGTCAAAACAAGCTGAAACAATGTCAATGCAAGTTATACTATTAAGGATGAGACTTAAACTTAGGAAAGCAAGGAAATTCTGCTTTAAACCTGCCACATTACCTTTAAATCACACACTTGTGTTAAGGTGTTGCAGCAGGTAGAGACCTCTGTTAAATCGCCTCACAGCTCAGGGTATTGTTACATATTGCAGATGATCTCTGTACAAAATCATTGTCGTTTCATTGCACAAATGTTTAAGTGATTAACCTGAAGTGTTTAACCTAAAACTGAAGATTCAACGAAATTCCAGTTTGTAGGGAGAAGTCCAGCTTAACAATTTATATCTGGCTGTGTGCATTGAGCCCAGACTTTATGGATGTAAAGGGCCTGATCCTTTGCAAAAATAAATTGAAAAATTTTGGCACCCTGACATGAGATAGGAGTTTCCAATGCCCTTGGGTTTTTTTTATAGGAATATCCAGAGCATCAATAGGAAATATGTACCATTGTGTCCAGGCTAGATAAAAATATATTGGGGGATTCTGTTCCTTCTCCTGACAGCTTACAGCCGGGCTTGAAATAGGAAGTAAAGAGTGTGACAGACCATTAATTTTTGCAATGTATATTGTAAGAAAGGACCCCTACTACATGACGTATAGGCATATACCGGGACCTGCCTGGGTGCAGCAAACTGTAAGCTTGTGGCCAAAAAGGAGAGTGGGAGTTTGGACCAAAGATAACATCTTAAAGTCACCCACATCAAGTTACTCGAGGAAGACACCCAATGACCACACAAACTCTCCACTTCAGCTTTTGCTCCACAGTGTATTGGAACTGTGGAAGGGTAAATGATGTTGGGTTGGAGATGCAGCTGGTATAAGCTGGTTGATCCCCAGTGACTTCAGTGGTGTTGCAAGAGTTTTTGTCAGCTGTGGATCTGGCCCATAAAACCTGTGTGTTGTTTCTTGGAGAGTACATCAACTGACAGAGAGCTGATAGCCTATATGTTGGCTTTTCTTTCCAGACTTAGTACAACTGTATGAAACACCTTGGACTCACTTTGCAGGGTTTCCACAGACAGTTTATTTCTTCAGTTCTGTTTTTCTTGTATTTGGCAACTGCTGAGGTTTGTTCTGAGATCTAGCCTCAAACCAATGCAAACCCCAACCCAGCTCCCTCAGTATCAGCTCATTTTGTAATCCCAAGTTTCATTCAATGTCCGTACATCTGTCCAAATCGTAGCAAACAAACCTGGGGTTCACCAAAACATCTATTAGCCTTAGGTGAGCTAGTCTCAGGTTAAGGACATTGTAACTGAACCTTCTTGGCTTTTGTTACAGGTTTTTCATGCAGCTTTTAGTATGTATCCACTCTGTTGGTTTGTCTGACAGGTTCTTTCTGTTGTTTTATATTGGTACTATTGACTGTGCTAATTATATCAGCATCACCACGTGCATATTGATATCATTAATTAGCATAAAGAGTCACTCCTCAAAAATACATGGCAGAGTCTTTGCCTCATTTGCCATGCGGGTAATATAAGTGAAGTACAGCTCAGTAGTATACCATATTTAGCTCTGAGCTGTAATAATCTTTATTAATTGCTTAATGTAGCAATGCCTACTGCAGGAAGTGCCATCCTGCAAGGTCCTGATTAGCTCCTTGGAGGTACAAAGGGTCCACATCTCCCCAGGACATCACGTATGGGGACAGGCACTCAGGATCTTTGGGGAAGATCTCTGAATTTTGCTGGTTCAGGGCATTAGTACAGTGTATGGCCCTAAATGAATACAGCTTACAACCAGTGTCGATGCATATGTTGGAGGAAGGTCTGCAGATGGCTGCTAGCGGCTAAGGAGCAAAAAGAGAAGCTGCTCATGCTAGATAATCTTCAACATCCCAACAAAGAAAGTGAGCCCTGGAGCAGACAGACACATACTCAGCACCTCAAAATACTACTGGAAAGTGGTCAGGACTTGTTTGTACTCTCAGTGAAAACCCACGTTATTCTCAAGAGTGAAATAAGTAGGCTAAAGAAAGAGAAAGAGAGGGATACAGCTTGGAGAGAAAAATGAAGGATGTAAAAAAGTGCGGAGGAAAGCAAAAGTAACTAAAAAGGAGAGGAGGAGAACCCCCAGATACCATGGTGAGGGGCCCAAGAAAGACTCAGCATACTGTGAGGCGTCAGACAAACTGCAGGAAGGGGAAGAGGAGGAGCAAGAAACAGCAGGAGAGAATGAGACTGGGAAGCAACAGAGAGAAAACAGGGGAGAGAAAATCAGGAACAAGATGTTGAAAATGTTCTGTCTTCTGAAGTGAACTCAAAGGTATGACTGAAATACCTTCCAAAGCTAATGTAAGGGGCACTAGTGCTGGCTTTCAACAGACTCTTTCTAAAGTCACATTGCTGGGAAGTACCAAGCACTTCCAAAGATAATTTAATTGCGTATCACTGATGAATTAGTGATTGAAAGGGGGGTCATTCCTTCAAGTGTTCTCATGGCTGTGTGAGTCAGTGATCAGACTGGAGGGGCTCATGCTGCTGAACACATGTCTGGGTATGCAAAGACAGCCTTATTATAACAAAAATGATCACTATACAACTAAACATAACTATTCCCACTAGATTAATTTGCCAGTGACTGGAAAGATCTGCTTCCTTAAGCAGATGTTGGAGACAATGTAGATCTTCCAATACCATGGGCCTCAGTGCCAAGACCCATCTCACATGCTCTATAGAAAGCCAAATTTACATTTGGCCCCCAAAATTAGTGATCTGTCTAATTAAGAAGAAAGTTTAAGTCATTCACTCCTGTTGGACTGCACACAGGGACTGTGCTAAGAAGGCCAGTGGGGAGACCAGCAGCACGTAGTTCTCCTGTCTTGGTCTTGGTACTTCCCTCAAAGCCATGGACAAAACAGTCTAAAACTCCCATCACTCGAGTTGATGTCTTGATCAAACAAGGCTCAGACAGAGCCTGAGAATGTGAGATGCCTATTTAGGTTTGGATATATTTATGTATATTTCCAATCTGTGCGTGTTTTACTCTTGGCAGTGTCAAGACTTATTTAATGTTCATTGAAAAACCTGAACTATGACCTTTAGTGTCCTTTCCTACTGTTTCTTACTCCTCCTCTTCCCTTCCTGCAGTTTCTCTGACACCTCACAGCCCTCACCGTGATATCTGGAGGTTCTCCTCCTCTCCCTTTTAGTTTTATCACTTCACTAAGGAACTGACTTTTACTTGATTGCCTTACAGGTAGTCAAATGGACACCTTTGTGGCCGATTTGAGTGGACGGTCAGGCAAGGTAAAGGTGATTGAAAATTCATTTTTCATACGCTCAAAGAGCATGATGTCTGCAAGGTCATTAGTGAGAGCCACGTCAGGGCCCCTGCTTTGTCCATCATTGCTATTGTGAGACAGCACTACTCCGCTGGTGTGCAGTGTTCAGCTTAATCCTCTTTCTTCCAGTCAGAAATATGCTGTTTCCCTTGCACATTGGATAAACCGCCCAAGTCCCAGTGCACCACTTTGAGATGCATCCTTACATGTCTTCTATCATTTTACTTAAGGTACCATTAATCTGCAATAAAATATATCTCCAAAGTAAAGAACTGCTTCTAAAACAATACCATGGTTAATGTTTCTATTATTGATCTGCATCCAGCTGTTGTATGTACATCTATGGAGCTGCTTGCTGTTTCGGTTGCTGCAGACTGCATCTGCTTTTGGCAAGTTATGAACTCACACGCTTTAAGCAGCACTAATTTGAAGTGAATGCCTTATAAATAATCCACGCAAACAATCTTTGACATTAATACACATTTAGTGATACTAAACCCAAGCAGATAAAGTTCACAGTAGTTCAAGAAGACGACCTACATCATTTGTGGCCTTTAAATCTCCCAAGGGCTTTAACAGTAGAGAGAAGCAGAGAGGCCGTGTTCTTCATGCCACCTTCAATTACATTTTCTCCCATGTTTATTTTTCTTCTCCTCCCTCCCCCAGTAAAAATATTCACTGCAATTTTACATGAGGGGAGTGGAAAATGAAGGAACTCTTTAGAAAATTCTTTTCATGTGTTCTGGAGGCTGGATAGGGCTGGTTAACTAGAGGCAGTTAAAACAAACACAAATTTAGGCTGATGTATTTAATCAGAGTCTGTGGCTTAGGTTATAATTATATTGCTTAGGCACATAATTGATGGGTCTAAAAAATACAGGTGTACAGTACTGACTGAAAGACCTCTGTGGAGTGCAAAGAGCATGGTGATTCTTGAGATTGAGGCCTCAAGTGTTCTGTGTTTTCAATTGAACAGCTGTGTAAAGCATTTGCAATGCAAGCAGTCCTCCTCCCCCTTCCAAACCAACTAACTTTGGGGTTTTGCTATAAATGCAAGAAGTTCAGACCTTGCTTACCAGTTAGGTCACAAGCCTTTGAATGAGTGTCAGTTAGGTTATGGTTTTGCAGCAAAATAATTATTTTGGAGAATACTAATACAAAACCACATGATAAATGTGTGTAAATACACATATATTTGTGTGTGTATATGTGCATATATATGTATATATTTTAACTCAGATGTGAGTCAAGAGTTTGGATTCATTTGAACATAAATCTCAGAGCAGAATATGGGACATGCAGTCCCCCATGGATTGAAACAGAAGTCAGTCTTTGTGAAACAAAACTGCTTATTTGCACGTACATCTGCTTGTTTGGTTGCTTCTGCTTGTCCCTTAGAAACTAGTAAAGCTGCTCATATTTGCAGAGTAAAGGAATGTTATCCACTTTTGGAGACCTCATCCCACTGTAGTCAGTGGCACTTTTGCTGTTGACCTCAATGACAGAGCTGAGAGAATTTGCAATGAATAATTAATCTGATGAATTTAGCCTACTTTTCTGCCTGCGGAATATCTGAGGGCAGATTGCACTGTCTTCATACATATTTATTTGAAATTACTTAACACACTTCCTCAGACTGTGAATTTGTCAGGACTGATTCTCTGGGAGTATCGATACTAAGCAACCTTCTTGGCATCCTTTGCTCCACACATGAGTGCTCCAGAAGCAGCTCATCACGGACAGAGATGTTGGTGATGTGAGGTACTATTTGGGCAGGATGGCAAATATGGTCCTGTGCAAACTATGCTTGGCCAGGCAAAGTGCATCTTGTTGGTTTTGTTGGTTGGCTTCATTTTCAGAAATTTCACACAAAATTAAGTTATATTGGTGTTTCGGAACTTCAAAGTGCAGACAAGTCAAACTTTCCAGTCAAATGTTTAGAGACTGGAGTTGGGCTTCAGTCTTGTCTGGAAGAATGTTTCTTGCATTTCTCTTCTTTGCTTCTCTCTCTCTCTTTCTCTGTTTTCCATTTTTCTTTACTTTACAGACACTGAAAATTACTTTTGCTCATTGTGCCTTTGTTTTATCACTGGTTATTCCTTGTCACAGTTTTATTATGTTGTCTGAATTGGGTCCTTTGCATTGTCTGAGAAAATGCATAGTAGGGCTGGCCACTTCCGCCTTATTGGCCAAAGTGAGATTTTCTCAGCTGTCAGTGCTGTGGAAGGATGTGGGAAATCTTCTTTATTTGCATGACTTGGTTTTTAAACATCTTCCTCAAGCTGGGTTACTCACCCAGCTCTTTCCATTCTCGACCATTTCCCTGCTTTTGCCTTTTGTTTTCATCATGTCCAAATCTTCTGATCACCTGGTGTTTCTGGTTATAACCTCTCCTTAGCAAGGGTCAGGGTGGCTGGGAGCAAAGCAGTGGGGGGATCTTTCATGGCCCAACCAGCCTGACGTGTCCTGCATGACCTTGGCACCCTGGAGTGTGTTTGAAAATGTTGCTGCCCCACCAGCTGGGACTACTGTATGAACACTGCAAGAAATGCAGCTTCCTTCCTCACCGCCTTTTCTTTTCTAATCTCTCTCCACCTTCTGCTTCCCTCTGCCAACAAACAGAAGAGACATCACTGCTCACTCCTGGGTTTTCCACCAGAGCCTGATCCACCTCTGTTTCATGCAGTCCTGCCTGTTTGCTCCCTTCTCCAGAAGTCTTTTATTCTTTCTGTATACCCCTAGCTTTCTTTTTTTATTAATGGCTAGCAGAGGAGGCAACCAATGTCTAAGTGGAAACCTTCTAAATAAGGAGCTGCAGAATCGCTGCGTGACTGAGTGCTCATGCTGTCCTCAGCATGGGCTTGGTTGCACTCCTACCTGTACCGTACCCCTGCCATCCCCGTAGCCCACCACTCCCCTGCTCACTCTCTTCGCTGGTCCTTGTGATACACACATGCATGCACACACGCATCTAAAAGGTGTTAATTAGGGGATAAAAATGCCTGAGAAGGCACAGGTTCCTCCTGTGGGGGTGTTGATCAGCTTTGGGTTCGTACCTGGCAGGAGCAGAGCAGCTTTGTTTGCCTCAGTTCTGGGAGGGGTTTCCAGTAAAGAGGTGGTACCCATTTATGTACTACAGGTAGTGTCCCAGTAGAATCCTCTTCCTAGGCCTTTTCAATGGCAACCAACACTTAACTGGGCCTGGAAGTGGGTTTAGAGGAAACAGCAGCCCGGTGTTGAGGCTCTGCTAAGTGATTTCCCATTTCTCTGATTCCGCTTCGTTCTCATGCCTTGGTAATGTTCTTTCCAGCTCTTCATGATGAAAGAGGGAAAGAAAGAAGCTCCAAGCTGTTGATCCAAATCTGCACTAGTTCTTGAAGGAAAAGGGGAGCACCAAGTTTTTGTGGGGACTAGAGGTAAGTGCAGACCTAAATTTGTTTTGCGCACATCGTGGTCAGATATAGATGAAGGGTGGGAGGCAAACACTTTGCCCTGATGGCAAAGGTGTCTGGTATCCTGCCGTGTTTGCCTTCTTGCAGGCAGTACTGAGCATTCCCATGTCCACAGATGTGCACCTTTTGAAATGTGAAGTACATCTCCATGGATCTGGAGGCTTTTGCACACAACTACTCAAATCGCATTCTCTAAATATGTGCATGCCACAGAGATCTTGGAAACTGCAAGCTGGTTGTGCTGTTTTTCCTCTCCAATCCTTGACAAATTAAGAAAATAAAACTTCATCCAAGGCAATTTCATCAGCACCATCTCTCTATCAGCATTTGCAACGTCAGTTAAATAAACATGCTGCAAACTCACCTGCTTCTGAATGCCCTTGGAGATAGTCTCTGGTGATCAAACTGGTACAACGTGAGATCTCAATCCCTTTTTGCCTAAGATCCATTGCAAATGGGGGAATTGCGTGATACAGGACTTTAAGATGATAATATGACTTTAAGATGTACAAATACATAAGATTGCTTGGAATTATACACTTTACATATTTGAATGAGAGAGTTCTGAGAGAATCAAGGAACATTTCAGAGAGATTACAGGGAACACAAGGGAAATTTTTACTTAAAAATTGTATATACAGAGCTGACTTTAGACACCTGCAGAATAACTATTAAAAATTAAATTACTAAGCCTAAACTAACTAAAATGTCCTAATTCCCCTACCTGCTCCAAACCTTGATCAGGCAGTGAAGGTCCCATGGGTACCCAGCCTTACAGAAGGTGACGGTGTATTTAAAGCACGGTAGTAATTATTCAGGACTCTGCATTTAATGATATCTGTGGCTGGCCCAGCACTTTGACTGTGCAGTGCTACACCAGAGAGTGTGTTTCAATCTCCAGACCCAGTCTCTCATTCCCCAAGCTTACAGATCCAGGCATGTTGCAAGGAGGACTACGCTCAAATGTGGGACAAACTGTAGGAGGAAGTGCTGTCCTGATACATTCAATCCTTTCCACATTTCCTTGGGCTCTCTCCTCTCCGAAAACCCACTCAGAGTTTGGATTTGAGCCCCACATATGCCTCTTGCCCACGTTGCAGATACATGTTACTAGGCCATACAGAAACACTTCTTCTCCCCTGTCTGAAGCGAACCATTGTCATTTTCAGTTGCTATTTGCTCGGAAAACAGTGGCTTCTGGATAACAAGGGCTGACGTGACCCAGTCTGCAAATACTGTGTTGTGGCAGCCTGGAAGATAATGTGTGTTGCCGCTGAATTCACAAAGGGGAAAAACTTTGAAACATTTTAAAAATGCAGGTGCACAAATTACTCATGCCAGGAGCAGCAGTGGCATTTTGTAATAAAATCTTGTGTTTATTCTCCACTGTTGAACACACATACCTTACAGATCCCGAGAGAGCATCGTCCTGTGCTAACCAATGAACAATTTGCAGACGGATTAAATACATGTGCAAAATGAAATAAAACTTGCAGATTTGTAACGGCCACAGATTATCCTTGCAGTCGGCACAAAATTCCCATTGATATGAATGGACAGTTGGTCCATTTTAGTGTGTCAGGTTTTTCCTTATTTTTCCTTTGTGTCAAATTTTAGGCTATGCTTCTAACAAATCTGAATATTGAGAATATTACTGGATACTCAGTACAAAGCTTATCCAAGTAATTTGGATAATATTATTATTATCCAAATAATCATCAAGCACTAACTGCAATACAGAACTTTGCAGTATTTTCTACTTGGATTGCTTGGTCTTACAGGGGATTGCTTTACTTGACACTGATATCATCTCTACAGTAAAGAAGTGGGCCAAGAGTCTAATAATGATGCTTTGAGGAATGTCTTTAACTGAATGAGTGCTGAGTCTGTGGATTCCGACAGTAGTTTATGTAAATACTAAGAAGAGTTGCTGCAAACTCATTTATCGATCTGAAAATTTCAGTCTCTCTCATAAGACAGTTATTGTCTAGACTCTACAAATTATTTTGAAGAATATTTTTTCAATACAAACCATTTGATCAAAACTCTTCCTGGAAAGTGGGCAGGTCAGGCTGCCTCATCCTTTTGCAGCAGCTCCTCTACATCAACCTTTGGCCATTCTTGCTTTTCATTTGAAGCAACTCTGGGACCTAAAAGTCGGTATCTGCAACAGTTCCCATTTTGCCTTTCCTTCCTCCTTCATTTCCCCAAGTTCTCACCGAAAAGCACAGCATTTAGCAGTGTGGAGAGGACACAAACCTCCCAGGTTTTAGGTCCATGAGAATTTTACTTGAGTAAAAGACATGGTCCCTGGAGCCAGTGGAAGTATATTTGCACTGTTATAAACCAGAGGGCTTTTCTGTGAGGGGGAGAAAAAACCCAAAACACTATAAGAGAAACAAAAACATACTTTCCAGTATATTATGAATATTTCTCTCCCTTATTGTCTGCTGCTGCTAACATCAGGCAATGGCAAGTGTAGATTGATCAGCCATTGTGAGCAGCATGCTGGGCTGATGGATCAGCAGTGGCATACGAGCAGCTGTGCAAGTCTGGTAACAAGGTGTGTCAGCCTGTCTCTGCTACCTCGCTGCCCATCCAAGCCATCTTTTGTTTCTATTGTTGTAGTTCCATCAATCAGGCATGCGAAAAAGAGGAATCACAATGTTCTTCATTGCAGGTCTGTCCATCTCACTTACTCCCCCCTAGTCCTTGGCAGCCACCAGCCCCCCATAACCAGAATGAGATTTGTTTTGCCTTCATGAGACCTGTTTCGTTTTGTTCTGAACCCAGCTTTCTTTTATCTGGTTCGTTTTTGGGGAATGAGACAGGGGATTGTATTTGGAGGCCTAAATTTTCTTCTCTCACCTGGTTTACAGATGCATAGTGCCATTGGCATTATTCCTAATGATATCTAACCTCTGGAGAGATCCAGGACCTTAATGCAACTGAAGAGCGTCAGCTGTGTCTTTTCCTGATGCTGTTTTTTCTAGCAGTGTCAAGAGTCACAAGCTGGCACGCTTGGGAACAGAGAAGTTCAGGTGACCGACAACACTGAGCGGAAATCCACCCATGCCCCTGGAGAGCCTGTATACCCAGCAGACTGGCACTGCTGCTCCGAGAGGAAAATGCCAATGCAAGGTGAGACGTAAGCAAACACAGACTGCAACACAGATAAGTCAGGGACGAGCTCTTTGCAGAATTTTGTCTTTCGCATGTATTTTGATCATAGAAACATTTCATTTGTAGCATGTATTGATGTTTTTGTCTATGGATTTCTTTCACAGGTGTGCTTTGACAGTGCTGGAGGATACTTGATGCAATCTTCCACATAATTTGCTAATACCAGAGAATGTATTGTTGATCAGTCCTATTAGGCATATGAACTTATAATGTTACTCACAAACTTTCCATCTTAGAAATCAGACAACACTTATTTAAAGAAGAAAAGAGGCAAGGGAACTCAGCAGATGTAAAATAATCCAAATTTCTTTCATCTAAAATCAAACCCACAAATTAATTGTCTCTGCCCTAGACAGGCAGCAGAGAAAAACGAGTTTGCTAGGACCTGAACCAAAGACCCGATTTCTTACATTTCCAGTGTATGAGGTGATGGACAGACAAAATGAGTTATCGCCAGGACAAAATACAAGGTCTCCAGGACTGAGCAACCACTGACTACCTGCTTGGAGCTGCTGGGCATATGCGCCAGTGTATCCAGGACTGAGCAACCACTGACTACCTGCTTGGAGCTGCTGGGCATATGCTCCAGTGTAATTTCACTTTTCATTTTGCTCTGTAAGTTCATTTTAGCATTTAGTTTTGAATTTGCATTGGGAATAGTCCCAGAACAACTAAGAAATTCACTGCATTGTGGTTTGGTGGATGCTGTGCACATCTAGCTCCCTTTGACATTAGTACTGAGCAGGGACAGCAGGCTGCAGAAACATGCCCAGGATGGTTCTTTAATAGGTTGTTTTTCTCTAACCAAAGCAAAAGTCCACCCAATGTAGAGCTGCTGGCCACTCTACACAGAATATACAGATTCTTGGTTTTCTCAATATTCTCCCTAACATGGCTTTATAGATATTTACTGAGCTACTTAGTGGAAGAAAAACTTGACCTTTAAACTTTTCTTGGGATTTGACTTGGTATGATGTATTTTTTCTCATGAGTTTTGGACAACTCTGCTGTAAGTCATCAATGCGATTGTTTATTTATGTCAGATAAGTATTTATACACTTAAGAGTAATTGATTTAATGATGTAGTAGGTGGAAACGTGTGATATTTGCAATATGTGTCATATTTTTAATGAGATAGTTTTTATGGAGCTAATACAATTGTGGTGTTCAGAGATACCTGTAAATAGAAAGGGGAAAAGTACAGTCTTTCATCATTTTCCTTTTCCTTTTATTAAGATCACGTTATACATAAGAATGCTGGATGTTTGAGGAGAGGAGAGAGGAAGGCCCAGGATGGCAACAGTTGTGTTTGACTTTGAAGCACAATTATGGTGAGATAGCTTGTCCCTCTCCTTCAGG
>Ga0181612_165536_pt1 | contig 14920 bp, 13 predicted proteins | sample HoacroProtozoa21_FD_119630 | JGI IMG/M metagenome (GOLD analysis project Ga0181612, IMG submission 119630) | Hoatzin crop microbial communities from Cojedes, Venezuel. Combined Assembly of Gp0051906, Gp0051904, Gp0051908 | reverse complement strand
TGCATTGGTGTAAAGGGGCTAACAATTTTTTCTTTATTAAAATAGCTGTTGAAGTAGCATGGACCTATAATGGTTACACTGCCAGACAGCTGCTTTAAACTACACACAGCTCCCCCACTTTCTAACTGTGCTTAATGTCGCCTTGTTTTATTTTGTACTACAACAGAATAAGAGGGTTCACGCAGCGAGTTGCTGGAGCTCTGCTGAAGAGCAGTAACTTCCCTCTGAAAGGGCTGTAACCCTCTAAGCTTGGCAGGTTGCAATCAGCTGGCCGAGCCTGGAGGTTTGTCTGAGGAGTTCCTGAAAGTTCCTCTTGGGAGCAGGGGACTTGCAAAGCGGCAGCGAACGATGCCCTTCTGATCCAGCTGGGTTGGAGTACCCTTACACCGGTAGAGCTGTGTCCGCGATGGACGATGTATTAACTGTTTCAAAGGAGAAAAAAAGAAGTCCTGCCAGCCCTATGATTAATTGATGAAACCTCGTTTCCTGTGGGTTTCTGTCTCCTGCTCGACTGAGAGCTTGACCTGAGTCTTGCCCTGCAATTGGGTCATCCTCTGCCCAGTTGGGAGCCCTGTTTTCTGACGTGGGATGAGTTCACGGTGCGGTTTTTCCATTGTACGGTGGGAATACGCGCCCTGCTGCGATTTCCAAGTGGAGTTTGAAAACAAAGACACCTCCTTCAAAACGTTTGGCTGGTTCGTGATGGGCAGAACTGGTGTAGCCCAGTTTCTTACAGATTCAAGTCTCAGCGTAGATCCCCTGGTATCTAGCAAAGGGTGGACAGCGTCAGTGGAGAGGCTGTAGGATCGCCCTGCTTTACCTTTTGTTATTCCTGCAGGGATTTAATTAGCTCCTGGACCTTTATCCCTTTGTTTGTTTGTTTGAAACAGACCAGCGAGTTCAATGCTTGCTGAGGTTTAGGAGGTGAGATGCAGGATCGGGGGAGAAGAGAGATCCTCTGAGCTTGATGTTGTCAGCCTCAATTCTCTGGGAAATAAGGATTTTTAGATTACCCCTATAACCAAGAAGAGTTAAACCAGACTGAAATCTGGTGAGGCTTCATCTCTGCATCGCTGTGACAGGCGCAGGGCGATTCTGCGGAGGAACAGCACAGCCGGGACACCCAGTAACCTCTCCTGGCTCCTTCCCACCCCAAAACATGCTCTGTGTCACGGTTTCCAAAGGACTGGGAACTGGGGGCGTGCAGGCTACTCCTTCCAGAGCAGACATGTGCATAAATTGCCATAATAATGCCATAAAGCAGTAGGAAAACCAATTTTTCCCTCCTACATTCTCTCTACCCTTGCTCATTCCCACTGCTGCTGATAACAGAACAACATACGTGTTCTCCAAGCTTATCATTTAGTGGCCACAGTCCAATAAACTCCTCAAGGTTTCCCCCTCCCACGCTCCCCTCAGCCCCCTTCTTGCCGTCAGCCTCCCAGAGACTTCTCCGTCCCTCAGCCACCTCTGGGACCGTTACCTGTGGCAGCAGCAGGGACCCTGCACGAGCAGCTGCAGGGGGGAAAGGGGGACGAAGCTGCTTTGAGAAAGAGGAGAGGAGCTGGCGGGTTGCGAGGGAAGGATGTGGCTGCTGAGCTACTGCCAAAAGGGGAACGATGGAGTTTTAAAAAGCTGCCACGCAGTCCTGGGACAACAATTACGCAGGAGCGGCTCAAGACACCAGCAACTGGTTCCCATCAAGCGAGGACTGGTTGTATCTGCAAGTATGATCAAGCCATCCCAACAGCAAGGGCTGGAACGACTGGATAGTGAGGTTTCTGAAATTCAGACGGTAGCAGAAAACAAAATCCATTCTCCTGTCTTTATTTGTGGGGTTTGGTGCAGTATAAACAATAATAAAGAGCAGGGATGACTAAAATAGGAAGGCTGGTTTTGCAGGCAGGATGGTAGCAAAAATAGACATATTTTATAAATAAAGTTGTCCTGGAAATCAGACTCCTGCGTTTGGAGCTCACCAGCTCAGCTGTTCTGGCTGGGGGTCTGCTCCACCCGCAGCGCACAGGGGATTTGTGCGGCCGCAAATGAGCAGTAAGACAAGCGCGTGCACGAAATTCCCTGCGTGTAACACAGCCCCATTAGCTGATCTACTCGTGGCTGTCGCGTTAACCCACAGGCTCTAGTGAAATGAGGGCTGGAGGTTTACTCAGAATAGGTTGAATCAAAGTGTTTGAAGAGAGCTGCGCATGTATTTCCATTAAGCCAAAGACTGTGTATGTTGTAGAAGAAATTGAACTACATCAGTCTGGCTTGTGAAAAAACAGCTTTTGAGCTGACCTTCTTCCAGGAGAACAAATATGCATCTTCAGGAGTGAGCGAGTCTCACTTTGGTGATCTTATCTCAAAGAAAGATGATAACAAAATGAGAAGAGACATGGAGGAGGGTGGTAAGAATGCTGGAAGTGATGGGCTAGATACCACGTGAGGAGGAAAGACTAGAAAAACGAAGACGCTCCAGTTCGGTCTTGGGGCAAGCGAAGACAGAGGAGTCTGAAGAGGTCAGAGAGGTCTGGTATGGTCCTGGAATTATTTTTTCCCTGTTCCTCACGACGCGAGATTGAGGGAGCATGGAGAGAAATGTTCGGGAGCCAGGTCTAAAGCAGACAAAAGGAAGTACTTTTTCACACAACACATAATTACATTGTGGAACTTATTGCCACAGGAAGTCATGGAGGCCAAAAGTATAAATGAATTCAAAATAAAGGATTAGACGAATTCATGCAACCTCCGGCTCAGGAAGTCTCTCAACTGGTGATTACCGGGAGCCGGGAGGGTATGCCGGAGGAAGGATCGCTTTATACTCTCCCCCTTCCAATATCCCTTCCTAAGCATCTGCAGCTGGCCATGGCCGGGTGCTGGGTGCTGCCCAAGGCAAAGGGTTATTCTGAGCCAGCCTGGCAATGCTTGCATCCTCCTGGTAACTCCCTGTGGATGGAGCCTTAGGGACCACAGGCGTCTCCTGGCCAGATACAGGACCGACCCCTCGTTTCGTTACCTCCAGCCCAATGCCGTCCCAGCAAAGCCCGTCGTTTAGGCTGGTGTAATTGAGGCCAGATTGAACCCTGAAAGCTTCAGAGAGACTCTTCCATTTCCCCTGCCCCTGGGATTAAGCGCTGAAATCTCCATGCTAAAACCCTCTTTGAACAGGGATGGCAGATAATGCACAAACTGATTAAAAAAAACCGCCAGCACTAGGGAAAGTTAAATATTAAAGAGCCAAGGCCCAGTCTGAACTGCTGCTGCCATCCCTCCTTCATCTCATGCCAACTGCCTCCAGGACACATATGCTGACACTGAATTTCTACCTCGCAAAGGCGTCCACAGCCTGGGCTTTAAACTCCGGCCGTTAATGCCGGGATAGGAAGCTGAAAAATAGAACAAAGGCAGCGAGGAGCTCCTCGGGCTCGCACCTGATCCATCCCCGCAGCATTCCAGGGTGGCTACCCCAGCACCTACCACCCCAGCGAGGCTTTTTGCTCCTCCACTGTTTCCTTTGACTTCCCACTACTAGCAGTTCTAAAATATTCCGCTGCCTGCTCAGCTCTGTTGTAACTAAAGTATAATTTTCACTAGCGGAGAAGAGGGATTTCGGAGAAACATCTGGTCTTGTTTCATCAGGATAACAGCTCTGTCTCTATTTATACACACCAGGATCGTTGTAGCTCTCAGCTGTTCTTCACTCGACATCGCCTTTCAAGCCACCGTGTCCCCCTCCGTTGGGGCAGGCGGTGGGTCGAAGCCAGCCTGCTGCGATGTGAAACAGAACCCGGTCCTAAAAATGGGGGCTTGTGAGAATTAATCCTCTCAACACTCGGCGCCCGCTTTCTGCTGGGCTGGTTGCAATGTGCCTCAGTGGTTGCTCCTGTCCTTCCGTCCTGGTGGAGAGAAAATGGGGAAAACCCATCCAACTGGGAAAATAATAGCAATTTGCTCAGTGATCCTGGAGATTTTGCTGGTCCACCATCAGGCCTGCGATGAACCAATGTCATCGGTCTGAATAAGCTGACCTCAAAGTCTGAATTTTCCTCCGAAATCAAAATCTGGATTTCAGAGGAAAATTCAGACCGTTGAGAAGAGACCAGCTGGTCCCAGCTTTTCTCTACACGGTGTTAACAAATAAGCTGTGACCCTGCAGAGACACGGGAGGGTCAGAGACTCCGCTTGGGAAGGCGGCACGTCCTACTTCATTCACCGCGGTGGGAAAAATCCACTCTGCTGCCTCCACTCCAGCACTCACAAGGCATCACATCTCATTTGGCATGTTTAAAAAACCCCCAAGTCAAACGGCCGAGTACCTGGAAAATTACCAGACCGAACGTTCCGCGGCGCAAATCGCTGTGTAGAATGAATGCTCATCTCCTGAATGATGATGGTGTGTAGGTCGGCATTAATTGCCCCAAGAAAATCTACCCACCACCTGGCTTTTCCCTCCAATGGGCTGTTCCTCTCCTCCCACCCCGATCCCCTTCTAGCCCTGTGTGCCTCTGAAACACAGCTATTCTAGCATCACTCCTACTCGTTTCAGGCAATCTGGACTGTTGATTAATTATTTTCTGATACACAGCTAGGAAAGGAGGAGCCACAGATTGTCATAACCCAAAGGAGAGCAGCATTTTCAAACACAACTCTTGATTGTACTGAGGTTGCAAACTCCCCGGAGTGGGACTGAATTTCAGCCAGTGTTTGTACCATCTCCTGCCCCTTCGATATACTCCTGCAAAATACTATTCTCAGCAGTGACCTGAGGTTGACTAGATCAATATTTGTTTACTCAGCTCAGGTCTAATTTTCATACGTGCTCAGTAATCCGAGTCCACACGAATGGAACAGAAAGGTCCACTCCTGCCTATGGTGTGAGCCAGGCAGGAACGTGCACCCTTCCCAAAACACCACGCTTAGGAGTGACTCCTGAGGAAGGAAACATGCCTCAGCCTTGGGAGAACACGGTCCAAATACAAACCCTGGTGATTGCATGGACACTGCTTTGGGTGGAGGAGTGACCGTTTGAACCTTTGTGAGCTCTTCACTTCCAGGACTCTTCTGCGTGGGAAAAGTTTTATTCATTTTTTTCTCATTTAAGTCAGTCCCTTTGCGGCACATTGAACACCATTGCGAAGTGTGTCAGAAGTGCACCAAACCAGTCAATTTCTGTCTAATTGCTGAGAAACGTTCTCTCACCCTGAGCAAAACCACACAAAGGAGACCGAGGGAGCAGCCTGAGGTAGCAGCACCTTATCCCACCAACAGGATGCTCTTACGGTGAAAGCTGTCTTCATCCCAGCTCCTTGATGAAAAGCAAATGTGAAGGCATGCGCAGCACTGACCTTTTGTTCCCCTCCTGTGGGATCTGGGGAGAAGTGAAGAAAGGCTGATGCTGGAATGCAAGGTTCTGATTTTGGGTATCTTATCTTTGGATCCTTGGATGCGAGGGTCACACGCAAAGCTCAAGGAATGGCTGGATGTGACATTGCTGGGGCACCTGAAGCCTGATCAAAGACACTCACAAGTTGGTGCAGGGCCCTTGTTAAAGAAGGTGCAGGTTCCTCTCCGTCTGCTGGAGATGCTCAAATCCTCCTCTAGCAACCTGTCCCCTCGCCTTGCAGGTCAGAAATATCCAGAAGCAAAAAACCCTTCAGCTCGTCAAAAGCAGTCAGCTGGCTTTAAAGCCCAAATGACTGACTTTTTTTTTAATTTATCTTTTTAATAGTGGCTGCCAGTCTGCTGCTGCCCTTACTTTAAAACAAAATAACCAGCCTCCAGCATCCTTCAGAACAGATCTGTGAATTTCTCCAGCTGGCTCTGACAAGCAAAGGCACAACTGCGACAAATCTGCCGGCTTTCTCCTCATGGATTGGATCATCTTCAGGGAGCACAGGATGAGCATTTAAAAATGTAGCCTTCGAACTAGTCCTTTTTTTGTGATGAAGCTGGTCCCTGGGATGTGGGGAGGTGATGACAGCAGATGCCGTGATGAGTCAGCGCAGAGGAGGCTGTGGGATGGACATGGGATCAGTGAAAGGGAGCATTTACCGGGCTGTGCTCGGCCAAAAAGGTTTAGGTTTTATCCTTGGGCGAGAAATGAGGCCAGCAAAGATGGAATGATTTATTTGTCCCTATTTTTCTTGTCAGACTCCAGGTTAGATGACTTGGCTTGAACCTTGAGAAAAGAATAATCACTGGATTTATCCACATCTTTAGGAACATGGTCTTCTTTTTCTGGGCTGCCTATATTATTAATTTATCCGGCTTCTCTCGGCTATATTTTCGCCCTGCACTTCCCAAACAGATGGGTTCTCTTCCTTTGCTATTGTGAGAGGAGACAGATGCAAATAAATAGGCACTTGGGCTCTGTTGTGTGGTTACCTAGAGAGGCTGTTGTTTGCAAACAAAGGCTGTACCAGGACGCAAATAGCCTCGTTTGGCGTAGCCTGGAGATGCACTTCATTAAAAATACTGCCGTGGGGTCCCCCACGCTGCCCTTCAGCGTTGAGCATTGGAGCTGAGTGCAGCGGCAGCATCCACCAAAGCAGAACTGATCCAGAGCACTGCAAGATGCTGACATTTCAGAAGAAAGGAGGAGCAAAATGTATAAGCTCTCCTCCTCTCCCTTCCCAATTCTCCAAGCTATTGTTCCTTCAGGTGTTTGAATAAATGAAGCAAAAAACACTGCTCTGGAGCACAAGGCAGCTGCTTCCTAGCAGCTCATGAACACCCGAATACGAGGTCCGGCTTTTTCCCGCGTCCTGCGAGCAGACCCAGACAGTTGACACACATTTACCTGGCACCACAAACAGTAGCTGCTGGTGGTTATATGGGGGCTGGATGCCAGTCTGAGGAGTTTCCTCATGGAGCGTGGGGAAGCGGTGACTGTAGCTGCTGGCTCTCAAAGCCGAGTCCAGCCCTGCCTCCCGCAGCAGAGATGCTGGGATGGAGATGTATCCCTGCCTGTCACCTGGGAGCAGAGCCTGCCCCGCAGTGGGTCCTGCTCCAGGACTGGGCATATGGTGATGGGAATAAGATACCAGTGTAGCTGTTGTGTTCTCGGTCCCTGTTAAAAACACTGAGATCATTACAGCTACATGCCCATGCTTGTCCTGGTTCAATCTGTATTTAAAACAAAATGTAGGAATCCCAGAGCTGGATGGGACAGAAGAAAGCGGAGTCTCAGTGCAAGAGCAGCCTGGCACATTTTCCGCAATGTCTGTGTGATGCCGGTCGCTGCAGCCCAAAGGGTGTGACCAGGATTCAGGGTTGCAAAGAGCAGATTCAGGACATCAAAGCGATAGAGACAGGCTGCAAACCATAAAAAGAAAAACCCACCTCAGGCACTTCAGAAGAAAAACCCAAGCGTAAATGCCTCCAGTGAACACAAGGTTATAACCAAATGACAATATTAACAACAGCCACAGTCAGAGCAATGACGTAGCTTCGCGTTTCTGAGCGGTATTGTCTCCTGGGGAGAAGGTCTAATCTTCCTCCGTTACCATGTGAGCCTCAGGTCACAGTACAGCTGCCTCCGTTTTGCCTGACAGAGTGTCTGCGAGGATTTTGGTGCTCTCTTCTGCTGGGTGTTAGTGCTTGGGTAATTATTTTAAGCGATGGGCAGCAACATCCCTCCAGGAGTCCATACTTGCTGCTCGTGCTGTGGCCACGTGGCATTTGGGGCATCAGATGTTCTACCTCAGTCAATTGAAAGTGCCCCAGGATAAAAATGCTGCCATTTCCTTCCTGCTTTGCCAGGAATAAAGCATGTGTTTGGGGTGCAGATGACAGCAGTGCCATCCGTACGGGAGGGGAGAGACTGCTTGGAGGTGTCGAGCAGACAGGAGCAAGGCTCAGCAGCTGCAGCACAGAGAGCAGGCAAGCAGCATGGGATGGCACCATTTTTACAGTCCCTATTCTGCCCTTAATTACGAGCCTAAGTGATGGCTAATAAAGTTGATCCAAAACAAATAAAATGAGCTGCTGCTCTAATTAAGCGGCTTTTGCTGCATGCAATGAGCCAGACCCATCTGTGTCATAGTTCAGCAGGAGCCAGGAGGGTTCCGCAAGGGATTCATTTGAATTGCATCTGAACTGCTTCAAGGAGGAAAACGCAGCACTGACTATCTTGTTTCCTACACTGCTAGCCAAGAAACACTGGTCCGTTCCCCAGACAGTCATCCTGGGCAGGGGCGCAGTCGTTCACATACGTTTCATTTGTTTGCATCTACCTTTGCAGCAAGTAATTAATGGGAGACCTTCCATTGCTTATGGGAGGGAAGCTTGAAGCTGTTGGGAAGCAGTGATTGTTTTTCTGGCCAGATAATGCTACAACAATAACACTTCGGGGCTGTGCCGCTGGTTTTTAACCAGCCCTGTACAGCAGAGACAAGAAGTAATTACTACAGGACCTACGGTTATTTGATGGATGAAACGAGCTGGCAGTCCCCTTGGCGACTCGCAGCAAAAGGCTTTTCAGATCGTTGACTTCGTCTCATCTCACAGGTAGGGGCTGATGCCTGGCAAGGGCGGATGCAAAGGACGGCACATACAGACAGAGCCCACAGCGGCACTGCAGATACACAGCTTGAATTTCAGGAGCCCGAACTCCCAACGTGCGGCTAGTGCTCCCGCAAGCCTCTGCTCTCCAGACACGCGCTGCCCAGGCATCTCTGCGTGTACAGTCCAAAAGCCTTGGGGCTCCCCGTGCAGGAGTGCAGATTTTTTTTTGCCTGAGAAATACTGAGCATCTGGGAGACGCGTAGGATATTTTTCCTCCCTCCTCTGTATTTTCCATGGAAGAAAGTAGTCTGAGCACTCTATCTTCTGTGACCACAGCTGATATTTTAAAACCCACTTGCCCTGGAGAAAAGCCTGTAGGTGATCCTTTTGCAGGACTCCAATCCAGGTGGCGTATGACATCTCGTAACAACATACCCTGACATACCTGAAAATAGTACCAGCGTTCAGCTTGAGTCTGCTTCTTTCTCCATCAAGTCACCATAATGCACCAGGGCTAGTGGTCATGACGCTGGTAAGAAAGGCACTCTCTCCTTAAGATATTGAGATACCATTTCTTGGAGCTAATCCTAGAAAGAAAAAGAAGATAGCATAGAAAATCTCACATCCGTTCAGGTGCGGGGCACTCTGAGTTGTGCAGCATCAGCTGGATCTCCCACCCTGCACCGATCCCATCCATCTGTCTTGTCCAACACTTTGGTATTTAGAGCTTTTGCAGGATTTTATTAGAAGAAGCCAGCTCTGTTCCTCATCCTGAGTATCAAGAGAAAGCATGGTCACATGTAAACATGATATCTTCATGCTTCACTTGAAGATAAAGACAAGGATGTGCTGGTGGTGCAATCGCCGGTGCCAAGTGGGAGCTGCCTCCAATACAATTAGCCAGCAAATTTTGCTCCGTGCCAAGGGATACGTATGGCACGGCACAGGCTGGATGGCCATGGCGTACATGTGGCACAGCACCTTCATGAAGTAACTGCTACATGGATCAGGAACTGCTTGACGTACCTTGGTCTTCCTCTTTGGGTCACTACAGTAACGCTGATTTCTCCAGACCCAAATTTGTTGTCCCATACTCCCCCATACGCATTCCCATCCACCTTCCGTACAGAGTTGTAAGATATTCCATCTCAAGCAGCACATTATTTTCTCTGAAAACACTTTTCTCTGACAATCAGATGCAAACAGCAAGGCAGCTTCAGAGCGGGAGATCCCCCGAGGGCAAAAGGATGAGCTTGTGGTTAAACCATGGGACTGGGAGTCAGCGCATCGGGGTTTCTCATCCCCGGGCTCTGTGAGCTTTGACTCACTCCGTGACCCCTGCGTGGTTCGCGCATGTTTGGTTTCCCCATCTGGAAAACCGGTGCGATGACACACTGCGACGGCAGCACGCAGCTGTTGATAGCCGCTGGGAACCACCATGTGCTGCTGCAAAGGCACCCTCTCTAACTACAACAAAAATCAAGCCTTCAGGATGCAAAACACTCCTCTGCAAAGTTTTCTTCCAGTGCGTTTCACCAGAGCTGCAAAGATCTTGTTAAATATTTAAATATTTACCCAGCATTTACCAGATACTGAAAGCATCAGTCAGCACTTGATGCCTGGGGCTGGACCACTGCAGGCAGCCGGGTCCCTGACACCTCCCCAGCCACCCCAAGGCGAGATGGGGCATGGAGATGCATGGAAGGTCCCCAGGCACCCTGTCTTGTTCTTCCCAATCCTCAAAACTCACCATTGTTCCTTCTCAGCACTGGTCCCAGTGCAGATCTTGTTGCTGAGGGGTTGATCTGACCTTGGTGAGAGTGCTTGAACAAGTTCCTCCTGTCTCATGCGCTTCATCTGCCATAGCCAGAGCCTTCTACCTATTCTGTAAAGGCATCTGGGAGGGTAGGAACCTGCTTCCGCTCCTCCCAGTCCCTCATAACACTGCCTTCCTTCCCAGACAAAACAGATCCTGGACCTACCTTAGCAGTGGTCACTTGTTTTGTGTGTACCAGAGATGGCAGAGCGCAGCTCCGCTGGTTGATCTCCCTCTCCGACTCTCAGGTGCTCCTCAATTTGGCTACCATTTCTTGAAGCTCAGCCACCAGGCAGAGCCGTTCATCTCCCCGGTCACACCTCCCACAGGCTTGCTCCCTGTCCCCCTCCATCTCCAGGAATATCCCCGCACACCTCCCACGGTCTGAAGCCTGGGTTGTCACACGCTTTGACAGGAGCTCCATCTCTCTGTGCGGCTGCGTGGGTTCTGCTGGGTCCTAGAAGCTCAGGAGAAGCAGAGGACATTGCTTTTTGATGGGTGGTCGCTGTGCTGCTGCGTGCCGGCTGTGCAGGGACGGATACCTGCGCACCGAGGTATTCATTGCAAGTTCAGGGGCCACCAGTCCTCCACAGCTCCATGCACTGGAGAAGGCTCTGCTCTGGGAATTTGGCAGCATCTCCAGCCCACTCTCCACTTGCTCTGCCCTGAAACTCCACAACACAAGCGACTGACCCTTTTCATGTTATTTGGGCAACGCCTTACAACAAGGTAAGCCCTGCTTTCAAATGGGCCCCTCGAGTACTACATTAGCAAGAAATAGAGCTGCCTCTCCTCACTGATACACCTCCAGGCTCTTCACAGAGGGGAAGAGGGTCTTTGTGCCCACTTTACAAGTGTGGACACTGAACTTGCACAAGTGACTCCAGGCAGAGAAGCAGCAGCAGCAGCGCCAGAAGATCTCCCAAGCCCCATCCCAGTGAAGTTGCCTAAGAACAGGACGGACAAACATGCAAAGGTTGCATGCAGGTTGCAAAAGGCAGGGAAGACAGAAGGAAAGAGGAAGGTTAAATCCAAGCTGCAAGGCAGCATGATGTTCGGATCTCAGCCCCCTCCCACGTGTCACTTCCAGTAGCTGCCAGTCCAGCTGATGTACAGCCCACCATGGTGGTGTGGTGTTCAGTACCTATTTGCTATGCCCTTGAAAGTGCAGAGCTCTGCAAAAGTGTTTTTATTCCCAATTATATGTGCTGGGAAAAAGGGATGACAAACTTAAAATCCACAGGGCTTTGTGTACCTGCTCCAAGGAGAAAAATCCACGAAAGTCTCTTGTAATGATCAACATACACCGAAAGAATGAAAATGCAAAATTGAAGTGCAATTCAAAACTATCCCAGCACAATCACCGCTCCTCTGTGCATGCTGTCCATTTTCCAGCAGGTGCCATGGGGCAGCATCCCAGTGGACAATCCACACAGCCACAGCAAAAGCCATCGCTGCCCCTGGCTTCATCTGCTTGAGACTGTCACCTCATGACTTAGAAAATACCGGTGTCTTTAGAGAGATGGGACAGCTATCAATGTGACAGCTTGAGAGCAGCACTTCGTTACTCAGACTTTGCAGCAGACTCAGGGCAGTATCTCCAGGACTCTTCTGCTGCTGTGGGGTGGGAGGGAGCTAATGTTTGGCCCCTTCTCGCTTGCAGGTCCCAATGGATGCCCGCTACTGCCAGTTAAATTTTGCTTGTATCTTGGCCTGCCAGGATTTGTATCAGGAAAAACATCCTCCTCCCTTGACTCCTGGAGAGCTGGTGACTGATCTGAGCAGAGTGAGTAACGAACGAAAGTATTACATTCTCCTGAAGTTACGAGCAGAGGAGCAGCCCTGGAGAATGAAGGCTGCTGCAGGTAGAGCAGAAGTCCACTTAAGGCATCTTCTTAGAGCCAGCAAGACCACCGCATTTTAACACCTTCTCTGAAAATACTCAATGTAAAATATTTTGCATTTTCAAGGTGATGTGCAAAGAGCACTCATGCTAGGCCAGGGAGAGCTACAGTAAGTATTAAGCTTGCCTGAAATCTAGGAAAATCAAAGCACAGGGAGGTTTCGGGCAGGGCTAGGTCCTTCTGCCCTAAGCCTAGAGCTCCTCAGTGCACAATAATTCGTGTAAGCACAGGAGACAGCCTGGCACGGACACAAGGACTGTTCCCCTGCTGAAGGCACATCCTCGCCCCTTGCAAACCAACCCTCTGGTCCCCAGCCTCTTCATCTTTCAATGCGTGGGCAATGCTTGCGTGGTCCTTCTTGCCCTAAGCCCTTCAGGCTGAGCCATCTCCTTTGGCTTTACCAGTCCAGTAGCGTTTTGTCTTGTGCCTTGGTCACAATTCTGAAGTCCAGAGGCCTGAAAATACCTCCTCTCCTCTGCGAAACACTACTGGTATTCCCAGTTAAAGGAAATCCCTACCTCGTTCAGCAAGCGGTTGCTGTCTGCTGGGCTGATGCTGCCATCTCCTGCCCACCCGGTGCTTTGCTGCCGAAAACTTCTCCAGCCCTCGGCCCAGGGACCTGCTCCCGGTGCGAGGTGAGGGAGATGAGAAAAAGGCAGGGCTGGAAGGCTTTGGGAACGGCCATGGTCCCTCATCGGTCGTTGGGGATGGAGATCCAGATGTTGTCCTCTTCGAGCCTTCGCTTCACGGTCGCAGGCGTGAGTGCGGGGTGCTGAGCTCTGCAGGAGGAATTGAATTCGAAAGATGCTGGGGGCAAATACACACCATTAATGTAATTGCAAAGTGGACTGTTATTAGACAGGGCTTGAGCTGTTCGTGGTTCTTCCTGAAAACATGGGAAAATCAAATGCTTAATTCGGAGGGAACAGCAGGACGGCGCGATGTCTCTCCTGATGCCCATCCACTGAGGGTTTTTTGGCAGGGATACAGAGCAGCTGGTGTGACCGGCACTAAAGCTGTGGCAGCGGAGTATGTTGTTGATCAGAAGGTAAGGATACAGAACATTTGTTTTCCAAAACTGCAAAAGGCTTTTTTGTCTTTGTTCAGGGCTTTAGTTCTGCCAGAGCTGCTGCCTCGCAACCCTCTGGTTACATTTTCCCACCTTCCCTTGGCACTGCTGGCAGAGTGGGATGCACAGGGGAGTTTTTCCAAAGAGCAGGCTGTTAAAGCATGTAAAAACTATTATAACAAACCTTTTCACACACCAGGCCCCCACAATGCCTTGCAGCGGGTTCGGTTCAGCAGAGCTTCGGCCCCATCGCTCCTTGGGATCACCTGTGTTGTAGGAGTTTGTGCACAGATGCTGTGGCAGGTCCCTGAAGGTGCTGCATGAGGATGCAGTGGCATTGCCAACCACCTACGGCACAACCTGGCTGGGTACGAGGATGCGGTGGCATTGCTGACCACCTATGGCACAACCTCGCTGGTTCTCAACCATAGGGCACGGTTTCACCTGGGGTAAGCAGCAGCAGCCCGGAGGGCAGCACATGAAGCATAACCCCAAACCTGGGCATTTCAGCCGCCAGAAATATTGTGGCACCTTGTCTCTTTGCACACATCCATATAATTTGGGGTGGATCATTTCATGTTTGTACCTTGATTTTCCCTCCAAGCAGGGCGGGGGGGAGGTGTGCAGATTCCGTGGAGGTGAGGACTGCACGGCATCCAGCTGGGATGCAGCCAGTAAGATGTGGTCAGCAGCCCCGACCTCTTTGATTTCAGCAGTATTAAACTGTCAGGGCCTGCAGGGAAGGCAACTCTTACAAACTAAACCCACACAGATACAGCACGAGCTTTAAAACCATTCAGCATGGATTTTCTACAAAGAATTTGACATTCTTGGTGAAACTGTTCAGTGCTGAGAGACTTTATAAACCATGGGCCATGAGCAGTGGGGAATTAATTCCCCATTGGTCTCGCTGGGAAGTGTCTGGACGCAGCACGGCCGTCTCGCCAAAGATGAGCTTGCTGTCTGTGCGTGTCTCATGACGGGGCTCCAGGGCAGCAGCTCTGGTTAGGACAGCAGGGTCGTACTGCTCTGCCTTGGCTAGGGATCTAGAGGGATGTCTAACTCATGGGATTTTTGGTAGCAGCTGAAATGCTCAGTTCTCCGCTCCTCCCAAATACAGAAACATCACTAGACAAAGCTGCAGAGATTCAGCAGCTTCCTGACATTCAACCACAGAGACAACAGCGGAGGCAGGGACAGCCCGCAGAAATTATGTCTACACCTTGATTCATGCAATCCTCCTCCCCCCACCCCGCAGCGAAGGCAATTACACCGTCTGTCTGAACGGTACAGGAGTGACATTTTCCCTACAGCCTGGAGTTAATGTACTTATGCTTGTAAAGTCAGCAGGCAAACGCAGATCCTTGCTCAGCAGATCATTTCGCTTTGCTACACCAAAGCTTCGCGCTGGGGCAGAGCCAGTGCCTTGGGTTCAGCTGAGCCCTGGGAGGGGACAGTCCTCTCTTCCAGAGGTGGCCCTCAAACGGCCGTGGTACCCAGCATACACATCTCCTTCTCTGGAGATATTCAAGACCTGCCTGGACACCGTCCTGTGCAGCCTGCTCTGGGTGACCCTGCTTCGGCAGGGGGTTGGACTGGATGACCCCCAGAGGTCCCTTCCAAGCC
>Ga0181612_149680_pt1 | contig 14920 bp, 7 predicted proteins | sample HoacroProtozoa21_FD_119630 | JGI IMG/M metagenome (GOLD analysis project Ga0181612, IMG submission 119630) | Hoatzin crop microbial communities from Cojedes, Venezuel. Combined Assembly of Gp0051906, Gp0051904, Gp0051908 | reverse complement strand
AGGGGGAAAAGAAAAGACCCAAACAGCACAGTTAGTCGCTGGGGGAGTGTTTACTGTCTGATGTTTTACTTCTGATTATTTGGAATGGAGAAATAATGCTAACTTTAGAAGTAATGTAAGCTGAAGATGTCTCTGAAAGACCCATGGCTCTGTGAAATCCTGTTTATGGCAACAGTCCCCTGCTGTTCCTGCACCTTTCCTCACCCCCAGCACTCTTGGATGCTAATAATACAAAAACCTGTAATGACATCTCTGGTTGCAGCTGATGCTTTTATGAGATGACATTTTACTCTACAATAAATAAATAAATAAATAAATAAATAAATAAATGCTTACACACATAGAAGCATAAAACTGCATCCTTTTCCTAAAAGATGTTTTTTGACTCTGCCCTCAGAAGTCCAGCTACCAAAATCTATGCTCTTCTTTTGGATTTTCCTGCACGACAAACTCCTTTGTATCTGCTTCTCTACACACTCTGTACTAAACTTCTATTCTAGCTGTTTGTTCTATTTATTTGACTACTTACGCTAGTGATAAGAGATGAAAAATCTATCATTATGAAACAATAAAACACAACAGAATGAAAAGCTAGAAATCATTTAGAGACAGGAAGATTGATGGGACAAAATGTGAAGAAGAAGCCATCAGAAGCTGTTTTTTAATAGAAAAAAACAAGATGGGGCATTTTTGTTTTTGAAGGTACCACTGCAGAAGCAAAATAATACAGTGTAATCATCATTCCCAGGTTAAAACTCCGTTCTTATAGATGAGAAGCAATACATATACTTAAGAGATAGTGGGTAAGGTGCCCATCCTTTTCCCTTATTCTGAAACTGAAATGGAAGAGGCTTTAAGCATCTTGCACAAAGGTCTTTGCAGAAAAATAACAACATCTCTGCTGCTGATTTCTCCATTAGAAACGCCACATTACTGGAAACATTGCTATATGACCTGAAGAATAATGCTTTTTTTCCTCTGCCATTTTAGAGACACTCACAATTTGAGAGGTATTTTGTTGGAAATATTTTTTTTTTCCCCTCTATAGAACAGCCTTTCTGTTTTACTTGGAATAGAAGAAATATGAAAGCCTTTCTTGGCCTAACAGGAAAAGGTTTGGATAAAAACACACCAGTCTTTCCTTCAGCTCGGCCACCACAAATCTAACATAATAGTTATGTTTTTAGGCATATCATGCAACACAGTTATGAGTTGTCTGACTGTGCACATTTCTGAGTGATGGAACTCTGTCACTGTCAGTGCTAAATTCAAGAGAGGACAAATGTAGAAGAGGAAAATGGCTTCAGAAAAGACTTAAACTCATCCTATGCCTGTCTGAATCAGGACCTAAATTCCTGAAAACTGCAATTCCAGAGCAAAATACAGGAAATATTTGCTGAAAATAAATAAATGGAGATATACAGAAGAGGTCCACATACAGTTTCAATAATTATATTAAGTAATAAATCAGTAATAGTTACTCCAGAACACTAACAATACTGTATTATTTTTCCATTGTACTATTTTAGAAATACCTTGGAAACCGCGAGATAAGTGTTTTCTGGCCTCATCAAAAAGGTTAGGGTGAAGAGCCCTTCTGTGAAAAGTTTTGAGTGATAGAATATGTTTAAATTGTTACAAATGTTTATAAAAGTGCTTCTAGGCATGAAGATGATGACTGAAATCATACACGGGAACAGTTGAAGACAGCTCTCTTATTGTTAAAGAACTCTTTGCTCACAAGTTTTTTTTCTACTTTCATCTCATTTTCCAGAGGCAGTTTGAAAGAGGACTGCTTCTTTTCTTCCTTGTTTTATGAAAGTGCCTTTGTACATTAGCAAAGTGCTTTAATAACATGCACTTTGTAAAAGTCAAAAGTGCTCTATTACCCGTAAGTATAGAAGTAAATAGCACTTGTTTTAATTGAAAACATCAAACTTCTGTAGCTCTAAACACATCAAAGACACATCCATTTGTGCATCTGTTCCAAAAGGTGAATTCCGGTGCTTTTAGGCAGACTGCAAAAGAATCAAGCTTATTAGAGCTGTAAGAAATTTTCGAATTGAAATGCCTTTCAACCTTCAAGTGGTTAAAATATGGAAATGGTTAATGCACTTAGCATGTGAAGCCACTTTGAAATAATGAGTGGTTTAACAGATTATCCCCATCAGCTGAGATGTGCCAGCTGACCACAGACACTATCTTGGGTCAGTCTGACTTCAAGGTAACACATAGTGGCTTACATTTTAATGAAACAGGTTAATCTGTAGGTTAACTAGCAAAGGGAGATTTAAGCTGTTGTATTTTACTTTACAGGAGCATGCACTCAGCCTGTTGCTGTGGCTTGACTGAAGGACAATATGATTTTGAACCACTGTAACTTGACATTTCTTCAAGTGTACTTAAACTTTATATACACAGAAAAGTGTAGTGATTTACTTAGTGTAACAAAACTACTTCTAAACTCATTTATCTTCCAGCCTTCAAGGCAAAGCCTAAATGGCTTAAGGAGTGTCTTATATTTAGTTGGTCAGTTATTAACTCAACCTGAAATAAGATAATGTCTCACAATAGAGGTAAAGAAGTAGTCAGAGTGATTTCTGAGCCAAATTGAGTTACCTTAATACAGCTTTTGAGACCAGATGAGGACTACTGGCTCTGGCACAGAGTACGAGCAATGATGAACACAATCATACAGCCATGGCTTAAGAAGTTACCATCTGTCAGCAGAGCTCTAGTAACTGACTGTAATTAGATTTTATTTTGATTAAACAGCTAATGGAAAGGGGACAAATAAAAGCAAAAATCAATCACCTCGCCAACCATCAAAATACTAAAAGAAATGAAAATATTTGTACAGGACTTGGCCTCCTCATTTCTACAGGCTTCCAGTCCCTAAAAGGTTGAGCCTTCTTTTTCAAAAGCTGCCTGTCCACTGTTGTTGATTTGTATTACCATTTGCCTAGAGGCTTGTGTCAGGACTCCAGCCACATGGTACCAGCATACACAAGTTATTGTCTTTCTCTGCCTGACAAGGGTGGCAATAGTGCTTGGAGTTCCCACAGAGTAACACGTTATACATGAGCCCCTGATAGAACTTCCACAGTAGGGCTGTAATACAGCCTTAATGGTGTATGATGCTTCCATGTGGATGAAATCTCCTTCACATATACCAGGAGCAACAGTGCAAGGCTCTGTGTCCCTGACAGAGAAGGGATGCCGCAACTACAGGCAGAGCCGATATCAGAATTGAAGACTCCTGATTCTCAGGGGTACACTGATAATAATTCCTTGTTCACCATACCATCAAATACTTTAGAAAGTCATAAAAAAGTTTGCTCTTACTCTTTAAAGTCAAGCTTAACAGGAAAAATACCTTCCTTTTTCAACAGAATCACTAACTGTGTAAATCCCTTAGCCTCCTGCTGCTGCACTTTGCAGCTTGGGTAGGAGGAGTTATTACACGAAGATTTCTTACGCGTTTTTCAAGTCTAAAAGTAGAAATGTATCCATGCAGGGTATAGACATTTTGAACAAAATTCTGACACCCCAGAGTCAGTAGTCAAATTTTCCATGACTTCAGGCAGGCACATGTTTATTCAAGGTGTTGTCCACAGCACCTAGAATGTTCAGCTGGCACCAATCTTTACGGTAATGGGAGCAAGACATTGTTTTTGTGGAATAAATCACATTTAGGACCCCTACTTTCAACTCAGTTTAAAAGCATATTGAGTCCCCACCAGCTACTTTTGAAGTGAATAGTGAAGGAGCGAGCATTCTCCACTTTCAGATAGAAGCCACAGTTAGGAGAGCTTAACTTCAGATGCTCTCTTTGATATAACAAATTCCTAATTTATTATCAATCACCCACACATCAGGACACACAGAGCATAAGATATTCCATGTGGCATATCCATACAGCATGCAGTCAGGGAAAAGAAAAGGTCAAAAAGATAGCATACGCTTTTTATACATATCCTTTCATTTTTTTTCTTGCTTTGTAATGCACCAAAGGTGAGTTGTTTAATTACAGGAATATCTGCTAAGCAGTTTAGGTCAGGACTGGTTACTCGCAACTAAGAGGCAGTCTGAACTGCACTGTGGTGTTCTAGCAATGCTAAGGAAGTGTGGTGGGGGGACATAGCTAGAAAGAAATAGTCTCAATAGAATAATTGATGACTTAATGAACACAAAGCAAATCACAGAATCACAGAATGTTTGGGGTTGGAAGGGACCTCTGTGGGTCATCTAGTCCAGCCCCCCTGTGGAAAGGTGGTCACAGCCAGTCCAGTAAATGTGTGGTCTGGCAAATATCTACAATTACTTTACAATTTATCCTAACTCATACAGATGCTAGTAATTCAAGGTATCTTATTAGTAACTTTGGTTGCTAACTATCATTACTACCCTGTAAGTTAAGTCCTCGTACTGTAAGCAAAGTAGTTTCAAAACAGAGGCTTCTAAATGGTTTTAAATGCTTACTTTCCCTTCCCACCTCCCCTGCTATTGTCTTTCTACTTCACATTTAATTCTTTTATTTGCCCAGCCTATTCTCATCTCCTTGTTCTGAGGACTGCTGTCCGCAGAGGAAGAACAGTTTCTGATGACTCAATATGCCACAGCTGTGGGCTCAGGAATGCAGGTACCAAGTCCTTGTAAGTCATCAGCACTGCTGACTTGGGGCTGGCATTTAGTTGATAGCAAAGGTGGAATAACACTAGCTTCATCCTAGCATGATCAGAAGGTCAGAGTACACCAAAATCTGGTGAAGCTAATCGAGACATTTTAATAGTTGATTGCCCCAAGCTGCCTATTTTCCTCCTCCTATGTTGGAGGCTCTCACAAGTATATAATATGAACTTACACCTTAGTTGTATTGGTGGTAGGGCTGGCTGGCACCTTTATGTGTGGTTAGACAATGTACAGAAGGTTATCTAGCAGTTTGCTACTACAAAAAGAGAGTAGTCCCATTCCCCTTGTCCATTGTCTTGGCTATGATGCTGCTCAATTAAATTTACTAATTCAGCAGAAAACTAATTTAGGTAGCCCTTGACCCATTGTGTTTTCTCCTGGATTAATGAGCTGGATGAGTTTACCTTGCAATTAGATGAGCATCAGAGCTGGTGGAAGAGAGACTGAAGGACTAAACAGCCAGGAAAAAGCACTGGAAGTAACAGAGGTGGGACAGGAGAGAGCCCATTTAGAAACCTGCAGGCTCTCAGAGGCACTCTGCTGTATTGCCTCACCATGCACTTCAATGCACAGTCGTGGGCTATTTGAAACAAGACTACTGAAATGCGCTTTTTTTTTTTGCAGGGAGAGGGAATGCAACACAAAAGAGAAAGCAAGAAAAAAGGTGGTATCAATCAGCTCTTGGGCAATGAAGATCTTAAGCTGCTGCAGCTGTTTCTGCTGTGGGTCTGCCCCTGACCTCAGCAGCAGAGGGCTGTGCTGACAAATTTGACTTCATGTTTGCAATAGACTGGGAATATGCGCTCCAAGGTTACTGTTCTGCCAGTGTGCAGTGCTGCATTCATACTTCTTGCTCAGTCCTGTCTCTGCATCTAATGATACATGTATTTCTGATGCAGACACTCAGGACAAGCCTGGGCGACTAAAGGTTTCTTGGTCTACCTGTAGAACAAGCACCTCTGAGCACTCAGGTGGCTCCAGTTTCCAAAATGATCCAGCTGAAACATTTGCAGACAGCTCCTCTCCAAATGAGTCTTTCTCCTAAACCTGTCAGGGGGCAGCCGGAGCAGCAGCTCCTTAAGGGGCTGGAAGGAGGATGATAATCCAGCCAGAAGGACACGCTGGCCAGGAACAGGTCCTACTATCTCTGAGAGAGGTGAGCAGGGCAGGCTTGGGGAGGGTGGGAAGCTAGTGTCAGCCCACATTGTTAGGCAAATTCATGGTGATGGGGCTGACCTGAGGCCACACCAGGACATTAGTCAGCAGGTCGGGCTGGCTTGGTGGGATGAAGTGCTAGGGCAGGGGTGTGGGGAGCTGGAGGTCAGCACTCCTGTGGTAGGGACCGATGGCTCTGGGATGGGCTGTAACGGGGTCCTGGGCTGTGGGCAGGCGTGGGGGGTGCCTGGCAGGGACTGGGCAGGAACAATAAGGTCTGTTAGTGCCCTGACAGTACCAGTCTTTGCTCAAGTTCACATCCTTGAGAATATAAACCCTAAATCAAACTGACAAAGCCTGAAAATGCAGCTAGAATTTTCTCCTCTCAGTTTGAAAAGGGCCAGTGACTCCTAGAGTCCACACGTCATCTTGCCAGCCCTATAGATCTGCTCCAGGATGGTCCATCCTTGCTCCACCTCAGTTTCCTGAGACAGCTACTGGTTTTCAAAATTCTCTCTTTTGCTACTTGGAAGTTGTAGGGGAGTGCCTTAAAAATTGCCTCTTCAGATTTCCATGTATTTGCTAATATATACATCTGCATTACTTACCAAGATGAATGCTGATTTCTAGAAGTCAGAATCACTATCAGTGATGTAGAACTTTATTTTCAAATATGCAGACATCTATGTTGGTTGTGAGTATTAAAGTTGGCGTACTTTAAATGTCAACACCATTTTAACATCTATGGAAGGCTGTAGAATTAATGATGAGATTCTTACTGTAAATGTATTGGAAATGGCAGTGTTCAGTTACCTGTAAATGTTAAAACATTGTCTGCTAAGAGCTGACAATCAGTAGATGCATGCTTTAGTTTGTCAGACATTCAGCCCCCGAAGACCTGTTCCAGCTCACTTTGTGTTCAGCTGAACGTTGTGTTCGTGGTGCCAAGAGGAGCGGTCTGGCCCAAGATCGTAGTGGCTTCTGCCCTTGGCAAACAGAGGGGGGAAACCACCAATGCCTCCAGATGCTCCGAGGGGGCTGCAGTCACCGGTGCTCTGGGTGGTGGCTGCTGCGTGAGGGCTGCAGCAGTGTACCCCGTGCTCGCCTGTGGGGAGCGGTGCCAGGGGAGCTACTGTAAAGGCTTTTGGGAAAGGTAACAGGACAGTCCACCCTCCCGGAAAGCAAAGGGGGAGCAGAGTCCACAGGGCTCTTCTCCGGGGGTGCCCTGTCACAATGCAGACACAAGGAGTTTTAATGCTTCTAAGGCTGTGCGTACATCTGTACAGCCTCCCGAGTGGTTGTTTGGATGGAAAATGCCGGTGTTCCCAGAGCTAAATAAAGTCATTTATGTACTTTCATGTAAACAGCTTTATTACTTTAGATTGTGGTGGGTAGTGGAAAATAGCTGACAGCCTGTATCATTCAACCCCAGTGCAGATTGCTTTCAGTAATTTCCAGTAGTGACAGGCTATCTGGACAGGATAATTTATGTTTGAATTTGATCCATTTCACAGCCTAACTTTCTGTTCACCACTGAACTTGACTCTTCCACCACATCTGAGAGGAAACCAGACCCCTCTTGAATTTGAAGTCTGAGTATGCAGCTGGCTTCTTTTACACCCAAGAGAGATGCTTCCATTTATTATCTTATTTGTGTCTTATGTAGCATCCCTCAAAGTAGCTAGTGTGTCTGCCACTTCAAGCTTAGTGTGATTGGACATCTGAGTTTTAGACTTCGACAGTAAAGATGGACTGCAGCTCAAACCCCCAAATGTCTTCAGAAAGCAAACACAGGAAAGGTCACTAATCAAAATTCATTAATAAGTTTCAACGCACATGCAGAGAATTTTTTTTTTTTTTCCCAGTTTTCATTCAAGTCTCATTTATTGTTTACTACCATTGACACTTCTTACGGTCTGATCTCACAGAATCCAAATTCTCTGCTGCTCACTCCCTTCCTTGCAGCTGCTCCTAAGAAGTTTTCTATTTTAAACCTGTTCCAAATCCAGGCAGGTGTATAAATATCCTATCCCCCTCCTCTTGCAGCATACTCCAACAGGAAACCTCTGTGATTTTTCTCCAGGAGGGTGTGTAAGAAAACACTTTGAAAAAAGTTGTTAGACTTTTATATAGTTATTTTATGTGTGCATTTCACTTTGCTGCAGGCCGTGGCAGAAGCAAAAAAATCAATCCATATTTGTGCAGAATGAAAAGATGAAAGAAAAAAAAACAACACCTTCCAAAATAATTAGCTGTGTGGTGTAAGGAATGAAATCATCAAAAATATTTGACCTGTTCCCTTGCTGCTCCTGCTGCTGAGCCCTTAGAATACACAAACACATTAAGAAAAGTTGTTACGAAGGTTTATTTCAGGGAACAGTCTGTTCTTGTGCTGGAGACTAGTGATCGCTAGCCCTTTTCTGAAGCCTGGAACCTCCCCAGTTCTAATTTAGGGATGAGTGCTGTAAAATGCAGCTGAAGCCAAGAATAACGTAGCGAGACATTTCTTTGTAAAAAGATGAAGTGGATCAATCATTTGTTCAGAAATGGATTCAAATGTGGCTACAATGGCCACAACTGAGAAGTTTTATGTATCTATATCTGCATCTATGACATGTTTGTGTGCACATATATAAAAATAAAAATGCACAAATACACATAGTCAAATAAACGTGTATATGCTCATTTGCATTTGTATATATTCACAAGAACATACATGGTAAATGTGGTTAATCTTGCATCTCTTCCAAAAGGCTGAACGCTCCTGTTAAGTCTCTGGAAGGTGGAGAAAGGAAATGTAGTTGCAATTGATTTGGTTGGAAGATACTTGAAAAATAGTTTATTTAAAATGTGAGGACTTCTGAATGGCTTAAACATACAGCCTTACCATGACAGTGCACTAACAGTGGCCAACTCTAGCAGAAAAGATTAATATTACTTATAAAAAGCCTGGTGTAGAATGTTTGTTGTACTGCCAACAACACTGTATAGGAGGTGATTTTTTTGGTCCCTGGCAATGATTTTTGCACAACACACTGAGTAATCATTGTCTACAATGCACTTTTTTCCACCATAAAACCTGTAGAAGGAATAATATGGCCCTCATTTTTCCTCTAGCTTCTAAGGAGAACTCTAAAATATATACCTCATGCCAGTAGTCCATAAACTCCAGTTGCGCTCAGGCACTATGCAACCTGAGGCTACAAAGATCAATAAAATTATTGAACCCACAAATATTTCTACAGCTAGACTTTTGTGGAAAATTTAGAGAAGCATATATAACTGTATGTAGGAAAAACAGACAAAGAGGCTGTTGTTGGTAGGAGGGGTGTGGTCTGCTGGATTTAGACTGCAAGACAGTGAACATCAGAAATGCGATGTTCATGGTTTGATGCCAGAGCAGTATAAATTCAAGAGATGCAATGCATTCAGGAAATGGATTTAAGGAGGATGGCTGGCTGGCTCTGGCAATTGCTAATAAGACACAGAATGTTTCTTGCCAAGGTCATTGGGTTTACTCCATTTCGTTATCAATTATTAAATATCTCTTCCTCTTATTTATTAGTTTCCAAGTTGTTTTCACATGAGGGACACCATTTGGTGTCCTATGTGAGGTGCATTGTATCAGGCTTAAAGCAGAGCAGTATCTGTAACAGGAAAACTGTTGTTACGTTTGCAGTAGCTTGCACTCTGTCAGGAGTCTCAAGTGGAAGGACAAGCCTATGTAGGGGTATAGAGACTGATTATTTTTTTCTTGCTTGCTGTATGTGCTATACTGCATCAATGAGAAAGGTAGGTCTTGATTTTTCTACCAGGCTGATACTTCACATATGCAATAAACTTCCTCCCAGCATGGTAGCAGGGAGTGTAGTAGGTGGTTAACAACTGGCTTTCTACTCAGATGTGCTATGACTAAGGCCACCTTACCTTATGAAATAAAAATAATGAATTTTATTTTTTCTTCTTCACCAGAATGGCAGCTTATATTAGAATTTATGAGACTGAGAGGCAAAGAAGGGATTTGGTCAAGTCGTAATGGTAAAAAATTAATGAAGAAAAAGGGCGAACTGCTTCAGTATTGATATGAAAAACAAGAATATGTTTCAGTTATTTTTTTCTCTCAGAATTCCTTCTTTAAAGGCAAAAGTCTCTGAGGTTCATTAACAAAAATACAGGTATTTCTGGCAAGTCAGTCCTCACACAAATAATTCTCCTTCTTCAGAACAGACAAGGCATATTCTTCATGTTGCCAAAGGAAAAAAAAAAGATTAAATATTACTGAGAGGATGTAGAAGAGCAGAAAATTCAAAGCTCAGTCACAGGGGGGGTGAATCTCCCTAAAGGACATGCTGAAACTCTGAGACAGTGAATAGTTATCTGCTTTTGGGAGGGGTAATGTTTTGGATCCAGCTGTGCTCATGGATGACATTTCTGTGCTCAGTCTTTTCCTCATTCCTTTCTTTTTGCACCTTTGCCATTGGAGCGGCTTGCGTGATGGCTCTTCAACCTGTTTCAGTCATTGAGAAGCAGGTTATCTTAAAAAATTGGAATATGAAGTGTTTGTTGAGGTTGTCCCAACTGAAATGAGTGAGCGAATGGGAAGAAGAGAGTATCTCCTGGAAGATTTGAAGAGTCAGTCATCTTTGGCAGTTGGGAATAGAGATAAGAAAGGGACATAGCAGCCAATTCTACTGTTGCAGATGTTTGCAAAGCACATTTGCCTACGCCACGAGAAACTTATGGATCATTGTCTTCTGGAATTTGTTGCCTAGTTGATCTGAATATCAGGGTGTTGAGGAAGACTGTAAATTGCACCTGCCAGCTATATTCATAGACTTTGACTCTATTCAGTTTGCACTGTAAACGTCACAGGCAAAGTCAAGCAGTGGCTGAAATGCAGAAAAGCTTGAAAGAAAATCACTAGGATTGACCAAGCATAATCAATGCATGTTGATTATCTGGACTATACTTAAAAATTACCTTACCTGCTCATGAAAGAAAAGGTCTTCAGGACTGTGTTTTAACCCAATTATCTGTATTCATTAGCTAAACCTGCTATTTCATCACATTTTCCATTTTGGAGACTGGAAGGTCAGCTCCGCAGTGCTTTCCAGCTCCCCGGTGTCTGTGGTTGTGTGATGAGTTTGCCTCGTTATTCATACCTCCCATACTGGCATACTGAAGTACCCTTCAGGCTTCAAGAGCTGGGCACCACGTGCTCTGGGTGCCAGTGTTGCAGGGGCTTCTATTGCAGACACGAGGTCTATTGCCAGACAGCTCGTGAAGACGCACCCCCAGTGCAGAGAGCGGGTTATAAGGCTGTGAGGTTGGTGCAGACTTTGTTTAGCCTTGCAGGACGTTTGGCTTGCACAGTGTTCTGTGGTAGGACATGTGCTTTCCTCTTTGGATTGTGTGGGTCTGGGAGACTGCGATAAGCCTCACTGCCAAGCATGATAAACCTTTATTCTGATAAATGGAACTGGATACAGACTTTGCTGGCCTCCTCTAACCCATTTTACTGCACAGGTGCTGAAGGCAGTGAGCTTCAGAGCTTCTCTGAAAGCAGATAAGCATTAGAAGAGGAGGCGAACATCGAAAAGAAATGTCCAAGTCCTGTCCAGTTCTGGAACCAACACCCAAGCAGCTAGGCAGCAAAGCTTCTTAAGGTAAACCTGTAATCTTCTACACTTGAACATCTTCCCCCAGTTTAAATGGGCTGCTTCCAGTGTACAAAATCTTACTAATAGTAGTGAGTAAAAATGGCCTCAAACTTGCTGCAGATTTTGTTAAATTAATCAATGAAATGTTGTGTTTATTTCTGTCCTGTGTTCACAAGTAACCTATTTTTCTGATTTAAACCCCGAGCTAGAAAAATAGAGTTTCTAATACAGTATCTCATAAACAGTTTCTATTGGGAGGCTATTGTCCCCTCCCTCTTCCTTTTAATCGCCTTCCTAGTGCAATAGAAATGGAATGGTTTTTTCAGCTAGAGATTTCTTCATCCTAAATTGCAATGTAACTGCTGTATTGGAAATGGAAGTGACAGACTGCTTTCCTTTGAAGACAGTACCTCTCCACAGTAAGGAACAGTTTTAAAGGAAGCCAAGGTCTACCTACCCGTTGTGCTGGAAAAAGAGTTGTGCCCATTGATTGTAATTTAAATGCACCCCTGCAAGATTTACTTCTCTGAAGGAGTTAGCAGTGGGCTTTGTGAAAGGAAAGATGTGAGACCAGACAGCCCACGGGTCCTTGCTGGTATGCCTGTTCTGAGGCTTCAGTGGCTGGGCTTGTAAATAACATGAAAAACAAGAACCGTGAGCACCAGGACTAATGAAATCTGGTTTCCTAGGACGCGCATCTCCTGGTGGCTTGTGAGCTCAGTGTGATATTTTTTCCTACAGCTGGGGATTTCAGAAGGACTTTCTCCTTGTCCCACGTTGATTCTCTGGTGTTCAGTAAAGGTTGAGATTACTCGAGCCTTTTTCTCACCTGGGACTCTAATCTGCCTCTCTTCTCTAAGCTATTTTCATTAAACTGCAGTTATCTGTGAGGTTTCTTCCCTTCTGCCAGATTAGCTTGAAACTGGCCAAGGTTTTAAAGCATTGAGGTTAAAATTGTATGAAATCTAAGCATACAAAGAAAGCAAGCGTGCAATCGGTTGTTTCTTTGACACCAAGCTAACATGGCAACATAAATATTTAAGTACACGCAGAACTGATTGCTTAATTGAGATGTGATTGGACTAGGCTGGAGATGCTGGCTTTGCATATAGGTGCATTCACTTTTATATATTGCATAATTACAGTATGTGGATATAATTAAAATAGAAAAAATCAAGCTGTGCACAATCAGAAAAACCCCAGCTATGCCATGTGATTCTTTGATAGTGGACGTTACATTCCTGGCCTCTAAAAACCACGAATGATTACATATCAAAGAGGATTTAAATTAGTTTTAGGAAAATTATTTCTATTACTCCAGTAAAATAGTCTTAGGCTCAACATCTGTCTCTTTAAAAATGTTAACTTGTTTAGAATGGTCAGGTTTCAATTTTGGCGTGAAATTCAAACCATTTCCAGACATAAATGTAACTTGTCATATTCTCATCTTCAGTTGATGTCTGGGGCCACAGGACCTGCTTTTGATATCACACCTTTAACCACAGCAGACGAAAGTATGTTATAAATAATACAGAATCCTCACAAGCTTGATGTACAGTGAGTGTGTGCTCAGCTGATACCAAGCGATTGATAGGCTTTTATTACCGTATACGGCTGTTCTAACACATCTTAAAAAGAAACATATTCTGTCAGTTGTGCATTTTTTCTTCTTTTTTAACAAATGACTGAGAGTTTTGTCTTTTCCTTTCTCAGATGCGGTCTTTATTACATATTACCTGTTGAGTAAGTTCTTTGAAGATAACATGACCTGTAAAGTGCATATGCCAGTGTGGTTTTTTCATCCCTGCTCTTTGTGTTCATCACTCTGGATGTATAGACCACCTGGTGAGTTTTGATCCCCAGACTAGCTGATAGGTCTTAGAGTTGGGTTGCTGATGCACATGCTTGGGATTAGGTATACTGCGGACACAAAATGGTGCGAAGTTCTCCTTATTGGCGGTCAGTAGGTGAATGTGTTAGGGCACCTTCAGAAGGAATGATCTTAAATGCAAGGGAACAATAGAGAGTATTTTAAAAATATTTAACAGCTTATGCTCTTATATTTATTGTTTCCCCTAGTGTTCCCCCCCAGATTATCTTCAGCAGCAAGCGTTTTTGGCAGCCGTCTGCCGAGCCAGAAACAATAGCTGTATCAACTTAGAAGGAATATGCACATACCTTTCTTGTTGAGACACAATCTCCTCTGAGTTGTTTGTGTTTCAAAAATAATAAAGGACATATCAAGATTTACTGATGGATGAGCTAGAAAAAGTGATAAATGTGAGTATCGATTCACAAATGCCTAGGGTAGGTCTGATCTTGTGAAGACTTACACATGTCACTGAATGTATCTATGAAGGTAGCATCAAAACATCAATAACGCTAGTTGGGCAAATAAAGTTATCTACGTCATGCACTTGCAAGATCAGTCCCTTTAGTTTCCACAACTAGTAACTGAAAATAGGTGTTACTATTCAAGAAATAACCACCTCTCTTCAGGTAGCTTAACCTGGATGAATTGAGGGGTAATTTTGGGGAAAGTTTCATGCTCCTCTGTTTAAGAACACATAATTGAACTGAAAATGTCAAAAGGACAAAGGCAAGATGGTAAAAACACACCAGAGTGCCTTTGAAAAAAGAAAGGATCTTCATAGCTTTGTCTTCATTTCAGTTGATAGTTAAAAGAAGTTTATACATTTAGAGAAAAGGTATCAACAGTTCATGAGAACATGAGATAGTTAAAATAAATAGCATTAAAAGCTAACAGGAATGACTGAATGTTCAAGCAATTTAAAAAAAAGGTGGGCATGCAGAGGTTACACGTTGCAGCCAGGGAGTCCACAGCTGCTGGGGTAATTGTGGCTCCCCTGGCATCAATTGCAAGTTGCCACACAATTCAGATGTGTGCAGCATCACCATCTTACTCACTGTCCTCTAAGACCTGCAGCACCCTGGGACCATTTGAGGGACTATTTGAGAACCATCACTGAGAGAGAACATACAAGGTGGGGGAGCTTCCTGTTGATAGTATTGATGGATAGACTGGATGGGGCATGAATTTTTGTTAATTGAAAGCCAGGAGGTCATTAGCTGAACACCAGCAGTATGTGGTGTCTGAAAAGAAGGAAGCAAGTTCAGACCTGACAAGACTGTTGATGCTCTGCTGATGGAGTCCATGCCACAATTATCAGCTGCTGCTCCACAAAAACAGAATCTCTCGTGTTCTTTTAGGACTGGCCCACTCATGTAGCCCCTAGCACAGTTTTAGTAATGCCAAAGCCATTTTGTGCTGCCTCTTGAGCTTGTGTGTGTGTTTGTGGCCTAAACCAAGACCTACTCACACTGGGTGTGCATGTGATCACACATACAGCTCTTGGGCTGAGAAGTCATTGCATGCAATGACACAAGAAGTT
>Ga0181612_137488_pt1 | contig 14921 bp, 7 predicted proteins | sample HoacroProtozoa21_FD_119630 | JGI IMG/M metagenome (GOLD analysis project Ga0181612, IMG submission 119630) | Hoatzin crop microbial communities from Cojedes, Venezuel. Combined Assembly of Gp0051906, Gp0051904, Gp0051908 | reverse complement strand
CCCCGCCGCCCGGGCCGGGCGCACCCCGGGGGCGGCGCTGAGCCCCGAGCAGCACGGGGGGCTTCGCTGTCTGCGGCAGCCCGGGGCTGCGCACCCGCTCCGGCTCCGGAACCAGCTCTCAGGTTGCCAGATACGCTTCCCCCGTTCGTTTGGGCCTGGGGGGGTTTCCCCCCCCTAAATTTCGGTTGCTGCACCTTGGTGTGCGGGCCAGAGCCAGCTGTGCCAAGTGTTGATGTGGAGAAAACTCAGGCAGCTGAGTTGTGAATACTTGAAAATTGGAACTGGAAACTGCTGACACACTGACTTACCGAAATGGATGTTGTTCTTCATTTTATTCTTTCGCTCCGCATCTGCAGTGGTCTTATGACCGCTCTGACTGCTTTGTTTTACTAACAAGCGGTGTCAGAGGCCTGGAGTCATACAGGGTCAGCTACAACACGGTACTCTTGAGCAGGCTTCCTCTGCGCCTTGTTCTGAAATTCTGAATTTTCAGTCCTTGCCTCAGCTGAGAACCTCACCCTGTCTGTTTTCTCTGGGGTGAAGCATTTGTGGTTTGTATTCGTAACAGCTGATTTGGAAGTTAGAGTGGAAGTTGTGGCAGTTAAAGATACTTGCGTGCAATAAAGTCCTTTTTGATCACTCTCTGCAAACCCGGTTGTGGAATTTCTGTAAAGATTCCTACAAGGATTCTTGTGTTCCCAGCTTGCACAGAACTTGAGCGGTTACATCTGCCAGACATCTGACGCTCCAGGATGTGAGGATAACAATGATTTTTAGTCTAGCAGTTTAATTCAACAACATCGGCAACAACAACAACATTCTTTTTCAAGCTGGAGTTTTGCCGGCTCTTGTTCTTGGGGGACTTCACACCACTGTGGCTGCAGATGAAGCCTTAGGTGGGTCAGTTGTTGTGGGAGATGCACGGCTTTCCACCCTTGGAAGGAGGACGGAGGAGGAGCGAGGACAGTGCTCTTCCCCGAGGAGCTGGTGCCGTAGGAGGGGAGTCCCTCTGCTCAGTCCGCAGCTTCGGTGTGCTGAGCCGGGGACAGGGTGCTCTGCCCATCTCTGTGGGGCTTCAGGGCTTCTCTTGGGGCATTGTAGCCCGGTCCTCGAAAGCAATAGGTCTTTGGCCAGAGATACTTTAAAAAAAAAAAAAAAACCAACTGAGAAAGGTGCGGTGGCTCAGTCTGGACTGTCGTGGGCTTCCAGCGTCACTTGAATTGCATGCTCAGGGTTCACCTCAGAGCCGTCAGGCTGAGAAACGAGCTTGGGAAGCGAAGAGGAAAGCTGAGCATGCAGCAGCAGCTCGTGGCGTGGTGAGTTGGAGCCCTCGGTATGTGCGGTGCTGCCCAGGCCTCAAGCTCCTGCTGCGTCTCCAGGGGCACTTCTGAGCGGGCAGGAGACCAGGTACTGGTAGTGGTGGGAGGGTGCTTGCACGGATGCATTTATTCCCAGTTTTATCACCTTTTCAATGCAAAAGAGCATGTGTAGGGAGGTGTTGGTTGCTATCTTGGAGTGAAATGAGGAGATGCAACTTCTGACCGGACTTGCCCGTGGCCTTTTTGAAAGCTGCCCCCCCCCCCCCGATTTACTAGAGGGTGGGAAGGAGGGCTGCTGGCGTTGCCAGCCTGGGAGCTGATGGACATGGCAGGAGTAGGCACTTTCTCACAGCATGGATTCGGAACCTCAACAAATCTTGCAGCAAAGGCAATGGATCCCTCTGTATCAAAGCATCCTGGGAATTAATTTTTCTTGTGTGTGACCTGGAAATAGTAGCTGATGAAAGAGCTCGAGCTCTGCAGCTTGCCAGTGATTTTTAGTACAGTATATTTTCCATAAATAGTATCTGTATATTCTTTTGCTTTGTTTTGTTGTCTATACGTCACCCTGTTGTGTGCGAGAGTCAGTGGCTGCTGGTACTTTCTGCTTAACCCTTCTTGCCGTGGTTTCCAGCAAATAAGCACAGGCTTTTGTACATCAGAGGCTAGATGTTTTCCTATTTTAAAATGTTTGCTTGAGGAAACTGGATATGTTTGGGGCTGATTACAGCTTTCTGCAATCAGAAGTTGAACGTTTCACATTCTAATTCTTGCCTTTTGTTGTTTTTGGCTTTCTTCTAGGCTACGGAGAGCTAAATGGTAACGCAGGAGAAAGGGAAGTGTCATTAAAGGGCCTGTGCTCTGATGAAACCACCACCCCGGGATCCAGGGTACCCAATGGCAGCCAGCAGCTCGTAGACACCAATGCGACCCCAAAGCAGACTGTGAAGGCCAATGCTTTGGGGAAAGCTGGAATCAAAACCAAGAACTTCGTTCAGAAAAATAGCATGGACAAAAAGAATGAGAAGTCCTACGAAAATAAACTTAGAGAAAGCCAGTCTTCGGACAAGCCAGAGGGAGTGTCTATTCCAAACGGTGTGGTAACCAATAATTCTAGCTATATCACGAATGGCTACGTAGGCAAAGGGGCCGATAACGATGGTAGCGGCTCCGAGAGTGGATATACTACGCCTAAAAAACGGAAAGGCAGGCGCAACAGTGCCAAGGGTTGTGAGAACTTAAATCTAGTACAGGACAAAATCATGCAACAGGAGGTCAGTGCACCAACCTTAAAACAGGAACTTGAGAGTTTCAAGCCTGATTATAGTGAACAAAAGGGGAACCGAATTGAAAATGCTAAGCCTGTTTGGAAATACGAAGCTGGGGCTAGTGGAGCAGGCCGGGGAAAGCCTGGGCTTGGGGACGTACAGAGAAAAAATTCTGATGCCAAACCTGGGATTAGCAGCAAGAAGTTTGATGACCGGCCCAAAGGGAAGCACGCATCGTCGGCTACATCTAAAGAGGACTCATGGACCTTATTTAAACCACCCCCAGTTTTTCCGGTGGACAACAGCAGTGCTAAAATCGTTCCCAAAATAAGTTATGCAAGTAAAGTTAAAGAAAACCTCAACAAAGCAGCTCAAACCCCATCCACGTCATCTTCGTCGTCTTCGTCATCTGCTGGGGAAACTCAGGCCCAAACATCAAGTCGACTGTCCCAGGTCCCCATGTCTGCGATGAAATCTGTTACTTCTGCTAGCTTCTCGAACGGGCCGATTCTGGCAGGGACTGATGGAAGCGTCTATTCTCCAGGGACCCAGCCACTGCTCTCAACTGCTGCTAGTACCGTACCATCAACCTCCTCCGAGTCAGTACCACAGGACATGAGTACAACTTCGACAGCTCTCGAACAAAAGAAATCTAGCCTTTTTATCTACCCTTCAAATATGCAAACTGTGCTTCTGGGTACAGCGCAGGTCGATTTCCCATCGCAGACGAATCAGCAGAACCTGGGAGATATCTTCCAGAATCAGTGGGGCTTGTCCTTCATAAACGAGCCCAGCGCCGGACCCGAAACTGTTGTGGGGAAATCTGCGGATGATCAGTTAATGGAAGTGACATTTCAAGGGGTTTCACAGTGCGCTGAAATCATTCCCTCAGGAACTGAACAACCTGTGTTTCCTAAGGCTTATGAGCTGGATAAACGGACTAGCCCTCAAATTCTTAGTGCTATCCTTAAGCCTGGGACTGCTGTTGAGGGTGGTGTCTTAGCTTTGGAGTCGCATCACACAGGTGACCTACAAAAGTCAGACACCGGTAGCCAAGGTGCTTTAGTGTTTCTTTCAAAAGACTATGAAGTAGAGAATCCTCTGGCCTCTCCCACGAACAATTTGCTAGCCTCCGCCAAAGAACAGAGGTACCAGAGAGGCCTAGAAAGGAAAGATAGCTGGGGTTCTTTTGACCTGAGGGCTGCTATTATATATCACACTAAAGGTAATAGCTTAACTTGCTGCCTAACGGCATTCTCTTTTCTATTTTTTTTTTTCACGTGCGATATTCTAAGATGATATATTGCTTACAGCAATTCTGATGGTTTTAAAAATGAGCTTTTTGCTTGTGTATCTCTAATGGGAATAATGATTTGGGAAAGTTATTCAAGTGGTTATTTAATTCCTGTTAAGAGGTATTGTTTCCATGTTCCTGTGGACAAGCGTAAGTGATGTCGATAGGGTTGATGCCGAGCTAGTGTGTTTTACATGTTAATTCCTGAGGAACAGCAGGTCCTCCTAAGCTTCCTGGCACTGGAAGGAGTTAACTGTGTAGGTTCCCTTGCTCTGTTCCAGCTTTACCAGGTGATACTCTGTCATGGAAAAGGCTTCATAGTCTCTGTTCGCACCTCTACCACCAAAGTGTTGCAGCTTCTCCCCTGGGCAGAGCAGGCCGTGAAATCGTGGCTTGGAAGGAAGAAGAAACTATTCCTACAGCTTTTCGTGGTGTGATTTTTTTTTCACTTTTTCTAAGCGAACCCCCCAACACACACACTCTTTTCCCCTGGCCTTCTTGAGTATTGTGGCAACAGCAGGACAAATCTTTGCTAATCAACTCTTCTGTAAGCTGCAGATGGAATTCTCTTTTTGTCTTTGTAGGCCGTATCTTTCAGATGATTTTATTGCTTTCATGGGATCCTTTGTAGTCCAGCTCCCTTTTTTTTTTTTTTTCCTGGGGTTTTTTTTGAGACTAAAATGTCTCAAACACGGTACAGACTCTTTACACTGGGAATGAGGAGAGGGAAGCCTGTGGATTGCCTTGCTTGCTGCTTGAGCCTCAACCCCAGAAGCTCTCGGGTCGTGTGGCAGTTCTCAGTTTCTGCTCGTGGCTTGGTGTTAGCGGGAGCCCGGCTGCTCGTTCCATTTTGGCACGGCATTTCTTACCTAGTCCTGACCAGCACAGGGGCAGTTCCTTTTTTATTCGCCCCCCCTACAGCCCCTTCCCTCCCATACCTGAAGGGGAAAGGTGATCATCCATTTTTTGTTTCCTGTTCCACATGCATACATTGAGAACATCTTGCTCCTCTCTGCAGAGGGGTTGGTATTTGGATGGCAAATCTGGTGTATTTTGACCGACTGGGAGGTTTTTAAATTACCTGTTTGCAAACTCTTTGTATAGCACGCAAACGTAGATGCCTTCCTTTAGTAATAGTAAGCCTGGTCATTTAAAAATAATAACTCCAAATATTTTTCCAGATTATCACGCTCTCAAGATGTTAACATTGTAAGCTCTAGTACTCTTGAGAACAGTATTCATCTGTTGATTTTTATCTGGGTCTGCATCCTCCACCCTCTGCTTAGTCTGTCCAGTATTAAAGCAAGCTTTCCGTTCTCGTTTCTTGTGTCTGCCTGCAGCCTAAATCCCAGTTTCTCATCAGAAAATGGGGGTACCAGAAAGTATAGCATGGAGTAGAAGGAAGGTCCTAGGCAATGCTGCTCTGAACAATTTGCAATTTTTTCTAACACCCAGGTCTGTCTCTTTGCTTTTGTCAGCCTGAACTTTCTTGTAGAAAAGGAACTTTGTACCTGCAGCAAGACGTGTCAGCTCTCCCCTTCTCACCAGCTGTGTGAAAGATGGACCCCAGTAAAACAATAGTGACACAGGAAAATGAAGAACGCTCCCTTCAGTGTCCTCTTAAGGAGGTGTTAACTTCAAAGTCTGGCTGCTTTTAGTTCTTCTAAACACAGGAGTTAATTACATTCGATGGCAAGAATGGACACCTAAAGCACTCTTTAAAATACTGTTTTCTGCTCTTTCCTCACCTCCGTGTGTGATGGTGGAGCATCCAGAGCAAGCGCCCTTGTGATGCCCTGGGGAGATGGGTGCCTGCCCCACCACTCCTCTGTGCCCATTTATTTTTCAAGCTGTGTCTATGCCAACTTCAAGGTGTTATTTAGGGCTGAAAGATGATGGATGTTTCTCATCAGTGTTGTCATTAATGCAGTGATAGGGGTGCTCCAAACAGCTTGAGCTTTTCTTTCTCCTACTTAGTCTTCAGGTGCTGTTGCTGGCTTACAAAGCAGGAAGAGTCCAGATCTTGGTAGTCTGCTGTGGTGGTGCTGGGTGTTGCATTTCTCTGTATTTTTGAGTCTGTTGGGGTGAGTTGGGTTAAGGGGTTTGGGGATGAATGGTGCCTTCCTCTGCCCTGTGCAGGTGGAAGATGCTGTCCCCTCTTCATGGCCGTGACCCTGCAGCCAGAGCCCTGCGGCTGAGCTCCTGTGGCACAGCAAACTGCAGCATGGCCAGAAAACAGATGTTTATCTTGGGCTGTTTTCCTGAGGTCCTACTCCTAGCCAACCAGTTCCTCTGCAATAGGAAAGGAATTATTTCACTCACTTATTTTTCACAAGGTGCCTTCCCCTCTTCCCCGCTTGGGAGAGCATGGGGGTTTGCCTGGGCCAGTGTTAGGGCGTCCTGGGCAGCTGGATCCTCAGATTGTTTGGTTTTGATTTCGAGAGGAGGGTGAACTTCTCCCTTTTCAGATTGATCTGTTTGCTTTTGAGCAAAGTCTCGGTAGTTTGATCTTCAGATCTGCCCTGCCTCCGGGGTTATGGACACAAAGAGAAGCGATTGCGGGGCAAGGCCGGGATGAGTGTGGAGCACTGGTGAGGTCCTGGTGCGTTCCCTACCCTGAACTCCTCCATGTGGGGTCATTCAGTGCCAGCTACCCATGGGGCAAGGACGAAGCTCAGCGTGGGAGGGGCTGTAGCATGGGCGGTTGCAGTGCTTTGACCTGTCTGTGGCAAGCCCGCACCCTGCTTTGCGCTGTTTGTGTCTGTAGCTGTGATCAGGTTATGTGGATCCTCATCTCGGACGGTAAGCAGGCTACAGGAGAGCCTCCAGCTTACTCGGTAGCTTTGTTCCAGCAAACCAAGCTTCCCTGTGTACGGTTTGCCCAGCGACTGCAAGGGACGTTACAGATTGTCGTCGCTTCCCGGGCGGAGCGAGCGCGTGCAGTAATCCCGTGTGAACCACCGCAGCCCCCTGTGCCTGGCAAGGCTGTGCTGGGGCGCGAGGCTGGGCGCCCGCAGAGCAGAGCGAGGTGCTGGCCGAGGAAGCGCCGCTCATCTGCCTGTGCCCAGATTGCTTTTTGCCCAGAAGTCAGGGCGCTGGGAACGTGCTGGTAAGGCTGAAGATGTGCTCTTCTGTTCCTGGATGCGTTTTGTGCTGGTTTCCTCTGTGCCCCCGCTCCATGCCTTGCTTTTTTTCTTTCAAAGGGCGGAAAGACTTCCATGATCATCTGATCTGCTTGGCTCTAAAACACGATCCTTCAACGTGGCTGCCTTCATTGACAGGCCGTGCTGCTCTGTTTGTGACGGTGCCTTGAAACACTCGCAGGTGACATACCTGCTTGAGCAAGGTCGATCTGAATTAATGGAGCACTGGTGGGCCTGCTGGTGATGTGGTTGGAGACAGTGGTGGTAGCGTAGTGTGGGAGACTGGAAGCACCAGGAAGGAGCGATGCTCTGGCTGAGGGATGTTGTCCCTCTCTAGGTTAGAACTGAACCTCTGCCTCAGTGTGGCATTGCCAGAATCTTTGGAAGTAAAACTGGGCCTCTCAGGTTTTTGGTTTTTTTTTTTGTCCTTGAAAAGAGGAGCCTGGGCATATCTCAGCCTTACTTTTATTGAAATCAGTATCTTCTTACTGCCTTAGTTCTACTTTGAAAGACAGCTGGATTAAATGTTTCATATCAGAATAGTTGTCAACGCTTTGCAGATTTGCTTCGTGTTTGGGCAGTTGCAGTCTTCCAGGCTGGGCTGCCTGTCCCTAACACCGGACTCCATGTGGCAGGCCTTCTGACGGGAGGCTCAGTGGTGTGCTTGTCCTTAGCTAACAAGCAAAGAATGGAGGTCTCCAGTTCAGCTGCACAGCAGCAAAGACCACCTAGGTGGAGGAGAGGATACTGCGGTGTTTTCCTCTTCTGTCTTGCCCCTAAGTTTCTGCCTGTGCTTTGTTCCTTCTCGACATCTCAGTTGCGCAGGCATCTCTGTTCGCATGAAGAAGCAGAAGAGCAGCATGGAAAATAGAGCAAGGCAGCGTGGGCCAGCCAGGAGTGGCGTTCGCCGGAATGGTGAACTGGGTCAGAAGAAATAGCAGAGCTGTGAATTCAGCAATTTTCATCCTTCACATCAGGAGAGGAGGGGGGGAAAAAAAAGAAGCCTTGGTTTCCCATCCCCCTTGGTGGGAGGGGGGTTAGATCTCAGTCTGTTGTTTATGGTCTTGTGAGTCAAAAGCTAATTTAATTCTCCTTCAAGTCTCTGCTTTTTCCAGTTGTCAAGATGAGTACAGTGTATTCAGTACAGCGAGGAGTCTCCACAGCACCGAATTTTCAGTCTTTGCTTTGTTTCTGCAGCAATCCTCTGACTTAATAGTTGTGTCCTGCAGACAGAAAGAGTAAAATCGGAGGAGGATGGTCCCTCTTGGGTGTGTTTTTTTTTTTTTTGTGTTTCTTTTTAGGGGCAATTGTCAGTTTACATGTTAGACTTGTAAGAACAAGGAACTAGTTAGCATGGGATTGTGCAGACACTTCTATTTGCAGGGGCAGCCTCTCTAGTGAGTAAAACGTGTGTAAAAGTGCCTGTCTTCACAAGTTATCACAGAAGGACTTCTTTACTTCTTTCCCCTCCAAGGTTATGTAGCAGTCCTGCTATAAAGTTTATTGACCTGGGAGGAATCTCGCCACAATTCACCAGTGTGCCTTAGTCTGTTCCCAACATCAAAGCCTGCCGCCACGGACCCTTTGTGTCGGTGACAGTCCCCAGAAAAAGTGGTTCCTCGTGGAGCTGCTTAGGTGGATGTGGCTGGGGCTGTCTGCCTCAGCAAACCATGAGCCAGAGGGCTGTGGAGAGGCCGGCTAATTGTAAAAAAACCTGGAAAACGTGAGGTTGGAAGGGGCATGGGAGGTGACCTAATTGTGCCCCTGGCTCAGCAGAGGGCTGGCTTTGATGCTGGATTGTGCAAGAGTTCGTCGGTGGCATTTGTTCCAGCTGTGTTGGAGTCCGCAGAGGAAGAAGCGTGCTATTTTCCCAGCCACGTGTCCTGTTTTGGGAATGCTGGTCCCTGTCTGTTCGTCGAGTCTTGACCTTCTGCTTTGGAAAGCGGCAGTACTAGGTTTTGGGTCGGTATCTCAGACCCACAGTGAGGACACCCCTCTTCCCATGCAGGGGTGAGTGATGGTGAGAGTTCTTGCTCAAACTTACCCTGGAAGTTTTATCCAGGAAAAAAAGACTCAACAAAAGAGCTCATTGAGTCCAAGGCAGAAGGTTTGGGACCTCTTACATGACCAGCTCTTGGGGGCTGCCTCTTCCTTCACCCTGCATCGCTGTGCTTGCTGTCTTGGGTAGCTGGGGCCCAGGGCTCTGCTGAGCTGCTGCTCTGCCAGGTCAGTCGCTGAGGTCTGTCTGACTGCTGTTCCTTGTCACAGCGTCTCGGGATCGTCGTACATGACCACAGCTTGTAACCAATCCAGAACCAGGAGTAAGACTCACTCTTGGGTATTACTGAGTACAGCAGAATAAATCATAAAATTCCATCTTCAAACTGAAGGAAAACCCTTTTTTCCTGCTTTAGTGTTGCAGTTAGCCCAAGTTTGTTTTGTTTGGTTTTTCTCCCTCTGTGAAGCTGTTTCAGTTGGTAAATGTGCTTAACTTGCGCTGTCCCATATCCGTGTGCTGCTGGCCAGGTGGAGGGGAGGACCTGGCGCTCGCTTTGCTGGTGGCAGACGGTGTTCGGCACCAGTCAGCAGCGCAGCCAGCTTGCTGGTGCTGTTTGGGTTTGTACACTTGTCAGGCTGGGTATCCGCCAGCCAGTGCCTCCAGGTGTTTGGGATTTACAGGACCTTTTACACCACCTTCTCACCTCCCTCTTTTTCTGAAGAAGGAAGATTGTTTAAAGTTTGAAATGGTTGGGGGGGGTTGTGGGGGTTTTGTTTTGGGGTTTTTTTACAGAATTTTGAAGACTTAAAACTTTTTTGTAATTTTTTGATAGTATCTCCCTGTCTTATTACCAAGCACATATTAATGTGAGCAGTTCACATGCTTGTGGTGGCTGGTGACGCTGGGACCAAATGAAAGCACAAAAGAAAGTGTGGTCTTTTGCGTGGAGGTACGGTAGCGGGCAGCACTTCAGCCTCTGCCTTCCATTTGATGCTCCAACGTTGCTCCGATGCAGAGTAACCAACAACCTGAGAGCAGTTTTCTGTCCCCTGCCTCTGGGGAAAGCTGTTAAAAGAAGTGATGTTCTTTAGCCGTTAGGAAATGATGCGTCTAACTTCACTGAATGGAAAACTGGCTCTGCTGGAGGTAATTTCAGTAGCTGGTTCATTTTACTGCTGGGGCATCTGCATCTGGCAGGCGAGGGAGGTAGTCCCTTGCTAGGCTGCTTGTATCCCGGGGGGGTTAGAGGCTGGCTGCTATTCCCAAAGCACTTAGGGTTCAAAAGTGCAAAGTATTGCTGTTATTATCGTGACACAAAAATAACAGACCTCATAAAATTTGTTGGGGCCTTCCTTACAAAAGGCGTAATTGTGCGGAGAGGGCTGGCAATATTTATTTGCGTGCAGTTTCCTGCCCTGGGGAGCTGGAGGTTGTGGGCGCCAAAGGACAGGTGAAGGGTTGGAGAAGGGACGCGAACGTGCAAGCGATTGATCGAGGTGACGCTCGGCACACGTTGTGCTGAGGCCGTGAGTTTTGTAGGTTGTTTCTTCTTCCTCTCCCATGCCGGTTAGTTTGCTTATTGCCTTGTTTTGTGCCTTACTGTGCATACCGTGTAGCTTAAGAGTCCGTTGCCATTCTCCCTTCCTAGCCCCTGCCAAGGTCCTGACGCCCTCCTTTCCGGCAGAAGGGAGGCTTGAAAGATTGCTCTTGCAGGTCGTGTTAATACTCAGTGCTCCTTTTCTGTAATGTTGTCTCTTAAACTTGGGCGCAGGGTACAGTCAGTGCCTTTACAAATTTTCTAGCTCACAAAATTCCAGCTTGATAGTGGCTAAATATAGTTATTTTGAATAGGTCTCTAAAGATGTGACTTGATTTGGGGGATATTTTAAAGGGAAGAGCCTTCTGTTTCTGAAAGTGACTGGAAGGAGCATTCAGCTTTGCTGTTGTTTCTTGGGTAAACACAAGCATGTGCTCTTTCAGCCAGAATTGGGGAGGATTTGTTTGTCTTCGCCGAGTTTGCCTCTACAACACGCTTGTGGGCTGAAGAGCTGTGAGCCAAGTGGGCAGCCGGGTGTCTGGAGCATTGCACCTTGCTGTCGGGTGCTGGGCTGGCAGCAGCGGCGCAGGGACGGCAGCAGCGCGAGCTCTGGGGGGGAGCCTCAGCAGATGCGAGCTGTGAACCGTGAGAAACTCGCTTTGTCCGGCAGTTCTGGTTTCACACACGCCAAGCATCAGCTTGTAAAAATCGTCTCTCCAGGCTACTTGTTGAGGCTGCAATGTGTGAAGCAGCGTTGGAGTCGGAGTAGTAAAGCCTGGAGCTGGATTGCGGTTTGTAGGAGCAGAGAGTGGCGATGACATTTCCGATGCTCTGTCTGGCCCTCTGACCCTTAAGACCGTGTTGTAGCCATCTCTTTGCCTTTTATTGCTGGATCATTCGTGTCATTCGGGCAGTCCCGTGGGCTGGGTTGTGGCCGCGCTGTTGGGCTGGATGAGGTGGGCTTTGTGTGAAAGCCTCGGCACAGCAGCAGCGGTGTTGTGCCACACGCCGGAATTAAAGTGTGTTTGGAGTTGTCTCTGATGGCAGCAGCGATCTGCATAATAACAATGGTCTTCTCATTTTGCCTCCACAGAAATGGAATCGGTTTGGAATTTGCAGAAGCAAGGTAAGGATATTGGAAAGAATAAATAAGCCAAACTGTTGTGTCCTGCTCTGTCTGTTGGGATGGGGGCGAGAGTGGGTTGTCTTGGTGTCCGGAGATGCCCGAATCTAGTTCTTCAGTGCCTGCTGTTTGTAGTCTGGGTTTTGAATCACTAAGTCAGGCCAGTAAGCTGTAACATGATGGTGGAGTGTTCAGAGAGAAGCAAGAGTCTCTAAAAGAGCAATAAAAACCGTGTCAAATTAGGAGTAATGAGTCTTCCCTGTGTGTATGCAATACTTGTTTTCTATTTCTGGTGCTGGGTATCACACCCAAGAACGGATTTTGATTTCTCGTGCGTCCCCTCCGTTCGCCTGCAGAGACGTGGGGTGTTAGCGCGTGGGCAGAGTGGGGACGCGGGTGCCGTGCCTGGGGGTGGCGTGGGGCGCGGGCACGGCTCTGCTCGAGCCAGCCGCGCGTCCCAAGGAAGAGTTTGCGACTGGCTCGGCGCCTCGCGGATCGCTTGCGAACATCTGCAGCCGCGGGTCCTGAAGGCAGCGTGTCGAAAACTTAGGATTTTGCTTTCTTTCCAGATCCCAAAAGGATAATCACTTACGATGAAGCCATGGATCGCCCAGATCAATGAAGGTAGCAAGACAAGACTGCCTATTCTAACCTTTCTGCAGCCTTTGTGCTGTTCGTGGGGGACAAAAGGCTTTTATGCTCCTTCTAAATCTTCAGTGCAGCAGAAGAACCATAACTAGAATCACAGGATAATATATACAAATATATATATAGTTATTTAAAAATGGCAACTGAAAGTAATTAGACTCTTAAGGAATCTGAAAATTTATTTCAACGAGACTACACACGTGATTATTTAATCTCCGGTACTGAATAGATTTTTTTCTGTTTTTTTGTTTTGTTTTTGTTTAAAGAGTGAATGCAAGTGATTAACGAATACAGACTCAATTTACAAGCCCGGTTCTAAAGTTCCTGCTGTTGTCTACGTGGGCAACAGCAACTCACTGGAGAGGCATTTCCACTTGACAAGGTTTCTGTTTCTCGTTCTGTGACTGTAGTGACACACTAATCACAGGGAAATCAGGATGATTCACCATCCTTCATCTCCCCTTTCCCTTCCACCTCCCCTATTTGGTTTTTTTTTCTGTTTTGTTTTCCACTGAATGCTGGAGAAACGCCTTGAAGTTTGCAGAGGTTTGTTTTTCTTTCCAGAGAATTGTAATCCGCATGTTTTGCCAGGAGTAAAGCAGCCAATCCTATGCTGGGGATATTGTCTTAAAGCATCGTTCTTCTGGGGGAAAGATGGTCATACTGCAGTTCTAGGATGCATGGGGAAGTCTCACAGTTGACCTGGCTCCAGTTACACATTGGACTAATGCAACTGAAGAGTTCTTTCATTTTAAAAGACAACATGCGAAAATAAGCAACCTGTTTAGGCATTTAATATGGGGGGGAAAAAAAAAACCAACAAAAAAACCTGTTCCCACAGTCTAATGCCATTGTATTGCTGGGAGCAAAAAAAAAAAAAAGTATCTTCTGCTTTCAACTGTAGGTGCTTCATACTTGCTCTGTCTGTCTCCTAACACTAAATGTGCCGGATTTTTTTCCCATTTCCATTGGAAAATGAAGAGAAATTGAGTTCCGCTAACTTTCATCCTTCTTGAATTATTTTTTTTCCTCTTTAAAAAAAAAATCAAAAGAAAAAAAAAAAAGGAAAAACAGGAAAAAAGACAAAAAAAAAAAAAAGAAAAATGGGAATTTGAATCCTTTTCAATTTGTCCATAGAACGCCAATGGCTAGGCTTCCCACACCTGCCTGTTGGAAATGCTCTTTTATATTTTAATGCAGTCTGTGTATTTCTGGGCTCTGCTTCTAATTATCTCTTAATAAAAGTATATTTTATTACAAAAATGGAGGACTTGGGAATGAAAATAATAATCTAAAAATATATTAAAAAAAAAATCCCAAGGAAAGGAAAGCTTCCTAGCAGTGGTAGACAAGGCTGAGCAGACTGCAGGCTCCGGCTGTGTAACCCGCTCTGTCCCATTGCAGCTTGCGTAGCGCGTCCAAATCATCTTGGGGTTGGGTAGGTTTTCTGGGTTTTTTTTTTTTTGAAGGTGGAAAGTTCACGTGGTCCAGTGCAAGAGCAAGCAGTGAATGAAGCAAAAATGGGGGTTTTTTGACCCGGCCAAGCCCCACACGTCCCCAGTGCTCGTCGTGGGTGTCTGTGGCTGAGTATGGGCTGATGCGTGTCTGGGCATCAAGGTCCGCAGCCGTTGGTGTCTCCTAAAATTAGACTGGACCCAATGGGGCATTATAGGAAGCAGATAAGCCCAAAACCTTTACCTACCCCTTGTGCTTAGATTTATCCACTTCTTTTTTTGTTAACTAGGAGTATGTAGCATGCAGTTTTTTTAATTGTTTTTATTCTTTTAATAAGGTTGTTCCTGAATGAGACGCTTAGGTTCATGGTGGGACAATGAAACTTCATTCTGTACCTTTTGTATGATTGCTAGCTTTCTGCCACGCTTAGTTTGAAAAGTTTGACTATGGATTGCCTACTCCATTTTATGTATAAAATACTATATAGTATAATACTGTAGTGTAATACTATATAGTAATGGTGTATTGTATCAGTCCAGGTTCAGAAATGTGTGGTTGGCCAGTCGCGAATAGTTCTGTTTCACCTATAAACTGTGCCACCTTTACAGGTGTGTGTAACTTTCAGATGTATCACATGTTTACAGATGTGCCCGACATTCTAGTCCTCCGACGTTCCCATTTTGAATTCTGTCGAGTCTCCCAACTGCTTGCCAAAAGTCGGAATCGCTGGCTCTGCTGCGGAAGAGCTGGGGCGTTCCTGAGCTTTAAAGTGTTAAACAAACTGGATGGTGGGACTGGGAAGATTAAGGTGAAAGAAATGTTCTTTTTTGTTGTTTTTAATCATTATTTTCAAAAAGTTGACGGCTAATAGCAAAGTTTCCAGTTTGTTTTACTGGCTTTAAGGCTCTGCTGTGTATTTATTTGCCTTGTGTAGTCACTTGTCGCCTTAAGGGCTGGGTTCCATTAAAAAAAAAAAAAAAGGAGAAAAAAAAAAAAAAAAAAAAAAAAAAAGCCCTGTTTTTCTTCCCTGGGGGCCGCGCTGTCGGGGGACCCTGCCCCCAGCCCCCGTGTCGGGGGGGGGGCCGGGGGGGCGGGGGGACGGGCTCAACGCTGGTGGCCCCGTCCTGGGTGGTTT
>Ga0181612_173744_pt1 | contig 14922 bp, 15 predicted proteins | sample HoacroProtozoa21_FD_119630 | JGI IMG/M metagenome (GOLD analysis project Ga0181612, IMG submission 119630) | Hoatzin crop microbial communities from Cojedes, Venezuel. Combined Assembly of Gp0051906, Gp0051904, Gp0051908 | reverse complement strand
TTGTTGAACCTCATCAGGTTCCTCTGTGCCCAACTTTCCAGCCTGTCCAGGTCATGCTGAATGGCAGCAAGAGGTGACAGAAGGGAGAGGGCAGGGATGTGCATGTGGGATGCGGGATGTGGAGAGGCCACCTCTGTTGGAAACAGCTTGCATTTAGATTGGATTATGCATGTCATGAACCTACACACTTCGTTATGCTGGATTTAGCTTCCAGGCCACTCTTCGTCATCACAGGTTACAGCGTCCCTCCCAAAGGCCACTCCACAAACTGTGCCCCAGCACACTATCACCTCCAGGACTTCTACTCTCTTTATGTAGCCCATAAGCTGGATGGCAGGGTTTCTGCACGTCAGCCCCACTAGCTCATGCCCAGCTGGGGAACCCTGGAGCTGTGAAAGACCCTTCCAACCCTGCCTTCGTGTACTCAGGGATGCAGTAGTCAAGGGAAGCCGTAGGCTTGGGGTCTGTCTGTGTTAGAGCACAGCAAACATGCCTGACCATGGGGAGGAGTAACCCAACTGGATGACATGCTGCTGCTGCCCATCGGTCAGCAGCTGGCACAGTTTCAGGCAAACATGTTCAGCATCTCATCTGCAAGCTGTGACTAAATACTGGGCAGCACAAAAACTCACAGCCAGGTAAATTAACAGAGAACAACAATTAGCTCCTGCTTACGTGGCTTGCCAAACTGTAGCCGGTTTCATGTCCTCAGGTGAGTGCAAACATGATACCAGTTCCTAATACAACACAAGACTTCAGAAAAAGACTTAAAACCAGCACCGTGGGGACCACAACTTCTGCTGCCTAAGAGGATGAACTAATCAAATTGCACAAGAGGAAGCGGGTGGCAGGTCTCAACTTTCACCTCTGGTGAGCTTCTGCAATTTTTCCAGGCAGGGTGTTGGTCCCGTTGAGAAGCGTCACCTCCTGTAGATTCACATAGCAGAAGTGCTTACAGGAACTTTTAGGAAGTAACCATAGAGCGCATACATTGTTCTCAGCCCGAAGTCATCTGAAGAGCCTTGCTTCTCCTTTTTCTTTACATCTGTGCAAGGCCATTGCGCAGGGCCTGGTACCATTGTCCCAGTTCAGTAAAACTCACGAGCATGCCCATAGCTTTATCCAGCTGCGTTAGGCTGCAGTTCCATCACTGGCTGGGTGAACCTAAAGTCAGTGGCACACTGGTCCTCTCCTTTCCCTTGCACAAGCTGTGTGTCCCCATCTCGCTGCCTTGCATCGACGGTGGCATTTATCTGACCCCTGGAGCCGAGTGGAGCTCCAGACTCCAATCTGGCAGAAAACTAACTCCACAAGAAAAGTGAATATTTTTTTGGTGGTTCAAACTACCATAAAACCACGCTTATAAAACCGTAACTGATCTGAACCTCCATAAGACAATTTCAAAAGGCAAGTCACTGTAAATTTAGGCTCCTCTTGCATTTATAATTCTGCAAGTTGTTTCAGAACCATAGACAATGATATTTTGGAAATCATGAGTAACTAAAGACCTTCTTCTCCAGAAAGTCTTTCTTTCCTGACTCTTGAGGAAAAAAAAATGCAACTCTGTTTCTAGCAAATTCTTCTTTCAAGCATTTCCAGAAGACAAAAATCTTGCAAGATTGGGGGGGAGGGAGAAAGAAAATGAAAAAAAAAGTATAATTTTAGTTGAAGAAGCAAAAATCTTGAATAATTTCTCATAGTCTTTTACTGGAATCCAATAAGCACATTACCAAATTACACTGTATATTTTACTAGGCTAAGTTATCTTTGTGTGTATTAGAGGCACAGCATGAAGAAAAACAATAAAAAATATTAACCTCCTTTGTATAACTCAGTAGAGTTATAAAATATCTAATTGAATAAACTACATTTGACATGAACAAATGGCGACATTTCCATGTTATGTTGTCTTTTTGGCTTCCTGACAAAGAAAAGCGTAAGGAACCATGATTTTTGTTTCCTAAGGGCAAGTTCTTCTGTTTTTATAAATTCAGCAATCAATACTAAAGTATGAGCATAAGCACTTTTAATTTATGAACTGTGTATTTTGAGCGAGTTTAATAGTTTAATCTTACACATGTTGTTATAAGAGTGTTTATTTTTGTTGTACTGCATAAGGCTGCTTAATGGAAAATATTGCATTAAAGCATAAAAGCAGCCATATATGTAGAAAAACAGAAAAGGAATAATTAAGACACAGTGAAATTAATACTGTGCAGATTTCTTGTAAGCAGAAGAGTACCATTAACTTGAGGGAAAGCACAACCCCAAACTGGGAGCCTGCAGCCATGTCACCTGTAGGCAGAAGACCATCAGAAGAGGTGAAGATCCCCTCAGTGGCTAGCGCTCAGATGAACAGGCTTCTTCCTCCCTGGCAAGCACTTTGCACTTTTCTTTCTCTGTTGAGGAACAGAGCTCAGCACTGTTGAATTTCAACATTTGGCTTAGGTGCAGTTTTGTACCCAATTCCCAACTCTGACAAAGTGGCCTCTTCAGCACATGCCCTCCAGAGCACCGCTCCAGCACCTGTGTTTGAACTGACAAGTGGATCTACCAGTTTATGTGAAGCTGGGAGCCAGACAGGAGGTTTCACAGGTGTTGGTTTAAGCTGACCTAGAAAGGATTTACTGACAATAACACTTGTCTGCAAAAATATCGCTCCTATTCATCTCAGCGAATAAGGAGTGGACTTTTATAAGGCTAGCTGCAGAGTGAATCACTGCTGTCCATTATTCACAGCTGAAATATAGTGTGGCCTGCTGTTAGTGTCGGGGAGTGGATGGCTTTGCCCACCAAGACCACATTCAGACCTGATAAGGATTCTCACAACGTGTATTTATCATATGAAGAGCAGGCTCTTTCACTTTGTAATACTGATGTTAGTCGCAGGTGGGCTGCTGGTTGCCATGCAGATGATAATGTTCCAGGGAGTTTCAGTTAATAGTAAATGGAAAGTGGTTCAATCTGCATGTCTCTCTAGAAATGGCACAAGAACCATTTTGAGAATCAATATTGATAATACTCTAAATGCGAAGGAAAAAATAAACATGGACAGCAACAAGGAGCGCGTTACACAGTGACTCCAATAGCTGGTAAAAGACTACAGTGTCACGAAAGAGGAAAAGCAGGAAATTTTTAAGAGAGCAAAAATCAAATTTAACCTATCCACCTTCGCCAAAAGTAACATCAGAGCCAATTCTCCATACCTGTGTTCTAATTAAGACCATGTGTTAATTAGCAGAACGTCTATATGCAGCCACAAACTTTACTTGCCAAATCCACGTACCAGTGTAGGTGAGCACCACGTGCAGGCAGAGCACACATGAAGACCAGGCAGACCGAGGCCAGCTGAGCTGCAGGTCATGTCCTAGCAGTGTCCAGGGGCCGCGAAGAGACCTCTCGCCACCTTTGGCAAGGGAACACAGGGCCGAGGCCAGCCCCTGCTTGCATTATTGGATGTGGGGTTTTTTGTTCTGGAATTTTGCCTAAGGAAATGTAAAGAGCCAAAGCAGCAGGTGAGGAGGTTTGTTTTGTATTTCTCCCAACCCACATCACACATGAAAAAAACCTGCTATTCACTCGCCCAGCTGCTTTAAGCTAGGTTGAAGAGCTCACGACCACATGTGGGATCAAACAGCTCACGTGGCTCTTACCTTTCTCAGAGGAGTCTAACTTCTCAACCTGGTTGTGCAGTCAATAATTCATGGAGAATCGAATCATCTGAAGAACAATTTCTACACCAGCCAGACTGACCTCCCTCTCTGATAGCCTGCTGTGTTCTCTCAGTGCTGGCTTTCTTACTTCTATTTATGGAGGAAATATAAGATTTTCAGGAAAGCATATGTACAGTATTTTTCTTAGCTCATCTTATATTACCAGTAGCCTGATTTCTGTGAAGTATTCAGCTAAAATAGATTTAATCAACTCATCCAAACAGAGGATCATTCGAATGAAGGCATGGCATCGAAGACCAGACAAGTGTGGAGTCCTACACACCCTCTGTAGGCGCGTCTCATCATACGAGCAGCATTCTCGTTTATCTAATTAAACATGAGACAGTGTGCATGTGTGTATGCACAAGAAAATAAAAAACTTTTACTATGTTCTGAAAAAATATAGCGCAAGCAAACCCCATAGCAGACAGAACTAGGAAAGACACCGTGTGTCTGGTTTGTATTTGAACCGAGGGAAAGGCATTTTTCACTTAGCTCCTCGATGATTGCCCTCAGCGTTCATCCCAGCGGAGCCCACATTCTGTCCTAAACTTGTCAGTGAAGGAGAGCATTGAGATTTTGGACACAGGTGAAAGGTAGAACATGTTCAAGAACACCGAAGAACTGGCAATTCTGGGGCAAATCCCAATTCAGGGCTAGTGGTAAGCCACAGCGATTCCACTGACCTAGATGCGGCCCCTCTCCTTCGGCTCGGGCTGGAGCCAGGCAGCCTACTCACTTCCTGACGAGCAGGGCAGCATCTTCATTACCTGTGTGTAAACAGAAGAGAGGGACATCAGAAACTAACCTGGAATGCAGAACCAATTTGTGCATCACTTAGTAGAATGAAGGAAAACACTACATGAGTAATCAGAGTCCTCAAGGAAGGGAAAACAGAACAACACTGGCAAAGCTCAAGTGAGATACAAATGCGAGTGCTTGTGTGTTCCTTCGTCGCAGCCTCAGCTCTCCAGCCTGCTTACGCAGGCTTGCCCCTTGGTATGGCAGGCAACTTTCCTGCAGTGAGAGGAGAAAAATTGTATGCGCAGTTCAATAGCTCATGATTTAATACCCGAGAAAGTAGTTTAATTTTTAATTTTTTTTAATAGTTTGCTGTTTCAGCTGGACCCAGATCATTTTTTTGAAATGACTGTCACAAGTTTACCTTCTCTAATAACAGTGAAGTGATTATGGATGCAAATTATCACATTATAGTTGTTGCCATTAAAATAAACTGCAATATTATAAGCACAAAAATAAAGAGCCTGCTGCAAAGGAAGATGCAGCAGCCACAGCTTTAAGGAGGTGCTTTTTTGGTAATAAATGATGAACCAATTCCTCCAAACCTCCTGAACTATGGGAGGTAATACAGCAGCCCTGTTTTGCATTTTTATAGAACTGTGCATAATGTTTCAAATCACTTCAGGAGCAGAGTGCCTTATACTTGATGGGTTGAGGTGAAGTGGTAGTTTTGTCATACTGGGAACGCAAGTGGGACCTGCTGAAGAGTCCCTGCGTTACAGCCTGTTTGTCTCATGCTGAAATACAATCCCAGGAGCACATAGTTGCTGAAAAAACCCATCTCTTTTGTAGCAATGATATGCATGAGCATGACTAAGATACCTTATAGCAGACCCATCCTTTCAGAAACTCCCCTTAGGCAGGAGGATTTCTCCACTGGCTGTATCATTTCAGCCTGCAGCCATGTGATACCACAGAAAGCTGTAAGGGGGCCAAAGTCTGATGTGATCTAGGGATCCATTTTAAAGGGAGAAAAGAAAAAAAAAAAAAATCAGTGTGGCGTAGTTATTCTTGCATGGTCAAGGCAAAAAACACGTGGTCAAAAAACCTCCTCACTTGCAGTGAATTAACTACAGATTTTGAGAAAAGCCATCTCGTACTCTTGCTCAGAGGATCCAACAGATCATCAATGACACTGGACCCGACTGGCTCGTATGAGCCCCAGCCTCATGCACGCCAGGCTGCCCCACCAGAGATGCTGCCACATCAGTGAAGAAGACCATATTGGCTGCAGAGAAACCCTGACACCCTGACACCCATATGTGCTGGTTTGCTTCTTGAGAAGCCCGACTCCAGGGCACGGGGGAGTCGGGAGCTGTGGGTGCAGCTACTGTCCTGCGCTACATGTTCACAGAGAGAAACAGGCGTCTGGCCCTTCCAAAAAGCGTGTCTGTGCCAGGGAGGGGACAGTGGAGCAAGAGACGACACAAGCCCACCACTCTCACCACAAAACATGTTCCCTCAATTAACAGACAAGAGACACAAACAAGGTTGCAATAAAGCCCCTCAACTTTTTATTTTCTAAGCTGCTTTTCCAGCCCCTCCAGAAGAATCAGAGGATCAGGCTTGTAGCAGCTCCCATGCTCGTCCCTGCCTTGCTTGAACCCACCCTTGCTGACTGGGATTCTGCCTCAGCTGGGCAAGGCTGCAAGTCACCAGCCCTGGCAGCTGCCTGTGCCCTACCTGCGCGGGTGCTGGGCTGCTGGCCAGCCCTGGGGAACCAGCCAGCCATCCCTGAGGGAAACCAGCCATCCAGCCCCAGGGGAACCAGCTCCCCAGGTGGCACCAGGGCAGAGCCAGCAGGCCAGGGTCAACCCGCCCGCCATGCCCGTCAGCGGGCACCGGGAGCCAGGCAGGGAGCATCAGGGGACGCAGGGCAGGTGGAGGGCACTGCCAGAGCCCACCCTCCATCTGCTCTGCGGGCACACGCAGACAAACTTAGCTTTTGTAGTCTCAGGCCGATTCATGTCACAAACAGTCAATTAGCTTTTTAAAAGTTAAATAAACAAACAGAGCAGGAGATTATAAGTGATTAACTGAAGGGCAGGAAACATGAGAAGCTTGGTTTGCTAGAAAGAAAAGCTCTTGTACTAAGATCTCCAGTAATTAGCAGCAACAAGACCCACAGAAATTTATGAGGGAAAAAAAATATTGAACCCTTCCTGTTTAAATGTTCTCTTTTCCCATGTTTTGCTTGGAAGACTAGCTTAAAATACAAACACAGACTGGGTCTCAAATACAGAATAGATTCATGTTCTGCAAAAGTCATATACTCGGATTGCAAATCAAATGAACATGGATCAATGCAAGCTGTTTTTTTTTCTTTTCCCCTCAAACTGCGTATTTTGTTAACAACTATCAGACTGACAGCTCGATACTTTCCTCCAAGCACCTGGAATGCAAGATGGTTACTGCTGGAAAATGCTTCGGGTCCTCCTCAGAACCCAACTGTAGACTGAAGCTGCTAGAGAGTAAAAGAAAGACTTCCTTCCCCGTTACTGAGCGGTGTGACGTGGTAAGAATTTAGCAATTTCAGCTCAGCGATGGCTTACGTGAGCTGTTTATCAGTCTGCAGCGGAGCTGCTGTTGACTGTGCAGCAGCCTACCTGGCTTCACTGTACCAGTTCCAAAGTGTTCTCCACCCGGCTCCTGGAGCAGCACAGTCTCCCTGATTCGCTTAATGAGATCCCCAGGCAGAGCTGAAACCCTGACCTAGATTTCAATGGCTCTCCAAGCTGTGTTTATGCATCTTCAGCATGGCTGTGTTTACTCTTTTAAATTGCAGATAAACTGCAAATTAAAGAGAACCCTGGGGTTTTTTGTGGGGTTTTTTTGTTTTTTTTTTCTGTTTAAGTGCATTCATATCTGCTTCACTGTCCTGGCTTTGTCTTTCTTTGGCTTTGTTAGATATTTCGGGAGAAACTTGAATCAAAATTAAGACTTGCTCAGATTGATAGTAAGCCCTAGCATACACTTGGAAAGACAGCACTAGCAGCTCAGCAGTAATTTCATTGGGAAGGAGGATGGCAGGTCTGATCCTGACTGAACACATACAGCTCGTTAGTGTCGGGTTATTATTCTGCATTACGGTGTGGGAAGATCCCAGGTGCAATTACAGCTCCAGGATACAGGTCTCTGCGCATGGTTAAGGACGGTGCTTAAACTCCAATACAAAGGTGAAGGAGAGGAATATTATTCCATTTCCCTGACAGTAATTGCAAAAAACCCAGGGTGAGTCTGCATATCAATCCAAAGCAACACAGAGAACCAGAGGTGGCTCTCAGGAGCTATTTAGCCTGACAGCTCTGGAAGTCCCACCAGCAGCGTTGCTGGGGTGTCCAGCCCCTCTCCCATGCAGGGCTATCACTTAGGTGTTTTGACCTAACTTCCAGAAATCCTCAGCAGCGGTCAGGCTTTTCCCCAGCTGGGATCAGTGGCAGCAGGATTAGACCACTGCAGAGGATTCTGAAAAATCCTCAAATACAGAGCAGCCCTCCTTCTGCTTCCAAAGACAATCATGGATTTTGGGAAGAAAAAACCCCAAAGTTTGACCACCTTCCATCACAGCACGTGATTGCTGTTTCTCTGCGTGCAGATCCTCGCCACAGAAGCTGGTGACGTTATTAGCACCCATTAACATCTCGTGGGAAACGAGCAGAGCAGGGGAGTCCCAAATTTCCTTTGCTAGCTTACCACCACTGGAAAGCCTGGAGCCCTTTTTCCAGGCTAGAGCCATGGACACAGGAGACGGTATTTGGCTCCTCAAGCAGTGATCTTGTTGGTGTTTAAAACCTGCCTGTGGACACACTGGAGGTCCCTGGCTGGGGCCACTCTGGAGCTGGGTGGGTGCAAGCAGCAGGCACATGCTCTTTGGAGCCTGCTGAAGCCTTGCTCAAATTAAAAAGCAAACGAGTGGGTGACAATTAAAGCATTGCATATATTTGCCTAAATATATCCCTCCTACAGTCTCACCCCACTTATTTCAGCACAGTGCTGAACTGCCATTAATTTACACTTACCGGAAAAGAGAAGGCATTATAACATTTTTCTTCTTTACATAAATATTTTCTATTTTAGTGCCTGACATTGTGGGCTTCCTTTGCAGCCCAGCCAGACACCCCAGCAAAGGTTGACAGTATTTGCAATGGTAAAAATACATTTTCAAAACAATTTTTAGAAAGCCTTGTCAGTGTTTGGATACCTACAGGGCCGTGAAAGTCCAGCTGCCCTCAGAAGAGCTGAGACCCAAGGGGAGCTTCCCAGCAGCCAGGCCTGCGATTGCGCTGGTCGGAGGCACAGGTCTCCGCTGCAGGCGTAGGTGGGAGTGGGAGCCGGTGAGGAGCTCTGCCCTGCTCAGCCCGTCAGTTTGCACCCTGATTCATCTTGCTGAGAAAAAAAAAAACAAACAGGGCTGAGAGGTGGAGAAGAGTGGCAGAATCAGGGCTCTTCCTGTGCTCAGGGCTTGAAGAAGTTTTAAGACTGAGAAGGGAAGGCAGCTCTGTTTTGAACACATGGGAAACTGGAGATAAAGTCTGAACAGCCTTCTTCAAATGAAGAACCTCCTTTTCACCTCTGCTTTTGCTTTGTGTCAGTAACCACAGCCCTTGCCCTTTGCCTGCTCTTTGTGCGCAACAACAGAGACCCCACAAAGGCTGAGTTCTGCCCCATCCTGCGCCCAGTGCCTTAAGGAGCCATGCCTGTTCCCCGGGGATGAATCCTGGAATAAAGCCCTGCGCTGTGTGATGGGAGGCAAGAGAAGTGACATTCAGGTGAGCAGGAGGTCCCGCTCCCGTCCCTGCTGTGGGCTGCACCCTCCCGAGCAGCCCCGTGGTGGGGATCTGGTAACCACACGGCAGGACAGACCCCTCTCTCATCTGGCCGAAAGCCAGCCCACCACAAAATGCTTCGGAGCGACGCTGGCAGGGATGGGGAGCAAGCAGAGCCAGCCCACCCCCTCCTGTCCCAACACGCAGCTCTTACAGACGACGTAAATCCTGAAAGCACTCCCCTCTGCATGAAATTCTGTCAGCCTGCTGTGAAGCCACCTCCTCGTCGGCACGGTTCTTCCACCCGAGATGAGGTCCACCACTCAGGCGAAGGCTGGCCAAAAGAAGAGCAGCAAAGCTTCGTCCAGGAAGGGACATTAGCTTTTCTTTCAACTGTTCAGTGAGAAAAGTTTGGAAACTGGTCCCCATAATGAGGTGGGTATTACATTTCTGTTGTTCTGCAAAGGCTTGTGAAGGCCAGACACCGCCTGGCACGGCACTGCCCACAGTGGCAGTTCCAGCTAGCGACCGGGGCCGTTTCTGCTCTGATCATTTTCCCCACAGATACATTCATGAAACTGCCTCTACTCAAAGCTGGTTGCTGGCGCTCCTCGTGCAGCCTGAACGCTGCCCTGCCATTCTCAGTTGGAGCTTTTGATAACCGGTTTGCAGGATGAAGTCGCTCTCTCTTGAGCACTTACATCAGTAGCCTCTTCTGTTCATTGTTAATCTGCAAAACACAACTGTAAAATAATACCATTGGTTAAATGAGAAAATCTATTTTTTTCTAGCCACCCTGATGGCACTATCATGCTCTGTTATGATGGCCATGACCGTGTACACCACAGCGCCCATTAAATATCCCTGTTTGCCTCTCCACTGGTGTGACCTGCTGGTGAGGCCGTTTGGTGCGTCACCTACCCTGTCTCACTCTCTCAGCTCCAGTCTGTTTCTCTGCTCCTCCATATGGCACAAACCAGGGCTGTGATGCTGATTAGAAGAGCTTTAAAATTTATCTTGTTCAATTTACATCTTCAAAGGTCTCCGAAAAATGTAAATCTGTATTTTAGGGGGAAAAAAGTTAACTTCTGAAACAGCTACCGTTTAAGCACATGCGACACAAGGCAAGGAAACGGCGGGCCAGACTCACCAGTGAGGTGTGGGAATTCATCTTTCCTCTTCTGGCGAGTGGCTGGGGCGGTCACTGGAGGTGCAGCGGGCACGACACCGGGCTTGGCCGTGACTGTGGGCATGGTCCAAGTGAGGCACCAGGCTGCAGCAAGGGGCCTGGGCAGCTCTGGCAGGAGCGGTGGTTCCTCGGGTGGTATGAGAGAGGAGGGAAAGGCTGGTGAGATGAAGTGCCAGGGGATGCCCGAGCGCAGGATGAGCCCACCTGGCTGTGGCGAGGGCAAGGCTGGAGGACTCCCCTACCCATTTGAGATTTTCATGCCTGCCAGGGGATGTGAATGCGTTGCGGGATGATGACTTGCCTGCATGTTGTGATGTGTCCTTGGGAAGATAAGCGACCTGTATAAATACAGATTAATACAGTCAAAAAGAGTTGGATGCTTAAATCAGTAGCTTTTAGAGCAGACGGCTGCTGCAGGACCCCATTGCCTTAAAAAGGGGGGGATAGGGCTGCAGGAAAGAAAAGGCCATTTGCTGCCTGTGTGTTCCCATCAAACACACACATGCCATTTATTTACTTATTTTGGAATGGTGCTGGAGAACCACGAGGTCAATAATGGACCAAAATGAGCTAAAACTGCCGACGATGGCTTAGCTGTATTTAATTAAAACTCCAGTACATGCACAGTGTTAGGGAGGTGTGCCCGTGGAGTGGTGCACAGTGCTCCGGCAACCTCCGCACAAAGGGCCTTCTTGCACCCCAGCACCTCTTCCAGGGGGAAACCTCTGTTCTGGGAGCCATCCCCACACTGGGAACTGTCCCTCAACCGGGAGCCTTCCCTCGGCGGTCAGTGGCCAGTCCCCCATCCCGGCGGGGCTGCACGCCCTTGCTGGTCCTGGCAAGTCCACTGGAGGGGAGCTCAGCCTTCAAATTAGAGACATCTAGGAAAAGTAATATGAATAAACAACAAACTACCAACCAGCAGCATTTGCAGATGCCCTAAAGGTGATACGGGATCTTTTATGTTCTTCTAAATTAGATTCACAGAAATTCATTCGGTGATGCCAATACTGCAGGCCCAGGAGCGCTAAATCATCCTTTATGGGCACATAAATACGTGTTTCATTCTCTGTCACATTTGGTATCAGCAATGATTTCACACACAGCTGTAGATCAGCTCCCTTTTGATCACAATCTGCCACCCTTTTCTAGCCATTGAGATTTATAGCAACATTAATAGTTCAAAAATAATAGTGTTTACTGTGTACTAGATGTCAATAAATTAGGAGGAAGCAACAGTTCCTAACAAAGACTCCAGAAAGCAACAAAGCTGGACTGAATGTCAGCTTTTTCACCCCGATTAACACATCCTTGTCTATTGGCAGAAAGTTTCCATTGCAGCTGTGAGAAAATAATTCCATGGATTATGTCACATCGATTCAAAGTGAAATTCAAAGCCAAAGAGAAAGCAGAAAAGCATTCCCTATGTTCTTACAGAAAATATCACTGCTTCAATTAGGTGCTACAGATGCTTGGAGTAAACATATTTTCCACTGGTTTTCTTAGAAACATACCCACTTAAATCTCCAATATTCTTCTACATGTTCATTTTTCATCCCAGTTTAATACCACGCCTCTGGGTGTTAGTGGTTAAGGGGATACTGCCAAGCAATGCAAGCCAAGAAAAGCTGGGATAAGAAGGGAAAATATGGCCTTTATATAGTAAATAAACTTTTCAGTCTTAATATTACGGCTGCTGTCAGCATAACTCAGAGGGAGGGGGGGAAATAACCCAGTGCTAGTTGTACCTTTCATTTCTTGGACCATATGAATGTCCAGTTCTCCAGTTTTCAATCTGCTCCCAATCCAATGGAAATAATGCACACAGCTGAGCATTCAAACCTCTAATAAATCTCATCTTTGTGCAGAATCACTGGGATTCAGAGTGAAAACAAAACTAGATAAGATTTTTCAATGTGTCAGCAAATACTGACCTTTTTCCCTGTAAAAACTTGAGTTCTAGGGAATCTACATATACTGTTGATATAATAAGAACATAGCTGAGACCTTGAGCATATGTAAGTAGTATGTGTGAACTGTATTAAATACCTGTAACACCTGTGTGGATCTCCTCAAAACAGTAAGAAAAGCTAGCAGCCTTATTGCCAGAATAAACTGGGAGCATCCCAGATATGAACAGTCTGGAAGATAAAAACCTCCTTACGTGCAAAAGTCCCTCCCAAGAGTGCTGGTGGTCGTGGTAGCCCAGAGGTGGGAATGCCGATGGAGACGCACCTTCCTCCCCAGCTGCAGCTTCACCTTCCCATGGCACCTGCAATGGGAAGCTGGAACCTTGGCTTGCCTGCTCTCTGTTAGAGATGACCCAGCTTCTTAGTCCTTGCAGTGCTCATCTTGGTCCTACTTACAGAGCCAAGTCCACCTGAACATGCCACACCATTGTCCATGTACACCAGCAGGAAGTTTTCACCCTGAGTTATTTTCAGGTGTAGCCTTCCCTTACAGAAGCGTGGGCAGGGGAGAAGAAGGGAACAAATCACTGGGATTATAGGTTTTATAAATGCAGTTTACTTTAGAGCTAAAAAATCCTGGCAGATGGTGCCCAACATCTGGGAGAATGTTGATGCCCAGATATAAAATTTGTTTTCTTTATTTCTCTTTATTGGGACCCTATTTGGTTACAGTGTGTTATAATAAGATCTATTTCCTAGGCTTGTCTCTTAAATTTAAATCTCAAAGCAAAGTTTATAAACATTACAACCTATAAGTTATGACCGTAGCGCAGGGCTGAATTCAGATCAGTGAAGGCACGCATAAATATGTCACGTAGAAGTATATCTGCAACACTTTACCAAATAAACCTCTAAGAATTTTTGTGTAAGAGAGATGTCTGAGAAGCAACAAAAAAACAGATTATATTAGCATACCCCGTGAAAACAAATAGTTTGACCTTGTAGCAATAGAGGTAGGAACATCTCCATTAATCATGTAAAACCCCCCAGATGATGAAGGTTCGCCGTTTGGGGGGCAGGACCCATCTCTCTCCGTTCCCCTTTGACAGCAGCAGGCACAGCAGGGAGCAGAGCCATGGTGAGGGCACCGAAGCCCTGCGCTAACCCTGCGGCCCGGCCGTGCCCAGCCACAGGCCCTGCCGCGGTCCCCGGGGAGCAGCGAGGCAGGCTGCCCAGCCCCGGGGCTGCTCCCAGCTGCCCAGCGAGGGTCCCGCTGGGGACCAGGCCTGAGGGTGATGCTGGGCTCCCGCCTGGAAAGCCTTGCCCTCCCCGGCGCCTCGGGGCTCGCTGGGGTGCAGCGGCATGGCACGCTTCCCGCCCGGCCCTGGCCCTGTCCTGTCATCAGCCCTGGTTTTGGCATAGGTGGGGAAATCTGGGTTTCCCTCTGCTGACTGCCACTGTGACTCCCCCTGGACCCCCCCAGGGATGTCGTGCAGGTTTTGCTTTTCATCAACCACGCAGGAAAACCACAGGTCCTCTCTGTTTAGGATAGCAGGTCAAGTCTGTTCCCAGCTGAAATATTGCAGGAGAAAACAACAACCAAAAAGAAGGACAGCTTCTCCCCGGCCCCAGGGCTGCACCAAGAGCCCTCCACTCCAGCTTGCCAGGGCCTGAGGGAAGGCAGTAGTTCTGTTTAGCTGGCTAAATTAGCAGCTAGGGTAGAAAGGGCTATCTACAACAACTGTACACCTGAAAAGCCTAGGAAATATGCCCATCAGAGGCATGGGAGCAAGACACCTGGAGACCCAGCTCTTTTAAAGTCTGAATCTCTGCTTGACATCCCTCTCTTCTGCCATAAACACAGGTGAGAGCAGACAGGCGAGAGGAGGATGCTGGTAAACACAACCTGCCGTAGAGCCTGTGGGTGGTCCAGCTGGTATCAGATGCTTAGATGGGATGGGAATATTTGCTTCAAACCAAGTCAAATCTAGTTGTAACAGTTTGTTTGCACAGCCCAAGCCCCTTCACAGTGCATTAAGCAGTTATTGCGCCAACATCTCACCTCCCTTGCCACTACATCCAGCTCCCAAGGTCGCTGTGGAGGGACAGCACCGCTCCTGCGCACAGGCTGCCCAAGACGGTGCTCATCGTGGAGAGGCTCCAGGTTTCTTCCCTGCCAGTGCAGATCATGGTGTGCCCTGCAGGCTCTTCTCCCCAGTCCCCAGCCTGGCTCCTGGGCTGGCTCAGACACCTCCGCCTGCCTCGCCTGAAAAAAAAAAACAAGCCCCAAAACCCCAAATCAATCCCCAAAAGCAAAGATAATGAACCACCTTGCATAAAGTGCTAGCAGGTGAGCTGCGGTAGTCTGAGGGCACTCTGCCAGCAGAGCCCTGGCTTTATTATCAGCACATGGGAGGAATACCCAGTACAGGTGCAGGGCTGACCTGCTGGGAAGCAGCTCTGTGGAGAGGGACCTGAGAGTCCTCGGAACGACAAGCTAACCATGAGCCAGCAGTGTGCCCTTGCTGCCAAGAAGGCCAACG
>Ga0181612_135603_pt1 | contig 14922 bp, 11 predicted proteins | sample HoacroProtozoa21_FD_119630 | JGI IMG/M metagenome (GOLD analysis project Ga0181612, IMG submission 119630) | Hoatzin crop microbial communities from Cojedes, Venezuel. Combined Assembly of Gp0051906, Gp0051904, Gp0051908 | reverse complement strand
GGTGTGAATCAGGAAAGCGGTAAAGTGATGTGTGGGAAAGCCTCAAAATGGGGACCAGGGCACAGACAGCTCTGCTGTTCCCTTTCCCACTCAGTAAATGGGAAGTGGAGAAACTCACCATCATCTGTCATGCCTCATTTCTACTTGGAGAAAGCAGGCAGTGCCATAGAGTCAGGGCTTGTTTACTGTGCCTTCTCCCTTTGGGAGCAGAGCTTCATCGCGTGGGCTCACTGAACAGCCCCTTCTTAGCCAGCCAGCATGCTTTCTGTGCAGGAGTCAGAGCAAGAGCTGTGCTGCTGTGTTCTGAGCTTGCGTTCATCTTGTTTGCCCATACCATCACTAATGTAGCACTGGGCCTAGCGTGTCTAGAAAACGGCTGTAATGGGGGTGCTAAAATGTAAACATAGTAGATATAAAGGTTCTGTCCTTTGGCATTTGAATTTTTTAAATATTAAGGTATAATTAAAGTAGGTTTTGTGCTTTAATTTTAATCTTCTTTTGGCATGGAAACATGCTAGATATGAGATGAAAATAGTAAGAAGAAACACTTAGTTCTGTATTTTAAAGTAGGGGCTAATAGAAGACTATAAAACATTTTCAGTCCCCAAATTTATGAATGCATACTCCTGAATTGACTTAATTCTCACTAACCAAAGAATTTTCAAGGTAGAAGGTTTATAAAGCATGAACAGGATGTTCTGTGATACTGGCCCTTTCCTCTGGAATGTACTCATGCCAGAAACACATCAAGCCCTGTCTCATTTCAGAAAAAATGTACCTCTTTTGTCCCGGCCTTTCACCAGCTGCTGGCTCCAGAACCCTTGGTTTGCAGCTCACGGGCAGTGTTTCTTTGTCCTTCAGAATTTCATTGTTCTGCGGAATCGTGCTACATTCACTCCATGTGCTAGTCTAAGCCAGGCATTGCAAATTCAGCACTCTCAGAAATAATTTATGATGCTTTTGTTGCCATAAGCCAGATGGATGGCACCTGGATTTGTGAGTGCTGTCTGCAAGACCCCGTCTGCACCCACTAGAAGTTTTAATGAGAACAACTTCCCTTGAGGTACAGTTTATGAATTACTAAGGCTGGGTGTGACTTAGACTAATAAACAATTTCTGTACCTCGACAAATTCTCCAACCAGGAATGAGTACTGCAGTCTGATGCTAAACGTCAAATGGTCGCTGGCTGTTTGGGCAAGAATATGGAGAGCTGGTCTGTAATATCAACTGTACGGCTTGAAGAGGTTGGCACGCCTGATGGAATTTCTAGATTGATGTCATATAGTGCAACGAAAACAAAGGACTCTTCAATCCGATTCAACTTTTATAGAATATGCGAACATTTGCTTACAGAACATGTTTCTCCTAAAGTTTTTGCCACTTTTTATGTTGAATCACTGTCAGATGTTGTGGTCTGTAGAGGAGACTTGTTTTCTTTGAAGGAAGTAACATCACTTATGGCCAGAATTTTATCTGGGTTCCTAACGAGGTACATAGGACTTCCAGAGGGATGTGCTTTCTGCTCGTCTTGTCATGCAGCTCTGGGGTTTCTCACTTCAGGCTACCATTCTTCTTTGCCCCCATTTCCACTATTCCTTGCTGTCCACGGACTAATCGGACTTCTGTGGAGCTGGCACATGCCAGCAGGAAAGGCTGTTGCTCATCTGAGTGCTGTACAATGCACTGCAACAATACATTGTGCAAAACCTGAAATGGAAGGAAACAGCACATTCTACACGTGTTGATCCAGTTTCCTAGCTTTTGTTTGTGCCTAAGAAGACCGTGCATTTTCAGTTGACCTATGCTACTTACAGCTTTTTGGGAGCTTCCGATCATGTTAAAGAGCCTGTCTGTCAAAAGGCTTTCTCTGTGTAGCTTTTTCCTTACCTAGTGGTGAAACTCGAGATGTAACCAGCTGTATCTTATTCAGTATGACAGCAATGAAACCATTTAAGCCACTGATGCAAATCAAATGTGATCTTGATGTTATTCCTAAACAGAAATGCTCACAACAACTCCAGAGACCAAGGTCTCACTCGATCACATCTGAACCAAATACATCCTCTTCATATATTTATGAGTATTTGATCACTGTTACAAGTATTACTGTTAGTAGTCATGAAATCCTTACCTGCATTACCTCTCTCCTGTCTCAAACTTAGAGCAGCTAATGGCTACACAGCTATTGCCTCTGGTTATCAGTCAGTGTTTTGTTACTTCTCTGAAAAGCACTTTGGTTGGTCTGCTGTAAAAAAATAATTTACAGAGCTCATTTATCCCAGGAAACTGGGAGTCAGAATTTATTGGACTGGAAAAAACAGTGCAGCTGTGTAGGTGTGGGTTCTTCACATTGCTCTCATGGCAAAATCAGGAGTTAAAAGAGTATATTCACCTCCAGTAATCACACACCTAGGCTCTAGTCTAGTGAACTGTCTTGTTGGAGTATTTTTAAAATCAAAAGAATTGTGTGTTATATTAATGTTCTAGGATTGCTGTGAGGAGAATAATCTCACTGTGACAGCTCATGCTACCTTTTATTTTCTTTTCCCTGATTTAGAATTCAGGATATCGCTTTAGGGTATAAATGTTACCATAATGATATTACAAAGGTACTTACATGCTAAGCTCTGCAGAACTTCTGTTTGTCTTTTGTACAGTGACCAGAACAACCATGTCCTGGTGCCGAACTGAAGCCATTAAGTATTGCTAAAAAAACCCTCTCTTTCTCTGAATACGTCATCTCTTCTCTTTCCCCAGCTTAATTTGTATATTGTCTATGAATGCAATATTTTATCTTTAGAGTATTTTTCCACACGAAACTTTTAAGTTTGTTAGGTTGCAATTGCTAATACCTTCTAGTGTTAATAAAACCATTAAAGAATTTATACTGGATGAGGTTCTTCTCCAGAAATTCTGTCTCTCTTTCTACTTAGATTAGGCTGAACCTGTAAAGACTAGCTGAGTTACTCCTTGTTTATACCACTGGGAAGAAGAGGGGAATTTAACTTGCTGCATGTATTTTTAGGATTGTGACTTCTAAAAGACTTGCCAGACGCTAATATCCTGTACAGTTGCCTGTGCTAATTTGTGGTCAATATATGCATAAAGGTGATTTCCTCTTGACCTTTTTTAACCACTCCATTTTTGTGTCCTCAGGTGTGGGTGGACGCCGGTACACAGATATTTTTTTCTTACGCAATCTGCTTGGGGTGCTTGACAGCCCTGGGAAGTTACAACAACTATAATAACAACTGCTACAGGTAATATCTTCCATACTTTATTTTTACATTTAGTTTCAGGGATGGAAGCGTCCACATACTTAGCTTACCTGAGAAGTACTTCACTTTTCTTAGCTGCTTGCATGAGTAATCATAAGCACATGCACATGTTTTTGTAGAACAGAGATCTGTAATGGTTTTTATAATTGTTTCAGAGGAACTCTTTTCCAAAATATGGTGTTTTCATCCCTTTTGATCATATCTGACCCTTGCACAGACACAAGCCACTCAGTACACACATATATACACAACTGCATGTATGATATACTGAATTTCATACATGTATAATTGCATACCTATGCAATATTTGATTGTATAATGTATATCTGCTTAAAAAAAAATCCTACCAAAAATTGTTATTAAAATTCACCTGAGTTTGGTCTATGCTCTGAATGTCACTTTTCCCTGTAGCTTGCTGGCTCCTAGCTAGAGCAGAGGAGAAATGGATAGCATTACATTGCTCATCTTTATAGAAGTCAGTAAGGAAGCTGCTAATGACTTCAGGAGGTTTTAATCTTTCCTGAATCAATGTCAAAAGGATATGGCTCACACAAAATCCTCATTCCATTTTACTGGCATGGGCAGGAATACGAGCACTTTTTTCTTCTGGCATCAGTAGTTACTGAGTTAGTTTTCCTACAGTTCAACAGCCTTTAATACAAGACAGTAGATGACAGTTTGACTGTGCTGACTCCATTATGATATCCAGAGAATTAAAAATTCTTTTTTCTATAAAGGAAATAACGCAGTCGAAAAGCAAAAGCACCCCAAAGACACACCCCCTAAGTCCCCAAAAGTGTAAGTATTTAAATTCTAAATTACAGTTTTACTTGGAGAGTGCAGGAGACCGGTTTAGCAGGCTGCTGCCTCCTTGCCATGTCGTAGCAACAACTTGCTCTGCTGCCAGAGAAACACCAAGCAGTAAGAGCCTCCAGGCAGAGGGGGAACTGGGATGCCGGGGATCACAGGGGCACGGATGTATCCACCCGCTGAATGTCTGCAAAGCTGTCCAGCAGCAGCTAAGGGTACTTTGCCATCTAAACATGCAAAGTAACTTAGCAGCAACAGAAGTTACTATTTGCTTGCCTATGACAGCCAAAAATCCAAATGTTTTGCTGTATAAAGTAGTGTAAGTCCCCTACAATCTTAAGTGCTGATTGACATTATTTTCAGAATAATGATAAAGATGCTCCAACAGAGGGTAAGGAATGCCCCTACACAGCAGTGGGTAATGAAAGTTTTCCCTAATTAGCACAAGTGATGCTTTAATAAAGGCGCTACTCCTTTTCTCTCCTATTAAATTTTATTTTTGTTTCTTTCTAGTTGCATTCTATCTAGAAACAATTCTGTCACTGGCTCAAGGACCCCAGTAATCTTTTTATTCTGGTTTTGCAATTCATTACAAAAAGCAGGAGTTTTGATGTGTGATCAGAGAGCTTGTGTAATTTTCCTTCTTCTCCTCTGACCCTAGCAGCATAGCCTGTGAAAAACAGCAGCGGTTCTCTTGTAAAGCTCCTGAGCAAGATGCTGCAACACAGTACTTTTTACTTAATCCAGACTTCGCAACTCCTCTAACAAAACGTTTTCACAGATCTCCTAAATAAGACAGATTTTTTTGTGTCCCAAGTATGATTCTGAAGAAGAGCTTACTCTTAATGAGCAACTTCGTGTCCATTGGTGCAGCTTGGGGTTCTGTTAGTCCTATGGTTCAGTATATGAAAGAAACCCAGGCTCTGGAGATCAACTGCGGTATTTTTTATTTGTATTTTCAGAGACTGCATCATGCTCTGCTGCTTGAACAGTGGCACAAGCTTTGTTGCTGGTTTTGCTATCTTTTCAGTTCTTGGATTTATGGCTTATGAACAAGGCGTGCCCATTGCAGAAGTTGCAGAATCGGGTAAGTTCCAAAAGCAGTTTTCTGTTAACAGTGATGCCCAGGGGTTGCTGTCAAAATACTTAGCCTATGCCATTGTCTTACAGGTAAGTTGACTGTTTTGCAGATAGTTTTAGAAAACTCCTTTTAAAAGCCTCTTACCTGACTCATTGGAATAACTGCTATAAGAAGAATTCTTAACTATTTTTATGGTCATACATTTATATGTGAAAAATATTGTTATTGTGCATAGCACCAAATTCATAAAGTCAAGGAGCTACTGTAACACAAACTTACTACAGCTGAGCATCCAGAAGACTCTTTAGCAGAGATATATTGCTCAGGTATGCCCCTTGCGTGTTACATCCTCGTGAAAGGAGCATTCAGTTTTCTTTAAATGGGGCAGACCGAAAGCCACACAAATATTTGTTCCTTCTGGGGAGAAAAAAAAAAGAAAAAAGAATGAAAGAAAAAGAGAAAAGATACAGCTGTTAAAGCAATGAGAAACTAGCTGTTTATGAGAAATCTTTGGAAGTCCTCTCAAGTCTTGCTTAATGTATACTATCCAAATACAGATTTCTAACAGTCAGACAGCTAATGGCATCTCCTAAGATCAGTAAGTTTTTCTCCCAGGGACATACACTGAGATGCTCTGGTTCATTAAGTAAAAAATTTCTTGTTTTGAGTCCAGAAAGGCACAAAGGCCCAGCCCTACGAGAAATTAACCATCTAATGTTCATTACCATCACTTGGAGTTAGGCATCCAATGAAAGTTAATTGCTCTTTAATGCCTCTGTGGATGTAACATCTTGAAGCATCGCTTAAAACTCAACAGAACAGAAACACCAGGAGTGCTGCCCAGAAAGAAGGGCGGTATAATGCTGAACTGTTGAGAAGGAGAAATGACTCGCATGAAGTTAGCCGAGGTTAGCAGGAAAGCTGCAAAGCAAGTAGAGCTTCACTGGCAGTGTCATGGAAAATATTTCTCTTTTCCTAAAGCCCCGAAGACAACTGGCTTATACTATTATAGAAACTATACAGAAAAAGGTTGAAAGACTGCAGCAACTCTGTAAACTGTAGGAGCTTGCAAATACTGCGTTAAATGAAAAAGCAGTAGTGTGTTGACAGGTCTTCACGGAAGTTACTGCGGCAGGAGCACAGAGGTACTCCTTTGTCAGCCTTGTGATACTGCCTTTATATCTCTGCTTTAAAAGCTGGCTAGCTTCAGTAAAAGCTGTTACAGCAGGAGAGTTTGCAGCAACTGAAAAATGGGCGCAGGTAAATAAGAACAGAAAAATATGAGCTAGGTGAGATGGTGCTTTAGCAGAGCTGAGAAGTTACCAGTGCTGTTGCAAAAATGTTCTATTTTAAAGATTTCTGTAACTATGCAGCCAATGAATTGATGTTATGTACCAGCAGCAGCACTCAGAAAAGCAGAGCAGATTGCGAACAAACCTGTAGACATTTGGCTTGCACCACGTATGTCTTCCAAGATGCAGGTCTTACCATTGACTGCGTTCTTGCACAAAATGTCAGATACAGTGCTGTCTCAGGAAAAAAAAAAGATTCCAGAATATGTTAACGAGTTACATAAGGCAATCACAGGACCACGTGCTGTTATTTATTCAAGTGTACGAGCCTTGCTGTGTACATCCACACAAAGAAGGAGGAGAACGTAAAGTACAGTGATGTCTTAACAGAAGTCTTGACCTTCAAACATTTGGCCAGGATGCAGGCAGAGTTGACGTGCCAAGCAAGTCTTCATTGCTGATTAGCCTCATCACCAAATATTTAGACAATTAGAGATGTAGAGTTTGAGGTTTTCAGCCTTGTATTTAGCTCCTCTTATCTGCCATAAAGAGCAATCAAGTTGTGGTGGGTTGAGCCTCGCAGCAGCTAAGCATCCACACTGCTGCTCACTCACTCACCCACCCTCGCGGGGACGGGAACAGGAAGGGAAAAAGTGAGAAAGCTGGTGGGGCCAGGCAGAGATGGTTTAATAAGCGATGCTGTGCAAGCACTTCTCAGCAAGAGCCGCAGTGCTGGTGTTAGCCATGCACCGTACAGGCTGTTCTGGAGAAAGTTAGACTCCATCTCAGCCAGACCCAGTATGCACATGTAAATATTTCCTTTCTTTTCTTCCTTTTCAGGACCAGGACTTGCATTCATTGCTTACCCTAAAGCTGTCACCATGATGCCTCTTTCTCCCCTGTGGGCAACTCTGTTCTTCATGATGCTTATATTCCTTGGATTAGATAGTCAGGTATGAAAAAATGCCATTTAAATGTTTTGTCAGATTCCCTAGTATGTGTATAGCAGCATCCTTGATGTAAACAGCATCTAACCTGATGGAACAATGAACCCTAACTTAAATCCTTGCTTAAAACCATTGATTCAAGTTCCTGATTTTAAGTCTTAGTTATGTGATGCTGGAGATTCCTTTATGATTTACTGTGATTTACTGCGAACACTGATTCAGTGTGACTATAGCTTTCATTATTAATGTGGAATTTAAACATGAGTAATTAAAATTAACAGTTCCGTAAAATACCAGTGTGTCATCTTTTCCTGTTTCTAAAGCACTTTGCAATGAATTTTGAAACTGAATATTGGATAGTGGTAATGTAAGTTCCTGTGGTGTATTTATACTTCAAGATACCATAGCAAGAAATGTGTAGTCATATTCTGCACCAAGGTGACAGCACAGAAGTTGTCTGTTTACGTGACTGTAAAAAACGTGAAAGCTGTTTGATGAAAAATGTAACATAGCTCGCATTGTTAGCATGCAGCTCGGCTCGTGGCATGATTTGGTTCAGAAAGTTTATGATTGTATACTGTAGAATAAAGCTCTTCAGTGCTTATTTTGCACGACGTTTCCAATTGTTAAACTCAGCGTTTTCATAATTGGTCTTTTTCCTGCTCTAACAATTTTTTTATAAAGTCTTTTTAAAAATAAGCAATTCCTGAATTCTGCTCTTCACTGTTACAGTGAAGCAGGCTTTGTGTTGTCTACTTTTGGGCATTCGTTTCAGTGCCTATTTTGGAAACTTTCATCCAGAGCCCTGAGTTGAGACACTCAGGCCTCTGGCTTTCTGCTGATGTTTAAAGTTAGTAAGCGTGTTCCTTCCCTCCTTCATTACATGTGTTTGGCTTGGGCACTTAATACTTTGTGGAACTTCTCTCCTGTCAAATGGAGAAGACTGCTACAAAAAACCTGCTGCAGTTCATTCAGCAGTGTTGGAAGGTGCATAGCACTGCCTAGCATTCCTTTGAGTGACAAGAGTGCAGGATGCCGAGAGTGCAATTCTGCTGCGGTCCTATGAACTGTTTGTATGCTATTTAAGTCCCATTTAAGCCACATTTGAAAAATTTAACTTTTATGTAATCAATCTGCTACAGGGCAGATACATTCTGAGATAATGCTAGCGGATTCAACTATTTGAATTTGGTGGTGGACTGGAAATCCATAGCTATGGACTTCTTGATTCTGAAATGATGTTCCTCTCAGTTTGAGTTTCTCCTTATAGAGTGTCCTCAGGGACCATTCAGTCTCTGTGATGAGAGCCTATCAGGATATTTGAAGCATTTGGTAGCAAATCCAAATCCCAGCAGCAGATGAGACACATATTTCATTTGTACTTTCCTATCATTTCTTCTAGTTCGTGTGTGTGGAAAGCCTTGTGACAGCTGTTGTAGATATGTACCCAAAGATTTTCCGAAGGGGCTACAGAAGAGAACTGCTGATTCTTGGGCTTTCCATTGTGTCATACTTCATTGGCCTAATAATGTTAACTGAGGTAAGATGTGCTTTGTTGTACTGCTGCAGAAAAAAGGAAATGAGTTTCTGTTTATAACCGTAACAGATAAAATGCAAGAACACTTGCCATAGACAAATTCCACTGTGAGGAATATGATAACAAAATACTTGCAACTGTTCTCAACTACTGTGTAACACTTCACATGTAAAATGTATGCTCAGTTTTTCAGTTGAGCTTAGGAAATATTTTAATGAAAGTTAGGTAGTCAAGGAAATTCCATCTGCTTTGCACCCGCCAACCAGATAGACCGATGGTGGTTTCTGCTTACTTACTCTGGGCAGACCAGTCTGAAAACAACTGCATTTTGGATTAATAGATCAATAAAGAAGATTAATTAAAGTGAAAATATAAAACTAAATCTTCTTTGATTTTTATATCACTGTGCCAGGTCAATCAATACAGCCAATCTCTGTGCTGAAATTGCTTCAGTAAGAGCATTATGTGTTTTTTTTTTTTCAAACAAACCGGAGTGTTTGCTTTGGGATTTGGAAAAATTCTGAGAGTGTCAGTCCATCCCGTCAGTTCATGACACAAAATGTCTGGTGCTACTGTGTTTGGTACTTAGATTGGGGAGGGACTCTGGGATCCCTTGATAGGAGTTTAGTCTTGCTGCTCAGTGCTTGCTGTACAGAGTGAGGTCTATCGACAATCTTTCTCTCCTTCACTTTACCCTCTCAAGACAGGAGGAAGAGGGACAGAGTCAACACTCTCCTCTGCCCACATTCTTCTGCTTGCTGGGCCGTTAGAGCCTCCCTGTGCCAGGGAGCGAGGCAGGCAACAGAGTTCCACGCCTGAGGAGCTGTGGAATTACATGTCCGAGGAATGTTTGTCCGAGGAAGCCTGGCTGTATTAACCGTGAAGGGCCACGACGGGTCTCTGTTGTGCAGCAATCTCGGGCAGGGCTTCCCAGCGAAGCAGCCTCCCAGGGCTTCATGAACTTGTCCAGAGTCACTTAAATTCCTTACACAGTCCTTGGACTATGTGCTTTTCAAAGTGCTTTGTTACTGAAAAGGAGCAAATTTCACCCCAGAAAGGTGTTAGGCAATTGTAGGCATGTTAGTCTGCTGTCCTCAGGATGCAAGTTTTTACAACGAACAGAACAAATCAACTAATCAGAATATATTAGCTTTAGATACACTTTCAAGGAAAGAATAACTAAAGATGGGGAGGAAAGTGGAGACTAGGACAAAATGAAACTTTTTTTTTTTTTTAAATGACAGTTTGTACCAGACTAATCAGATATCTTTCTCTGATAAGAGGCCTGACTCTGTATGAAGCAAATGCAGCTGCCCAGAAGTTTTATATACTTCAGTGAAGAAATTGAAAATTCACCACAAGAAAAATTATTAATCTTATTCCAAAGAAAATGACTTGTGCAAGTAACTGGACAGCGAGGAGATGACGACTGTTGGTGTTAAAAGAGATTCTTATTGAAGTTACACAGACAGCACTGGGTAGCAATGTTGTCTCGTATCTGCAGTTGACTTGCTACAGAAACAAGTCACGTATAGGTATTGGCTACATGCGATTAGCTCTCCGGCGATGTATTCCTTCTTCATTTTAAATTTTGAAACTATTGGCAGATTTCAGTCAATTTAACAGAAGTTTCAAAGACAAGTCCTTTTTCATGAAAGTTCAACGTTCATTAAAGTTTGCAGGTGTATAAAGAAGGACTAGAAGTGTCCTTATTGTTCCAAAGAACAAAGCATGAGCTCAGTCTTTATTAAAAAGTAGAGAATTCACAAAAAAGCTGTAGCCTAATGAGTGCATGAAGTAGAAGGGCTCACAGTCATCTATAAGATTTAAGTCCAAATTGGGCTTCCTTAACTCTGATGTTCCTGGGTCACAGAAAAAGGCATCATGATACTGGATGACCGGAGTATTAAAGATGGAGTAGACTATAGTAGCACAAGGTATAAGGGCATACATAGACAACATAAACATTTCTACTAGGCATTGAAAACAATTAGGGAAGAGAAGTATCTGGATGTGAAACTAAGCACTACAGATATGCTGTAGACATAAAACTATGTTTCTTCGATGTTTCGGGAAGGTATTTCCAATGGAGAGGTGGGAGTGGACAAGGTAATAGTCCCACTGGATTATTAGGTACGACTCTGGATACTTGTATTCAGACTGGAACAGCACGCAAAGCAAGAGCTGTGAGGATGATCCTAGGAGTACAGAGCTGATTTTACCAGAAACCAGCAAAATAATGATAATATTAGAAAAGGTGTATGATTGCTTTCTGTAAGTATATCATATATGTAACAGTGAATATAAACATGAACTATTTCTGCAAAAAGAATGGCTCCCTTTCCCTCACACCCAGTGCAGGGTGTATAAGCTGGCCATGAATAATTAGGCTGAAAATTAAGAAAGGATTTCTATCCATCAGAACAGTGAGGTTCTAGGAGTTTTTCCAAGAACAATAGTTCTGGATTTAAACCAGAATTCAGATTGTCAGTTAGTTTATGAAAGGTATTATGTGACATAATTCCCTGTGAGAACAGAGGAATTGGCACTGGTTGATTAAGAATTCCTTCCAGATGTGCATCCCTGTAAGTGGAGCATTGGAGCAGAGCAACCTTATATGGACCAGTTTGCCTGTAACCATTCTTACCCTCTTTAAGATAAATGTCTTTGCTATGTGAAATGGGGAAATTTTGGATAATTCCTGCCACAGTGCAAATGTTAAGTGGAGCACTGAGAGGTCCCTTATTGAGACGTACAGGCTAAAAGAAATGTAACCATGAAGAGTGAAGAGGAAGCAAGTTCTCCAAAAGGACAGGAATATTCTTGCAGGAGTTTTGCAGAATTGTGTTCCTTACTTTGTATTGTCCTAGTTGGTTGATCTCTGAGTTTCCAGTTTGCTCAGATATTTGCTGAACCTCACCGTGAGCTCTTTGCAGTAAAGATGTTCACTTGTGAGGTTTTCAGAAGCAGTCAGATGGCAGAGCTGACTAAAAGCAGGGTAGCTAATAATCAGAAAAGTATCTGCGTTAGGAGAAAAAAAAATCTCATTGCATTAAGAAAATTCTACTTCAACATTTTCATTCTGGTCTGAGACGGCTGATGTTTCTCAGTGCTTTGAGCATGACTTTTTGCTCAACAGAAACCTTAAAGGACAGAGAAACGCTTTTTTCTCAGTATTGCTAGAGAGACATAAGTTATTATTGAGAGATGTGACTTATTTACATCATCAACTACGCAATCTAAATGGCTGTGATCCCATGTGGAAGTGACACACTGGTCGAGAATGCTCCACTCCATGGCAGCTCAGTGAGGCATCAAAGCATTATGCATGAGTGAAACCTCCAGGGGTAAATATAGATCCCAGCTCTGTCCTTATCCTCTCTTGCATTTCTGAGTACCATTCCTGGATTTTATTCAGGCTTTGGATTATTCCTAAAAGATATTTTACCTGATAGGAACACTTTCTCATTCAGATACATGGTGATTTCCTAACTACACGGCACTAGTTTTGCCAAATGCCTGCTTGGATGTCAATGCAGTTTCACATACAATAACTTCAGAATATTCTTATGTTCTGTAAGATTTAGACAGGATTTCAAGTTTAGAGCCCATCTCGACTTGCCTTCAGTCAGTCAATGCAGAGAAAAAAAAGAGGAAATGCTAGGTATTGTTTTTTATTTAGTTTTCTTTATGTTTTTAGGGTTCTCTTCCATTTGCAGAAAATTGTCTAAGACGTAATGGATCATATGTGCTACCCAAATAGCATTACATTTGAACTGAAAAGATGATCTCAAGCCCGTTTCCTTCACACAGCTTTCTGCAGAGAGGGAAGTCTTAGGATTCGTTTCTATTGGCGTGATCTTTTGTGACTCTCCTCCTCATTATCATTTCAATATTGAACACATATGTGATAAAAGATTAGGTATCTTGCATTGAAAGTAGTATAATATTATTCATATAATTTTAATAGTCAGGTTATCCATAATGTTATTAATTGGACTTCATAGGTTTTCTTCTCATCTTGCCTCAAGGCAAAGGCTCTATAAAGCCAGGCAGTTCCCTGCACAGTTCCAACTGTTGTAAGCAGGAGAAAAAATACAGGAAGAAAGAAAAGAATTACGTCTTTGACAGATATGGCAATTGATACAGTTGAGTCATAGTGAAACTGTAAGTGAGGATGTCTTAGTTCAGCAGATTTACTTTTCTCCTACTGTTTGGCACTGTGGCACCACAGAACACTGATGGCGTAGTGTGCACTGTGTGTGCACGCCATGCCAGCTTAGGACACTGCTTGGCTTGGGTTGCTCGCCTTTCTGGAAGTGCAGAGGTAGCTATTTTAAAGCCATTTGGAGAATAATTTTTAACTTGCTAGGAAAACATTTTCAAAAAGCTTTCTTGGAGTCAGGGTGGTTCTTATTTCACTTTTTTTTTTTTGGTCAAATAATAGTGACTCATTTAAGTAATGTGGCTTAAAGGCTGTGAGCTACATTCAAACTTTGTAGGTCAGTTTACTCCTTACAGTCCTTATGCCACTAGAGAGTGATTCTAGTAGCTACAGATTTTGCCTTCTTTCCCCACATTTTAACTAATTCTTATACATATTAATAGCACAGACACATAACCAAGACCCGGTATTTTCATGTGCCGTGATCTTGAAATCAAATCACCTGTAGTTAGCTACAACTTGATGTGGTAACAAATGAAAGTGGAAAAAAGCGTGGAGGTGGGAGGCAGTGTTGGTAAGAAGTCAAAAGTAGTTCTCTCTACTCCAGGATTTACTTTAAAGCAAATCCACAGTATTCAACTGGTGTATGGAAAAATCTTAAATGCTATGGAAGGAAAAAATCTTTCACGATAACAAATCACTGAGAAGGGAATATTCTTTGTTCGAGGAGGAACCAACTTTAGTAGGAAGATTGCCAGGAAACTAACAGATTGACTGTGTAATTAAAGCCGTATTTGCTATGAAATATTCCTACTGGTGCCAAGATAGTATTTTTTTTCCTTTGTCTGTTTTTGTCTTTCAGGGTGGAATGTACGTCTTTCAGTTATTTGACTCGTATGCAGCTAGTGGCATGTGCCTTCTTTTTGTTGCCATATTTGAATGTATCTGCATAGGCTGGGTTTATGGTGAGTTGCTGAAAATTGCTGTGGTTTTGAGTTTTTATGAAAGTTTTCTGTTCACAGAAAAGCAATGTGAAAGCCACAGCCTCCCTGGGCAGCCTGTTCCAGTGCTCCGTCACCCTCAGAGGGAAGTTCTTCCTCATGTTCAGCTGGAACTTGTTATGCCTCAGTTTGTGCCGTTGCCCCTTGTCCTGTCACTGGGCACCACTGTAAAGAGTCAGTGCGGGTAGCTGGGTGTGCTTAGTCCTCTCGCGATCCCACAGCAGGCTGGGTGTGGGATGGGCAGGGGACTGCTCACTTCTTTCACTGATATCCAACACTCGGTTGCTTCAAGCAGCTCTGAACTCAAGTGTTTCCTGTGGACTGACAGAAATCTACAGTACAAGCAAGCAACACTGCGACCTGCAGTTGGGTCTCAGCACATGAGCTCTCCCAGCAGAGCAGAGAGCCAGAGGAAGAGCCAACTTACAGGGTAACCAAATCAGTGTGCATATTTGAGTGCAGCTACTTACCCAATGTGAAATATAAATTACCAGTCAATGAAACATCCCAACAGTGTGACAGAAGCTAAGAAAAGACATAGCATCTAAACCTTCTGGTTTTAAGATTCCATGGTCAAAAATCACTTACATTTGCCAGTCAGTGCTACTGAATAAAATTTCAAGACGTGGTCTACATCATACTTTGAAAAACAACAGAGAAGTCCCAGAAGTGTGGTACTACTGAGATACTTTTAAAAATGGGAGTCAATTGCTTTCAAGTATGTCTACTCTAAATACCATATTGTGGCATCAACGATGCCGATGTGGTGGTCTAGGAATTGAAAGAAAGTCGTGTATATTCTATCGGATG
>Ga0181612_106227_pt1 | contig 14922 bp, 6 predicted proteins | sample HoacroProtozoa21_FD_119630 | JGI IMG/M metagenome (GOLD analysis project Ga0181612, IMG submission 119630) | Hoatzin crop microbial communities from Cojedes, Venezuel. Combined Assembly of Gp0051906, Gp0051904, Gp0051908 | reverse complement strand
TTTACTGACAGAGTGGTCAGGCATTGGAATAGGGTGCCCAGGGAATTTGGTGGCGCCACCATCCCTGGAGGTGTTCAAAAAACATGTAGATATGGTGCTTCAGGATATGGTTTAGCAGGCATGGTGGTGTTGGGTTGGACTTGATGATTTTAGAGGTCTTTTCCAACCTATGATTCTATGATTCTGTGATTCTGTGATTATGGCAACATCTCTTTACACTCATTCCTGGTTGTCCTACTGTGATGTGCCTTGTCATATGACATATTGTTACCTTGCTCTTTGTGGTGCTTTATGGTGAAGACATAGGCGCTAATAAAATACCTAGTTCACTATTAAGACTTCCGGTAAAGTCCTGAGGAGGCAGAGGTATTGATTTGGTGCTGCTAAGAAAAAGAAGGGGGTTGTTTATTCAGTTGTAAAAGATGCTTTTTGCATTATGATCTGTATTTTGCAGACAGTTTCCTACCCAAATAATAACCTATCCACGTTTCTTTAACTTTTGATTATCTGACAGTTGACTGACTATTGTTTGTGACAGACCAAACTCCAAATAGAGAAAGCTATGAATCCCTTGTATTTGTTTTCCTCTCTCCAACAGCAACATTTCAGAGAACATATAGTATCTGCAGACCAGATTCACACTTCTCCTCTGATCACTAGTCACTCTTCCTGATGAATAAAAGGTACTGGCACATCAATAAAACCATCAAAAGGAGTAACATTGTGCTCTAAAGTGCCAGTTCTGTGATGTGTTACTGATAACCAGGAGTAATAAAAACAGAGAAGAAAGTGAGTGAGGCTATGCTGTGCTTAGATTTGGTCTTACCTAATTACATAACTTTAATGAATTTCTCCTTGATTTACCTCCAGGTGCACCAGAAGTAAAGCAGGCCTAGTCCTTGGCAGCAAAGAAGGAGGCTTGTGAACAAAGCTGGCTCAAAGCTTTCCAGCAGGTTAACGAAAATCAAATCCAGTCACCCCAGCAGTGAACAGAAAACAAGATTTCTTTACTGTGCAGGCCTCCTCCTTCCCGGCTGAAGGCTGGAGCTTCCTACCCTCCTGTCAGGCCTGCCAGGCTTCTATATAGCACACCCAACGATGAGGTGCTGTGGCTGGTTTGCCCCCATCCTCCATCCTGTATCCCGCTGCTAAGTCTTGTCAGAGGCTGTGCTGTGTGAAAAGGGTACGGTGTGTGCAGGTGTGGAAGGTCAACACCTCTGTTAGCCCTGCTCCTGCTTCAGCTTCAAAAACCCTCCACCACATTCTTTCTGTGCAATTTAGAACAACTTTAAATAAAGCTGAACTTTTCATACTATAAAATATTAAGAAGACCCTCACACATCCTGAAAATTAGTCAGTTCTTTTTACTTTGATTTAGTATTTCCTGACTTTAAAAAAATCCTCTGTCTATATTTATTTACTTGAGGTATGCTTTAGGAGAGACATAAAGCATAACTATGGAAGACCTTTGTGATTAACTGTGGGTTAGCTATACAAGAGCTTCCCAACATTGTTCCCTTGCTGCGCAATAACTTACAAGTTCAGCTTTAATAATACAGTCTCCAAAATTAGCTCTTGTGTGTGTCAGGAATGCCTTAACAATAACTGTAGTGCTCTTGGTGTGCTGCAGTTATAACAACAGCCATTTCTTAGGTATTCCTCAAAGTTAAAATGACTCTGACCTCTACATTCTGCCTGCTAGACAATTGCTAGTACCTGGAAAGACAAAATCATGTCACTATACTGTCTTTCTTCCCTGCTGGCCTTTGTGTCAATTCTTGGAGATGCAAACTAGCCAAAAAACTGATATCCCCATCCAGATATTTCCTTGATGTGACAGTGTCTTCTTGTTGGGCTTGAACGGCTTTGATGCATCCTGAATGATCCGCAGGCCAGACAAGATCCTGAAAGAGCAGTAGTGGAAGTGCTGCTACCATGTAGAAATCAGTAGCAGACAGAGGTCTCTTCAAGGGCTGTCTCCAACCTCCGGGTCCTACTGAAGCTCACAGGCTACCTCCATCCATAGCACAAAATCATCAGCACCAAACAGGTTTGCCTAACCTTAAAGCATATGGGGTGAAAGTATCTGCCAGAATAATTCCTGTGCAAACATTTAACAGTGTCAAGCATTGGTAAAAGAGCCGCAAAATCCTGTCTTTACTAAGACTGAATGTCCTTGTTAGGGAGCCTGTGCCATGGGGTGGATCCAACTGGAGGCCAGGCAGTTGTGGAGTAGGAGGCACTGTGATGAGCTGCAATGGCACTTAGAGTATCACGTGTTTATTGTCTGCAAGGCATTGCACTGGAAAGGAAGGCTTCATACAACTAAATAGCTGAGAGATAGACCTGCAGCTAGTGTAAGCTTGGACTGCTTCAGTTACCCCAGTGGGTCCCTGCTCAGTTTCTAGATTTGCTAATTAGCTGAAGATTTCAGTATTTATTTGGAATAAAAAGATGTTGTAGTAACTGCAAGAAGCTTTGGTAGACTGGACTATACAAAAAGGCAGCCTGGGTGCTGAATGATGACAACAAAAAACACCTGGTACAACGTTCATGCAAGGAATCTCCAGAATGCTTACAGGCGGAATTTGTATAAAAAACCTGTCTGGTGCCATCAGGTAAATATTTGTAGTATCACACAAAATGTTTCAAGAATCGTGGTAATGGCACAAAGACTTCATTGTTTTTGGACCTTTATGTATGCTACCTAGCTTTAGTGGTGCTAACAGACCTAAAGAATTGTTTCAGAAGCCTGAGAAATAAGGTCCCTTCCACAAATGACTCACAAATAAATGAAAAGCTTCATTAAGAGTCCTGGACGTGACTTCTCTTTTCTTTTGAAACCTGGAATGATTTGTGCCAAAGTTCCCCTTTTGATTTCCCTCCTGAAACATTAGGAGGAACACTAGTACCCAGAGGGCAAGATAAAGACAGCTGTGCTGACATTTCAGCTGGCAAAACACTGCATTGGGAATGCAATGCCCTGGAGAAATGTATGAAATACGCATATCCAGATTAAGTATATCCTTTTTATTGTTATGGACTGTCTCTGAAGCTGTTTGAAATGTTTAACTGCTTACTATTAAATGAATGTGCTTGCCTTTGGGGAAGGAGTCACATGAAACCACAGAGCCAGCAAATAAGGAATTCAAAATAAAACTCAAGAAAACTCTAAGCATTTCATCAATATATGTATTAATTTATTCCAGTTTTCCTAATCAGTCACAGTAATAGCAGCTGCATGTGTTAATATCTTATATCCCTAGTGCTATTTGTACTCACCGGAAGTATTTTATGGATATTGTCTACTGTTTTACTAGTTATTATATACACATGAAATTAAACGTGCTTTCCAGGGAGTGTCCGTCCATTGTAAGAGCAGACATTCAAGTAAATGTGTTGAAAGTTGTTTTACAAATGTTGGTGATGTGACATGTTTGAGGTGATAAAAGTCCAATCTGGTTTTATTGTATGAAATTGTTGATAAATGACAATTGGTAGGCTGGAATTTACTGGACCAGGAGAATTAAAGGAGGTGATTAAGAGCTATTGTCGTGCCACTGAGTTGCTGGCTGGTAGGACAAGTTGGAAGACACTAGAATTGTAAGAAAATATATTTAATTTGTTGAATTTTGATTAGCTGATAGTTAGAGAAAAATGCTGTAACCTTTCCTAGGCAGTGTACCCCTTTGGGTCACAAAATGGGAGTACGTGGGATGATTGTGCTAGAAGGAATCAAATATACTGTGATTGCAATTACTTCAGAATCAGCAGACATCTGTAAATAAATACTGTGACTTCACTAGGCATTCATTAACATCATTATGGGAGGTATTCAAAGTTGGTCAGATCAAACAGAAGAGACCACTTCTTCCAGCATCTCCACAAGCTTTGGGTGATTCCCGAGCAGCTCCTGGAACATCAGCCTTTGACTGCTGCTTTACCTTTTTCTTCCAGATGTGTTATTTTTTTCCTCCTTTTTGCTAGTCTTTCTCTTCGTCTTCCATTTCCAAGGCATCTGGCTTAACTGCTCTCCACCCAACCAGCCAGCAGAACTTTATCTTTGTATCCCTGTAAGTAGAGGCAGTTAAAATAGGTGTTTTCCACTGGGACAGTGCCTGCAGTTTTAGCCCCACCACCTTATCTGCATGCCTCCTGCAGGAAACATACAAAAGAGACTGAGCACTAAAGAGAGAACGAGGCTTTTCCCAGCTTTCTTCTTTTCTCTGTTTCTTTGTGAGTACTGAGCTTGTGCTGTCTCCTGCTAAGCAGGAGGGCACTCCGCTAACAGGACTGAGAGTTCCAGATCAGATGTTTCCAACTTGTGCACTGCAGGATGCTGGGGATTGATAGAGTACTTTCAAGAGGTCTGGAAAAGTGCCTTAAATGAGATTTTCATCTCCAAACATCAATTTCATTGTCAGTGCATCCTTACCTCCTCTGGAAAATTCTGAGTAGGAATTGCTATTAGAAGAATGTTGCTCGCAGTAGGCCTTCAGTCCTTGACTCCACCTTGTACCATTGAAGGATGAGAAAAGCCTTATGTGAAGGTCTTACCATTTAACCTTCAAAGATGCAGTGGCAAGTCTAGATGATCTTCTTTCTGAACAGATTTACCAAAACTGAATGGTTGTCTATTCATATGACAACACCTTTTGAGGGCACACCTTGTCATATATGCAGAAGATGGCCATGCTTTAGGGTGAATATTGCATAGGCAAGACCCTGTAATGCTTGGCCAAGAAAGTGGGTTATTTACAAAGAAGGTAATTTGTTCTGGAATCACGTTTAAACATCCCTGCATGAGTTGAAAGTGGGATTGTGTTTCCTCAGGTCAATCTGCTTTCCGTGATTCAAAGTACCTTTTTCTTCTGAATATAAGAAATATTCCCGACACATAGAGGCTGGGGAAAGGGAACTGTACCTTCTTTGTGCTTTCTCTTCCTCTCTCACGTACTTCAAATGCTCCTATATCCAGGTGACATGCCTTTGTCTCCTCCTGACCAAATACCCGGATGGGCTATGTTCTGGTTGTCCTAAGATTCAGAAGTGAATCCATCTAGCAGAGAAGAAATCTCAATAGTTTACAGCAAAATACTGCCATCTGCAATAGCATTGAGGAGCAAGTAAGGCATACACTGCCTGCCACTGACTCTCAGTTTTCTGTATGGAGGTTAGCATATGTTATTTAATCTGATTTTCTGTGTGTCATCTGTTCAGAAAAAGGTGTTCATTGACAAAACCACTCACATACATTTACTTAAGACAAAGGTCTTTGCCATTTTTCTGTTTTATGAAGAGTAGAAATGTATATAATCTAGGTGAGTTGTTTTCATTTCTGTGATGATATTGTTTGGGTTTTTTTAAGACTAGGCAGAAACAAACAGAATGATCACTTAAATTACATGCACTTTCACATGAGCATTCTGAAACACATTAAAAGTAAATGTTATTGTTCAATCTTGTTTTAGATAGCTAATTCTTGTGCAATATTATCAATAATGTATTTAGCTTCTAGGATAAGATAATGTCCTGTAACATTAAAAATTCAGAATTTTATGTTTGAGAATTGGGATTTTACAGCTGGCTTTTTGGCAGAAAGGGGCTAGGGTTTTTTTTGCAAGTAACAGCTCAACAATATAATCTTCGTAAAATTAAGGGATCCCATAACTGTTCACTTGCTTGAGCTATTTCTAATATCCTTGAACTTTATCTACATGGCCAAAGCAGATGTGATAAGGAGTAGATTGCAGTATATCAAAAAATGGCAAACCCTACTTAGTCTTCAAAAGTTGTTGAATACATGCATAACACAAGAAATACAAAGCAATGGACCATTTCTTTACGAACTGACAATGTTTCATATAGCCCTTTTTTAACCTCTCAGAGGGAGAGCTAGAAACTGCCCAGTGGTGAGATGGTCGAAGGCCTTTGGCATGAGGACAAGTTAGACAAGCTCCTATCAGGAGCCTGGGTAGTGTCAGGAGAGAGGGAAAGGGAGATGAGCTGTGTCACAGTATGCTTGGTCCTAACATAGTGCAAATACTTCAAGGCTCACTTTTCTGTGATATAGACATTGACCTGTGAAATAGGCTCAGAAAATGTCATTGAAAACCAGGGAGCAATTGCTATTTACCTTACCTACCACATCATCTGGCAGATATGGGGTGAAGAGAATGCTTAACTGGGAAAAGGTGATTTTAAAATAATTTCCCCATACTCCATTTTCTCCCTTTGGTAACTCTTCACTTACTTCGATATCTTGTGCAATACACAGATTTTATGTTGATGTTTATGCCAATTTGATGTGGTTATCAAGGCAAACCTGGGCCCATAACAATGGAGGTTCTCCCAGTTCTATGCTTGCATGCAGTCCAAAGGGACTCACAGCTATGTTCAACAGCAGCTGGATCTGTTTCCGTGGTCTTTTTGTTTATCTGTTTGTTCGACATAAGCACTACATTCTTCTTTCCTTTTTCTTCCTATCACTCAGGCTCACTTGCCGAGTCTTACCTCATTTCACTTCCAACCCTGTGATTTAATCAGTGTGAACCGACCCCTGGATTCGTGCAGAGCTGGACTGGTCTCAGTGACACTTGACTGTGCCTGACCGTGTGTGCCTGGCAGATGATCAATGTCTTTGATCAGACGCTGCTTGGGGCAGGGATGGTCACCTTGGATAATCCTGTGCTCTCTCTTGTGGCAGGAATTCGCTCTAAACCAAGCTCATATGCTGAGAACACCACTGGAGCCCACCTCCCAGTGCACCCAGTACATGACAACCATGCTTGGTGCATGCCTCGCAGACAGCCATACCCCACCAGCAAGCAAGGCCAGTAGCAAACCCTTGGGCAGGTGGGGGGAATCATGCCCAGAGCACCTCCTTGACAGGCCTTGTCTGCAGACATAGATGCCTCTGAGATTCTGTGAAGCCTCATAACATGGCTCCTGGCTGCAGCAAAGATGAGGCAGCCACCAAAATCTAGACAGGTTTTGGCTGCTCCTCTAATCCATGGGTCAGCTGGAGTGATCAGAAAATGTTTGTGTGACTATGGAGTCTTCTAGGGTGTGGATTTAGGAAAGAATGATAAAGTTTTCAGATATGAGTTTTATCTAGCTCTAGTAGAAAGTGAATTTGGGAATACTCTTTTGCTTTCTTTTCTTGTTTCAGTTTTTATTCCTAAGTACTAACAGAGGCAGTTAAATGAAGAATTATTTTCAAATGTGAAAGCACATAGTTTGCAGTCAGAAATAAGCTTTAAATCATACTCCCATGCAAAACCAATATTCAGAAAATTCAGATAATTTTTTTTCTTCTATAAAACTTAACTCTCAACCCAAACTAGAGATTATGGAACAACACTGCCCTCACTCCCCACCAAAGAGTGACTTTTTCCTGTCCTAGATTTAATCTCCTGTTCCTGAAAAATGGAATTTAATGGTAAATAGTCTTCAAGAGCATAACTGTACACGATTCAGTCACATATTTTACTCAGTCAAAACAAGATATTTTTGTTAATCAGTCATGCAGAATGTCTTAGTTAAGACATAAGAAATTTATGATTTTGTAAAGAAGAGAAAATGCTTCCACATTTCCTGCATTACTAAAATGTGTAAAATATACCTTTGCAAAGCATTGTTCCTTTATCAATTTTTTTACCATCAGGACACCTCAGACATGGTCTAAATTAATATGGACCTGTCCGTGAGTATCGGCATTTTAGGCTACCTGTGTTACCCATGATCTGTTCTCCCTGTGGACACTGGCTGTGAAGGGCACAAGCTCGGGCTGCCTGCAGATCCTATACAGACTTCCCATGTCCTGCTAGCAAGGAATGTGTCAATGCTTATCTTTGAGCTGTCAGCAGACATCACTTAACACAACGTGGGATGCGTAGCAGAAAAATTTTTGCAGCCCATCCAGAGAAAGGGCTACTTAGTGAAAGGCTAACAAGAGCTCAGGTGTTGCCATGTCCCATGCTCTGGGGCTGGCTTGGCCTGTGGCATGAGGACCTCAAGGAGCAAATGATAGAGTAATGCTGTCTAATACTAACAAAAGATAATAACAATAAAGATTAAAATGATATCGTTAAAAGGAAATATCAAGAGATTGAAAAGGCTCTCAAGCAAACTTGCCTAAACCTTTGAAGGAATATTTGAGGAAATTCAATGCAATGCTAATTTATTTCTAGTTCCCAGAATGATTCCTGCAAATCCACCTGCAGGTCCATTGAGTTTATAATAATGAAATGAACTGTCTTTAGCCTGATTGGAAAGACAGACGGTTTTAAAAAGAAGTTATGTATACTAGATATTCTAATGATGTGATGTATACTGATATAACTCTCTGAATCTGTTTTTCAGTTTTCTTTTTTGCTAGAACATACTTCAGTCCTTAGACTAACTAGCCAGGATAAATTTATAGCGGACCAGAATTATACTGCTTTGAAGAAAAATCCACATGGAGATTTCTATTAAAAGGAAAATGTATTCTCAACAATTGCAGTCTGAAGTATCCCAGCCTTAGAAGTGTTAAACTGCTGGTGTTAGAAAGTGCATTAATAGAAAAGGGATACACCACTGTTGTGTGGAGGGTTATGTGTTCTGGTTATGCACATGCTTTTACTGTACCTCCTTTAATGTCAGCTCCAGTTTTACAACTTCGCCAGTTGGCTTCTTTCACTTTTCGTACTAGGCTTTATTTATTAGGCAAGGTGATGCTAACTAATAGCTCGTCACTTAGCAAGTATTTATGCTTTGGTGTACTTCTACAATCATTTAAAAAAACCAGTGTGAACTGAAAAAACTTCATAAACTTTTATTCAAAATTATTTTGTTGAACCAGTCATGTTCAACAGAGAGAGAAAGAAAGGAAAGAAAACAGACAGAAGAAATGCTCCTCTGAAAGTACATTTTTTGAGTGGTCTGTTGATGCCACTTGCTTATACTCTGCAACACTAAGATACTGAGCTGTGCTGGTCTTCATGTACAGCTTAGTCTAAAGATGTATTTATTCTTCTGTTTAAAATCTAGAGGGCTTAAAGGGCAATTTTCATGATGAAGGAGGGTATGAGGCAATAAATGGCTCATGCAGGCAAATATGTGCTTCCTCAAGTGAAGCTCACTTAAAAGTGCATTCACAGTGCCAGATGTATGACAATAAGTAAGAGAAGATGCAGAACAGTGTAATTTTTTTCCCTCTGGTATTGAAATGCTGAACTTACTTTTTTGCTTTTGATGCATTGTCACAGGTTTACAGAGTTACGCCTTTCACTTTAAGGAAATTGTGTCTGGGCATGGCAGAGTTCACCACAGCTATGCCAAGGCTGGAGTCAATGATGAGGAGTTACTGTGTGAAGGTGACTTTACTCAAAATATCCATCTACACTTGCATCTATTCCAGTGTTCTCTCTGTTATTTTAATTTCTCCCACCTGGAAGTTGCTTATCTTTGTCTCCTTTTTCTAAGGAGAGAATTATGTGGTTAGGGCTCTGTGTTCATCCAGGAGGAAACGAACAAAATGCATTTCCCAGCCATGTGCGAGATCTTTCATAGTATGTAACTGCAGTAATAAACATGAGGCTCCTGTTTGTCAGATCTGTTCAGCATGCAGAGAGAGAGGGTGGCAATGAAAGCGTGCGATAACCTTTGACTAAGGCAGAAGCCTTTGCAATCTGTGTTTTCTGACAACAAAGACTCCTGTGAAGATGGAGGGAAAACATTGAACTGATGTGCCGAAAAGCTCCCTGTCAGTAAAACTACCTGTTGGTAAAGTGTCTTCCCTATAACTGGGCATCTACACTCATTCCCATTTTAACAGTTTTTATGATGCTGCCTTTCACGTGCAAGGATTCTTTTCAGATGCGAAACGGGCCTAAAAATTTTTCAGTGTCTCCAGCAATGTCATCTAATTCATACTCCATCTGCAGACCTGAATTTCCAAGATCTGTTCTCAGGATGGCCAAAAGTTGCACCACTGAGTTTTCCTAGGATTTGTCAGGAAAGCCTGAACAAAATAATGATGATTACCAGAGTGGCGTGTGCCTAATAATTCATTAATAATGAGATTGCTCTTTCAAGAGACTACAAAGAAAACTTGCACTGAGCTTAGCATTGCAAGGTTCTCTCTGGTGCAATATCAATATAGGACCTTTAATGAAGGACTGCAAATCCACAACTAACTGGCCAACTAATGGATGTCTCCTGAAAACTCTAGTAACACTGTCTTTCTGTACTTTCCTACTTATCTTCAAATGCTCAAAAAATTTCACTCAAAGTTCAAGTACAAGCCAGTCACAGCTTGAGCCGTATATCAGCAAGTTTCAGTACTAAAATGTCTCTCCGTAAGAAAGTCCAAGGAGGAAATTCTTCATGACTTCATTGATCATTCTCTTCTACTGCATTCAGGATGAATTTTTCTTTTTTCTGAAAATTACTTGTCTGCTCCAGCTTCTGTTAGAGTTAGAACTGCCAACCTCAGCAAACCCGGTAGAGTAAGACCTGGTGTGTTTGCAAAGTCAGACTGCATGTGGTCTCCACGAGTAGTTGGTGCATGTGAGATGTGTTAACCTCTGCTGTGCATCTGTGGCTGGTTTTGCTTGTGCAGTGGCCATTTCTCCAGGAGTTGGGAATTCTCATAGCTGGGACTAGTAGGTATCCAGAAAACAGGGGGACATTTCATGAAGTTTTAGGGGGACAAATTGCTGCTACAAGAGAGGGGCTATCACTGAATGTTTCTGTACTTCAGATTTTTAAAATATTTTTACTTTTCTTCTGGAAGAAGCAAACTCTGATTTCAAAAAAGTTTCTGTGGTACTATTAAATACTGCCTGTCTATCTATTTGGTTTCCAACACAGTGCTGTCTCCTATTGTAATATTCATATCTCATCACGGCATCCAAATTTCTCTTCCTCCCATATAACTACATCACCTTTCTCAACAGTACTGTGTATATTTTTATAAACCCTGAAGGCAGTGTTAGAAACAGTCTAAACTTGACTAGGGTGAGATAGAAATGCTGGCAATATTTTACATTGACAGGAAAGAAGCCCTAGAGAGAAAAACATAGAGCTGAGATACAAATGTGCCCTATAGGGAAAGGCTTTTATCAGCGTGTGGGAGAAGTATTAGAAAGGAGAAAAAACCCTCCTTAAAAATCTTTAATATATCTCGAGTGTTACTTCTCTCAGAAGCTTAACTCTTCCAGAATGCCACAAAGCTTTTTATAAGACAGGTAAATCTAGCTATGGTAAGGTTCTGCTGATTTTTCTGTCTAGCACATGTGAACAGATGTCAGGCTAATCTCACGCCTCTTTGCTCTGCGCTGCATCTCATTAGAGTGGAACACCTCACCGTGGAGAGCCCCAGAGTACCAGGAGGCCAGCGCTGGAGTGGAATTTCAGCAATGCAGAGACCGTATTCTCTCTCTGCACCTGAAGGGACTGAACACCCACAAAAACACACTCAGGGTAGGAGACTTCTTTCAAGTTTTAGATTAAGTCGTGTTGTACAGTGTTTCTCTGTCTGGCCGTGAAAGTAGCAAGAATGTTATGATGCCCTCTTAGATAAGAAGTGCTTTTTCTTTTTAAGTGACCACATGTGTTCACTAGTCCTTTCAAGGAAAAGTTTCTTAGTAGGATTTTAATTCTAGGTAGCTAACACAACAACTTGTCTAGTTCGAGACCTGGGTTACACAATTATATGACACAGCACTTCCTTGCAGCTTTTCAAAGGAGAATTTGTGAACCACAGTGGTAGTAAATGCTGTAGGAAAGGCTTAAAGGGAATTATCTGCACTCAGGTGGAGGATGAAGGGCTGAAAATACAGCCAATGTTCAAAAAAAGAGCAGATACAGTTAAAAATCAGCTTATACAGAGCTCTTCTTACCACTGGCTACTTGTAAAAAGAATAAGAAGCTGAATTTAAATGTGACATGCGAAATAGTCTCAGATGTTCTGAACACCACTTTCCACTCTCTGGGCATTTGAAAGAAAATTATGTTTAAATTCATTTTACACAGATAAATGTCTTTATGCTATTAGTACCACTTGAAGTAGCCTTAGTGAAATTTCAGCTTTTTTTCCCCAAGTGGCATGTTTTGGGAGGAGGAAGAAGAAGGAAGGGCACAAACATACCCGTATCAGAGAAAAAAAGCTGTGCTAAAGCCATGGTCTCGTCCCTCGGACTTATTTGTGCTATTACAGTGTGTCCCAAAGGTTAGATTAAACAACCTTTTTCACCAAACAGGAAAATTGTTATAATCTCCAAAAAGTTAAATTTAGAGAGCTGCAGCAGTTACATTTTTGCCATACCTAGAAAGAGGAAAGCATTCATTTCTGTGAGAATGTGCTGCAGGAGTCAAAGAGACCACAGAACAATGCATTTATCACTAGAACTATTGGTAATGGGCATTTCTTAAGCTTTTGAATGCTTGAAGTATCTTACCATGTGGTATCACTTTCTCAGAATTCAAGATTCAGAATTAGAGATCGCTAGTACGTAAAACTTTATTTAAAACCAGCTTTCTACCCAGATTCCTGTTTTACACAGCAATCTTATCAATTCAAAACATGGTCTACCACTGTGATGGCTGTGACACTTTAAAAATATTTATACACAGAAAATCTGAAGATCCTTACTTGACCAACACTTTCTGATGACTCAGTGTAAAGATTTGTTAAAAAAAAAACAAAACACCCAAACGTTTGACCCATCACTATGCATGTAAGCACATGCTTTTCTCAGCCCACTGTTTGCTTCAGTCATTCTTACCAGTATGAACTCTCAAATTGTTACTTTCTCAAGAACAGATCGTGCTAACACAGAGCGTAAACTTTGTCTAGGAAAAGGTTAGAAAACTGTGCTGCAAACTCATGTTTATTTGTACCCTTAATTTGAGAGAATTCTTGGCTATTATGAATCATTAGAGTAGCTTGAACGATGAGTCATCAGAACATGATGTCAGAAGAGTTACGTTTCAAGGAAAGCAGGAATATTAAGCTCTGACAAATTTTAAAGAAATAATAGTATGATCTGAGTGATATGTGTTATACTGCAGGCAGTTACTTTCCTGGAGTCTCATTTAGGATCAGATTCTGCTGTTATTTGCATTGAATAATGCCACAGTTACTGAGACTGCTTGCAGAGTTGCTCTCTATTACAGTCTCCAGATCTGTTGGGTTTTTTTAATATATTGCCCTGTAGGCCACGATCAGTGTTATCTTTAATTATTGCATGGTGTTTCCAGATACCACTGTGATAAAACATGAAGTATTGCACTAGTTAATACCAGTTGAAGTGGGAGTGCACTGCTTCCTGTTGTCTTAATTTCTGCTCCATCATGATGACTTTCTCAGATGGAAGGCATGTAGCAGTATAGAGGTACTAGAGTTCATAAGCATGGGAGGTAGAGAGAGGAGCCAAGAGAAAGGGCACAAAACACTCACATGGGTTGAACGAGGTTTGCACTGGATATTCATTGTGAACCCTCGAATTTTATGAAAGTGGAAGATCGAATTCTCCGTTTTGCAGGATGGAGTCCCTACCCCAGCTTTTAAATGCAGACCCATCTCCAGTACAGCAGAGGTGCAGAAAACCAACCCATTTGGTTTCTGGCCAGAAGCTTGATCAGAGCTTCATAATGCCCTAAGATTCATCTTCAGACAAAAGACAACCTGAAATCAAAATATGCTGTTTCCCTGACAACATTGGTGGAGTTGCAATAGCATGGGAGGCTTTGGTGACTGGAGCTTTGGTAGACGAGAAGCTTTGTGCACCAAACCAAAAGGAGGTCCAATACTTCTGCTGCTGCTAATCTACTTCTTCAAAGAAAGGGAGAAATGTCAGAGCATGGAAGGGAGAGTGCAGTTGCTAGGGGTAGGCCTGAAAGACTGTTCAAGGTGAAACCTGAGTTACACTCACTATTTCCTGCTGAAGAAGCAGACTCATCACTAAGGGATGCGCTAGGATCCTAGACCCAGGAAAGCCCTGAATGGTTCAGAAGATCTAGCGGTGGCTGCAACCTGCACAGCAGTAGCCCAGTGTCCTGGCCTCAGCACAGGACAGCAGCAGATGTCTGCAGAAAAAGCTTAGCTTTTAGGCATATTCCCCACCAATACTCCCTCTCCAGCCTTTGGTGATTTTTCTCTGTGTAAAACAGATCTCAGATCTCAGAGCAAACCATTTAACCGCATAATCCTGTGGCAGGTTTTGTAGCTTGCTCTGAGTTCAGTACAGCCACAGCCACACAACAAACAGCCTGAGAGTCAGCTGGGGTGAAGATGCCAGGGATATTCCCTGCACCAAACTGAAGCATAGAGATGCTGCAGAGAAGTGCGGACAAGCCAGGCAGCGCAGCAAGAGCCAGGGTGTGTGGAGCGGGCGGAGTGGTACAAGGCACAGATTCTTCTCCACGCAGAAAGTGGGCTGTGAGAAAAAAATGCTAAGAAAAAGTGATGGGCCAGGTTCTAGAGCCCCTTTCCACCATCCCAAGTGAAGGCCACTCATGAGTTACTACAGCAGGTGGTACAGTACGGACAGTGTCTGTTCTCTAAATGACACAACACCAAATGCCTCAGCATAGCTTGTAAAAATCTTATGATATTTAGTGTAAAAGACTAGAACCAACAAATCTTCAGTGGAGGACAGCAGAAGACAGAGGAAATTGGTTCCAACTGGATGTCCCAGGAATCTGTCAGATAAAATACTCAGCTGGTCCTAGGAAGCAGCATATGATTTGTTCTACAGAGTAGTGTGAAATCCTGGGGATTTCCCTCAGGCAACCCTGAGGGAAAACCCTTTCCATTCCTCGTGTCTGGTCACTGGTGTAATCACAAACAAGGGGCAGGAACCAAAGTCCTGCTTTCCCAGTACCAGTGACTGACCCATATGCTATGGTCTACCCCCACGGCTTCAGAGGAGG
>Ga0181612_103893_pt1 | contig 14922 bp, 13 predicted proteins | sample HoacroProtozoa21_FD_119630 | JGI IMG/M metagenome (GOLD analysis project Ga0181612, IMG submission 119630) | Hoatzin crop microbial communities from Cojedes, Venezuel. Combined Assembly of Gp0051906, Gp0051904, Gp0051908 | reverse complement strand
GTAACATTCTTATCTTCCTTGCAGTGTTGAGTCAATATACCTTCTGAGAGGAGAGATTTCTTTCTTTATCATTCAGGGCTAGGGGCTGAATTTAAATACAGTAATACATCCAATTTTCTCCTTTACTGTCCAAACCAATTGCAAAATAAAACACTTCCCCACCCCCTGCTTTCTTCTCACCTTTCTTCCAAACAATATTTGTAGTGCAAATGTAATATTTTCAAGCTCAGCTGATTATGGTAACATTTGCGATAAAAACCAAAACATAAAGGTAATGGTATTGTTTTTCTCTTTAATGTGTTTCTTAGGCATTCCAAGGGAGGCTCTCCCAGCGCTGTTCCCTAGCCATTCTTTGGGAGTCTGAGACGAATAAAGCATTGGTTTCAGAGACAGCCCCTCAGCCCCATGTGCAGATGCCAGTCGATGCAGCAGGCAGAGTGATTTCCCCGGTTTGACTCTGCCGGGAGGGTCCCTGCCACGGGCAGCATCCTTCCGTGCCGGCTCCCTCCTGCTGGCTCCGGTAGCCGCAGTACAGCTTCCCACCCTGCCGACCCTCCGACGGACTCGTGCTGCGGGAGCGGGCCGGGATCTCTCCTAACTCCGTTCTCTCTCCTCCTCCTGTTCAACCAGAAAAAATACCAAGGCAGAGAGAAAGAAATTAGATCTCTAATAGTGGAGTTGAGTGTAAATGATGCGTGAGCTGCTGGAATTAATGCTCTGGTTTCTCCATCTTCAGGAACCTCTGGGCCTGCTCATGTCATTTAACTGTGGCTGTGGGCTTGCTTAGCAGTCGGGCAGTGCCAGGGCTCATTAGTCAGAGGCACAGCGCTGCTGAGCTCCTGCAATATCCCCCCAAATGTGGAGGAACTAACTGACAGGTTAAGGAGGGAGCTAACTCAAAACACACCAACACTCGGCTGTCTTTTCCCTTCCTCCAGAAGAGAGAAACTGCACAGAGTAAGCAGCAACTCTCCCTGCCCTCTGCCTTGCACAGACTTTGGGCTCTGTTTCCACTCTCTTTGTGCTTCCTTCTTTCTGTACTCAACTGGGCGATCAGATGCCTGCCAGGGTCGCTGAGCTGGCCTCGTGCCTGCTGCTCAGGACCTGGGGCTGCCCAGGCTGCCTTTCCCATCCTTCATTACTTCACCCTCAGCTGCTCTGGACTTCCCAGCCTGAGCCAAGCTGTTCCAGCCTCTTTCTGCATGAGTTGCGCTGTGTAATGGAGAGAGAGAGGATGGGAGTCTGGGGGACTCCTGCATTTGTTCTTCCCTGCCCTGGGAAGCAATCTGCTCAGGTGATTAGAACAGGAGGCTGGGAGTCAGGACTCCGGAGTTTGGTCTTCCCAGCTGTGGGAGGTTATGTGGTCCGGGGGTAAGGGAGGAGCTGTGCACCCCTTTCCGTCCTGAGGAAATGGAAGAAAATAAATCCAGAAATGTGCAGAACCTGCAGCTCTGACATGTTGGCAGTGCACCTCATTTCCTCAACTTGACAGAGACCCTGGGCCTGTGCGGTGGGCGGGTAGCAGCAGCTCGGTTCGCAGGGGGTGCACCGAAGTACACCGAGTCGAGCTGAATCCCTGGCACTGATCCGAGGAACGCGTTGTTGCAGCAGCTGGAGAGTCGGTGCCTCTCCTCAGCAGCCACGCTGTCCCACGGCTGACTGAAGGTGTCTCTCTTCTCTCCCAGTCCCAGGGAAGCCCATCCTGTCTGTGCACCAGACAGAGGAGAACACTCTCCTGGTGAAATGGGAGCCTCCGTTGGATGCAGAAGGCCAGGTGATGGGCTACCGGCTCCAGTTTGGCCGCAAGGATGTCGACCCCCTGGCTACCTTGGAGTTCACGGCCCTGGAGGATAAGTACACCGCTCCCAGCATCCACAAAGGCGCCACGTATGTTTTCAAGCTGGCCGTGAAAAGCCGGGCTGGCTTTGGGGAGGAAGCTGTGCAGGAACTCACCACCCCTGAAGACATCCCCAAGGGTTACCCCCAGATCCTCGAGGCGAGCAACATCACTTCCATGTCGGTCCAGTTTGGCTGGCTCCCCCCCGTGCTGGCCGAGAGGAATGGAGCCATCGTCAAATACACCGTGGCCTACCGGGAAGCCGGTTCTCCTGGCAACCCGCTGGAAAAAGACCTGCCCCCCTCCCCAGAGAACTCGTACACCCTCAACGGCCTCAAACCCAACACCGCCTATGATGTTAAAATCCGTGCTCACACCAGTAAAGGCCCCGGGCCGTACAGCCCGACCGTCCAGTATCGGACATTCCAGCTGGATCAAGGTAGGACTTACCGGTTTCTCCTCCCTCTCTCTCCTTGTAACCGGGGCTGGTGCCGGGAGGCAGAGAGCTGGAGAGGTCAAGCCAGGCTCAGCCAGGCTCGTGAGTAAATGCAGAGCACTCTGGTTTCACACTCAGTCCCTCAGCTCCTCTCTGCCTTGTGCCAGGTAAGTCCCTTTTACCGCTTTCTTCTAAGTTAAGTCCGGACACCCTTCTTTCACTGGCACCTGAAGTGGGGGGCCAGTCGCTATACAGGTGGGAAGAGCGTTTTCTTCAGCTTTTGCAAACAGCCAAAAGAAAACAGAAAAAATCAAAAAACCTCAGAACGTGACCTGGGATGGGTTTCCTCACCTGAGCATGCTCAGAAAGCCAGCACCTCGTTCCTGCAGCAGCCACCCAGACCCTTAAGTGTGTGGGCAAAGCCACGCACCCTCCCTCAGGCCTCCCTGGGGTTAGCATGGGGACAGGGAGCAATGGGAGATGGACCTTGGCAAAACTCAAGCAAAGTGTGGAGGAGGGAGCAAGCCCTTCTATTCCTGCAGCAGCAGCCAGACCCAGACTGGCAGGCCCTTTTGCCAGTGCCTGACATTCTCTTCCTTCTCTTTCTTGCTCATCCTTCCCTCCGCTGCCTTTTCTTCTCCTTTCTCCCCTTCCTCCTCACTTTTCTCTCAGCAGTTTTACCCAAAAACTTCAAGGTGAAGATGGTGACAAAGACATCTGTCCTTCTGAGCTGGGAGTTTCCTGAGAATTACAACTCTCCCACCCCATACAAGGCAAGTGGAATGGAGGAGTCAGAACTGTGTTTCTTCCCAGTTTCCTGGGAGTCTTGTCTGTTGGTTTGAAGAAGAGATTGTAAGAGGCAGGAATTCCGGATTCAGTAGATCAGGGAGATGGATTGAAAACCAGGGCTGTTGGGTTGCATTCCCACCTCTGTTACCAGATCATTGCCGCCCTAGGCAAGTTACTGCAATTTTCCCATTTCCAGATAAAGATTTCTCTTCCCAGAAGATCTCAAGGCTCTGTCCTGCATCTGCCTTATGCTTGGGGCCCCTGCAGTGGGCACGAGACAGCTCCCTGCTCCAATGCCTTCTGTTCCTGTGTTGGCACCAGCTCTGGCAGAGCTGGGTGGAGCATGGCACAGCTGGGTGCCCCATGTCCTCTGCAAACCAAAGCAATGGAGAGGAAGGAGTTTGGTTGCTTGAGCTTGACTTTGCCGCCTTTTCACCTCCCACAGATCCAGTACAACGGGCTGAATGTCGATGTGGATGGCCGCACCACCAAGAAACTCATCACCAACCTGAAGCCCCGGACGTTCTACAACTTTGTTCTCATGAACCGGGGCAATAGCATGGGTGGCTTGCAGCAGAACGTCGCTGCCTGGACCGCTGCTGACATGTTATCGAAGAAGCCAGAGGTGACCCACAAGCCTGATGCAGATGGGAACGTGGTGGTGATTCTCCCAGACGTGAAGAGCTCCGTGCCTGTGCAGTAGGTTTCGGTTCAACTGCAGGCATGGGGTGCTCGGTTTACGTTGCGGGGGTCAGCCCTGGTGGCTGGAGTCCACAGTACAAACCTGCAAGGGCCGTGGCCGGGGATGTGTTCTCTGCATTTTTAGCCTTGCTTGCTGTTGTCTTTTGGAGCTACTTCCCAGAGCTAACAGGCGATGCTAAAGAAATGTGAAGGGAGTAAATAAGGAGACATGTCGTAGGGGGCTGCCACTGAATCCAGGCTCATGCCAGGAGCACCAATAACAACTGTGCTAAATTAAAAATGAGGGGCTTGCTGGGTTGGGCCAGTGGGACTGTTGGGCAAACCTAGCCTTCCACATCAGCGTGTGCACTCTCTGCTTCTGTGGCTCGTAGAAGGAGATTAATTCCTTCTATTTCTTCTGATTACTCCTGACTCTTAGGGCTTACTACATTGTGGTGGTGCCTCTGAGGAAGTCCCGGGGAGGACAGTTCCTCAACCCCTTGGGCAGCCCTGAGGAGATGGACCTGGAGGAGGTGAGTGCGGGTGAAACTGGAGCCAGCTGTAAGGAGAGAGCAAGCAGCTGTGGTGGGTGGGATGGTGACCTGGGAAGGGTGGTTTTGGGGTATGTGTGCTCCACGTTCTGAGTAGCTAAGGTGTGGCCAGTCTGAGTGGGATGGTTTGACTCTTTCTTCCTGCTCCCTTGATGGTGCTGAAGGCATCAGGGCTCAGGGTGTTGCTTTGCTTCCTCCAGCTCGTTCAGGACATTGCCAGGCTCCGACGCCGAAGTCTGCGTCACTCCCGCCAGCTGGACTTCCCCAAGCCCTACATTGCTGCCCGTTTTCGCTCCCTCCCCTCCCACTTCATCTTGGGGGACATGAAGCACTACGACAACTTCGAGAACAGAGCCCTGGAGCCAGGGCAGAAATATGTCATCTTCATCCTGGCAGTGCTCCAGGAACCCGAGGCCGTAAGTGCTGCCTGCTTTCTCTTGCCCTCTTCAGATGCTCGTGCCCCTCTGTCCCCATTACCGAGCAGAGACAGCAGCTGCTCCCTCCTGGCATTCTCCATAACTCTCTCCCACCAGATGCCAGAGCTTGGGGTTTTTTTCTTTGTAAAGACCTTCCAGTCCAGCTGTGGAGCTGCTGCATGTGGCTGCTGGAGCTGTTTGTGCTTGTGTCTGCAGGCAGCAAACGTGCTCTTCTGAGCAGGCAGGCTAATGACGCAAGCATCTGGTGCCCTTCTGCATTTTGCCAGTCTTCATAGGCAGGACTTGCTACGCTTGTGGCTCCGGATCTGAGTCCAGAATGGGGAGTATTGAACTACCCACTCAGGACTGCACTCGAGTTCAGAGATCCCTAGGGCAAACCCCTTCACAAAGAGCGGTACCTTGTGAAGGCTGTCCTTGTATTCCATAGAGCGATGACCCCAGACATCCTGCTTGGAGAGCAGCGTGTCACACGCCCTGGTCATTACAAAGTTCCCCACCAAGCAGAGACAGGAGCATTTTTTAATGGAAAACTACATGTGCTCTCTGCTCTTTTTACCACTTCAGCACCTCTGCTGATTTCAGTGGTGCTGTGTTTGGCTTCATGAAAACAACTGTGAATATTTACCTGCCTCCTCCCTCATGCACAATAGGAAGCAGTCTAATACTTTGTTGTTTTTAAATCCCCCTACGGAGTTGTAGCAGGAAGCTATTTGAAATTAAGGATTTTCAGAGGTTTTTTTTCCAAATAAATATTTAGTTGTGTATTTGATATTAAAGGATTAGGCTGACACGCTTCTGAATGGGTTTCTCAATCGGATTACTGCAGCTTGTGGTAATTTCTGCTTGAGAACAAGGTACTGCATACTCGCTCACAGTGGCCTGGATTTGCAGCAGCTCCCAAGTACGCAGCAACATTTCAGTCTTACTGAGAGGTGATCGAGTTCAAGGACCAGGAGCCCAGATCTGTTCTTGTCCTGTCCCAGACTTTTCACTCAAACCCAAGCCTGCCAGCTCCCCTCTGTTCATTTTAGTTTCTGTAGTTTCTGTGGAAGATGGGAGGGAATGCAGCCTTCCTGGGTGGGGAGAATGTAGCACCCATGAGAACAAGCAGGCAGTGCCCATTAGTTGGGACTCTGATGGGTCTGAATGTGCCTCTGAGTCTCCTCAAGAGTGCAGCTCACTGCAGAGGGAGCAGAGGAGACATACTGCATGTTCTTAATTTGATTGTAAGGGTTGGGTTTTTTTCAGTCACCAGACCAGACTGTTTCTAAGCGTTAATTGTTGTTTTAATCCCTTCCCTCTTTCTCTGTAATCCCATCTGACTGTCAAAATCCAGATGGTTACATGAGAGCTTGGAGAAAGTCTTTGTGTGTTTGTGGCAGTGGAGAGGGCTCGGGGGATGTGGTAGAACAGAGGTGTAGTCAACTGGTTTTCTAAAAGCACGTTTCTGGCTACAAGGTTAAGTGAGCTGTACGCACAAGCCAGTCTACAACTTCATGTGAATGTGATCTTTCAATGGTCTGTTGTGCCTGGAGCGTTGGAGGAGGGAGATACGTGTCACATGGATGTTCACAGACAAGAGGTTTTTCTATAGATTGAAGAGGGCATTTTCTCTGTTGTTATTTGGTTCGTATCCTCTCTAGCAATTTCTCATGTGGAATACTGTACGCTTGCCCACTGTTTTCAGTCCCCATTCCATCTCTGAGCTCTGTTCCACAATCTTTCATGTCTTCCAGACTTTTGCTGCTAGTCCTTTCTCTGACCCCATCCAGCTGGACAACCCTGACCCACAGCCGATCATTGATGGAGAGGAAGGCCTGATCTGGGTCATCGGGCCCGTCCTGGCTGTGGTGTTCATCATCTGCATTGTCATTGCCATTCTACTCTACAAAAAGTAAGCGATGCTTCTTGCCCAGACCCGTGACCCTTCTGAATGTCCCCAGCTCTAGTCCCCAAAGGGAATTTCCTCCTTGGCCCTGTGGTTGTCAGCTGAGGGCAGATCCTTCCCCCGGCACCAGAGAGAGGAGCCCTGTGGCAGAAATGCTGAAATGGAAGGGTCTGAGAGGCACGGGAGAGAGTAGCAGTGGGTTGCAGGGACTTGGTGCTTCAGAGTCTGCCCCATGGCACTCTCGGTGAAGCTGTGCTTGTCTACAGCCTGTTGTGGCAAGTGTTAGATGAGTTTTTCAGGTCTCTTGCCTGTCTCCTCCAGAAGAGCTGCTTGCAGCCACAGCCTCGGGCTCCCCTTCCTGTGCTCTGTGTCCGGATGCACAGTGTGGTGATGCAGAGAAAGCACCTTTGTGCCATGGATCAGCAGAGACCTCCATTGTTCCCAAACTGGTTTTCAGCTGGAGTTGGGAGACAAGAGCAGCAGCAGCAGGGGTGCAGCATGAGTCTGCAGGAGAGAGGCAGGAACAACCCCTGGAAATGGCTCCCTTTTCCTTGGCTTTCAGAGGAGCTCATGGTGCGTGGATGGAAGTGGGGGCCCTTGAGCACACACAGGCCACGCTGTGCAGTGAAAGAGGACGGGAAAGGAAGCAGATGCTGAGCAAAATAGATCAAGAAAACGGGCCAGATGGCGGCTATGGCCGATGCAGGAGTGTCCTTAGCTGGGACATCTGGTGCCCAGAATGGAGGGAGCTCTCTTAACCCTGCTCCGTCTCGCGCCTGCGCAGGTGTGTTTGCTCACACACATGGGTGTGCCTTTTGCATCCCAGCCTGCGTGGAGCTGCTGGACACACAGGTGCTCTGGGGGGTCAGGGACTCAGGTGCTCCTTGTTGGTGTTCATTAGCACCGATCTAAATGGGTAATCTTTGCTGGTCTCACCTTTCACCCGTGTCACCAGGGTTAGAGCAGAGCAAATGCTTCCCCCTTCCTCCACAAGTCCTTTCTAACCTCAACGTTTGTCTTGTCTTCTCTCCACTTACTGCTTTCCTGGACAGCAAGCCAGACAGGTAAGAGCACCGGATTTGCCATTTGCTTAGGTTCTTTCTTGCTGGGCTGGCTGTGTTAGGAAGTGTTCACTGTCTGTGGTGATGGGGCTTTTTGTTGGTACAATTCCTACCTTTAGATCTGTCCTAACAGACACCCTGTGTCAGGCTAGCACGGGCCCATGTTTGAATCGGGGCAGAAAAAGCCCAGCTTTCTCCTGCTTGTCCGTTCCTCAATATAATGACCCTTTCTCAAGCTGAGCAGCAGTGACAGTAAACGGCTCATAAAATGTTGGGTTAATGGAGCAGAGAAACACCCATTTGTGTTGCAGTCAGAGGTGAAAGCAGGTTTTCTCCGTGTCTGACTGCTCCATACAGGCTGTCCCTGAGCCACTGGCGTACTGGAAGCAGAATCTCACCAGCTGAGCTGTCCTCGCCCCGCTGCAAAAGCTGTTCTTGCCCCATCAGCCAGGACTTCTGACAGAGTTCGTTTATGACTGCAAAAATGAGACGTATTTCGAACCATTTCCAAGGCTGAGAGAGCTTTCGCTGGAAGTAACTGATGGGTTTAGCCAATGAACTATTAACGGCAGTTTCAGAACTGCGGCAAAAATAAACTACTCCCAAATTGCATAGTGGTGTAATTCCAAAATGCTGCCCCATGCAGAGCTGCCAGGGCTCACGCCACTTCTTCTAGCTATTAATGACGTTAAGAGACAACTAAAAATGTACTGAATAACCTCCTCTCTGCCTAAATAATTGCCATTATTGCTGCAGGGCTTTTACTGCAGGCTTCTGTGCAACCCAAGCAGGCGAGGCAAGAAGCTGTACAGCCATTTTGACAGAAGGGCTGGGACAATATTTGCAAGTCTCAGGGTGTAGGTACACGTTCTCTCCACGCTGGAGAAGTTCTGCTCCCAGCAGCTTGTCACTGTTTCCTTCCCAGAGGTTATCACATCTTCAGATCAGCACTGGGCTTTGCTTCCAAATTCTTTTCAAGGAGAATGAGCCCGGTTAGCAAAGACTTTTCTCCTGCCTCAGCTAACCTAAGCCATTGTGAGCAAAATATAGGAAGCACTTATGTGTGCAGCTCAGCTGGCAGGTTGGAGCGGGCTTCAGCTTCTGGCAAAGAGGTGAGACAGATCTCAGCAGGCACAGCTGTGTTGGGAGAGAATGTGTCTACACTGGTTTTTGAACCCAGATTTTTCGGGTTCTGCAGATCAAAAAAGGTTGAAAACCACTGCTCTGCCTTCTCTGTTTGCAGCAAAGCACGGAGAGCTGCTAAACAAGCCAACAGAGCAGTATCAGTACTTTATGTCCAAGGTCACGGCCAGGAGATTCTGTACTTTTCCGAATGATTATGTTGGCTCTGGTTCTTTCAGGCTGAAAATGGCTTGGCCAGAATTGGAAGGTTTCTGCTTGCAGAGCTCTGCAGAGTAGTGGAGGCTTGTCTGTGCAGAGAGGCTGAGGTGTGAATTCACAGCACCTGAGCTGCTCTTTGCTGCCTGTCTGCACTGCTGTGGTGAGAAGGGGCAACTTCCAGACGTGTCTGAAAGCTGCTGAGGGGCTGCTGGGCCGTTGAAAACCCATCAAATACAGCACTGACAAAACCTTCCAAAGCTCATTCTTTTTCTGATGCATTTTATGTAGCTTACATCCTTGGCTGCATCTGGCTCTGGTTTTGGTGGGAGCTATACTCAGGTCTAAACGTGACCTGAGTAGCTGAAAAGAAGGAAAGGCCCGTAAGCTAAGATGCTTTTGTCTTTTTGTTTCTTCGTTTCTTTTTTTTTTTCCCCCTCCCAAAGCAAACGGAAAGATTCAGAGCCGCGGACAAAATGCCTCCTGTACAATGCTGAAATCACCCCTCACCACCCGAAGGACCCTGTGGAAATGAGGCGCATCAACTTCCAAACTCCAGGTAACTGGCTGCAAACCAGCCTTTCTCGCTGGGAAGGCAGGAGTGGAGCAACTGCGCTTTCCTTCGCCCCGTCCTGCCTGCGTGAAGGCTGCTGCAGGGCTGCCTTTGAGACCCAGCACTAACCTAGGGTGCAGCCTGGGAACCACAGAGCCTTGTCTATGCTAAGCCAGACTGCTGAAGAAACCCTTGCTGGGAACCCTCAAGGACCTTGCACAGGCTCTACCCAGCGCTAGCAAGGCAGGAGGAAGGGCTTTCCTGGATACCCAGCTCAATCGGGGCATTCTGGGCTACGGACGCAGCTGCAAGCGCCGTGGCCATGCCGGGCTTGCCAGACCACCAGTGCTGCCGCCCACCGGGAGAGCCCCGGGGCCGGTGGAGATGGAGCGTGACGGGCTGCCCAGCACACGCTGCTCCAGCCCGGTAACTGGTGCTTGCTGCGTGCGTGCCAAAACACTCCTGTGAGGAGCCAGGCCTGCCCCGTGCGCTCTGCGGAGAGAGAAGGGCAGCCGGTCGCTTCGTGCAGACGAGGCAGCGTCTCCTCGCTCAGTGCCGACGCCGTCACTGCCACCAGCCGCTGAGCTAGCGTGTAACTGCACTTAACTCCCGGGCAGAGGAGCTCGATGCACGCTCCTTTCCGTACACGTGTGTCCATATGTGCATGCGTGTCCTAGCTGCCTGCATGGCACCTCTGCAAGGCACCGCCGACGCGGGCCGGCACGGGCGCGTCCTCGCGCAGACAGACCCTTGGCAATGCCGAGCGGTGCCCGCACACTGGTACACACCTCTGCCTCCGAGTTCCTGGTGCCTGAGGATCTGGAAGGGAATTGATTGTGCTTTTTGGGGGCTGGCTGTTGTTTTCAGTTTGTTTGTATTTTTTTGCTGTTTTGTGCTTGTTAGTAATGTTTCTGCAGCTCCTGTTTCCCCTTCCCATCCCAGTCCTGTCCGTAGCGTTGTCTGAGTTTTCTTAGGGTGAGGCTGGCAATCGGTAGGTGCCCAGAGCGCAGGGGTCTTCGGGGAAGCACAAAGGCAGCACTGAGCTGAGGGTTTCATATCAGAAAGAGCTAGGAACAACCCGTTGGTACGAGCCCAAGCTTAGGAACGATCGAGTCACAGCTGAGGGGTGGAAGTGGGTTCAGTCCAGCATGCAGGGGCTGAACGCAGAGCAGTGCAGCAGCAGCGAGCTCCTTAAATCAGCTCTTGGTTAGTGGTGCTCTTGCAGGAAAGTCTGAAAGTGTCTGATATCTTTGGAGTGTCCCCAGCTGCAGCTCAGCAAGCATTTGTCAGGGCTCAGTGGTATATACTGGGTGCAAACAGGTTGGCTTCTGGGTGCTCCAGGTGGTGACGCAAGACCCAAGAGAGATAGCTCCAGTCCCCCATGTGAAATCTATACTGAGATAAAAATAAAAATAAAAGGTTATAGCCATCCAGCTTAGCCTGGGTGCTAAGAAGCAGCTGGAAGTGCGGTTTCATGTGTTTCTGTTGCTGGGTATTTCTCCCCGTCCCCACAGGATAGCTGAGTCGGCTGAGGGCACTTCCGAGCTTCGGTTAACGTGATCGATAGATCAGCGAGTCTGCCTTCCGCTGACCGTGCTGCTTGGGTCATGCTGTACCTCTGAATTTTTGGTCTAAGCAGCTTGTAAAAGGTAGCTCAGACATACAAACCTGTATTGACGCTAGGCAAAGGTCTGCAGAGCTCAAAAGACTGCCCGGCTTTGCCCGGTCTAGCTTGAGAAAGATACTGCCACCTTTGCTTTGTAAGCTTATCTAGCCGAAGGGTTTATCTAGCCAGTTTATTCTGCTGTATAGTTTGTAACGCAGTGAAAGGTTTTAAAGGATTTGGGAGAGTTGGTCACCTGCCTCCCACAGAATTTTGCGAGCAGTTGGGTGAAAACGGAAACGGATGGAAAACCAGAGCTTGGAGTGCGTTGGCGATGATGGAGAGATTGTGGTGCAGCTTGCAGGGGAAGGCTCCATAGGTGCTGTCTGAATTAATGTGAATTAAATGTACTGTGGTTTAGAAGAGGGCCTGTAGGCTCTCCTCCAGGCAGGTGACCCAGCAAGCAGAGAGTCTCTGTCCTGTCCCCAGCAGCGAAACGGAGGGAGGACGCGGGAGTGGGAGTGTGCGTGCGCATCCGTGCAGCTCGGAGAGGGGAGAGCTTAGATAGGGGAGCATCTTAGAGATCCTGTCCTAGCCTAATCAGCACCAAAAATAACTTTCTTTTCCTCTTTAGATTTATGTTGTTTTTTTGTTTTTTTATTAGCATGAAATTTTTTAAAAAGTGTATATTTTATTTATTTATTTTTTACTGTTTTCTGCAGATTCTGGTCTGAGCAGCCCTCTCAGTGACCCTGAGTTTGACTTTGAAAGTTAGTTCCTGTGTGTTTTTGTTCCTGTTGGTTTCATTTTTCCTCCTCCACTCTAATTTTTTTCTCTTCTGTCGCTTTCCTTTCCGGTTCTGTTTCGTTCCTGGTTTGTTTGGGTTTTTTCGCCGAATTCTCCGTATTCCTGCAGTGTTTGCCCATCTCATCCCTTCTCTGTGCCATCTGTTTGTCTGAACCGCGCTTCCAGTTTTACAGTATCAAATAACAGGCCTTCTGCAAGACAAGGGTAGCAGCAGCAAAGTAGAGCCCCTGGTCGCAGCGTGGGATGCTGTCTGTCCTTCTGTGTGTCTCTTGCTGTCTCAGGAGAAAGACCTGGGTGTCAAGGATTCCTTTTTTCCCCGTTGTTGAAGGTGTTTCGTTTCTGAACCTTGGCTAAATGTCCCTCGTCCTTATTCATGGGCAGAAAGCGATCTTTCGTGCCCCGGCCTGTAAGCGTTGTGTGTGTTGTGCGTGCCTGTGGTTTTGTGCCCGTTGCTTCGTAACGTGGGGAAAGAGAAAAGCGGAGCTGCAGCTGACGAGCCCCTCGCTCTCTGGCAAGAGCCGTGCAGGCACCTTTTCACGTCAGACGAGGAACAGGGCCGTTTCCCATCTGGGGCAGGTGCCTGTTCCTTGGCATCGACTTGTTCCAGGAGCACAAAGACCGGCGGCCACTCCGTGCTCCTCCGCACCCCTGGTTTCCAAGCAGAGTGCCATCCAGCCGCGGTGGTTTTGCAAGGAGAAACGGGCTCTGGCCCGTGTAACAGATGTTAGGGTGACGTTTCTGGCCAGTTGGCTGGTGCACAGAGAATCAACTCTTTTGTGATAAGATTAGAGAGATTCAAGTGATTGAAACGTTAGATGAGACTGGCTCTAAAAGACTTCATCCCCATTAGAAGCCAAGATCCCAGCTTTGCTGGGTGGCTTTTGGGTTTGATTTTTTTTTTTTTATGCTGGGCAGGGAAGTAGATGTGAGGTTTTAGCTGACAAAAGTGAAGAATCACAGATGCTGCTTGTGCTTGGAGATGTGAGGGCTGGGACATTTTTCTGAAGAGTTTAATCCAAACACGGGTGTCTGGTGTTGAATACCCCTGTCCCTGCTGTGCCAGTCCACCTGCCACCTCCCCTCTACCCCCGTATCGTAACAGAGGGGGTTTCTATGTGGTTTTTTCAAGCCACGCCGATCCCTGGCCCAAGCTCTGCCCATGGCAGCACTCCCTGTGCTGCCCTTGCTGCTGTGGGAGGTCTCTGGGACGCAGCTTCGCAGGTAGCCGGGAGGTCGCTGGGCTGAGGAACCTGCGAGCCATTTCCCTTCACGTCTACAAAAGAGTTACTGAATTCAAGCAGACAAAAGAGAAGCTGCTGCAGCTCACAGAGCAGTGCTGGCTGGTGCCACTGGGAACTACTGCTCCTGGCTCGTTAAATATCACATTCCTCCTGGATCTTAACGGGAACCCCCACGCGCTTGGCATTTTGACCAGGAAAGTGTTTATCATGGCAGAGGTTTCCAGTCTTCCTTTATAATGAAGAGCCCTAGAAATCGATCCGACAAGGAGATTTCTGTCTTTAACAGCAGCAAAACAAGGCAAGTTCCCATGTGCTCTCGGGCAGTGCCTGTTTCCAGCGGGGTGGAGGCAGGGGCAGGACGTTCCCCAGCAAAGAGACAGAGCTGGTTTTCAGGAGCCAGTCACACTGAGGATTTTTCTTGGAGCTTTTATGAAGGAAACTTGTGAAATGCCTTCAAGGGGAATGTGGCTTCTCGTTCCAGATTGGCACAGTGGGCCTTTCCCATGCAGCCCACGTACAGGGATGACACCTATTGCTCCATGACTTCTAAGCCAAAGAGAATTTGGGGTTTTTTTTTTCTTGCTTGCTTGTTAGTACTGGGTTTTCTGATCATTTATTTTTTTACTTTTAACCTACGTGTTCATCATTTGGGATTTCATTTACAGCTCTGTGTTTCTAAGCACACTTCAGCAAATAATCTCTAGGTTTTTGCAGCAGAGTCAGGTGGTGGTGGCTGGGCCGAGAGCTGCCCGGCTGCCTCCCAGCCCAGGGGGGAAGAAGCCAGGGAGGGAGTGACCCACAGAGACCTGGAGACAGCTCACGGAGTTGCCAGAAGTTGTTCTGAGTCAGGCTCAGCTTTGCTCTTGTGCTGCAGCTCAAGGTGTGTTCGGAGGCAGAAGGACAGATGTTGAGGAAAGTGTTAATATTGACTTGGTTTGGTCTCTGATTTCTGGCGTCTCAGCCAGTGTGGCGTCCCGTCCCATGCAGGCAGAGAGAGGACCAGTTCCTCCAAATGGCCCCAGTCTGTATCCAGTGCTGTTGTACTGGGGTGGATGGCAGCCGCCTTCCAGTCCATAGTGGGAAGCAAAGGAGAAATCCTTCTCCAGGTGCAACGGGCTACAGGGCAGCAGGAGACTAAGTAGGAGCTTTTCCTCCATGACCTGGGAAAGACTTTCTGCCCTATTCTCAGCAGACTAGAATGGAGCCAGCGCAGCCTCCAGAATACTTCAGGGTTATTTTTGTGAGCTTTTCTGGTCTATCCCCTCCTCGTTTTCAGCCAGACTTCCCTGTGCTGAAAGCAGATGTCTAGTTAGCTTAGGAGGAACCTGCTGGAGTGGTGGCCCAAATCCCCGCTCCATGGCAGACTCGTCCTGTCCCCAGGCCTGGGGGAGGCAGTGTCTCTCCAGAAGTCACTGTAAAACTGAGGATGTCATGCTTGCTTTGCCATCTCTGTGCTGAGTTTTCAGAGTATCTGACCATGCTGCTGCCACCGCCGCTGCTTTGTCACACACCAACACCCACGGGGCTCGAAATTCTCCCTGGCTTCCATCTCTTCTCCACTCCTGTCCTTCTCACTGGGGGCACTGCCCAGGGCTTCTCAGCATGCTGCTGTCCTCGCCTGCCTGCTGCCCTTCGTAGCGGGATCGGCTGGCAGACAGCATGGGAAGCTTTTGGAAAAACGTGATCCAATGCAGATGAGC
>Ga0181612_168346_pt1 | contig 14923 bp, 14 predicted proteins | sample HoacroProtozoa21_FD_119630 | JGI IMG/M metagenome (GOLD analysis project Ga0181612, IMG submission 119630) | Hoatzin crop microbial communities from Cojedes, Venezuel. Combined Assembly of Gp0051906, Gp0051904, Gp0051908 | reverse complement strand
TTAAAAGATGGGGTTTTTTTTCTGTAAAACATATGGTATTCTTTCTTTCTCATTTATATTTTAACGCTATGAAAATAGGATCTGTTTCTCAGGAGTTCAAACAGGAGAAATAAAGCAAGGATATGGATGACATCAGCAACAATCACTTTAGTTGCTTAAACAGGACACCAGGGTTCCTATCCGTATTTCCTGCTGGAAAAGCAGTATGTAATTCCCTGCTGCGGCCCCTGAATCTCTTCAGTTTTAAATGCCCACGGGGAGATGCACCACAGTGCAGACAGCATTGCTGGAAGCAGTATCGGTCATCTGCATTACTCTGCTCGGAAAAAGAGGACGTGTTCATGCATTCAGGCTGTAAATACAGTTCTTGTGAAGATGATTTGGAATTAAATTTGCTAGAATAAGATTTTTTTTTTTTATAGCTGGAATAGTGTTTTTTGGTATGCTCTTGGATAGTGCAGTTTAGTTCTGTTAGCCTTGCTAAATAGAGGCTACGTGATGAATGAATGCTTACACAAGAGTAGAGATGGTGATACATGAAATAATACTAACATACCGTGAAATTACAAAGCCATGATTAACACCACAGGGAAAGCTTTGTACCTAATATTTCAAGCAGAATAGTGACACATAAAGTGAGACAGTTGTGGCTTCCTGTGGTTAATATACTGATCTGCTGTGTAACCTCATGTTTTTGTGTCAGTTTTACAGCTTAATAACCAAATGCTGATTTGTCTTAACATGCAATAAATTAATAAAATAAAAACAGCTTTAGTTAGTTGTGGAAACGATAGTCATTTATACTGATTTATCGTGACTTCTTTTGTTCATTACAGTTTTATTAAACTAGAATTAAGTACTGCTATGTAAATGTCTTGAGTGTTGGTTTGATCAAGATAAACATCTGAACTGCTATTGCATTTCTAATAAAGCTGCCTGCATTGCTATCAGTAGATGTGATTGTAGCAGTTATGTGTAAGATCCCTCCTCTACAGTACTTTTGAAAGGCTTCAGCAGAACTCTGTTACTGAGGTGCTAGCACGTAAATGGATCATTTTGGAAGTAGAACTGTGTTGCGTTACCTGCTTCCTTCTTTATACTCACAGCTCTTGCATGATGCTTGGATTTCATGCATTTAGAAATCCACGTGGGGCAGCTGTTTCAGTTGTACAGTTCTCTAAAGTGGATTTCTGGATTTGGGGTTTCGTGTTTGCCATGAAGCTGTTTCTCAGTAACCGATGGTTCGGAGATTTTTATGTGACTTCATGTGGCTATATCTGTAGCGTACACCCGTCTCTGATTGGCTTTCAAGCCTTATACTCTTATTGACTACCAGGTTCAATTATTTATTTGCCACTGTTAATGAAGGCAGTCCACCATCTGTCACTTTATTCACATGAAACAGGAAAAAATTCTGTAAGGACATTAAAAAAACCTGGGAAACAAATCTGTCATGCTTTAAAAGGATTTCAGACAAAAGGCTCCAAAAGGCTTCTCTTTTCCCTTTACTGTCGTGGTGTTTTGGGGAGAAGCATGCTGATAGAACTCATACTTTGAAGGAATCACAGTCGTTCTTTATTGCTTTTTTGGGAATATTAAAATTACTGAAACATTCGAGGACTTTGCTTAACTTTTCTCCCTGTAGTATTAAGAGGATAGGGCAGGGGGTAGAGGGGAAGCTGAAAAGCTTTTTGGTTTTAACTCTTGGGTGGATCTGAAGATTTTCTTTTTCCATGCCCTCTGGTATGAAATTTGACCTGAATATTCAAATTGTAAAATAACATGAAAGTCTTCGTGTTAAAAGGAGTACAGTTCAGGAGTTACGGTATCACATGGGAGTTACAGTCTGTTTCTCTTGCATAGGTGCCTTGTCTTGATCTTTGGCTTTTCTGTGTGTCTGTTCCTCTTTGCAGTAGAAATGCTATTATGTAATTTTAAAACGTATGGTACAAAATAAGCTTTAGTATTAGAATATGATTTATGATTGGAGCCAACTGGACTGCACTCTTGCAGTGGACTATTGAATTATTTCTGTTTCATACTTCATTTTATAATCTGTTGGGCCTTGGATTTTATGCAGTGTAATATTAAATTACTGCCACAAGCATAAAGCACCATTCTGTTACCATAATTATTTTGAGAAATCAGCAAATAACTTCTCTCCTGCTGGTATTTTTCTTTCCAAAGGAAGCTGGCCAAGACCTGAAACAATAATTAGATTGTTTAGTATGAGAACAGTATATAGGATGGTTCTTAAACTATATGTGCTTGCAGGTGCTGTCCTTTACGTAAATGTTTAGCTCTTTATTGTACCATGGCATTCATATGATACTGTTTTTGAAGAGCATTAATCCAACAACAGATAATACATTTAAGCCTATTAATACAGCTAACTGCTTTTTTCTCCCCATTGTATTTTCCCAGATGTTGACTTACTTTGCCGCGTTTGAGGTATTCTTTGAAGAAAATCTGCCGAAGTTATTTGCTCACTTCAAAAAAAACAACTTAACTCCAGACATCTATCTTATTGATTGGTAAGACATCGAAAGTATAATTAATATGCATGCTAGTGTATAGCTCCATGTCAGTATTCGTGACAGAAGCTGGAGTGCTCTTACCTGGTTTAACATGCTGTTAAGATAAAGACTTTATCTTTTGTTCAGTACTGGAGTTTGTCAGTCCAAATCTCTCCCACATAGCTCTGTGATGTTTAACATTTTCCCAACCCATATTATTGTACTTTTGTTGAGTTTGAAGCTTATTTTGAAATACAGCTGTGTAGTAGTGTTTATCCAGACTTCGTGCATATTTGGATTGATCTTCTGAGAAAATGTGTTAGTTTTTTTACTTTATGAGTAGGTGTGTACCGGCGTGCATATCCAAACAGTATTGCTAGTCTTACATTTGAAAATTATAGTTTCTCCACTTGCACAGAACAGGAGAAGAGTAGTTAACACGTAGTGTTTCTGTCCGTATGACAAGGAGCTAGAAGCTACAGAAAAGCAAACACCTAGGCTTTTGGCAGGATGAATTACGACTCGGGGGCAGTGTGTCACTCATATGTTAGGTGGTCCCAGGTCCTGTTCAGAGGATCCCAGGACAGGTTGTTTAAAAACTGATCTTGACACAGTCCAATTGAATAGCTAAAGGGCATTAGCATGTTTTTAATTACTGCAGCTATTCTACTTGGCAGACAGGCAATTACAGTCTTTTTATTTGGGGAAACTGCCTTCCTTTTTAGTTCTAATGTAATTAGAACCTTTTTCCTTAGAGACAGAAAAAGATGAGGATCTTACTTGCACTCCTGCCAAATGTCAGTGCGGTATAAGACACTCCAGACTGAGTATTTGCATTTGTGCCTGTTATGCTTGGGTTCCGGGCAGCTAAAATGTCTCTTCTCAGCAAGACTTTGTTTGTCCATTTCAAGATGATACAAAATATTTTATTGTGAAAAATTGATTTGCACACAAATTGTTGACAACAACTCCTGTTCTCAGGTATCTGACTAGATACCTTCAGTGAAAGTTGGAATTCCCAGTTGTAAGAGCATTTTTTTCTGAGGTGAAGAAGTTATTATTTTGGAGAACATTTGTACTGTTAATGCAAGAAGTTTGAATGTATTCAAAATGTATTGAGTTTTCTTGGGATCATAGAGTTGCTCTGGGGTTTTGGAAGGGACCTCTGGAGATCATCTCGTCAAAACCCACTGCTCAGAGCTGGGTCAGCTAGAGCAGGTTGCTCAGGAGCATGTCCAATCAGGTTTTGAATGTCTCTGAGGATGGAGACTCTACAGCCTCTCCAGACAACGTGTTCCAGTGTTCAGCCACACGCACAGCAAAAAAGTTTTTTATTTCTTTAGGTTTAAATGGAATTTCGTGTATTTCCATTTGTGCCTATTGGGTCTTGTCCTTTCACTGGACACAGCTGAGAAGAGTCTGGCTCTGTCTTCTTTGTGCCCTTTTATCAAGTATTTTTACACATGTAGGTCCGAGCCATCTCTTCTCCTGCCTAAGCAGTTCCAGCTTGCTCAGCATCTCCCTGTGTATCAGATGCTCCAAGCTTTTAATTGTATTTGTGGCAAGCTGGACTTGCTCCTGTATATCTGTGTCTGTCTTGTACTGGGAAGCCCAGAGCTGCCTTGGCAGTGCCGAGTAGAGAGGAGGGATGGCCTGCCTTGGCCTGCTGGCAGTGCTGTTCCTAATGTAGCCCAGGAGTTTGTGGACATTCTTCACTGCAAAGGCATGTTGCTGGCTTCCATTCAACTTCACCGGGACCTCTGTGTCCTTTTCTGCAAAGCTGCTTTGCAGCCTGTTGGCTTCCCACAGGTATTGGTGCCTGGGCTTATTTCCTCACCAGGTGCAGGACTTGGCATTTCCCTTTGTTGCGCTTCATGAGACTCATATCGGTGCGTTTCTCCAGCGTCTCAAGGTCCCTACAGAGTGGTGTATGGACCACTCCTCCCAGTATCACCTGCAGACTTGATGGTACAGTCTTGACCCATCGTCCAGGTCCTTAATGAAGACATTTAAAAGTGTGATTTAAACTCCAAACCCTGGAGTACTCCTTTGCCAGTGGATTGCCTTGAAGGTGTGCTTCATGCCAGTAACGACAACCTTCTGAGCTTGACAGTTCCACCCAGTTTTCAGTCCACCTCGCTGTCCATTTATCTAGTCCATACTTCATCAGTTCATCAGCAAGGATTTGATGGGCTGCAGTGTAAAAAACCTTGCTGACATCAAGATAAACAACATCCATTGCTCTCCCCTCATCCACCAAGCCAGTCGTCTCGTGGAAGGCTGTCAGGTTGGAAGGCTATCAGGTTGGTCAGGCATGATTCTGCTTTCATAAATCCATTCTGACTTCTCCCAATCACCTTTTTGCCCATCCTATGTTTTGAAATGATCTCTAGGAATTTTTCTTCCCTTACTTTCCCAGGGATAGAGGCTGCTGACCAGCCTGTGGTTCCTGGATCCTATTTCCTGAAGATAGGAGTGACATTTGTTTTCTTCAAGCCCTCGGCAACCTCCCCTGATCCCTGGGACCTTTCAAAGACAATTGAGAGTGGTGTCACAAAGACACCAGTTAGTTTTTTCAGCACTCGCGTGTGTATCTCACCAGGTCCCATACACTTGTATATGCCCAATTTGTTTAAGTGTTCCCTAGCGTGATCTTCTTCCACCTAGGGTAGGGCTTCCTTGCATTAGGCTTTCCTGCTGGTTTGGAGGATCTGGGATTCCTGAAGGCAGGTCTTCTTAGTAAAGGCCGAGATGAAGAAGGTAGTGAGTACTACAGCATTCTGCATGTACTTTGTCACTAGGTTCCCTGCCCTGTTCAGCAACAGGCTTGTGTTTTCTTGAGTCTGTCTTCCTGCTGATGTGCCTGTGGAAAGCCCTTCTCATTGTACTTAATATCCATTGCCAGATTCAGCTCCAGATGGGCTTTGACTTTCCTAGTCCCTCCCTTGCATACTTAGACAATGTCTCTCTATTTCTCCAGGGCCATCTCCCCCTTCTTCAGCCTCTTGTATGCTTCCTTTTTATATTGGAGTTGTGTCAGGAGGTTCTTGTTCATCCATGCAGGCTTCCTGCTGTCTTTGCTTGAGTTTCCTTCATGTTCACATGCCTCTTGCACAGAGGATAGCATAACATGGGCTTTGTTTGACTTGGCTTTTACACTGGGATTAAATTTTAATGCAACAGGAGTAGAGGAATGAGGAGATCTGTAATGGATAGGCTCATTTCTCCGAACATTTGGTGGGAGAAATACCTTTGGAAGGATTTTTGTGTCTGAAGGCTGAGAATTTAAAGCTGAACTAGATCTATGCACAGAGCAGGAAGATGCGAGAAAAAATTGTGGGATAGGATAGAAGGGAAGAAAGAGGGCAGGGACTGGTATGCTCAATGATAAGAGGAAAGGTGTTGAAATTACATTGCCTCAGACAATGTTGTGGAAAAAATCAGAATAGGAAGACTAAATGTGCTGGAGAAGAAACGGATAGACAACACTAAAATCACCAGGTTATCATCTTTTTAATGTATTACTAGTTTAATATGATGCTGTCATAAATAAGGTGATTTTTTTTATGTAGGAGAGACTAAAACCGAGTGTCTTCATGGTACAAGTGTGTTAATATCACTCTGTTGTCTAGCTTTGAGCTTTACGTTGTAAAGGAGAAATCTTGAGGAACAACACCAGAAACTGGAGATTTAGAAAAAGACGGTTTTGACAAAAGGTTGAAGGTTTACATTCCCCTCAGCAATTTTGCTTTTATAGACTAGTCTTTATTGTGTTTTTTTGAGTAAACGTTTACGTGATTAGTTGTTCTCTCTTAGCACATTTATATGTTAAATAAAAAAAAGAAAAAAATGACTGACTTAGGAGCAAAGAGCTGAAGTGTTGAAGTCTGAGTGTGTGGGGCACATCGAAAACCCCTTTTGTTCCTTGTGTGGGTATTGTTAAGAGCACTTGAAAGAAACTTTTGTCAGGAGTGCTTATGGCTGGTGCTTCTCAAGGCCTTTGTACAATGGACTGACAACCCTTAGTATTTCCTGTTGGCTACCTGCATCCATATTAAAGCAGTTTATTCCAAGGGCGATTTACTGTGTTCCTCCCCATCCGCAGAGAGCCACAACACTATGATCTTGCACAGGAATGTGGACTAGTTGAGGCAATCCTGCCCAATCCTGTATTAAACTTCTTTCACTCTTGTCTTGAGCTAGACAGCTTGTCCCGCTCTGTGTTTAATTTTCTTAGACAGTGGACCTGGTATTTAACTGTGTAAGATTTAGGTATAATACTTAAATGTGTGTGTATGTGTATATAAATATATGTATACATGTGTGTGTGCATACATATATATATACTTTCTACTTTAAAATACTTTGATAGGAAGCAGATTTAAAATCTTTTTTGGTTTTGTTTTTTTAAATGGCCACTGGAAACTTAGCAAATTGGACTTTATATGTGCTGTCCTTCCATTACTTCCTGGAAGTAATACAGAAAAGATGTAAGGGAAAGTCAGGCGGACCTGTGTTCTCGCAAGTGAGCAACAATTTAACTAAGGACTTTGGAAAATGTTATTTGTAAAGTTGCCTGTGGCTGATGGCAGACAGTCCATTTGGTGTAGTACAAAAACTGCTCCGTTAAAAAAGAGCTGTTTCCGGAAAGATAAGAATGTGGTTTCAGTGTGTTTAAAGTCAGGGAAGAATATGGTACGGCATGGCTCTGAATAGACAGACCTTTTGGCTGTAGGTAGAAATCTCTATGAAACAGCCTTGTTCTAACAACATTACTTTTATTTAAATGTTTGTTTGTTCTGTGCTCCAGAGGGATGCCTGCTGCTGTTCCGGTGGCTGGCATGGTGACTGCGCAGGCATTTGTGCCGTAACTCTCGGCTCAGTAGCCAGCGCTGCGTGGACCAGTTGCTGGGAAACCCTCCTGCTCCTGCCACAGTTACGGTGGAATCAACCAGTCTCCTTTGTGCTGCTTCCTGTAACCAGTGCCGCAGGGAACAGCAGTAGAATCGGTGTGCTGAAATCATTTGTTGAAGGGATACCTTCCAAGAAAAAGAAACGCTGTGCATATAGATGTGCCCTGCTACGGAGGTGGTGTGATGCCGCCTGGGGTTTTCTTGGGGCTGGTAGAGGATTTAGGGAGGGGAACCCCCTTGACAGTTCAGTTCCACCACTGCCTTCTCTGATGGCAAAGCGCCAAGGACTTAAAAGTTTAATTAAAAGGTATGGTGGCATGATTATGAGTGGATATCTGCCAGAAGTAAGGCATGTCTTTTTAAAAGGACCCATGTGCTTCAAGCCCAAACTTCAACTGATAAATCTCATGGTAAGAATTCAAAAGCTAGACAGGTTTTTACTGTTTTTGAGGAATACAAAGGGAATCGAGTGCGAGAGGGGTGTGAAGAGCAACGTACAGTCAAATTCACAGAGAATAGGTGGGAGATCGTGTGCCTGAATAGCCCAGTTTTGGCCTCTCGGCTGTCAGCTGATGTACCACAGGCTCTTGTGAGCAGAGCAGAATGTGGATTTGCAAAGGACACACGCCGTCTGTTTATGGCTGCTGCTGCTGTACAAACACCTCTGTATCCCTACTCGGAAAAATGATTTTGGCAATAATTACAGCCAGGGGCTTTGTTTGTACGGATGGGTGGATCAGTGGTTCTGTGGTGCATTGACGGTGATTGTTCTCTGAACACTGACTTTATATTGACGCCATTTGCCTGTTATGATAAAGGTCCAAGCTACTTTGTGTGGACGTTTGTAGTGGGCACTTCCAGTCAAGTATTTATAAGCTTGCTATCCATTACATTAAGAAAAACATAGTCCATATCATGCCAGTAACTCTCCACTGCCCTAAAACATGAAGCTCAAGATCACGCTTTAAATGCATGCTTCCTTTTCAAAGAAAAAACAGGCTGTAATTCTGTCCAGAGGTTTCTTGTGACATCCTGATTTTTTGAATTGGGGTTGTTACTGGACTCAATAAGATCACAGTCTTCAGCCCAATTTACAGTGTGGTCATCCTTATGTCACTGCAAGTTACGGTGGAATCAGGTGAAACACTGCATTGCCTTGTTGTACTCCTAGGCGAGAGCGCAGGGCTTTTTGGGTGCTTCTGACTGGTTGGAAATCGCTCAGGAACTCGCATGGTGTTTGTGTTACGTTGGTACGCGTCAGAATGCAGTCAGATTTGCTGAGTGATCAGAAGTTGCTTGCTTGCAGTCAGTATTGTGTAATACATAATACTTTTTCTTTCCCTTATAAGAAACTAAGTAGAAGCTTCTAATTTTTTTTTAAATGTCATGATTTGTAAATTGTACTAAATAAACTGTTACCAACAAGCTTATTGCAATAACTCTGAAGGTGCTAATGAGAACAGAGATACCACTGTGCAACAGAGTAATGCATGAACACTTAGAAAGATGCAATCTTTGTCTCAAAGCGCATGTAGTTGAAATTGATTCAAAATGTAACAACTAAACATTAGTACCAGGATGAAGGAGGGAGAATCCAAGAACAAATTTAAAAGCTGAATTAGGTCATGGGTTTCTGCAGCTGAACTCAGAAGTTGCAGAAATGTTTTTGTGCTGTTAGACATGGGAAAAGAACGTGTAGTGCAAGAATATGGAAGATCTGATTTGCATCAGTGTTGTTGTGCATGAGTTGTCAATCCAAAATGTGGCATACCTGTCTTCAGTGCTGTTGCTAATGATATTTATGAAGACTTTGTAATTAAAAAATAAAGAAAAGAGGAAAAAAAAAAGAAGGAAAGAAAGAAAACACAGAGCCTATGATTATCATGGTAATACTACATTGCTTTCTTGATAACGTTATGGTCGTGTGCTTTCACTGTGAGTAGCAAACCAGCCAGGATTTCATGTGTCTGCCTCGAAGTACGGTTTTGTCGTAAGCGGGGCTGGGAGGAGAAGATGCATCTGGTACTTCAGTTCGTCCTGCTTCCAAACAGATAGCAGCCGGCAGCCTGCTTTCACGGTACTCTGATGCTGGCCACCTCTGTGCTAGTCAGCTGTGTTGCCTGCACCTGGGACTTCCAGTGAGTTGGAAGAGCTGCAGGCAGCAATTGTCCTCTGGTACAGCGAGAGCAGATCATGGGCAAGCAGTGTGCTAGTGCTGCCGAGAGCTGCTGCTGTAATCCCTTTAGTGTAGCAGCTGCTTTATTACTATAATAAATTTCAGCTGGTTTCAGACCAGTAGCTCAGGTGTCTAATAAAAAATGTCTTTCAGTAGGAACTGTTTGAAGGGAGCAAATGCTGTCTGCATTCTTAGCAGTAATGATTCCTACTGTTGTTTCATTGCTTATTCTAGAGGGCCCAGTCTCTGTTCTTGGAGCATTTTAATTCCATGCTAGTATTAATGAAAGTTAATTGCCTTGCAAATTTCCTGCAAATTGCTCTTTCTTACAAATTCTGAAGAGATCAATGTCAAATACCTTATTTGATGTGACAGCTTTTTTGATGCAAGTAAATCTTTTCCTGCAAGAAGTAGTATTATAATAAATAGTTCTGACTGTTTCTTCTGACAGTTAATTTTCTTCATAGTTGCAGATTTCATACACATGGGTTATGCAGGTTAAGTCTGAATCATGACAGAATAACAGCTTTTGTGAATAAAAACAGATGACAAGAATAGACAGTTACTTCTCTTTAACCAGGACTAGTTTCTGGCTGAGTGTTTGCCTGCTGGTGACCAGGAAAGGACTCAGCTGAATTGCTTCCTATTACACCGCTCTTTTTAAATGGAAAAGCTGTTACTGTTTCCTGTGCATGTGTGTATGGACAAAAAGCCATAATTCTTCTGTGTAAGTATTCTGTAGCAAGACATTGTTATATGGCATGTGACTGTACAAGAATGTTGAAAGAGCATAAAAATCCGCAACGCATGATCAGCCAGTAACCCAGAGAGGGGGCTTGTGTCATGCTATGCGTACACATTCACGTATGTATGTAAATACATATATGAACAGTAGTGGGGTTTTGTCACCCTAGACTGTGCCTCTTACATGCTTATTTTTATATTTCTAATTCGCTTTTTGGAGAACAGAATTTAAATGAACTCTACTTGTTACGAAACCATCACAATGAGATGTAAAAATAGAACAGTGAAATCCTAAGGATCCTAAACCTGCAGTTTACTTGTCACTTGAATTTGTGCAAATGGTTTAGTCTCATCTTGATGCTTGTAAAATGAATATACCTTCCCATTTTCCTAAAGTGCACTGATTCATAGAGAAGCAGGATACTTGATGACACAGCATTCAAATAATCTTGCATAGCAAAAAGTAGATACTGCAGAAAACCTTTGATTATTAGAATATGCTGTGAAAATAGATTCATTCATATTCTGTACCTATATAAATGTGTGTATATGTATCTGTTGCATTGTATTTTTAATGTAAACCGTAATTTCCTAGATAAAAAAGTGGAGAGGATAGGGAGGAGTCTTAAAACACAAGAGAATGACTGTTCGATTCAGCATACTTGAAACTGTGTTAAAAGATGTGGACAGGTTTTATTTAAATTTGAGGCTCTGCTGACCTCTGCCGGAGAAAGAATTATTTGCAGTTTTACAGAAATGCTTTATGCAGTGCATCTGTGGAGAAATGTTCTCTCTCTAAATTCTGAAGGAAAAAATCGCTGTAACTCTCTTTGCTTACACACTATAATGTGATTCAAGGAAATTTAATTCTCTTCACTTGCTGTTATGACCTTGTTAGTGGCAATGAGAACTGCTCTGCTTTGTAGCGAAGTGTTGGGTAGAGGAGGGAGTAGGGAGCATCTTCTCATTCCTGGCTGCCAGCATTTTGGTGAAGGAAAAAATGTTCTCTTGGCAGTTAATAAAGATGCAGTTTTAGTAACTGGGAAGAGGTTCTTGCTTCTGCTGTTGCTGTTACTCTTTGGGGATCACATCCATTCAAGCATGCCGAGCCACCATCTTATCACAGCTATCTGTGCATTCTTTTTGGACATCTTGTGTGTTTCTCTCAACTCACTAGAGTTTAAACTGATCTTCCCTCCAAAACTCATGCTGTTATTACTGTACCAGTCCATCAAGCCTGGAACACAGAGTTAATTTTACACATCTCCTTCATCTGATCCACAAAATTCCCTTTGCAGTATGTCTTAAGGTTCAGCTTTTTGTGTTCTCACAGCGAAAACAGCATCAATCCTCAACTCTGAAGTAATGATTAAATACGCCTGTGATTGTACCTGTGGCCAGTGCATGTCCATCATAAAACCATGTATATTGTTTCTTTTGGTGTGATCTGAGAAAATAGAACTTGGAGACCCAGCCTGATAGCAAGATCCCTTAACTGTTGTACAGTTTTATGTTGTTTCATATATTGCTGTGCAGCAACTAATAGAAGTACTTTCGAAATACAAACGTATTCAGATGCAAATATTTGAGAAGCTCAAACTTTAATATTCAGTCTGTATACTTCTGTAAGTATCCATGACATTTTTCTTGTGCAGTAACTCTGAATATTTTATTCTGTTTTTCAGGATATTCACATTGTACAGCAAATCTTTGCCACTAGACTTGGCATGTCGTGTCTGGGATGTGTTCTGCCGTGATGGAGAAGAGTTCTTATTCCGTACAGCCCTGGGAATATTAAAACTTTTTGAAGATATTTTGACCAAAATGGACTTCATTCATATAGCCCAGTTTTTAACAAAGCTACCAGAGGACTTGCCTTCAGAAGAATTCTTCACATCTATTGCTGCCATTCAGATGCAAAGTAGAAACAAAAAGTGGGCTCAGGTAAAAGAGGATGTTGATCTTTCATAACAGATGATTGTACTGTACTCATGAAAATGGGGTTTGGCAAGGTCTGGAAGAATGTTTTAGCAGAACTAGTGTTTGATTTACAGGTAGGTAGGGCTACGTAGCTCACTCCATGCTTCTGATTTACATTGAGGTGAGTGCATTCCCTGAGCTTTTTCTCCTTTGGGATGGGCAAGCTCAGCCAACATTCAAAATTGAAATGTTGGGTGGAGTTGATGAAGTAAAGTATCATATGACTTTTTAAACTTATTAATTACGAAGGCTGCTAGTGGCATTCCAACTTGATATTTAAAAGCAGAGGTTCACTCTTCAGGAGAAGACAATTTGTCAGGACACAGAATCATACAGTCATTATCTTAGTATCCTTGAGGACCTAGCTTGCCTAATTTGGGGCTGTAAAGAAGTGACTACATCTCTTGACATCTTCATTGGAATTTAGCACTGAAGCCTTTACTTAAAAAATTGTAGTCTCATCACTGATTCCAACTAAATTCCAGCTTAAGGAAAAAAGATGGAAGTGTCATCTGAATGTGGAAATTAAGTGGCTGTAACAGCCATCATGCTGGAGAGTTAGGTCAAATGTACTCCATAGCACTTGGAGTGTAAGCTCCATTTTTTTGTTTCCTTCAAAGCAGTAATACAGCTTGCTTCATGAAATATGCCGTATTAGAGCTCTGCCCTGTTTAGCCATTCTTTTTTTCAGTGAAACTGAAAGATGTAGTTAAACATAGTGGTTATGGGAGTTTATGGTTCTTTCCTGGAGTAACAGTCGGTCTGTAGATGGGGGACACTGCCAGCTTGCTGTTTGAGATGAGAATTTCTAACCTGTGCAGTAGGATTAGATTGTAGCCTTCTGAGCCTGATCTTGTGCATAGGGGGGAACACAACCTGTGCTGCCTGGCTGGGAGCAGCACGCTGCCAGCATTTCCTCCCTGACGCGGCTTGCATCGCTGCTTATTTTGCATTTACCTTCTGGTCTTGGTCATGAGTTGCTAGTACAGATCCAGCTTTGTTTCTACCCTTACGAACATTTTTCAGCCAACGATGTCTCTACAAGTAGTCTCCCAGTCTTGTTCCTTGTTCAGATGGTTCACTTTCTATGAACATGTCTTGTGTGGATGAGGATCAAGTACCAAACCAGTTCTCAGCCTACTGCTGCTTCCTTTGCAGAGAAGAGGAGATAGTGGTCCTGTTCTGCCAAGCAACCCAAGTAAGAGGCTTGCTTAGCCAGTGGTTTTCAGTCTTTGACACCTGTGAAGGTTTAGTGATGGTTATTGCAACAGGAGGAAGACTTCAAAGTAACCTAGCCCAAGCAGTCTTCCTCAGTCTCTTCATCAGCTTCATTCTGACCATGCTGGAACTTCCAATTGTTTTCACTTGTGGCAAACTGAAGAAAAAAATGCTGTTGAACTGTGGTGCAGACAAAACACAGCACACTGCAGGGTTGGTGTTGGCTGACCTCTTACCTGTCTTGACTTCTGCACCAACTGACTTTCTTCACCAGGTAATTCCATTGCTGAGTAAGTTTCCATCAGGAAAGCCTCTTCGCTCTCTAGCATGCCATCCTTTTCCAAGCCAGAAGTGAGTAGGGGCTACGAGTTTGCTCACATCATGTACTCCTCAGTTGCTGTGGTACCACTGTTGCAACCAGCCTAGAAACATTAGCAACAAAAATTGTGTGGGATTATGTTTTCTGTTACTAAGATGCTAGCTGTGATGAGCTCTTACCTCTGTTCAGGTTTTTAAAGTTCACCAGGATGAGTTTGGACTCAGAAACCTGAACTTTGCAGTTCTAGGGCAGACAGGCTTTTGGTAGTGTGTGACTTGGTTGCACAGGTGGACTCAGCAGTGCTGGGGCTGTGGCAGCTTGAGAAGTCTGGCTGCAGTCGGGATGCTCCCTAGCTGGGTAATTATTTCTGACTGTTGTTTTTGTAGGAGTTAGATGGTTTGCTGTAGGGAAATACCTTTTCAACATAGCAAAATGAATGTCCGCTGTGGTGGATGTGCTACCTTTAAGATAAACTCTAGGTGGACTGGCTGACCAGGGGCGCTAGTTCCCAGAAGATGTGGAGAGAAAAGATGCTTAGAAAAGTGGGTTTTGTGTTCCCATCTCTAGTATCATCTCGTTTGGTTACAATAACTGCACTGCATAAGCAAGCAGTGGAGCTTGAGGTACTACTACTTTGTAGGAGTATGTTTGGTCAAATTCAGCTGCATATCTCAGCAGGAGGTGTATTTGGCACTCAGAAAAAACACCCACTTACGGAACCTTTCATCTTGCTTGTACCATGGTAGTTATGGTCCTGGTATCCTGTGGGTCACTTTCTGGTGCAGTGATGTATGTAGGATCTCATCTAAAATCTTATGGACAGCTTATGAATCCGGATCCCATGGTCCTGGTTCCCTCATCAGACGTGTTGGTGTGTGTTTTGTATCTCGCTCCATTTTCCTTCGATCACTGACCATGTGATCAGGAAACTAAAGACTGAAAGGAGTCCTGGTAAATCACAGGCACGGCACTTCTGGTAACAAGGACTCTGGTGATCAGTAGGAAACCTGCGAGCTCTGTTTTTCTTCTGGAATTACCTACAGAGAACTCCAGAGCC
>Ga0181612_147145_pt1 | contig 14923 bp, 9 predicted proteins | sample HoacroProtozoa21_FD_119630 | JGI IMG/M metagenome (GOLD analysis project Ga0181612, IMG submission 119630) | Hoatzin crop microbial communities from Cojedes, Venezuel. Combined Assembly of Gp0051906, Gp0051904, Gp0051908 | reverse complement strand
CCCAGGGAGGTGGTTGAGTCCCCATCCCTGGAGGTGTTTAAAAAACGTGTAGATGTTGCACTTTGGGAAATGGTTTAGAAGTCATGGTGGTCTTGGGTTGATGGTTGGACTTGATGATGTTAGAGGTCTTTTCAACCTATGATTCTGTGATTCATTGGTTCTGTATTTCTGTTTTTACCTTTGTGATTAACAACTAGCCTATATAGTCCTACATATACGATTTTACTTCTTGAAGTTTCAAGCTCTGTTATTATCTTTGCTAGCGACCGAAAATGAGGACAGCAGTTACTAAGCGAAAAGACACAGCAGTAACCTGATGCAAATAGGATGGATGGACACACAGTACTGAAGTGAATTGGTTTCACTGGCATTTTTCTTTTGCAAATAACATAATCGAACTCATGCCAAAATTATCTCTATAAATTGGCACAACATGTCATTCTGCTTTTTCTCCACTGATTTCATTGGCTATTTTGGAAAGGGCACAGTGGAAAACATGCTAATAACTCAGAAATTTTGGGCTCTGCTCTGTCAGTCAAAGTACCATAGAAACCTACAACAAAACTAGCCAAGGGCTGCTGGCAGGGAGTGGTCTGCAGAAAAGGCTTGGGAGATACTGTAATCATTGCCGTCTCAGCTGACCCGATGGGAACTGACTCAAAGACTTACAGTGCTAGAAGCCTGTGCTGGAGGGCCATGACACTATACCTCAGGCTTTGTCTGCCATCGTTCCATTGAAGCTCAGACCTTGGTGATGATTTGGAGCCTGCCTCCAAGACTGGTGTATAGTATGAATGGGGTTTTGTGTTAGAGTAGCACTAGAGGGTGCCTAGAAGATGGCATGTAAATGGTAGATTGCAAAAGCTACAGCAGGAGCTCTTTGGTTACTTCAGTGCTGTAATTCCCTTTTTTGTCTACTTCTGTTCAAAAGTGTTGTAGATTAGATGTACATGATTAAAGGTTTTCAGATCCAGTCAGAAATTCATTTTTAAAGCTTTGAAAAAATAACAGAATCTTGACAGAGTTTGCTCTGTGTCTGACATGACTGCATCAAAGTACTACATGGTTGAGAATTTTAATTGCTCATAAAACAGCAGAAGTATGCTTTCTTCTTTTCTTCTTCACTGATTGAGGTCTGGGCTGCCTTACAAAAAGAGCCCAAAAGTGACATTTCCACATATGTTATCTTGATTGCTTACGTTGGTGTTACCTGTCTGTCTAATTTTGTTTTGAGGGGATTTCCAAACCACACTGAGCAACAGAAGTGTTTCTTATTGTCAGGCAGCCTTTGTGTTTGTGCAGTTTATCTTCCTGCCTGTTAATAATGCTACAACACCCAGACTTTATCAAATAAACGTATACTACCTCTAGACAGTAGACACAACTGTCACTGATTTTTTCCTGGGTCTAAATATTAGGTGGAAGCCCAAAAGCTGTTATGGTCACTGTATAAAAGCTGATGTGCTATTCAATTCTTCTTCCCTAGGTAAACCGCATTGCACTGACTATCTGCAACTAGTCAGCGAACACATGCATATCTCTGGCTGGGCCAACTGAAGGTTCCTCCTCCTGTTATCATTCATTTTGTTGTGGCAAAAGGCCTTTTTAAAAGCAAGAGAAAAAGCAAAGCCAAAACCAATTTGTTACTACTTCTTTTTAAATAATATTATTTTGCCTCCATAAAGCAAAAAGTCAGGTATGTAACACCAATTTTTCCTCGCAGGAGGACACTTCAACTTCCATTTGAAACTTTTGAATTCCCTCTGGTCTCGTGATATTTCTAACATATGGAACACTCAAGCATTTTCTGAAATGAAATGTCCTTGAAAATAAAAGGTTTCAGGCACAGGAACAAAAATGTTAAAATTTACGTATGCATCTCACTCTGAACAAACGCGTTTCGATACTGAACCTCAAGGCTATACAGTGGAGGACCCAGTATTCAGAAACTGACCCTTCTGTAGTCTGGGCTGTTTCCTCGATTGTCAGTGAGACACAACAAACCTCATACAGTCTTGGGATTACTTTTTTTTTAACTTAACTTTTCAAATTTCATTTCATTGAAATTGTGGAATTGACTAAGTAGCCACAAATTTTCAGTAGAATGCCTGTGGAAATTTTGTCCAGATTAAGCAAATACCAGAAGAAAGGAAAGGAGGTGAATATCTTTAAAAACTTGAATGGCAAGTTGTATGCAACTTCAGAAAATGTCAGAGACACAAATGTTACACTAAAAAATGGCTATTGGATCACTGCTTTGACAGATGATTTACAGACAATCCTAGGACAGAGTGGGCAAGGGCCAATACTTGTGGAATCAAAAATGATCTGTTGTAGTTCAATGCCCTGTATGTCAGCTAGAAAGTAGCTGTTGTCAGCTAATTTGGACTCAGTTATGTAAGATATATATGTGGTGTTTAACACACAAAGTGTTGCTCCACATTTCATGCTGTATACTAAGCACCAGATTAAAGGTTTACTGGATGGTCTTACATGAAAATATTATTGTCCAACCATTCTGTCTTAAGCCTTGATGGCAAATACCATGTGCTTTCCATGGCCACAAGTTAACAGCTGTGCAGGAGTCTCCTTCCATCTCCCCTTTCTAATAACAATATCCTAGGGTCTGAGACATAAATGTAGATTACACATTACATGCATGAGAGACGAAGAGGTCAATATCATACAAAGGCAACATTTCCATAAACAAATTTCCACTGGCACTCTCATCTGGCAGGTAGGTCTTCAAACCAAGCAGTTCTCTGCACGTTGCTCACTCCTGTCTGTGTAACTTGGCCAGCTATAGACAAAAGGTATAAAATGCAAAAACACCAGTTAAACTGTCCTGGTAGATTTCTTCCCACACTCTTATCTGATTCAGATAGTGAGCTACTGATGAGGTAATCAACCCTGGAGACACAAACACACACTTGCAACAAGAAAATAATGCAATTATTTTCCTTTTATTAGACATTGGTTTAATAGAAAATAATTTGGGGACATGAGAATAGTCTAAGTCAAGACTGAGCAGACTAGGGTAAATACGACATTGAGCATTAAATTGCAAAATCCTGCATCACTCTAATTCTGATAGAAATATACCTGTGACTGAAAACAAGTGATGTGAATCCTGCTTGTAACTGTTTTTCCTGCTGGTGACAACACGCCAAAAGTGACAGTTTGATGGATAGGTGTCATACATAAATGATAATCCAGGGAGCTGAGAACAATACACCAAACATGACAGAGATGTACTGTGCACAGTTGTGCAAAAACTCACCTTGCTCAACCATGGCAAATTTATGTCACAGATTTACATGTACATGAAGATAACTGCTTTATGTACTGCAATGAAGTAACAAGGTATCTCTGAGTAGGTAAAGTGAGGTTTTTCATTCTCCTTCATTTTTTCTGACATGAAGCAGAAGAAAAATAATCTCTTTTTAACGGAGCAACAGTTCATTTTTCAGCTCAGGATCAAAGTTGCATTCCAAAGAGGTTTTCTTTACTCTTTTCTCCTTCTTGCTTTTTTTCCCTGAGGGTTTCATTAAATTATTCAAAGTTGTATGTTCTTTATTCATGAATGAGCCTGATATTTTTTGTAGCTGATAGAACACTTACCTTGGAAAAGTCTTTGGATTTTGGGAGTAAACTATTGGTGACCTGGTGTTTCTAGAAGGGTAGTTAACAAATTTATCCCCAGTGAAGTTCAAGATTGCTTAAGTGTTTCTTTGCCAAACTAATCAGCATTCAAGACAAGCTAATGATGAGAAAAAATTTCAATGACAGCTGAAGGGAGAGGTGTACGAATGGGAGAGCCTTCAAAGAAAGAAAACATATGGAAGCATGATGCCTCTGACTCTTCATCACACTTCAAATGATTGTTTAGTGATAAGAGTATAGCTTAAAAGAAACCTGCTTTGGCAAGACGTTTTCATCATGTCTTCATGCAGTCAATAATAGGATGCTACTGTATGTATTTTTGTCTTTTGGTTGTTAGACAAGCACAGAACCCTATATCCAGTACTAAAAGCATCCCTCTCCTAATCATAGTCCTCTCATTTAGCAAGTACAATCACATTTATTTATATAACTCCTTCGTGTGGCAGCAGACCTAAAAGTGGATGTTACTACAGATAATTTTTCTTCTTCGTGCTTTCTTTTGTTCTGGGCCAGCAAATTAACTCAACAGTGGGGAAAATCTGAGAAGACACTGCTGGTTTTTTTTTTCAGATCAGTTCAGACGTAGTAATGTAGTAACTGTATGTGTGTATTAAATGTTCAGAAGTTTGGCGTCATATGTTTTGAGAGCTAGAGAGAACTCATTTAGCAGTGATCAACATTGGGTAGAAGTAAGAACATCTGAATCACTGTTATGTTTAGAGAAACAGACTGACATCCTAACTTTGGCAAGAGAGTGTTGTTCAAAACAAAGTTAGAAGGTATGTGAATTACTCATCTAAATGGCTAGGCACTCAGCAACCATCAAGTAATAAAAGCAAGTGTGAGGTGGTGGCTGGTGTCAATACGCAGGTTAAAGTCTTCTCCCTTCCTCCAAACTAAGTGCTATTCAGATGATGCCTTATAGTAAACCTGACAATGGGAACTGACTGGTTTTTGTTATTCTCCCAGAGTTTCACTGAACGCACAATACTGCAAAGAGGTCTGTGTTTATCCACAGCAACACTTCACTCTGCAGCCTTGGAGCTTTCATTTAAGACTCCAGGATACTGAGGATGGGAGTGGGGAAGTGTGGTGTACATCTACCTGCAGTCAGGAGGTGAGGAGTCACCACAAGGCTAGGTTTAATCTGGCCATCGTAGGCATTGGTGTTAGACATCTAGTACGCATTCAACTAAGTGTACAGTTTATGCAATGCAGAGATATTTGTGTAGTGTAAGCCTTGCAGAAGAGAATATTTAAAGCTGCATCTTGTTGTACCCTGGGAACTTGAGTTTTGGGCAGGGCATATAGTTAAGAGCAGAGAGGTTGTAGAGCTTGGAGCTGCAAAAATTTTTCTCCTCCTTTTAATGACTGGTCAGTGCTGTGCAATGTACTCAATGTGGACCAGCAGGATATCCTTTAATCCGTGATCTCTGTGGGATACTCAGTTCTTTAAATCACTCTTCTCTCATTTAGCCTTCTTGTTATTCTGATATCAGTGTGAAGACCTCTACTTCTAGGAGTTCTTTCTGGCCTTTTATAATCTGTTTTTAGGAAAACTTGATAATTAAATGGAAGAGTGAGAGGAACAAGCCAAAACTGGAAGTGATGAGGTGCAGAATGAATGCTCAAAATATTTTAAATATTGTTTTTAATGAATAGAGAAAATTACAGATAATACCACAGGAAACTTGCCACACAACTCCACAGGAAAGTGTTTCCAACAGCTTTCTCTGGTTTTAACAGAAAGGCAGTTAGAGTAGGAAAAGTTATTTTCTCTTCTTTTGTGACAGATTATCTGTCAGGCATATATAAAACACCAGATAAAAATGTCTTCCTTTTGAAACTGCTGCCCTGTTCTGCTTGAACTCCTGTACTATGTGTGTTGTGTTATATTCCTCTGTCATCCCAAGTGAAAGAGATGCTGTTGTCTAAGGACACCTGGCTAGGAAGACTGCAGTTATTTGTCCTCCTCTTCCTAGAGACAGACATGTGGCAGATTCAGTGTCATTCACTAGCTGGTACAAAACTGAAGTCACCCAGTACACGTTGTCCATATTGGAACACTTACCAATGTATCACCGCAAATATACACTGTTGTGAGCAGCCTAAAATGAATTATTTTTTTTGCTGTCCACTGCTAAGTCCAGTCCCTTCACTCCCTCTTCGAATCACATTTTTCCACTTTGATCGATAAATTGTTTCAATGAGCTATCATAATAGGATCTTCTACAGTATTACTGTATTGCTGCAATACTTCTGAAGAGGCTGGATTTTTTGTTTGACTTCAGGTTCATAGAAGGTATAAAATCCAGTTAAGACAACAGGAAATATAGAATATCTTCCAAAACTTTGAACTTTTTTCCTTCCTCCTTTTAATTTTCTCTGACATTGCATTTTGGTTTTTTTTATCTAGTTAACAGAATATTCATCATTAAACTCTGGCTTAAAATGGCAGTAGAAAAATTCTGTGTCTATACACTTACATTGATTAACACTCACTTTTTTTTCCTTTCCTTTCCTTTCTACTCTCTCCTGAATGACTCATGATATTATAATTTGCATTTACATAGCATTTAAAGTTAAAACACATCTACAAAACAGGAATAAGTAAAAACTGCCCAAGGATGTGAAAAAAAAGTAGTGTTTTAAGGAAATGAGACACCGAAGCCACAAATCGTTATACTACGCCTACATTTTCTAAGTTTCAAGGGATTATCATCTTGTCTTTATTCTAATAGTAGTAGCACCTCTCTGTGATTCTGTGCTTTCAAGATCGCTAGTCACTCATTAAATTTGTTTGCTTTTTCTTGCACAGAACCTTTTGTGTTAGACCTCTGCCACCCATTCTCACTGTTCCAGTTCTATTCACTCATTACATTGGCAACTTTTCCAGCACAATATGTAAAAATTAAAAGTTTTCTTGCACCGAGAAGATAGCTTCTCTCTTCTATGATCCAGTACAGGAGTCTCCAAACAAACACAGCTAAAGTGCATTTGGATGAGTTAAGTCTACTCATGAAGATCCTTTGGGCATGTGCTTGTGCATTGATTCTCCACTAGCTGCTCTGTTTTCAGTGCAGATGTTCTACTAACAAACCTAAATCACTCCACACTCTAGCACATCTGGTTTCCAAATTTAAACTCAAAACATAGTCTATTTAAGTGGTATTGTATTAAACCTACAGATGAAAAATAAAATATGAAAAGGCCCTGCTACTGCTGAAATACAGCATCAGGCTGAAGCACAGATACAGCATTTTCTTTTGAATGTTATAAGCTTTCACACTTTCACAGCACAGTTAAGTTTGAATGGCTCAAGACCTAACAAGCAATTCACTATTAAACATCTCAGTGAATGAACCAGATAAGACTCAGGATTAGAGACAGTGACCTTGTCTTCCACCAGTTTAGGGGCAAGTGAACAAAACAGATATGCAGGAAATTTGATAACAGTCAATAGCATTTAATGTAGCAGTTTACAGACCTTCTTTAAAAGGTGGTGATGACTTCATGAGTTGTAAGTGGATATCTGTGCTAGATCCTTGGCCAGAGTGTGTCCTCTAGCACTTATATTTCTAAGGAAAATTTCAGCAGTTCCTCTCACACAGCCAGGTTTTATCTCCACTGATGGAATTGTTACCACTAGTTTTCTCTTATTGAACCAGATAAATCTAAAGACACTGAACTCACCTAGGATAATTAAGCTCTGAACAGCAGCGGCTACTGAGGACCAGTGAAATGTCACAAGTGGTAGAAATTCCAGTCAGAATGAGAGCACAGGCAGCCTGAAGTTGGTTAAAACTTTTCATCAAAAGTAGGTTTTTCACAAGGATACTTCACTCATTCAAAAAGGATGGTATTCGTCTTTTGATATAACTCACATGAGACATGGATTTTTTCCAGCTCCTCACTATGTGGCATAAAATAATGTGAAATAGATTTTGTCTGCTTTGAAACATTTGATCTTTCTGCAGTGTTGCTGAGCATCAGAGGAACCTGAAAGTGAACAGCAAATGCAGAACCCACTATGCCTGAAATTTCTTTCTATATTATAACAATACCTAGTCATCTGCCACAAAGCTTGACAACTGAAGAGTCTGGGTAAAGCAACGCATGAAAATTCTATCTGGTCCCCCCTGCCCTGCCCTGGTTAAATACAATTAATGAACTGGAAAATGGATATTGATAAAACCGGTTCTAGTTATCTATAGGGCACATCAGATCTGAACTGGTCAGTGATTCATGTTTAACCTGATAAAACTTAAACCAGCCATGGTTTTTCTCTTCTTGGCCCACCCTAAATACTCAAAAGATGGCCTGTCACTGTCAGCTGGCCATAAATATATGGTACAGGAAGAGTCTCAGAACGGGTTAGATGGAAAATACAGAATATAATGAGAAAAGGTTAAAAATACTGAGTGAATGGTCATCTAATATTGAGCACTCAGACTTAATTCTATGCCATACAATGATACACCATTGTTCTATCAATGTTTTCCTCTTGACTTTTAAAAATTTATTGGTTTAAAATAATTTATTTTCAAATGCAAATCAGGGCAATCAACTTTCCAGAGCATGCTTACACTAGCTTACTGAAATTATTAATGAAGAAATATTCTAGTCCTGAGTCATACTTTTTAGTTTTGAATTTGTACTTCCATTCTAAGAATAGTAAATATATGACATGGCTCGATAGATTTCTTCTTTTTTTTCAGATTGCTTACTATAACATAATAACCCAGCAAAATTTTCTAAAACTGAAATGTGCAATAGAATCTGATATTCACATTCTTTTAGACATTAACAATGAAGTCCCATCATGAACAGTGAATTGTATTTTCATCTGCAGTCTCTATTCTACAGATTAAACAATATTTTCTGAAAAATCCCACACATTGTGTATGAACTCACTGAAGGAATTCAAAATATACTCTTGGAAATTAATAGCAGAATGATAATTAAGTTATGACCTGTTCTATTTATCTTAGCAAGACAAAGGCTTTATGGCACGAAATCACTGTAATACACAATTTTATATGAATCTGCAAGTGAACTGCATTTGTATTTAAAATTAATTTTAGCAATGTCTCAGTTAAAAATCACATTACTTTTAGAGTGCTAGAACACAAATGCTGAATAAGCTAACCGCAACCTCTAAAAACGTGCTGTTTGGCAAATAAAAGAATTTACAAAGAAGACAAAAATGGAGTTTTCTACAGAAGTGTGACTACTTGAAAAGAAGTGGTTAATAAACAGCATTGTTTACAACCTTTACTGTTTGCTAGCAAACACAGAATAAAATGCTAAAAGGATCTTGGAATGAACAAAATAAAGGAACATTCTGGGCAGAGCTTCTTCTTTGCTCACTGTGGTGTAATAAAAGGGTAATCCCTCTGCTGCAAGAGCTGAGTTTAACCTCCAAAGCAAAATCTCTGAATTCATTCCACTATTGCCTATTTGTTATTTATTTATTGCTAGAATGAGCTGTCTTTCCACTCATACTTTGACCCCTTTTATAAGTATAGTCAATCTCACAGGTAATGCAAGGAAAGGTAATATCCAAGATTTGATGGCCAAATTGTTTACGTTTAATATGTTCCTCCTACTGCAGCCTGTTGAACCATTAAAACTGTATCTATTTCTTCGGGGAAAAACGTGGAATCATCACTACTCATCAGTTACTATTTTTGCCTCCATTGTTGCCAAAGCTGCATACATTTTTCTTGACTGTCTTTATGTATTAATCCTTACTTCATTCTGAGGCAGCACTTATTTGCTCCATATTCTTCAATATATGGGAAAGGGCATTGAAGAATGGTAAATCTTTTCAAGAGTGATGTAACCCAGTTGCCCTTAGCTTTCAGTGGAGAATTTATTGAACAACTCACAAGAATATCTAAGAGTTAACTTGTAATTGAGGCAGGGAGCTGGAAAGAACATCAGTTAAGCAGCAGCACTTACACCTAGAGATGTGCCAAATGGATCTAAAACAAGCTATATTAAAAAAAGGAGAGAGAAAAAAGAGCTAGAAGATTTAAAATTTATCAGAAGTTATCCTGCAGTCGAAGTATACTTTGGCGAGATATCTCACAACAACAATATATATAAATAAATATGTAGTACTGCTTACACTAGTGAAAGGGAAGCAGAAAAAGACAGCTAGGACAAGCAAAAGCACACATCAAATTTCTCTCTTATAGTCTCCTTCTAATTACCTTGTGCAGTAATTCTCTTTATGCAGCAAGTGGCGTATAGCCATTCTAGTATAGTGTTGTAAAAGGTGAACAAAGAAAAGGTACTTTACCCTTTAAAAACATTCTATCCTGCCTTCGGGAAGACTTCTGACAGTCTAGCTTGAAAGTTTTGAATGCATGCAAAAGAGGAGAAGATAATAACAAATAATCCATGCACCAACATTCCTAGTCACAGTGGTTTATGTGTTCTCTTTACATTTCTGTGTGAAACAGGAAAGATCTTTCACAACTTCCAGTGACCTTCAGAGTAAAAGATAAAACCAGTGTTCGTATGCTTTCCTTACCTAGTTGTTCTTGCTGTGTCTAGGGCATGAAGCTGGAATGGTATCAGAAAGCTTTTCTTGCTTTAGTGAATGCTTGGCAGAAGTTTTAATGTCACCAGAAGCAACAAATGGCAAAAATATCCCAATCCAAATCATATCAAAGTTCCTAGAAAACGCAAGCCACAGGTCAGTTTTATTTTCAGGTCTCATCTGTATAGACCATAAAAAATCCACTAGAAATGGGTTGAGTGTATTTTTTTCCGGGAAAAGGTTAGGCTGGAAGGAAAGCAGAATCAGATATTACAGATAATTACATTGAAATTGGGTAAATAGCTGAATTCTGAGTGGCTTTTAAAACTAACAGTCCAGAAAGCTCTCTTTTTCTACAGTAACTTCTTTGAATAGGAATAGAGTTACAGTCACTTTGACATTAATAAATAAAACAACTTGCTAATATCAGTGCCTGTGATCTGCCAGCTTTCCACTCACCCCAGCAGATTAGTCCTAATTTCTGCCAAAGCATGGGAGAAGCACAGCTCTAATTTATTTTACTAATACTCCCCATTCAGGCTATTCACCACATATTGTACAGGCCATGTTCACATTTGTAGGCCCTTGCAAATCATAAATTGTGTAGGTCACAGCTCAAGCCTATTCTTTTTCATGAGCCACGTTTTTCATTTCACTTAATGGTAGTGGTTTCTGAATTTGTGCTCAAAATCTGCAAGCCTCTCACTTCTTTTGCAATTTACAATTAGAAAAGAGACCTGAGATCTACAAATAAACTTTACAATTCTCTACAAAACACAATACAGGAGAAAAAAAATGCAAGCAGTGATGAATACTGCTTAGGGTTTCCAATGGTGTTATTCTCCCTTTTATGCCTTTTTAATTAAACGTGGGATTTTCTTCGTCCAATAAATAAATAAATCAACTAACTCTATTGGGTCAATGTCATAGGCATAGGAAACAATAAACCTAGCAAAGTCTAATTTATTTTATAATAAAGATGAAACAAAGAGTACTGTCAAAATTTGCTTCAACATATCATTTAGCTGTCAGTACCAATTTTTCTGTGTAGTCAAATTATGAATAAACTGAAACTATTTTTAGGACGATCTCTTTTTTTTCTTTACTGTAATTATAGTATGAACTCTTTTCTAACCTTTCATTAGACCATATTTCTGAAAAGACAACAATTTAATCTAAGATACACAGGGAATGCTGTAAAATTAGAAAAGATTATGCACACTACTGTCACTTTACAATGTACTTGGGATGCAAGCACACATTTTTTCTGAAATCAGAGGGACTAAAACCATACTTTATAATTTGCTTCTGATGTTCCTTCTCCTGAAAGATTTCAGGACAGGTGGTGTTTAAGGAAAACAATCGAGTATTTTAACAATTTTCAGCACTAGGTGAAATACTACTACTGTGTATAAATGGTTTATTATATGGTGCTTTGTATCAGGATATAAAGGGGTAACAAATTAATGACATATAAAACATTAAACTGAAACATAAATAGGTTCCAAGAAGCCTTTAAACTTCTTAACCTCTAAAGGTTCATAGAGTGCATCAGAATATCATCAATCTAATTTCAACAAAGGTCAAAAACATGCTGAGACCCAGCCAAAGTTTGGATCTGACAGATCTGTGTCATCTTGCAAAGCGAGAAACTGAATGCTAGAATGCTAGAACCTCAACTGGCTCTTGCAGCCATAAAAGAAATGTATTGTTTCAACTTGCTTTCTGCTGGAGAGTGCAACAACAGCCTTTGGATATTCAGACAGATTAGCTGAAAAGTTTCTGAATACAATCTAAAATTACTGTGAACACCTGGTCCCTCATGGCAGCAGGTCAGACATGTGAAGACTCAGTACCAGTAATTTTCAAGCTTCATGTCATGTTTCCTAAATTCAGTACTGCCTCTTCAGTAGAATTTCTGTTTTTCTCTTGTTACTTCTTCTGACAGCATTTCCCAAAGCAGGGAACTTCAGCAGAAAAGACACGTTTTACCTTCATGATAATGTCTCTGCTAAACACCTGTACCAACCTAGCACATGAAAGGAGAGAGGCAGCAATAGCCAGTTGTGCTCTTGGCCCATCAGAAACACATCAGGAAGGTGCCTTTTTGCTTTCAGGTAGGGTGCTTAGCGTAAGGAAGTCCGGCAGAGAGAGTCAGCATGGATTGCAGAGACAAATCTTGACGGAAAAGTTCAAGCGTGTTCTCTTAGAAGAATACATCATGATGTGGTCCTTCCTGTTCCAGTGCCTCCACAGGGTAAGAATAAGCAAGGGTCACTCTCCATCCTAGAAGTGTCTGTGCACTGAAGAAGAATCTAGCTTTATGTATGATCTTATGCTAACTGCTAAACCCATCCTTTTCCCCTTTTGTGGGCTGTGTTTTTGTAACAGCTGTTATATCAGCCAGTTTGACAGACTAACTTGAAAATCTCTGGACTTCAAAACCAGATCTACTTTTGAGTTAAAGATCCTTTCTTACATCCAAGGACTGTAACATGGTTGTCTACTTTTAGGACAGGACAGACACAGTGCATTTCATATTATTTCTTCCTCATTATTGTTCAAAGCTTCTCCTCTTAGAAAGAGAAGTCATTTACCCTGCACTGAGCTGGTAGCAATGTATAGCAAAGAAAGACAACTATCAAGGGGTGAAAATGCTATCGATATTCCCTACACATATTCCAGCTGCTCTAGGCTAAACTTTCCTTCAGGGAAAAATTTCAAGAGGATTAAATAAAATTTATTGACAGGTTTTCTCTCCTCCCCAAATACCCACACATGAACAAATTATTAAGTCAGAACCCTAGCCCCTGAGAATAAAAAAAAAAATGTTATTTTGGTTTTAACCCAGAAATGAAAAGTAAAAGAGATTTAGGTGATAAAGTGCAATACCTCAGAGGGAAGGTGCAGCCTACTGAAAGGACAAATTCAGACTGAAACCAGTGCTGGATAGTGGTGTAACTCAAAACTACATCAAGAATCTGGCTTTTTTTATTTGACTCTTGAAATTATTATTAATGAAATGACCTTTTCTTTCCTTCCCTCATTGAGAACTTGCAATGTGAGTTCCTGATGAAGACATCTGAGCAACTTCTAATCAAATAAAAACATGTAACACAAAGCCAGTAGATACATGCTTTTGTCCCTGATACATGTCATGAAATTGAGGTAAATAGATTTAAAACTCTAGCATTGCAGACTATGAGATTAGAAAGCCATTAGTAGCCATATAAAGTATTAAAGCACTGGGCACCAAAAAGCCGTTACGGAGAAATTTCTTGAACAGAAAAAAACATATTGATATCATCCTTCTTCTATTATTCAATAAAGCATTCTATTTTGAGCCTTCTTGGTTTTTGTGCTATCTCTTTTTGCAGCAGAACCAATAATAAAAAACTTTCTAGATTCCTTCTGTCTTTACGGAAAGAGAGATGAAAAGAGACTTCTCTACTTCCGTGATATTGGATGACTGCTATAATAAAATCTAGTTTTGAACAAGCAGATAACTTTACCATTCAAGATACCCCTTCAGCTACTAATCATTTGTTTTTCCTCTCTAAAAATTCCCACCTTTTTCCAGTCTCTCAAAGAATTTGAATATAATGCCTGATTGTACCATTTTATTAAAAGAAGACGGAAAAGGCAAGTGCAATTCTGAACCAACGTTAAGCAACCTTGCTTTACTGAAGTGAGAAGAGATGTCTAACCGTACGCCAGCCAGGGGTTAATCCTAGTTATGGGAGGACACAAAAATACCGAAAAACATGATAGATAGTTGCTCAAGTCAATAGCTCAAGACCAGTCATACATCAGTACGTCTGACAGCAATCATAAGAATTAAAGGAATAAACCTCTGGAATGACCGTTCAAAGAGCCAGCTAGTTTACATGTGAGGTTAATAATTCAAACAACTGTTTTAAGCTATCTCTGCTGTAACAGAGGAATTTTCCAGAACACAAAGTGCTGTTCACATGTACTGTTGGAAGCTGGTGGCCTACCTTCACCCCAGCAAGAATGCAAAGATGCATTAGTCAGTGGCAGTAAGAAGGAATACAGTCTGTATTCCAGCCAGGCAGGAAAAAGGTAGGAAGGACACATCTGAGTTGCATCTACAATTGCTTTCTAATAAAGCGAAATACTAGGAAGGTAGGAAAGTACAGGAATAGCTGTCTCTTCTTCCCACATAAAGACTATAAGCTTTGAGGTAAGCCAGGAGCTGTCTGCAGACTACAGTGCTGTGCTGTGCGGAATACTACTGGCTTGTCAACCATACTTCTTCTATTTGCTAGTATAGTGCTGTCACTATGTGTAACTCCCCTGGAGTTGGAGGAAGACTTAATTAAAAAAATACCAACTCCTACTAATTTCCACCTGTTCCGTCTCATACCGTGACATTGGACACAACTTACTTCAGTTTAAGTCCTTCTGTAGCAGAAGGTACATCAATACACTTTCAGATTCCGGATTTAAAAACAGATGTGCTATATTTCTTTGTAAAACAGTGAACAAAGCAGAGGCATAAAATGTGAAAGGCTACACAGATGCTTTAAAAACACGGATATTTGAATAAAGGAATTATTTGGAAGGCTCCTTATAAGTGCCTGCTGGGACTCCATTCTACAGAATTGCCCATTACCAACACTCATAGAAGGCTGCTATCTCCCAACACTATCTGTTCCGTAATATGTGTATGCAAGTTACAAGGAGTAT
>Ga0181612_147287_pt1 | contig 14924 bp, 9 predicted proteins | sample HoacroProtozoa21_FD_119630 | JGI IMG/M metagenome (GOLD analysis project Ga0181612, IMG submission 119630) | Hoatzin crop microbial communities from Cojedes, Venezuel. Combined Assembly of Gp0051906, Gp0051904, Gp0051908 | reverse complement strand
CTAGGAACAGGGCTGAGTATCACCGCACAGACCTGCAATCAAATGGCAAATGACTGCCAAGTGCAAATGAACCAAGCTACCTCTGCACTGGTGAAGTTCAGGGAAAGCTGGAGCTAGGACAGGCAGAGCTATGAATTGCTCTACACAATTGTCAGAGGGTCTTCTTCCCCATCGCCAAGGGATGCAAATTCCATTCAGCAAATTTAGAAAAAGGTAATTTTTTCCTTCTTCTCTGTTTTTAAGTATATCCTCTGTAGTGAGCTAATGGCTGAAACTTGGGCGTAATTATGAGGGATAGACATTATTTGATTTATTTTCTTCCTTTTAAGGCAAATTAGGCTGGAAGGATGTCATCCCAATTATTACTACCAGTTCATACTGACAAAAAGCTAGTTAAAACGCTATACATTTCTTCCCAAATTAGTTGCTGTATTGGGGAGGACAATTTCGCGTTTTTTTTATAACTGCCTATAATTTCTGCAGCACTTGCTAAAGGTCCTTTACATTCATTATTATTATTTCAAGCATGCAGACATTAGTATTGCCTCTTTGGAAATGGTGACGTCCCTCTAAGAACTGAAGGATCAGCACAAGGCCCCATAGCTATTTAAATCCTTTAAGGAAGCTACACGGAATGCCTCTGGGCACAACTGGAGCTTTTCCAACGAGCCCCATTTCTCAAAGACACAGGTGCTCACTGGAGGATTAGAGCGAGCAAAGTACACAGCCGTTTGAATGCCCCTCTTGTGACAGAAGCTGTCTGCAAAGCAGACACGGAGCAACTTGCAAGTCAGAGATTAACTTTACACCCCCTACCAAACCTGTGCTTGGTGAGCTGTGCCATGCCCAATTACTCAGGTTTTATGCTATGGGATACTGTATCTTCTTCATAGAGAATGAAACTCGGGATAAAATCCTTCTTTCTAAGTACTGGCTTATGACCAGGAGTCTGAGACGTTTGCTTCTCTAGAAAGCATTTGTACAATGTGCCAATGAGTTGGCCCTGGCACAGCAAGATAAAAAGATACTAAAAACAAACCCAGCAGTGACAGTATTACTAGCCGCAGTCTTCCTTCAGCTTCTCCCCCAGTTTAAACCTCAGAGTGCTTTAGCAGCCTGTATTCCATCAGCTGTCAGAGTTTACATGACTTCTGAATGCCAGCAGGCCAGGCTTCTGGGGAGCACGGAGCGTCTGCTTCTAAATCTAGCAATTACTGGAAGAGCAGACACCGCAGGTCTGTTAAGAGTTTCAGCGACCGGGAGAGGAGCAAAATGCAAGTTGCTAATGACTCTCTGGCTGATTTCTAGTTCAATTGCTTTGCAGCCTGCCTTGGCCAGGAACTGGGAGATGGGATTCCTACATTCACAGCAGTATAAATTGTTCCTCTCTAGCTGCCCTAGTTTGTGAGACGCCACACCATAAAACATCTGCACTTACCTTAATCTAGCAGGTTTTCTGACTCTGTTCCAGAATTTAATGTAATGGTTCTGCCTCTGGACCAGCGCCATTTTCAGGCTATAATAGAGTGTGCACTTTGGACCATCATGTGGCTCAGACCTGAGGTGAATTTCTTAAAAATTGCCGGCCTTTTATTTGGCTGTTAGCTGACTTTCTTAATATTTACATTAGCAATACAGTTAAATAGAATCCTAGTTAATGTTTTATTCAAAGAGTTTAGAATTTCAAATTGTTAAAATAATATACTTACGATGAAGTTTGGATCTTTAAATGGTAACGGCTTGATGGTTGTTTCCACTGATCCCGCGCTGGAGTCCGTGTTCAGAAATTTGCTTTCATTCATGGCCTCTCCACCCGCACTCTGAAAAAAAAATGCAATCTTACTGCTTGTTACTCTGAGCAAGTTTCACGAGCGACGGAGCCATCTGCTGTATTACCTACCTGTTGCCTTTTTAGCCTTCCCATCTCTTTTGAATCTTTAAAGATGTTGCATGCCAACAGTGGGGAAGCATGAAACAGAATATTTGTCAAGCAATTTACAACTGACACATAATGAGGAGGAAGGGAACACAGTGGCCAAAGCCTACTGAGTAAGAACAGCATCAGGTTTCTTTCGGTATTAATGAAAGCCACCTCTACATAAAGTGCAAGACAGCATGTGAAACCCAAAACAGCAGAAATGCACATTGGATCTATTTCAGAATGTTCCATATTAGAGCATTAACAGGAATACATAAAATTTATCAAAAGGTTTTTTTCAAGCTTCTAAAGGAAAATTGATTAATCAGTTTATTCTCCGTCCCTGCCTTCCATCGTGCCTGAGTGAGGATTGAGAGAAAAAAATATTTTACTACATATACTGTTTTATGCCCAAGCCTCACAAAATCTACACGGGTACTAGCTGGTGTTTTCTAGGCTTTATGGTTTATTTATTTAGCAGGAAGACCAGCTGGAGAAGGTGTGTGTGTGACTGGAAAGTTAAAAAAGGTCTGTGGCAGTCTAACCAATTTCTGATAGTTCTGCATGGCTGAGTTTATGTTATTTTTTATCTTGTGAGCGCCCTCTAAGTCTCCACACTACCAGAACTAGCCCTTGCTACATACGTAAGTGTTTCCTGTGAAATAGGGATCTATACTGAAGCCAATGAGAATTTTGCCATTGAGTTTGTCAGTTCGGTCAATAGGATTTCATACCTTGATTCTTTTTTCTTGAAGAACAAAATGCTTGGCTAAAAGCTAAACCAGTATTTACTGAACAGGTGGTTAAAACGTTTCTTTGCTTTACCTTCAGACAGCTAATACTCAGAACAAAACATGTTTTCCTGTGAAAACCTGCACTTGCAAAACCTTCTGTGTTGATACAATACTCTTTTAAGTAGGAGAAAAAAAGGATCATTATTATTAATGAATTATGGGAGTACCTCTAGAAACTGGGACTATACAGCAAAGGCCATGATTCAGCATATCCTTCTCCATGTGATTACAAGGGAAGTGTTTGTGTTCTTAACTACATGCATAAGTAATTACAGGATTAGGAACTAGGCAACTCTTCTTTGGGGAAACACATCAGTTATTCAACAGTGCCTGATTTTAACATAGCAAAGGGAGGTCTTCAATATTCAAAGTGTGGTATAAAGAAGCATTCAAGTAAAATAGGCATGTTTCTAGTGTCTTATTAAAATAAAATACATGAATAGAGATGATCTATTTTCAAAACAACAGTCAGTCCTCTATAAGCTCATAGTACAGGGGATGCTGCCAAAATCACATCAGTGGAAGCAACACTGAAGTCTGTAGCTTAAACTTGGTTCTTCCCTTGCTGAGGACAACATTAAAAGGCAGTGACTGCCAGAGAAACAGAAGAAATGCAGATGGATGTTTAGAAACATGTGCATTATGTGACAGTGAGCAGAGAAAATATCTTCAGCAATCTGAGTAAAATGGCTTGATACAATGAGTTTCTAGGTTTCAAACTATATTCTTGCACATGCACGCTTCCAGCACTTCGGATTTCAGCAGCAAACATCAAAGTCACTCTTGAGAAAGTCAATGCTTGAGATACAAGATTATTTCTGATGAGTAAATTATCTCTGATACTGCTCATTATCAGTGTAACTTCTGTAAGTGGAGGAATCGGCACCCAGTTATTCTTCAAAGCGTTCTTGCCTTTTATTTGGTACCATTTGGTCGGTTTTAAATCCAGTCCTACAGCTATTTGTTAATTACTTTCTCACTTTTCCCCCTTCAGTTATGTTCTCCTAAGCATTCTGCTGTTTAAGAAACAGGTTTTGAGACACATTTCAACACTATCTCAAAACAGTATCTAGTATTACGAGACAGAGCAAATAAAAATGGTTATACAGTAAAGAGGAAGAAGCTTCCTTATGCATATAGTCCTTAACTTCCACAGCTGGGGACATTTACATACTACCCTCACTGTCTGCAGTGGGTTTTTCTGTGTGGATTCAGTGCTAGTCTTGCTGGCGCATTGGGAAGGAAAGTAAGGAACTGTTCCTGGCAGGACAATTCCTGAACGTAAATTCTACACGTCGTTTCTTTTCCGGACCAACCCCTAAGGGATTTCAGGTATTAGAGCTGCTAAGAGCTGGGATAACTCACGTTACAGGCCAGATGTTATTTTGTTTGTGCCGGTATCCCTCGCACAGTGGCAGAGGCAGCAGGACCCGGAGCAGCAGCTGCTGCTTTTCTGGGCCCCGTGGACACCCACGCCATCCCCCGTCCCACCGAGACGTAACGCCAGCAGGAGCTTCTGGATCTGTCACGGGCAATTTGAGAGCAGTGGTTTCTTCTCCACGGCAAAGGGTGCAGGCTGGTGTGCAGGACTGCAAAGCAGCTTGCATACCACAGTGATATGCAATTCATACCACCATTTCAGAGCCCTGTGACAGACTGGGAAGCGAACAGGACTGAGCACTATGGCCCCAGCTAAGCGCCGCGAACAGAGACAAAGACATACTGCAGAGGCACGCCAGCTCCCTCACTCAGCATTGCCTGTATGAAAACTCTGATTTTTAGCAGTAGCAGTAGCACTATGGGAGAGAGATACTCTGCTAATGTGCTTTTCTTTCTGGAAAATTATTGAAGAGTTGTGCGGAAGCACCGCTTCCAGAACAATGTGCTACCGCACAGAGCAGTGAACTCCGGCTAGCACAGAGATTTGAAGTGCTCTTTCCGTGCAGCCTGCAGAAGCCTCAGCTGATACCCTCAGCAGTTTTTCAGCCACAAACTGAACGTGTCTTGACAATCTACAAATCTGTCCAGCCTATGTTTTAAAATGCCAGGTTTTAAAGCATAATAAACTTCATTTAATCTTTCAGGTTTCTTTTTTGAAAGTTATTTTAAAGGGAGGGGGGAGATGCCAAATTAATTTTAACCAATATGGATCTACCTTTGTACTGCAAACCCCATGTTTCCTGAAAGTGAATAACATAGTGACAATACAAAACATTATTTACAGCCTGAAAGAAGAGTCCTCAGTGATCAATTACTGTACAGTAAAGGTAATTTTTAACTTTTAACATTAGCTGAACACATCTCTCCCAGATGTGCTTGTTTGCTTGGCTGTTTAGTTTGGAAGATAGTTCATGCTTCACTGTCGTGTTGAGGCAAACAAACAGGAATGAATTCCAATGCCCTCTGCAGCCCTACGAAGCGATGGTGGTCTCATGAGCACGGTGAGGAAGCGCCCATCCCCGGGGAACATGCACTGCCCAGTGTGCGCCGTCACCCCCGACACGAGTCCTGCCCAGCTCACAACCAGTCCCCAGCACATCTTCTCTCCTCAGCCAGTCTCTTAGCGAACCCTCTCAGCCTCAGTGTCCCAGAATCATCCCAAATGCTCTGCAGCAGGGCTAGAAAGAAAGCGTAACCATGAGCTGACACTCTCGATAGCTTCTTTAAAGCTTCTTTTTAACTGATCTTGGAACGTAAGCATCCTTTAAGGGGAGCTCACTATACACTATAAGGAGAGAGACAGTGAAGCAGCTTTTAATGTGCACTTTAGATTGTGTCTTTTAAACAGTGTTTTTTGTAACTAGGGCTACAGGGAATTTGTGCTACCATAGTCACTACACAGTCTGTATTCCTCCACAGGCCATTGGAGATTCTAACAAGATGACTTTGGAGTGGCTTTACATTCACAGGGTACATCTGCACTGGCAAATGACGGCGTGACTTCAGTACAGCTGAAGATGCTTATGATAGTTTTACACCAAATAACAATAAAACCACTAAAGACTGCAGCAAAACCATCAGTAACTATGTTCATCCCTTCCCATCAACTCTTCCTCCGGCTGTTAACCTCCACAGAAGTCCATGCTGCCACCTTTGTTCATCTTACTTCCCTCCGCTCTCCTCCTCCTCCCAGCATCCTCAGCCAGGCGCAGAGCAACCTTGACTGGAATCGCATGTTTTAAAAGTTGCAGGCAGCAGATGAAAGGCTTCTTATATGACCACTTGTGCAATTTTATTCCCTCTGTAAAGTTGTGTTCACATGCTTTAGCTGAATTTTAACTACAACCACAGTGTGACAGGTTGGCAACCTCTACCCCTCGTGGGATAGGCTGTAGCAATAGTGAGGAGTGCCGCTTCATTTTGGCACTTCTGTTCGTAGGACCACCTATCGCGTATCGAGCGCATCCCAGCTGGGCAGGACACAGCCCTCCCCGTTACGGACCAGGACTGGGGGACAGTCTCTGAGTGAGGGAGCTGGCTGAGGACTTCACTTTGCTAGCAGACAGCAAAAATTCAAGAGCGAGCAAAGACCTGCAGCAGACACTTGGGAGTCCTAGGAGGTTTGTTGTAAGTGCGGCCAAGTCTGGGGCAAAGACCCGAGCTAAGCTTTGCTACCTTAACACTGGTTTCTTTTGAATAAAGCCAAACCCCAGGAATGAGCCTAGTTTGGACCCTACTGTATATGCTGTCTGTACTGGAAGAAAACACACATTGGGACACTGCCTATTCACATACTACTTTCAATTTCAGGCTTTGGTAGATCTATTAATTTTTTCAATACATTCTGTTCCAAATTCCCTACCGCAGATGTGTTGGTTTTCATATGATTTCCAAAGATTGCTCCATCTGTCTGGTTTTATTTAGGGACAGGACAAGCAAAACTTGTAGACCATGGAAGCTGAATTTTTTGTTTTGGTTATTTCTAGGTGGAATCAGCATTGTGGGGTTTGGGATGGGACTAAATACCAGGTAGAATTAGCTTATTATGAAAGTGCTTGTCTGAATCATCATTCCTTGTTTTGTTTTATTTTGTTTTCCCCACAGCAAGGATTAAAAATGCGTAACAGAATAACATAATATATGCTGAAGTATAATTTCTTACCTATTTACTCTGGATTATACTCCATAACATTTTTTCATTATTTCAGACTAACAGGATTTTACAAAGTATAAAAAACATTTAAAAAAAAATGAAACATAAAAGTCAAAGATGTAAATTTGTGCATTTCTGGCATCCTATCACTGCATACCATGCATGTCATGGCTTAGAAAAAAGATGGATTTGCACATCAAAGAAGGTACACTATGATTGTCAGTGGCCATTTTCACTAAATGTTACAGTTTTACATGGTAAAACAGAACTTAAAAATACAAGGGAAACTGAACAGTGTGTTGGCAAAGCAAAACTTAAATCATAAATAAATTCCGTAAGAACTGGAAAGGGAGTTTTGTGTTGAAAGGAGCAAAACCAATACTGTAAACATTGATTTTCACTGTCTGTTTTCTTTTCTGCAAATCATTCCTTAGTTAGTTTTAACACTACACTGAGTACAGCAATTGTAGATGAAGGTGATTACATATGCAGGTTTTTGGTTTGGTTTTGCTTCTGCATTCAGTATTTCTGGTACTCTGGCTTTGTCCCACAGTGATGACCAGGGGGTTGTATGTCACTATTGAAAAAATAAGTAGTAAGAGAGGTTTGGTTCTAAATCAAGCCTTCACATTTGATGGTAACTTTTTCCCAAGCATCCATTTTGGCTTCCTGAGGAACCCACTTGTCTCCAACCTTTGCATATGAAGTTCAATAAATAGTTTAAATTCTTTTTACTTACTTTTGGCAGCTGATTTTCATAACCACAATAATACTACAATGACATTCTTAATTTCATTGACACAGTTGTTTTAATTCAGCCTCAGTAATTGTATATGTCTAATATTATATATTCCTATAGTAGGTTACTTCTAAAGCAGCAATATCCAACTTGTAGCAACTTACTCAGCTTTTAGCTGTGCTTAAGTTCTGTGACATCCTGACGAAGCTGTGGCATGCAGCCAGGGAAGAAGATGGCAATTTATAAAATAGATGGATAATACCTGTATTTTCACTAGCAGCCAATTACAGGGAGTGAGAATGTCATGTGCAAACAGAGCATGAATGTCACTATATGACAGCAGCGATGATACGAGCAGACTTTTCAAAATTGGGAGTAGACTTTGAATGTCAGCTATTTAACAGAGTCCCAGCTAATACTGCTCATACTGGAACATCTATTAAGCTGTTTGATTAACATATTAGCTCTCACTGTATAACAAGCCTGGCACAGGCTCTTGCACATTCTGCATATTTAATTCATTTCACTCTGCATGATGACATGACAGGAGCCGTTAAAACTTGAACACGTACACTCTGGCAGACAAAAATGCAGCTCTTTACATTGCTGGGAACAATTTACAGAGAAAGGTGTCAGAATTAGATGTGCTTAAGCTGAAGTTAAAATGATGGCTAAAAAATTTCTCATGACCAACGTTATTAGCATAGTGTATTTCTGAAAGCAAACTCACTGAAGTCTCAATAACAGTGTAAGACTGAAGAAATAGCACTCTCTTGAACAAGATAACTCTCTCCATGTCTGTAATGGAAAGGTTTGCTGGAAAGACTTGTTCAGTAACATGTATAAATATGTCTTCCCCATCTGGTTGCATTTTACTGGTTCTTGGATTCAGCAGGAAAAACTTTTTCCTTCTTCCTTTCCACTCACTGAAATGAAGCCCAATACAATTTCAGCGGCCTTTTGTCTCTCAGCACTCTGGTACATGGTAGCTTTTAGGAACGTTCTCCCTTCACAGAAGGTCCTACCTTACTTTGGGGTAGGGCAAAAAATTTTTCAGCTTGAAAATATTCAAATGCCAGGAAGGAAAAAAACTAATGTTGCATATTCACAGAAAATTTTGTTCCACACGGTACTGAAAAATTCCATTTACTAAACAAAAAAACCTGAGTAGCAGCCAGCTGAAAACAGGTGTTAAGCACAGTGCAGATCAATGTCCTTGATTTCAAGCATCTAGCAGGGTGGGCAAGACAGTCATGCTTACAATGTATATTGGGAGTAAATCCATTTAAGTCAATGGGTTTCATCATTGCCAACTCATCTTAAAAGACAAGGCTCCTGGTACAGGTTTCTGCTTTCACTGACATCTAAACTAAATCTCCCAAACGCCTGACAACAAATTATTTCTGTTTAAATTACGACGTTGTCCTCAGATGCCGATGCTGCTTTCACTTACAAAGAACGGAGAGGGAGGGTTGTTAAAAACAAACATAACAACACAAAACTTGAAATTAGATTGCTGAATTATTATAATAGTAGTCATTAAATGTACTCCAGCTTCTTCCAAGCATTCCCAGAGGACTTCTGAGTCACGTGTCAAACTTCTCTGCGCAAGACTTACAAAACCTGCCCTTCATAAAGCAGCAGATTTTTCCCTCTAAACTTGCTGAGTATTTCCGCTGAGCATCAAGAGTTAATCAACTACGCAAACTAACTCCAAACACATGACTAAAATTTAGAAATAATCTCACCTGTTTGGTGTATAAGAGGAAGGGGGGAAGTGTTTGAAGCAGGACATGGAAAATGTTTCAATTGCAATCTAAATAAATAAAGCTAATACCGAAAGACACATACGCTGTCCAGAAAAAAATCTGTACATGTTGCTTTCGAGCATTTACACTGCTGTTCTGAGGCGAGTTAAAACACCTTACATTCCAACTGCCTTAGAAAGGCTGAATAAAATTTTACTCATGCACTAAAAGATTGGACTGTCACAAAGTGATGGATGGCTTTTCTATGTTCTCTGTAGGGCATTTCAATACCATGGACTCCAAGTGCTCTTGATTAAAAGGCGACATTCTCATTTAGGGTCCCGTCACTGCCTGAGCTTCAAACCATTATCATTCACCTGCACTGGTGCTTCTAGTGACAAAATACTTACCAAAATGTATAAAACACTAATTACTTTCGTCACTTTGATACAGGTATAAAACACCCTAAAGCAAAGCTCTGTTATGCTGTGTGAGGGTTTGAATTACAAATTAAAAATGTAGCCAAAGGAAGAATAAGATTTTAATTACATTCCTCACCTCTCAAACATTCCTTGAAAACCTAGGGGAAAAAGACCTAGCAATTTCATGACACAAGAACTCCATTCTTACTGGTACTGCTCACTTAAGAAAAAAAAAAATCCAGAAAAACTCCAGTTCACTTTGTTCTCTTCAAAATTATTAAATTTTCAAACACAGAAAGAGACTAACAACCTTCAATAAAAAGCGTTGATTTCTTCTCAAGAGATTTCAGATGCCAAACATGTTTTTCCGTTTAAAAACTTTCCAGCACTATGATAGATGAAGTTTTGTAACTTACAGATATTTCAAGGAAAAAAATTACTATTTTCTATGGGGAAAAGCCTCAAATAAAATGTAATTGGGACGCAACTGTGAATAGCTTCACACTATCCCAGAAAAGCTTGGTTTAATTTGCATTTGCCACAAAGCTCCCTTCGGCTTAAATAATTGCAAAGGATCTCTCACTTTTAGATTTCATTTGGTGGATTGGGACTATTCCTTGTTTATAACATTTGACAGTTTTCTTTATTAAGAAAATTGTAACTCGGACAAATTCATGAGCTGAATGGCATGCTGAAGCAGCTCTGCAACTAAAAATTTCAGTATATGTGGAATGAAAAAGCATGTGTTAGTTCATACTTTCACCAAGGGTAAAACTGAGCCCAGCTAACAGAATATTTTGATTCCCCAAGAGAAAAAAAGTATTCTAAATTGATGGGCCTTAAGACTGAAAACGGATGGAAGCATACTAGCAAAAAAGACTAGAGTAAATCACAATTAATTTTTATAAAAACTGCCAGTAATGTACTTTCTCTATCAGAAAAATTCAGTTGAGTCAAGGACTTTGGCTAAACTGCTTCTTAAAGTTTAAAATACATCATCTGATATAGAACAGTTAAGGTCAAAGTATTTCTGGAGAAAAGACTGGAGGCTTACAATATGCTCATGTGTTGTTAACATTGTAATGCTGCTCAGGGAGCACATCAGAATTCGTCTGCCGAGTAACAGGCTTCAGCCAAGGTAGGAGAAGGATCCAAGTCCATTCATCGGCGCGTGACTGAACCAGGCACATGGAAAGAAAAACGGTATCGGCTCCTACGGCTGGTGGGAAGGCAGTTCCGTTCTCCAAGAAATAGTTTCCCAATTCTAGTTTCTTCTGTAAAACATTATCCATTTTGACAGGAAACAGCGTTTGAGTAACAGACAAAACCAAAACAACATTTCTTCAAGCAAAGGCAATTCATTAGTTTCGAGTACAGACGGTGTTTATCTTTCTTCCTATTCTATCTATTTTTCTTAGGAAAAATAGAATGAATTAGAATAGTCAAATTTTACATGCAGACATTATTGACTAACGGGTAAACCAGTACAGAAAACAAAACTTTACTTTTGCTTTTTCCCTATTTTTTGCACATTTTAGCACTTCCTTCTACCTTAATTGTCACTTCAAGTAGATAAAAATTCTACTTCTATTATGTTTCTGCTAACTACACCTACTGCTGCCATGATGCATTAGCAAAACTAGCAGTCGTGCTGCAAAGGCTTAGCACTGCGGTCTAAAGTTACTCAGAAGAAGGTTTTTCCATTTGTGTACAGGTACTTAAGACTGTCATACCCAAACACAATGTCAGAAACACAAACGTCAGGTACACTGACATATGGAACATTCCACTTCTAAAGCAACTGAGAACAAAAATACTCTTTCTACAAACCTCCAAAAAGTTATCGAAGGCATAACAAGTACAAGAGAGCAGTAATTGTATCAGAGGCTCCAAAGTTCTTTAAAAGAGGACAAGAAAAGAAACTATACCTTAGTTTTTAAAAATCTTCAGACTACAAATGTCATCTTTATTGTTTGTGTCATATCATGGGATGAAAAGAATCTGTCTGTACATGCCATGAATATTATATCCGCTTTCCTTCATCTAGCAAACTCAACACCAACCATTCCTGCTTTGAATAGCACACCAGGTCTCCTGTACTCAGCAAAATTGTAGGTGCATTATCCTATGGCTAACTACATTTAATGGGATAATGAAAAAAAAAACTGATGATTGAACCAAATTAAGCATACGGCAAATTCTAATTTAGATGAAAATAAGGTAATACAAATATCTACTGAAGACTATTTAGAGGCTGCTGAGGAGGAAACAGGAGGGTGGAGTTGTATAGTGATGTTCATTTCAAGGCAAATTTGTGAAGTATCTTTGCAGAAACATTTGTACACGTAGGTGATTGTTTACTCAACCATATAAGTTTTGTGGCCATACACTTCACCCTGACACTATATATTGAAGTTGAGGAAGTGCAGCACATCTCAAAAGCGCCAGACAGTTCAGCGTTTTGCATATAAACTTGTACCCGACTGCCATTTTTGCTGGACTTGAAACAGAACAGAACTATTAAAAGACTTGACTTTTCCACTACATTAGAATTGGCAAAGCTTTGCTATCATATCCACAATCGTAGATGAGAGGGAAACATAGTATTCAATATTTTGTGATGGGTTTAACAGGATATTTTAAGAAGTTTCCCACAATGAATTATTTAGCAAATAAAAAAATACCTTTTGGACAGATGGAAAGGAGGAGGATAAAAAGGGCAATTCTATGGCTGCAACAAAAGGCAATTCTGGCTGCAACAAACAGGTTTCACAAAAATTAAGGAGAAAATGCAGTTTCTGACTTGAGAAAATTTAAGGTCATTAATGTGAGTCTCAAACTAGCATTACTCGTTCTAGACTATGTAAACAAAGATAATCAACTTAAGGAATAAGGACTTTCCAGCTATCTACTTTGGTTTGAACACACTGTGCATATGTTAAGGAAAAATGGCCTTCTCCTACACCAGTTTGTCGATTTTAAGAGTTAATTTTGCTGTAAGAGCATTGCACTGTTCCTCCCAGAAAAGCAGTTCTACTAAAACATAACCACTATTACAGTGCAGGGAGAATTAATACTGTCTCAATGTACTCACTGAGCTTTGGGCTTCGTGAATACACTATGGGGAAAAGTACCCAGCGGTTGTACCCCGACCTGCCTGTGGAAGGAGTGTACGGCTGCTCATCTACGGAGAGGGCGCACCCGTCTTAATCACATAAATATGAAATGAGGCATGGTGATACTGAATAATTGAGGCTGGAAGGGGTCTCAGGAGGTCGCCAGCCCACCTCCTGCTCAAAGCGGGGTCAAAACTGACCTTGGACCGGGCTGCTTAGGGCTTTGTCCCAGCAGGTCTTGAACACCTCCAAGGACAGAGACTCCACAGCTTTCCAGGCAACTCTCCATCTCCCTAGTTAGAAATCAATATGCTAGAAAATAGAAAATACTGGTTTTATTAACAAAAAGCTCTTTTGGTCATGAGCAGTCATATAACTCACATTAATTACTGCCCTAATTTCTGCATGTTCCATCTCAGCAGTATTTTACTGTAGTCCTGATGGTTTCAGGGCATAAACGTAACAAAGTTTTGAGGAAGAAGGGTCATCTTTTATTAAATGTACCTGTTTATCTGGAAAATTAAGACAAGCTTCTGGATGGACTGCATACCATTACACCACTGACTCAAAAGAAAGACTGTTTTTATGGCACATAACTTTCACGCACAGTTTCCTACAGGGTTTTAATTCCCTCCTCCTTTCTCCTAGATGATGAGTATTGTCATAATACTCTCTCCCTTCCCTGATAAACATCCCCTGTACTCCTGGGATGCCACTAACCTGTTCTTCAGAGATGGTCTACTTGATACATCGCTAACCAAACTCTAAGCAGTTGTTCTGTATTTAGCTTGGGAAGTTGTGGTTGCTTTACAGAAGGATTTTTCTTTTAATTCTCAAAAATGCTCCTTACCCCCACAGCAGGGTCTTATAATCAGCAGGCACAATTTTTCTTCCTGAGTCAGACAGCACTTACACCCTGGTGCAGGATGATTACAAACTATGTAACTATAGACATTCACCCCTCCCAGAATGATGGACTCTGCTACAGTTTAATTATACATTACTCACAAAATAGTTTCCTTCTATCCATTTCAAATTTGAATTAACAGTGATGCATTTTTATTACAACATAAAAGCATGTTATTAGATGGTATGACTATATAGCTTTTTGGCTCGAGTTCTGGAAGGAAAAGATTTCTGATTCCTGTTTGCGCAACTGTGTATTTCGCATTAAAATTCTCATTGGGCAAAACATATAACAGAAATAAATACCTAAAATACATAAGCAGACTGTTCTGACAACAGTGTTCAATACCAGACTATGGTGTCTTTCTCTTTGGAACAGAGAGAACCTCCATCCTCGGCTGCAGAGGAGAAAATATTTCCACGCTTCCTTCCCAGCACACCAGACTGGCTTCCAGCCTGGTGGTTAGGGTGTGTGTGGGGAAAAAGCGGGTTTGAATCGCCTCTGGCAGTAGCGGGAACAGGACTAACTTCAAGTGGAGGACACAGCAAGTACCTGCAAGGACACATGATATAAAAAGCAAGTATCAGTGCCGTAAGTGTGACTTCTGTTCTACTTTCGAAAGAAAGAATTTAATATCTGCTTTCAGAAAGGCAGATGTTCATGGTTCTAAATCCCAAGTGGAAAGAGTTGCCTAAATCTTCGGGGAGAAGTAGAATTAGGACTAGTCCTTCCTATTTTCTGCTAGCTTATTTTGGTGGCATCTCACAGAGCTTGCTGGAGTTTGTAGAGTCAGTTCTAAGGTACTTGGAGACTGACAGACAAGCAGTTTGACAGCTGAAGCTGTTACTCTCCCGGCCTTCCCACACGCAGGGACACTAGATCTACTAATGCATCAAATCTTGAACTGCTGCAGTTTTCATTCAGTTTGTTACAGTAAGCTAATGAAACCTGAAGTTAAGAGTATCCAAGCTCATGAAATAGCTTACTTGTAGCGGAAAAGTCATTTTCCTTGCCACATGGTCCTGTTTCTTCCTTGTGTTACGTCCAACACCTGTTGGACCTCCCTGTGAACCAGTCCAGTTCACCAATGCAGCCGGTGACAACGCAGTGTTGCGAGAGGGAGAAGGTTTGCTAAGTCAGTCCTCTGACGGATGCCCTCTGTCAGTGGTGGGGCAGGTCTGGTGAGT
>Ga0181612_156945_pt1 | contig 14925 bp, 10 predicted proteins | sample HoacroProtozoa21_FD_119630 | JGI IMG/M metagenome (GOLD analysis project Ga0181612, IMG submission 119630) | Hoatzin crop microbial communities from Cojedes, Venezuel. Combined Assembly of Gp0051906, Gp0051904, Gp0051908 | reverse complement strand
GACCGCGCGCCCGCGCACCCCGCTTGAAGCCGAGCAGCCCTCCGGGCCCGGGGGGGCGAGGCCGGGAGCGGAAGCGCACAGCCGGGGGGTCAGAGCCGCGCGTAGCCGGGTGCCGACCGAGCCTCCTCGGCAGCGTCTCCAGCAGCCGGCAGCAGCCCCTCCCCGCACCCCCTTTCCCGGCACCGCGGCCGCAGCGCTGCCCCTCAGCCCGGCAGCAAGCGGGAGAGCAGGGGCAGCGCCTGTTCCCACTCGAAAACGCGGGGAGAGCGCGTTTCGCAGCCGGCCGCGAAGGACGCTGCTCCTCCGCGGACAGGCAAAACTTCGGACGCGCACGCCGGACCTGCCGCCGCCTCCTCGGCTGGAACCGCCGGGGCGTACCCGTCCGGGGAGCGGCGGAGGCAGCGCTGACCCACAGCACCTCACCGCCAGGGCTGACGGGGCCCGGGCGCGCCGGGGGCAGCCGGGGGGCGCCTCACCCCTCCGCCCCGGGCCGAGACACACCCTGTGTGCCGCAGGCTTGGCGCCACGGCGCGTGCGGCCCCATGGGGCGGCTCGGCTGTACGCGGGAGAGCTGGGCGCCGAGCGCTGTGGAGAACTGCGAGCGGGGCCTGTCGCAGCTCCTGAGCGAGCAAGCTGGGAGCAACTCTGTTGTATAATCAGTCACTAAAGAAGAAGAGAGGTACGTGGTGAAATGCGTGGTCTGAGCTAGGTGCAGGTCACAGGCTACCTGTGACGTGTTTTTAACCATGGGCAAACGTTCTTTCACTCTCTCTGTGGGAATATTGAACCACATGTGAATATTCTTTCTGTTAGGGGCCTGGTTTTATTGTTTGCATACAGTTTCAGGTTGGTGTAACCAAGGCTGTGAGGAGGTTGATTCAGTGTCTTGCTCAGTATCTGTAGACTTACTATTGGTATCTAGTGGCTTCTGTGCAACCATTATGCATTTTTCCCTTGTGTAAGTTGTCTCATTTTGTTGGATTTATGTTTTGCAAAGTTACATTGAAGTTCTGTATCACACTGGCTTTACTTCTCACCTGCAAAAAGGGATTTCTTCAAAGCCTGTGTTTGTCCTTGTTGCAGTAACTATTCCACATATTCGATTATGCTGCCAGAGTGATTCTCTTCCATTAACTTGCCAAGAGCTCTGTAGTTGGGCTTTTACTTCATGAGTACTAGGTGTCTTTGAAATGTGTAAAAAGCATAGTGTTATTATCATTGTGGCCTATGCGTGTAAATATGAAAGGACAGGAAGAGGAGTATCTTTTTTTTTTAACCTGGTTGTTAATGTGGGACGAGCTAAGTTTATATATGTAGAGCGTATATATGTGAAAGTTAATTACCTATAATAAGCTCTGTGCTTGTCAGCAGCAGTGTGTGCATGTGGTCTGATAGCTGTGTGCAGTACTACTTTAGTAAAGTACATTTCTCTGTATATCAGGAAGAAATTATCGAATGCTCTTCAGAAGATAATAATCTCTTTTTTTCTGCAGATAATCATTCTTGCACAATTTTGTACAGTGTATGGAAGGAAAATATTTTTCACTTGCAGCATACGGGTGATAGTCTTGCAAAGTGCAAAAATGCATCCCTAGCAGTCTGGTGCACTTCAAGCTACACATGACAATGAGTATAATCTAGAAAATGTTTTCAGGTTTGCAAAAGCTAGGCCACAGAGCAGCATGGTTATGGACACTGCTTTGTGTGAGGAAAGCTTTGAATCAAAACTCTGCAGCAAAGATGGTATTCAGACAGGTGACTCTTGTCAGTCCAGGGTTAGGTATTGACTCTTGTGCCAGATGATATGTGGAGGTGTTGGTGTTCAAACTTACTGTGATCAGGAGAAGTGAGAACAAACTCAGCAAGTATTGTTAAAGCAGAATTCTTTATGTATGATTTAGCCGACATAGGTTTAGCTTTCTGAATGTTGCGTGATGAGTTGGTGTCAATGTTAGGTTAAACAAGAGCAGTTACAAAATATCGTCTGGTATTTTGGGGGTACTTTGTGCTTTTCACAGAGCAAAGAAGCTTTGGCCTGAAACCAACTTTCTTCCAGCTGCTCTAAGCAGTTGAGAGCCCACTGATGCAACTTCGAAGCATGTGGAAAAGCTGGGTACTGAAATGGATTCTGCAAGAACTTGAGCTTAAGGTCAATGCATGATGCAATGCAATGGCACACGGGGAAATGCTACTATTTGTTACCATTAGACGGCAAATGGACCTGTCGGAATGGAGTTCCTACGGCTAGCAAGTGCTGTTTGCTTCGTGCTATCACGTAACTTTGACAGATTCCTAGAGACGGGCTGTATGTGAGCCAGCTTAGGGTAACTTTTGCTAATGGTGCTCTACAGAAATGTCAGAAAGGATTCGAGCACCTGAGGACTTCAGCAAAACTGCTGAAGACAGTTAGTAAGTTTGACTGTTGACCAGCAGTTAACAACTTGTAAACTGATGATCAATAGTTAGCTTAGTGTGACTGTGGCACACTACGCATGCCAAAGAATAGTAGTGGCATCGTAGAGATTGTAAATACCAACTCTGAATTGCATGTCCGTCTTGTCACTGGAAACAGATGTCATGCTGGCTCTGCAGGCAGTTGGTCAACTGCTTCAGTCCTTTAGAGCCTTAATTTGTAAGAGACTGTTTTCAATATGCTTACATCTTAAAACCAGGCAGAACAGTTGTGCTTGAAATCACAGAAGCAACATCAATTATGCATTGTTCTTGCTGCACTGGTTTGAAAATCCACATTTGTTCTTTGTGTCATATGTAGACAATTTACCATTATGATACAGTGCCTGTTCTGTCAGTCTTTGCTTGTGGTGTGTCACAGACAAGCATATACATCCTTTGAGCAGGTATCTGTAGTGCATTTTTTTCCCCAAAAAAATTAGTTGTATGCTGGACCTAAATGGTAGCAAATTGCTACATATAGCTGGCACAGTACTTCTATTTACCTTTCCGTTGCTGTGGACGTTTTATGTGATGGGTGTTGACAGGGAATACGTGGTACTTGGTTCTGTGAGCTTGTCAGTGAAAATTTATCCTGATAACAAGTACAGGCTGTATCAGGATCCATTTTAAGCTTGGGCAAACTAGACAGATGTGTATGGGAGCAAATTACTAAGCTTGACAGAAGGCATGGCCATAAACCCAGCAAGAGACCCTCCGGCCATGGCTCTGTGCTTGCCATGTGCGGAGCAGCCTCTCGGAGCAGCTCTTTAGTTATTGTTCTGCTTCCTACATACTCAGCCTGCTATATGACCACCTCCTTCTCTCTTCTACAGCTGCTTGGAAGACGAGCACTGCCACAGAAGTCTGAGTTTTTTTCCATGCCAATAATGAGGACAAAATAAGGTTCTTATCCTCATTTTTTTGAGTGACAATTTTCAATTTACCATATGCTTCTGAGACTGTGTCAGCTCTGACTGTTTATTACAACCCTGCCAAACATTACGTGTTTTTCATAAATTTCGTGAACGGGTAGACAGCTTATGCAACTGAAGGAGTTTTCCTGTCCGGCACAAATCTATTAAGAAAAAAGCCTTAATGTGAATAATGAACTCTTCTTCTGAGCTGGAGGCCTTCACTCTCTCCTGGAAACAGACTTTCATCAATATCTGGTGTTTTGTGTACACACGAACGCTTAAAAAACAAAGTGTGAGGAGCTAGGAGACTAAATTTGTAGACTTTCCAAATTTAATGGCTTTATGTGAGTGATACTAAAAGAAAAGGCTTTCTAAACTATGCCTCTGATTTTTGAAAAGCTTTTATACTGGTTTTCTTTCATTATTATTACATTAAATGCAAATAGCTTTTGAGTAGCTTCCCCCCCCCCCCCCAACCTTAAATCTACAGCTTTAAACATAAAAGGCAGTTTGTGGCTTGGGAGCTTTACTTAACTGATTTCAGTGCTTGCTTGAAAAATTTTACTTAAAATCTCCTAGTTCCACGCATTACTATACAGGCAGACCAAAGATCTGGCCTTATAGAGTCTCAAAAGGGTTTTTATAGTCCTACGGATTATCCTATGTGTGAGAAATTGGACGTGATCTCATTTATAAATTGAAACTTGTTCTTTCCATCAGAATTTCCCAGCAGCTTCTGCGTCTTTTTGCAGATGTAGGGGCTTGCTTTCGTGTACCTGATGGCTGCTGGTAGGCCCTCTGTTTAGGGAAAGTAATTTTCTAGGCATCAAACATTAACTTCGTTTCAAATTCTTCTCTCTGCAGGAAGCTGCACAAGCCTTGATTTATGCTGGGATGGCAGGGTCCAACTTGGAAAATATTCAAGAAAAGATAAATGAGTACTTGGAGAGAGTTCAAGCTCTCCATTCAGCAGGTGGGTAAGGGCTTTCTAATTAAACCTCTGCTTTAATTAATTGAGTGGAAAGTCTTTTGGTGCTGTGAAATGTATCAATGATGTTTGCTCTGTTTTTAATTATTCTGATTTTCATGTCATTTGTGAAGGACCACAAATACAACGAGCACATCAGTGCTTTGAATTCTGATATATCAGAAATGAAGCGGAGACTTACTACCTAAAGACTTGGGTGTGGGTGGTATTCTTTCCTCTCAAATATTCTTAGGAACCACATCTGCAGAGCAAACCAGAGTAATTAAATATAGCAACAAAAATTGATCAGGAACACATCAAAACTCACCTCAGCTGCACCATGGGTTTGAAGCAAGTGGATTCTGGTACTTATGTAGAATTACTAACTTTAAGAGGGCAGAAGAGCTCTTTGGGTCTCATGAGGCTTTGCTTGTTTGATCCAGTTTCAGTGTTTGTGCTTAGACAAAAATCTCAAATTTTTGCACACCTGCAATTCTCAGTTAGAATCATAGAATCACTTGGCCAAAAAGGGACCTTGGGAGGTCTGTAGATCAATCTCCTGCTCAAAGCAGGGTGGACATTGATTTTTTTTTTTTTTTTTTTTTTTTGGACCAGGTTGCTCAGGTGCAGTCATGTCCTGAAAGCGTCTAAGGACAGAAATTCCTGGGTGCCTCTGGGCCCCTGTTCCAGGGTGCAATTTTATTTTTAGTGATTTTTTGTTATTGTTGTTTAAATATATCTAGTTGGATTTTCTCCTGTTTCAATTCACAGCCACGGTCTCTTATTCCCTTTCTTTGCACTTCAGTGAAGAGCCAGAGTCCATTTTCTTCATAACCTTATGGTTATTGGCAAGTTGCTATTAGAGATGGCTCTGTCCCCCCAAAGCCATCTCTCCTCCTGGCTGCACAAGCCCTGCTCCCTCAGCTTCTTCTCAAAAGGCCAGGTCCTTCAGCCACAACCATCTTCAGGGGCCCGAGATCGGATGCGGTATTCCAGATAGAGCCTACTGAGTGCTGAGTAGAGGATGGTCATCGCTTCCCCCATCTCCTGGCTATGCTCCTGCTGACACAGCCCGGGGTGCTGTTAGCCTTCATCACAGGCTTGGGCTCACCCAGCTCTGCCCCAGGACCCCAGGCCCTTCTCTGCAGAGCCCTACCCTGCAGGGTGTTAGTCTGTCCCAGGCACAGGGCACAGCGTTTGTTCTGCTTGAATTTTCTGAGGTCCCTGTCAACCTGTTACTTTAGCTTCTCTGTGTCCCTTTGAATAGCAGATGTGTTCTTGAGTGAATCGGTTTGGTGGGGTCTGCAGCCTTGATGAAGGTGCACTCCATCTTCTCTTTCAGGTTATTAATAAAGGTATTCAATGAGATACACACCTAAGGAACTTCTGTGTATTTCCATAGGTGATGTGTTTTCACAAATGGCATAATACTTACGTAATTAAAGCACTTTGTCCTTAGTGTAGTATGAAAGAGATTTTATTTACATTATTTGACATGAAATATCCTGAGACTGTATCTCTGCTTTGGGGAGAAGGGGTGGTGTTTTCTTGTTCTTGAAAAGATGGTTTTAGCAAAGTTCAAAAAGAGTTGGGTTCCAGCCAAAAAATAGGTATTGCCCACCTGATTAGAACTGCTAGTGTTTCAGTACCATGGTAAGGATGTTTTTACAGGTCTGCCACTGTAGAAAGCTGAATACTTTCTTTTTCATTTAGTTCAGTCACAGAACACAGATCCTCTGAAGTCAAAACAACAGTTGGACTTGGAGCGTGCTCACTTCCTAGTTACACAGGCTTTTGAGGAAGATGATAAAGGCAATGCAGAAGAAGCTATAGAGTTGTACACAGAAGCGGTGGAACTCTGTTTGAAAACAGTATGTTAAGCTACAGGTTAACTTGGTGGAATTATGTGATGGTAAGAAATTCTTCCACTTACACAAGTGACTGACCCTTAAAGGCTGGCTTAAAAATGGAGTGCCTGTATTTCTAAAAACTATTTTTTAATCATTTTTTGACCTTTTTTTTTTTTTTAGTGTTTCGTCCAGTTTTTGTGTTATGTTGCTATTTAACACTGTAAATTTATGGGGACTTGTGATTTATGTGTTTTTCCTGAACTGGATTATACTAAAAGCTAGAAATATTCTGGAATTTTTTTCATGTTAATTTTTGTCTTGGAGTGAATGCAACACTAAAACAGAAATTAAAAACTGTTAAAACTGAAGATGACTTGCTAATTTGTCAGCTATATTACTTTCTGACTACGTTAAAGGAAGTAATTTAAGGGAAATTTTTGTGTGTAGCACTTTCGGAAAACATAATGGTCTACTGATGCCAAAACTTGTAAAAATAGTACTTGATTACTCAGTGCTTAACATTAAAGCTGTTATGAGTGAATTCAATTCACACTGAAATTGATGGCAAGGATGAATTTGCCATTATGTAAGTGATGGAGAATATAATTACAGGTACTGCTTTTTTCCCTTAAGTCCAGTTGCCTTAACTAACTCATTACAGGAAGAGCTCACCATCATAATGTAACTCCACCAAGCCTGTTTTTCCCTTCTCTTCCTTTTTATAATATATGTATATGTGGGTTGTTGGGAGGGGAATGTTACTTTTGCTTCATGCTTTATTCTTTGCTCTGAATTCTTTAAACTGGTTTTATGTAGGCTAAAAAACACTGGGGATGCAGTGTAACAGATCAAGAGTTAGAACTGCTCTAGTTTTTCCACTTGAGCTGTTGGAGCAGAAAGTCTTCAGTCTATTACATAAAACTTACTGCAGCAGCATACTGGTTTTCCTCTGCTATGTTGCTCCTTCTGGTGTGTCAGTGCATGCAAATATTACTTACATATATTGAAGTTAGTCTGAAATTATCTCCTATAAACAGCTGCTTTTATCGGGTATTTCATTAGGTGCAGATACTGCTGAAGTTTCTTTTAATCTTGACTAGCATGTTATTTTGCTGAGATGACTGTAGGCTTTGTCCCTCGGGGTGATCAAAAAGTACCTTCTTCCCAAGATGAAAGAAGATTGAAGGAACTCTGCTATCTTGAAGCTTTACTTCTGTCTTTCTCCTCAGTATATTCAGGTGGAGAGATTTGTTTCTTCCTTACCCTGGAAGTTGTCACAGAGCAGTGATGCTGCTCCTAGATGAGTGTGCTGGTGTTCTATCTCCAGTCCTTACCTTCATACAAGTCTTTTCGAAGCAGGAACTCCAGGGTGTAGTTGATTTGCAAATGAAAATAGTTGCTTGTAGAGGGTCTTTCTAGTTTTGTTTCTTGGGGTGACAGTAGCTTGCTTTTTGTTTCCTCGGTTGACCTAGCTGACCTGGGAGAATTCATCAAGGCACAAAGCTAGAATCAGAAACCTGCTTGTGGGTGTCACAGGAGAAACCATACCTCATGTTGTGCATCTTGCAGATTGTTTAGCTGCAGTAGCTGTGCTTCATCTGTAAGGAAAACAAAAGTGTAAGCTGTCATAGCTGACCTCCCAACTGGGGACAGTTGTTAGCACTCTTGATAATCTGTTTTGGTGCCCTGTCAGAGATTGTTTTATGCAATAAGTGTGCAGGAACAAGATTTTTAAATTGCAAGCAATCTTGTTTGTTTGTATTTTATGAAAGTAAGCGTTCAAAAAAATTTTCTTTCTAAGTCACCATTATTATTTTTTGATTCATTTGAGGAAAAAGAATTGGAACACATGTAAGCTCAGTAGCATACGTAACATTTGTTTTTGTCTTCTTTCTGCCCATAGTGTTTTAATATGGTTTTCTTCTGGCAAATTTTATGTGTATACAGTGCTTCCCATGCTGAAGAATTTTAAAAATCACTTCCATTCTATGAACATTCACTAGAACAGCAAAATGATATACACTTAGTATGCTCTTTATGCTGAGATTTTAGAAAAACATGTTTGCTCATTTCAAAAGAGAATTGGAAAAAATAGCTAGTTACTGTTTGCTGTAATCTGTAAGTGTGGAATTTGACAAACTGAGCTTGTAAGACCTGTCGTTTTTTTGCATATGTAGCTTTTTCTTTTATTTTGCACTTAAGGCTACTGAAACTTCAGAAGCAGGCCTCCAGTCAAAACTGAAACAGCTGGCTCGACAAGCACTGGATAGGTGAGTATTGCCTGTGTTAGTAAACATACTTGCTGTCAGGTCTAAGCGTGCTCTCTGAGCTGACTTGTCAATCTAGCGTGTCTGTTCCGTACTGCAAAGTGTATGGGTTTTAGGTGGAGCAAGTCTCTATAGAGTTCTCCAGGCAGATGGCTGCCGTCTACTATACCGCTGAATATAGCGGCCGTTGTGCCAACCCTCTGGGAGTCTTGGGAGATGCAGAATTAGGAAAGGACTCAGTGCATTGCTACTAACAAATAGAACTTCAGTCTTCAGAGGTATAAATCGGAATACTCTACTACAATTTTTGGCTTCTATAAAAATGCTGAATTCGGGCCAGCACAAAGTCAGGGTATCCCTTCATAAGGAAGACAGGTAGGTTGGAAACTGGGAAATACTTATCTTGACGGTAGCAATCTCATTGTATGGGTAGATCTGGTGGAGTGGATTCAATAGCTGAAACGTGTTACACGAGTGTAAGTTCAATGTACTATTTTTAAATCAGCTGTATGATGGTGAATAACGGACTATATTGGGCCGAGTTTCAGTATAAGCTGGTTTGCAGCACTTCTCAGTCTGTGTTCAAAAAACCCCATATTTTACATACACGTGACTAGCCAGCAGCTTAATACAACAACAACAACAAAACATGACTCCTGAAGACACAGTCTTCAAGCAGTTGAAATGCTGGGTTGTGAGAATGCTAGGGGGTTTGTACTGCTGTTGTAGCTGCTAGACAAATTAAATCCTGAAGGTATGAGAGGATGCAAATTGGTTTTCTTGCTCTGTGTTTCAGTGGTCTTATTCTGAGGTTCCAGATAGTGAACACTTATGCGAATTCTTCTATTAGCATAGTTTAAAGGCAACAAAAAAATCTAATGAGTTTTGTCGAAAGTAGCTTATATATGAATTGGAAATGCTATATTTTAATTTATTCTAGGACAGGAAAATAAAGAAGTAATGGCATTGGAAATTGATTTTTCTTAGGAAAAGTGGTATTGATCAACTCGGGCATTTGTTCATTCCATTTAACACATGTGGGAACGTGAACCAAGCAAATAAGTGAACCATAACTATGTTTTTATCTTTGTTGTAAAAAAAGTACATTTTTATCTGCTTTAGAGCAGAGGCACTGAAGGAATCTGTGTCAAAGTCAACTCAGAAGAAGTCAACTACAGCTAAACCAAATCAGCCGGTCAGAACATTCTTTCCATTGGGACCTGATTTTTCTTTAAATGATAAACCACAGACAATCAGAGCAGTACAAGCTAGTGAATCTCAAGGTCAAAGATACACTGCAGAGGAGATTGAAGTACTCAGGTAAGTTGAAGACAGATTTTTAGAAAATATTATCTTTTGTGCTTACATTCTTTGTGCATCTTACACAGTAGATTGAAACAGCTGAAGATGAGGTGTATAAACAGACGGCTGGAAACCACCTTTTACAAACCCTGTTGCTGCTATTACTTGCACATTAATAAATTCTCATATTCTCTATGGTAATGTAGTTAGTGGCTCTTATTCACAGAGCATACTTTCTAGTTTGTATTTAGAAGACAATTCCTTCTAACCCACTGCCAGAATTATTTTTCATAGCTGTATTTTTGTATGTTACACATAATGTACCTGACCGAGTTTATGAAAGATCTGCTCTGAGAAGCCAAGGTACAAAGATGGTTTTGTAGATCATGCAACTACTACTTCACTGGAAATTGAGGAAGTATAATATTTTGTAGGGTTGTAACTTCTGTTACATCCAGTTTATTTTGCTTTGACTTTTATTATAGGTGGAATAGGCTACAAATAATTCATAAAACCTTTAGCCTAAATCATGAATTTTGAAAACCATCAAATATATCTTAAAACTAGATGGGTTTTCTGATAGGTGTTCTAACCTTCTTCCTTCTCCCTATGCAATAAAAAAGATTGTGATTGAGGTGATGCTCAACACTGTCCAGGATTTGATCATAAAACATGTAGTGTGCTTGTTGACCTTGGGGTTCTTAAATGGACTGAGGATATGGTCATGAAGATAGAAATGTAGGTGTGTTGGAGAAGTTTCAGAGCATTAAGAATTGCCTTATTAAAATTTCACTTTTTTTCCTCTTGTGGTGCCTGTGCAGTAAATTTTTCCGGGTTTGTGGATGGTTTGGGGGGCTTTAGGGTATTTTTTTCATGTGTGTTTTTTTTTTTTGTTGTTGCTGTTGTTATTGTTTCAGTCTTGCAAGAGTTTCACATCTTTAATCATCATTTGATTTAAAAATATTTCACATACCTCTTTCAGTTAACTCCTTGTTTGAAACTTAAATTACATTCACATTTAAATATGATTCTCATTTTTTTGTTCTGTGCACTTTAATGAAAAATGTACTAATAAACAGTATTTTTGTTGTTTGGCAAAATGTTCCAAAATACTGCCAGGTGAAATCTAAGTGTTGCTAATTGTTAATTGCTGTCAACTTATCCTAAGACTATCTTTAATGAGAGGCTTAAGTGGCTTGAGAAATTCTATTTAGACAAACATGGTTTTAAATGTGACTTCTAGAGCTGTGAAGAGGTTTGTGGCTGATAATCATTTCTGTGCCGACATGGTGACTTCTCCAGAGGTATGTACTTGGACAATTAGTGACGGAGCCATCAAGTACTGCACATTTCAAACCCAAATAAATACAGTGGCTGTTCCATTTTCAAGAGGTAGTCATCTTGTTTTCAGAAGCATTATGTCTTGTTAGTTTTTAAAGACTAATTTTGTGTTACCATCCAGAACTTCGTTTTTGGAAGATGATAGATAGGTTTGTAACTTTTTTTTTTTTTCCTTACGACTTGCAGGAAGACTTCAAAAATTAATGGCATTGAATATGTACCTTTCATGAGTGTTGATCTGAGGGAACGTTTTGCATTCCCTATGCCATTTTCGTAAGTGTGATTTAATTACTGAACTTTTGGTTTTATTTCCAAATCTTTCCCATATTTGGTATTTCTGTGTTTTCTTTTTCAGAGTTTAAAATGGTGTAAGTAAGCTTTTAAGCATAATTCACGAAGAGGTATTTAAATACTACCACTTCCTTTTTCCAGACTGATCTTAAAACTGTTTAATGTAAGCTGATCCTGCTCTGCAGTGCTTTTGCATTGATGTCTTCAGGCCTATAAGGACAACGCTGTGTTTGGCCTTTTGGAGTACTGGGCTGGCAGCTTGGGTCCATTTCCGGATTTTGCTGCATGCTCGTTAGTTTAGTTCCCTCTGCCTCAGTTCCTTGTAACGTGAAGGTGATAGCCATTTCCTCTGTAAAGGGCTATTCCAAGGAAGAGTGATGCGTAACTGCTAGACCTTCGTTCATGAGCAATAATAATATGTTAAGATTATATAGCTGTCATAGACAAAGACACCTGGGGTTGGTTCCTCCCCCCCCAATTTTCTGCTGAAGCCTTGTTAATCAGACAAGCCTCAGTATTTTCAGAACTAAAGAAACTTTTTATTATTAGTTCATTGTATTGAAATAAAGTGAAGAACTTGAGTTTCTTCTGGTATAGATTTTTTTTTTTAATTCCCTTTTCCTGTTCAGTCCTGTATGAAGGAAGCTTTATTTCTTGTTTTTAATATTTTTTCTTTTTTTTCCCTAAAAATCACGAACTTAGCAGTAGTGTTCTTTGAAATTGTTTTATAGCTCTGTACGCAAACTTGTGTAACTGTCGTGCACGTATCTTGCACCATCTATCAGACATATAAGACTGGACATAGCTTGAAAAGCTTTTCCAAACTGCTATTGATTTATTTGTACCTTTTTCTCTCTTAAATCTAGTGATAAATGTGGGAAGTTACCATTATCCCCCAAACAGAAAGCAATGTTTGCCAAGTGGGTGCGACCAGATGACATAACAAATAACCCTACAATGATTTATACCGTATCAAGTTTCAGCATAAAGCAAGTAAGTTGTTCCTAAAGAGAAATGTGTGCTGCTAGCAGTTTATTGCAGGGGATATAAGACCTTCTGGTTCAAAAAGGAATCCCCAAATGTGAGAGTTTTCCTTGGCTCTCACAAGACAAAATAAGTAGATAAATAAGTAGTATCACTTCAGATTCCATGGAGAATAAACAGGTGTGTGAGCAGTGGAAGAGAAAACCAGGATTTGAATTCCAGCATAAAATCCTGTTTTCCAGAAATAGTAGTAAGGTTAGTATGAAAAAGGGCAAGGTGTACTCTGTAGCAAATTGTTCACTTAATTCACTGCGTGGAAAAAGTTTTGGAAATACTTTTAAATTCTTGTTTGACAGGAAGCAGGGTGGCCCGTTGAGAATAGTGGAAGTGTCTTGTTTAGTTTTAAGCTGCAGATGGCCCAAGCTGTTCTGAAATCAGCAATAGATTATGTCATTGGATATGGTTTATATTACACAGCATGTTTTGGGGTGGAGGGAGCAAGTGTGAATGAATGCACTTGCCTCTGTCATTAATAATTCTAACTCTGTTTTGCTCTGTAGGGCCCTCATATTGAGCAAACATACATTTCCTGCCTTTTTAGTAGTAATTTTGCTTTTCTTGGTTCAGTCCTTTCCCTTTTGAAGGGAATTGCTAAATGATGATTTTGCTTCCTTCCACACACCCCGCTTGTGTTTTGCTATCTAAGTTATTAGTAAATATCCTCACTGTTTTTCTTTTCTTTATAGACAATAGTATCAGATTGTTCTTTTGTGGCATCATTAGCTATCAGTGCAGCATATGAAAGAAGATACAACAAAAAATTGATCACAAGGTAAGTAGCTTTTGCTTTCTAAGATCTTTTCAGATGTAATACTGCCAAGCTCTTGCAATATGTTCTATGTCAGTTGGACACAGTAAAAACTAGCATTTGTTTCACCTTCATCTCCCTAGGACTCGTGTGGCTTTAGCATTTCTGAGAGGGAAGGCAGCTTTATATAGATGTGTATACAGACACTGGAGTCTAACTTTAGATGTGCTTTGAGGAGGAATAAATAGTTTGGAAGGCTTTCTTTGTTTTTTTAATAGAAATATTACTTATAATGCTTTATGGGTTTATTTTCCTACTTTGTTATGCCAACTGCTGTGCAACAAGTGGTCCATCTTTCATCTCATTGCAGAATTAATGTTAACAACACTATCTCAGTTCCACTTGACCTGCACCTTGTGATAAATTTGGCGTGGGTTTGGCAGCCTCTGCCGGGAGCCCGTTGCCAGACCAGTGTGTGCATGTTGTCCCTGGATTTTTTTTTGGTTTAACGTATACTCATTAGAACTGAACTTTTATTCTTTTCAAGAGCAGTGAGTTCTGCACTGTCTTCTCCATCTTCAAATGTTTGACTTGTATAAATAGTGTCTGTGTGAATAACTACAGATATGTAAATACCGTTCATTTAATAGTAAGATAAATTTGTTTGCCTTGCTTATATTGGAGAAATAATCAGGTTACTTATGGTCTTTTTGTTGCTGATTTAAGCAGAGAACTGCAGCAAGAGCCAGGCCTGAAAAATAAAACCTATTTAAACATCACTGTAATTTTTACTGAATTTGAGTTGCTCTTTCATTAAAAAATCCATATTTATGTTCAGTGTAAATTCCAGAAACAGTCTATGTTAATCCCACTTTTATTGTTATCAGTGTATGTACAGCCAAGACATTTATGTCATAATTTCCTCTGTTTTGTTTTTTTTTATTAACAGCATAATTTACCCTCAGAATAAGAAAGGAGAGCCAGAATATAATCCATGTGGCAAATACATGGTGAAGCTTCATATCAATGGTGTACCTAGAAAGGTAAATGGCTTTGGGGAGACAATGCAGCTACTGTTTATTTTGTGTTTTTAAAGACTTGATCTGCCACACTGTGCAGCTATGCTTGCATAGCAAAAACTTTAGATACGTTTTGTTGGAAAGTGGGTTTTAATTGTTAAACCTTTTGAGATTCATTTTGATTGTGAAGTATGCAAAAGAATGTAGGTGTTTCTTGTACAGACACTCACATTAAATGCATAAAAAAATCTTTAGATTGCTTAAAAGAATTATGAAAACCACACAGGAACAAAATTATGCATCCCATATTTATGAATAGGGGGTGCAAGTAATCCACTTCTCCACTCCATCATAGAAAGGAAGTTACAGAACTAGAAAGTACAGAGAGGGAAATCCAGGAAGAGTATAGACATGGAATGACCGTAGAGTAATTCACATGACCCCAGGTTTTAGTAAGGGGAGGAGATGCCTGAAGATATATGATAGAATTTCCTAAACTCACAAAGAGCTTCATTTTCTTTTTAGTGCAATAAATAAGGGCATAAAAGAATCACAGAATGTTCGGAGTTGGAAGTGACCTCTGGGGATCATCTAGACCAACCCCCCTGCCAAAGCAGGGTCACCTAGAGCAGGCTGCACAGGATCTTGTCCAGGCGGGTCTCGAATATCTCCAGAGAAGGAGACTCCACAACCTCCCTGGGCAGCCTGTTCCAGTGCTCCGTCACCCT
>Ga0181612_149599_pt1 | contig 14925 bp, 7 predicted proteins | sample HoacroProtozoa21_FD_119630 | JGI IMG/M metagenome (GOLD analysis project Ga0181612, IMG submission 119630) | Hoatzin crop microbial communities from Cojedes, Venezuel. Combined Assembly of Gp0051906, Gp0051904, Gp0051908 | reverse complement strand
GTGCCCCCCCCCCCCCCCCCCCCCAAACCCCCGGGACCGTTTCGCGTCCTAACTTTTTTTTTCCCCTTTGAAATTTTTTTTTTTTAAAAGGGAAAAAAAAAATTTTGTTTTTTTTTTTTAATGCTTTTTTTTTTTTTTACCTAATGCAGCAGCTCAATTTATCTACTCTAGACGAGACACACCGGCAACATTTGCTGAGCCGTTAGAGGAAGAATATGGCTGTGAAGGTACAGATGATACTGCTGATTGTTTTACATCCAGTCATCAGCTGACTGAAGTTGACAGAGGTAATTATAGAAATTAAATAATTCCCAGAACAGTCTCTTTAATGAATTAGGGACTTAATAAAATGGTCCTCAGTGAATGTTTGTTACTTGACTGACACTGCTCACGATTTTCTAATCTTTGTTGTAGAACAACACTTTCATGAGCATAGCTTCAGTGGTGATTCTTCAAGTTTGTGACTACCATTTGTATACTACTTGTAACTTGATTGCATACATTGAAATATGTTCTTAGTTTCTTATTAGAAATAATGAGATTTGATACTAAATTCAGACAGAAGAACAGCAGTACTGGCTCAGGCCAAGCATCCATGTAGCTCAAGGTGTTGGATCCGCAAATGCATGCTGAAGGAAGAGTATTAGAAACAGAGTATTTGTAGAATGATCTTTTGCATGTATTGCATTCCAAATTATGGCAATTAGCAGTATTTGAGAGGTTTTCAAAGTCACACATTTTCTTGAAAATTAGCCAGTATCTTTAGTTAGCTGTATCCTCTACAGTTTTTTCTTACCCTGTTTTGAATTCATAGGACTTCGGTTTCCATTCGGTCCTGCACCCGTGAATTCCATGTTAGAAGCTGAGTTCTGAGCTGAATGGTTGGGGAAAATATTTTTGTTTTTGAGACTTGCTGCCTGATAGCTCATTTACATGCTTTGTGATAAAGATTCACAAGTCTCTTTCCTAAGTATTAACTTAGCTTTTAATATTCTGGAAAAAATCAAGGTTATTTTTGAAATGTTGATAAGCTCAGAGTAAAGCGTGTTCTTGAGTGAATATATAATAAAGTGTGTGAATGAAATTTGGTATTGAAAACAAGTTGCAGAAAATTCAGGAACAATAGGTAGAATAGAAATAATCTAGATTCCATGTCAAGTAAATTGGTAGAAGCTGTGATAATGCATAGACATATGGGTAAGTATGATAAATTGGGGTGTAATATACATGTCTTTACAGGAAATAATGCTGTAGAGGGCAATTTGAAAGAATAAGGCAGTATATGGATACAGGTGATCAGACAATATGGTACCCTGGCTTTTCAGAATGCTTTTGACAGTCTCAATCAGATAGGAATTAATACTGGAAGAAAGAGGAAAGTAATATTCTGAACTAAAAAAAGATGAATAAGAAACCTAGAAATAACCATTTCTACTGTGAAAACAGCAGTGGTCTCACAAGAACTGTTATGCTTGATATAGTGTGCAGTCTTGACCATTAATCAAAGTTATTGATTGCAGTCAGTCTGGCTGCAAAGAGTTTGGCAAGATAGTCCTTGTTGAGTCTTGGGTAATAAAATGGCCAGCCAGCACATTGTGCAGGGCTCTGCCAGTACAGGTTTTGCAGAGCAAATGTCTGGGGAACATTGACTCGCTATTTGGATTATGAGTCAAGGGTGCTGATTTAAGTAACCTTGAGAAAGTTGGAATTCTGTGGTGCTGAATTCTCGTAGCGAAGTTCTTTAAATGTCACCATATTTGACGAGGTGTTTAAATAAAGAATCTATAGTTGTCTTCCTGTTGTTCAGTTCCTGTTTTTTAAAGTTTGAGCTGACAGAAACTGTGATGTTTAGGAACGTTTTGTTCTCTTCTGTTGTGTTTTTATGTCTGATCAGCACACTACTTCCAGTGAGTGGCAGCCTGGTGAATTGTCAGTCTCTTGTTGTGCAGCAAGTCAAGACTTAAGAAATTTAGTCAAGGCTTATACTAGTTGTAGAATTATACTCCAAAGAAAATTGATTGTATCAGCCAAGAAATGTATTACAGTTTTAGGAAATGTGAAGATTGCAGGTAGTGTCAAACTTGGTGTGTTCATCCAGAATTTTCAGTTGTTCAGGCCTGAGGCTCCTGAAAACGCTGTTTTACTATGGGTGTTAATTATAGCATCTGTAAACACTTAAAATATGCCGTTCAGTGGGATTCCATGTTGACTTACTGAATTGCTTTGGATAATTTTAAGATGATGATTTCTATTCTCTGCAATGAAGAAGATTAATTTTACAAATCAAAGTATTTCAATATAGAGACTTTATAGACTAATAAATAGTAGTTAGGGATATGTTCTCTAATCCCAATCCCAATATCTGACATTAGTCAAATATTCTGGAAGGTTGCGGGGCAAAATTTATCACGGCAATTAGTGAGATTGAAATTAATTTCTAAAGGTTTTATCTCTTACTGTGATATTTTTCTCCTGTTTTTGTTAATCAGATGTGTGGTGCTAGCAGTTAGGCCGCTTAAGACCTTTTTTTTGTGCAGCTTATAACAATAATATGTCTCTTTTAGCCCGTCTTAATTCATGCCTTGATCAAATGAGAGAAGTTTTGGCAGAGTCTGTACCAGAGCAAACAATGGTGCAAGCAGTACTGGATAGTAAATTTGATGTACAGAAGGCTTTGGATCTTGTGCTTTCACAAGGCAGTAAGCAAAATGTGAAGACCAAGAATGAGGATGCTGTGATTGTAGGAAAGACGACGAAAGGTATACTTCTGTTTAATTGTTTACATTCAAGATGATTCATTTCTACGTACAGTTTAACTTTGGCTTTACAAGCTGTGAAGATGCTTGTTATTGCATTAGTCATTTATTAGAAAACTAAAAAAGACCAGCTTACTCCTCTGTTTCTCTGTCCTAAAAACAGCTAAAGGAAACAGGTTTTCTTGAGCTAGAAGTTAAAATAAAACCTTAAGTGTCAGCTTAAATTCAAACTGCAACCATCTGCAGTTAACAGTAAATTTCTGATTTCTAATATATGCCTTAACTAAATGAATACATGTTCTAAAAGTTGAACCACATCTCCCATCCCCAGTACCTCCCTTTTTTTGGTAACATCTGTACAGTAACTTTCTTGCTTTGATTTATGCTTATATCTTCGTAATCTTTACTGGCATTCTTTGCTGTATTAAAGTTTCATAGGCATTTCAGTAGATATCTATAATTTAATTGTAGAGCATTATGTATCTTTGGATAACACTTAGTAATTAAATGCCTTTTTATATTTCTTCTTAATTTTTTTGTTGCTGCTGTCAACTTTAAAAAAAAAATGGATGTTTTGTTGTGACTGCGCTTCCATCTGAAAATTATTGGCTATTGTAAGGTAAGGAGACTTACTTTGTTGTCCAGAAATGTGCGTTGATACAGACCGTTTCTCTTGTGCAGTAGAAAATGTTGCTGACAACACCATCAAACCTGGGTTTGGAAACTTGACAGCCAAAAGTGATTCAGCTTGTTACTCTTTAATTATAAATGACAAAATGCTCCTTAATACAGAAAAATCCAGTATACCTTCATCTGAAAGGAAAGGATTGAAATCCTCTTCACTTGTTCTGTCATCATTTTTCGGTGATGATTTGTGCAAAGGATCGTTTCGTGAACCTGTGAATAAACAGGCAGAGAATCAACTACCAGAAAGTGCTAATGCAGTAAGTTCGATTCGTGACAGTGAAGATGTTCACTTTAGCATAGGAAGTAACCCATCTGGAAATTCTTCTTTTAAGAAATTGGAATGCAAGGAAAGACAGGACTTGAAATCCTTGCTGATGCAAAATGTGGTTTGTAATTCTCTGGGTCCTGAAGACAGCATTCCTCTTGTTTCCTCAGATACTTCTGTTTGTAATAGTAATGCAAATTTTTACAGTCCTCCATGTTTAACAAGTGCTTTAGGAAAACTGGCTCTTGATAATGAAATCAGTCATACTGTAAATAGAAAGAATGATCTTCTTGACAATTTTTCTTCACTTGTGCAAAGTAGAGAACAAGAAGGCCCCTCTTCAGACATGGCTGCTTTGCCAGTGTCAAGATCTGGAAGTACATCATTGGCTGACTTGCTTCAGGAGCACCAGGAAAACAGTGCTAGCCACTGTTATTCTTTGGCTGATCTTTACACCCAGTCAACAGCAGGTCTCACTGATATGAAATTAGGAACCTCACCATTATCACAACTAGTAAGTCAACCCCAAACTTCAGGTGGGATGCCAGAGCTAACAGGATCTTTGTCTTCTTTAGCCCTCTCTAAAGTGTCTCCACTAAAGGAGGTTGAGAATTTATCACTCTTGGATTTAATAGCAGAGACTATTGAAATAGATAAAACTCAGCAAAGGACAGACTTCCCCATGCTCAGTGCAACTGAATTGAAGCCCTCTAAAAGAACCAGCATTGATTTAAGTGTCCTTGTGAAAAATGCAGATGTATCTGCAGAACAAAATGTGGAAGGACGATCAAATATCTTAAGCCCCGCAACTAAACTTTTAAAAGAAAAGCAAGGAAAATGTTCTAGTTTTGCCAAAACAAATAAAAAACCCAGGAGAGGGCTTAATCCTAAGACGCAGGATTTGTCGCTTTCCTGGATGAAGGCGCTGCGTGCAAGACCTTCAGCTTTTGCTTTAACCTTGTGTCTCCGTTATCCTCCCAAAGGTTATAAGCGGCATGCAATTGGTATACATAAAGCTTTCTTATACAGTAGACAAGTACAAGATGTAAAACCCAGGGAAACTGCTCCTGTAATTGCCATAACACCATTTGACTTCAAATCAGCGTCTCCTGATGATATTGTGAAAGCTAACCAAAAAAAAGCTTTTACAAGAGAGTAGAGGGTGGGGGGAGAAAGAGTCAGTGTTTGTATCTTGTTACTATATAAAAAAAAAATTATATAGGATCTATTTATAATCCAGAAAAGATTTTTTTATTTTTTTAATTGACATATTACAATTCTCACTGTTTGGTAGCAAATTTGTATGTGAACTTCTAAGCTGTTGCACTGAATATCTTTATTTTTGCCTAATTTTCACTGACAATTTTACATTTTAAACTTTTGCAAAATCTTGAACTTCAGTATATAGATATTGCATGTACAAAATTCTATAAACACCATTAGACTTCTTAAAACGTCTCTCTAGGTGTTGAAGATACAGTTTATTGGGAAGAGCACTGAATTGTTATTTTGTAAAGTAATTTACTTTTTCTATATGGTGTATAGTTGGGGGAGCGGGAACCTCAGTTTATATTATGAATTATGACTGTTTTACTAAATGTTCTTAAAGTTAGATTTTCTGATAAAGTATGTTATTAAACTGCCAGTCTTGTAATTGATATTTCCAGTCAATGTAATTGTTCTCTTCTATCTTTATACTGATTACAATATTACAGCAAAAATACCTTTTGTTTTTTAAAAGCCTCACTAACCTCAGGTTTTGACACTTTTAGTTGTGTTTAGTTTTAGACATGTATAGGTTTTGATAGGACCAAATTTACAGGGGAGCAAGCAATTAAAATTGTGTGTCTCCCCCCAATCAGCTGTCAAAATGTGATATTCAGATTATTAAAATAGCTATTTTGTAAGTATATACATGTCGCATGTATTTTTTGAGAAGTTTCACTAGGAATATATGGTTTATTCTCAAGTCTTTCAGAAAAATATTGGAGTAACAATGCTTTCAACTTCAGCGTGAGAGTCTTTGCTCAATGGAAAAAAAATTTAGGCAAAGCGTCAGTGCTGTTTGTGTCTGCCTCTTGTCTGTTTTGAAGAAAGCTTCCTTTAGTAATGGAAATATATTCTGATGTTTGCATCCTTTGCTGTTACTTTGAATCTTTAGATGGAAGATCAGAATCAGGACATTCTGGACTTACTTTTTTAGCTGATAGTTACCAGATTCTGGTGCCCCTGTTAGTCAGATGAGTAACTGCATGTATGTTTCAACTTTGCTTTTAATACACATTGCTACTTTTAATATGTTTCCAGTGTCAGTATTTTAGATCCTTAACAGCAATAAGTGCAATAAAGTTGCTGCAACTCAAAAAATACGTTTGTTCGTATACTGCCATACACTTATTCATGCTAAACTTGGCAGCTAGTATGGAACAGTAGATATAATTTTCATCTAGTTTTAATCTGATTTTTGTTGAGCATGTTACATCAAAAAGACGACAAGAACTTTAGGTTTATTCATGAATTCAGGTTGCACTACAATTTTGTTTCTAAATAAAAATAAAAAATGTTCCAGTGCTCTCAGGTACAAATTTCATGTTCTGTATATTTTGCTTGTTTGTCTAGTTGATGTTATTGTCATTTAGGACTATGAGCAGTGTGACCTCTGACCTCTTGGATGAAATTAATGTTTCTTACAGTTGCTAATAAAAGTTTTATGTAATGATAGTGCTGCAGTGTTTATGTTCTAGTTGACATGTTAATCTAGCCATCTGTATTCTTACCTATTTTGAGTGCCTTAAAGCATTGAAGTGTCAGTAATACAGTCCAGTGTACATACTGTGATCTGATGAGTTCATGAGCAGGAACATAGTTGATTTATTTCCTCAGAAGACTTCATATAGAAGTCTGAGTGATACTGATTGTATACTGGTGTTTGGTTAATTAGTCTTAATGGCAAATTCTGCTTTTTGAACAATATGAAATGCTTTTCAGCGATCAGTTTCTCTGTAGTTAGTCCAATTATTACCTTCAGACTGCTTAGAAGGCCGTTTTTCCCATTGAGGCAGAATGTCACAGAATCACAGAATGGTTGGGATTGGAAGGGACCTCTGGGGATCGTGTTGTCCAACCGCCCTGCCAAAGCAGAGTCACCTGAAGCAGGCTGCACAGGACCGTGTGCAGGTGGGTTTTGAGTATCTCCAGGTAAGGAGACTCCACAACCCCTCTGGGCAGGTTGTTCCAGTGCTCTGTCACCCTCAAAGTGAAGAAGTTCTTTGTCACGTTCAGATGGAACTTCTTATGCTTCAGTTTGTGTCTGTTGCTTCTTGTCCTGAAAGCAGATTTTCCTTGCTTATGTGCTGTCTTCCCTCAGGTTGATTCTTTTTTTAAATTGCTTCAAAAAAATAGGAACCAAAAAGGAAAAAAAAAGCTTACATTAGGAAGAAATCATTTTTCTAATCTCTTAAATTGCATCTGAAGGTAACATTGTCATACACTGTTGAAAAACTATTGTTGGCATGACAATGAGAGACAGTTTTGAAGACGTTAGGCATTTTTTACCTAAACATTTTTCAAAGCTAATGTTTTCTCTCACAAAAATTTTTAATTTTGTTTTTTTCTGACAAATTTTGTCAACTGTATTCATGTTGGAATTGCTGACCAAACTCCAAGGGACATCTTGCTCTTAAGTAACTGGTACCTTTTTGCCATACTGACATACAAAAGGCTTTAGTGACCTATCAAAGGTATTTACTCTTCTTTCTCTTGGGTAGTAGAACCACATCCCCATGTTTCTTAAATCTTCTTTACCAAATACAGGAATATATACTGGAAACCAGAATGAGGTAATGAGTTAATGTCGGATATTTGTCATTTTGTGGCACCGCAAGTTTTCAGAAACTCTTATGATCCTACCTGGGGAAAATATAGAGTATTATTAAATATGCATGATGGTAGCTAAGAAACACCAATTCAGGAGTAAGAAGTCTGCACTCTACTTGTGAAAAAAGGAAAAAAACAAAATTAAACAAACCCCCAAATCATTCCTTGGCTAGCACCAATAGTGTTATATTTGGAATATTAAGTGTTAATTACTCTTTATTTCTTATTTAACATTTAACGCTTTGAACAATTAATTTTTTTTCCAATCTAAGTTGAGCTTTCTCATGTTTACTCAGTTATATCCTTTATTTCTTTACCCGCTGAAATATTGCATACATTCGGTTGTCTGGTCTCTACAGCTTTTCAATAAACTATACTAAGAAACTTGACTCCTCTGGTATTAAGTGCAGGAAAAGGATTTGACAGGTTTAGATATGAAATGAATAGTGACTTTCCTGTGAAAATGTGTCAAATTAAAGCAGGTGAGGTGAGGAAAACAGCTGCAATATGTCAACTTTTACAGGCTTTGATTTATTTTTAATGATGCAGTGCACTTTAGGAAGCCTGAAGATGTGCTTATTCACAGCCCAGGTCTCATGGCGTGTTGTATTGTTCAGGTCCTTCTTCTAAGTTGGGTGCAAGAAGGGATCACGACCTAGAACTCCTGTAAATAGCAATTACCTCTTTGGAAAGAAAATGATTAAAGTTTAGTTGAATGTCAGCAAACTATTCACTCCTCTCTCTTACTCCTTTCTGTAACTTATTTATACTTCTTAACCACACATCCTCCCAAAGTTTTTCTATTGCCAGCTCTCTTATTTATTTATTTATTTATTTATTTATTTATTTATGATGGGTCACATAGGATAATGTGAAAGCATCAGATCTTAGTAAATTATCACACAACAAACTAAAAACTTTTAAATGAAAAAAATGAAGTTGGCTGAAAAAAAAAAGTTTAAATATTTATTCAGAATTATTTCAGGAAAATACAGGTTCCAAAATATGATAAATCTGCCAAACAGGATTCAAAATGAGAACACAGATAATTCAGCCACGAGAATCATGTAATTTTTTCAAGAAAATGATTTCAGCAAATCTTCTCTATCTCAATTTCATTAAAGAATGTGGTATTAGGAATGTAAATTGGATGGGAACCTGGCTAAATGGCAGACAACATTTGATTACACCAAAAGGAGAGAATAAAGTAAGAAAAATATTCCTTAATATCACCACAAATAAAATGTCTTGAAATTGATAATTTGACATATTTGCATTAATGACCTCAACATAAAAGTTAGAGGGGTATGGTGAATTTTGTTCAAGACCAAAATCAAATGCCTCAGTATGAAGAATAAACTTAGTCACACTGAAAATTTCGGTTATGAATGAAATAAAATTGAGCATTTCCAATCTCAAGACTATGTGCCTGAAGTCTGAAATAATATTCTGTCATAAAGTGATGGATCAAAGGAGGACCCAGTGTACTCATTGACATGTGATTGAGCAGTGATCAGAATATCTCCGTGAAAATACCTCCCTGGAGCCAAGATAAAGAGCTCCACAGACAATGAGACAGAATTTCACTTACACTACAACTAAGTCTACTTTTTTTGTTTTAAATTATTTGTTGTTGTCTCTTTCTCTAAAGAGGTTTATTACTCCCTGGGAGTTACAAAATCAAATCAGGCAGCTTCTGAAATTCCTGTATCCTCATACCTGTTGTGCATGAGGGAAGACCCCCATTTGCCAAGCTCCAAGGGGAAGAATTTGTTAGGAAGTAAGTTGCAATGTAACCGTATGCATGATTGTCAGGAGCATATGACAGAAGGATTTCTTGGGGTGCTAGATGAAGCCTCAGACTGTTACGGGAATAGAGAAGGAAAGAGGAAGTACATCAATTTGCATTTCAGATGGAACACTAAGGAAACTATGGGGAAGTACCTAAAATGGCAGGCATGTACACGGAGGATGGAAAGAAAGCGAATAAGCCCATGCAGGCAAAGAAAGTCCTGAAGTATGCACCTCTTCATTCAGGAATTTTTGGACGAAAGCTTTAGAAATGCTAACTAAATTAATTGTCCAGTGAAATGATTACTGGACAAGAGCAAACCTGTGGAGTCAGGCACTGCTGGCTATGGTCTGGGAAAGTAGCTTAACCTCTGTAATTAAATAGTAATTAAATTTAATTGCTCAGAATCTTGAAAGATTAACACAGGTTAACATGAATAGTGAGATATGAGAGGTACTGCCTAGCCATTCTCTAGGTAGCATTGTGAGGATTACCATATTTTACTGAATATTACAAGACGATCTATATAAGGAGCTTAAATAAACATGGTATTGAAAATGAGAGTAAAATTATCTGTTCTGTGTTACACAAACACCTCTGAGATCAGTTTCTGCTCTTACTTTAGTTCTGTATTCTTTTCTGTTCCTGTCTAAAAAGACCTCGTGTTTAAAGATATATGTGAGAACAGTTTTGATACATTGAACGAAGGATCATAACTTATGATCTATTAGGCAGAAGAAATGCGGTGAAATACTGTACACCCTCAGATACAATGAACTTACTCAAAAAGGAACGCACCTTAACTGTGTGCAAGTCAAATTCTGTGTGTCCAAATAAAGGTCTTCTATCCGAGTCTCAGGTATGATTTTCTGTAAGAAACAAAATACATGGTTTGGTCAAGTGAGATGTTTAACTCTGCTTCAGCGTAAGCTACTATTTTCCACAATTGCAGCTTGGAGTGGAGCTAACAGTATAGCACATATTACTTGAATGTTCACTGTAGTCTAAAGAATAAAACTGAGTCAATGAAAAGCTATTGATAAAAATCCCAACCCATTCTACTGCCAACAAAGTTGGGTTTTGTTGTTTTTGCTATTCAAAAAGGGCAATTTAAAGTAATAAAGAAACTCTCTTTTTTAGATTCCAGGAAGATGCAGATGCTACTAATCAAGACAGTGAGTGAGATTACTGATAAATGAATCAGAAAAAAAATGGGTTTTGAGGTCTGGAGTTCTACTCCAGAGCAAGTGAGATACTGTAAAGTATAAAGAAGCAACATGATAAGGGAAGTAAATTGCCTAAAACTGCTATGCCAGGCTAAACAGTAACCCCTACTGACAAACTAATTCTTTTACTTGACACTCTTGTAACACTAGGAATTGTGGGTCTGTTTTTCATTCCTGCTGGCAAGCTATATACTTTTCCTGTTAAGAAAGAGTGGATGATACTGAGATCTCTAAAATACATTCGTTCTGCATGACAGTGTTTTGGGGTTTATTTTCTTCTTCCTTTCTTTTTAACTTTATTCACTGTTCTTTTAAAGGGAGGAGTGAATGGGAGATGAGTATCTTGGTGAAGGAAGAAGACTTGTCCTTCTCGTGTGAGCAGCTGAGCAGGCTGAAGAATATTTGAGACGTGGCAAGGAGGAAATTCACAACATGGAGTTGCAAACTCACAGCTCAAACAGAGGGACTTACAGAGGGCAGCGTGAGGGAGGGAGCAGTCAGCCTCAGAGCTGATGAAAACAGCTCTCTGAGGGATAACAGGGGATACAGCACAGTTCAGTTCAGCTCAGAAAGTAAGACAGGTATGTAAAACCAAGGCTGGAAGCAAGGATCTGCCTGCAAGGAACCAATGGGCAGGGGGAGTAGGTATAAATCTTCTCTATTTCTATTCTGGCACATTTGCTAACTTGAACTTTTCTGGGTTTTTTTCTCTTTGATTTTTCTGGTTCTGTTTTTGCCTTTTTTTTTTTTTTTTAAGGTTAGAAGCATTCGGGTGTTCTTTAAGGAATGCAGAATTAAGAAAAGGTCTAGACAGATTTACCTCAGAGTTGTAGCTGACTCAGGATCCCATTCACTAGGGTTAATGACCTTTGGTTAACACAATTTGCCCAGCAGCCAACTCTGCTCAGCACGAAGAACAGTCTTCACTGAAACCTTGGTGGGAAATTAATATACTCGCTGCAGCCCAGATCCAAAAATACACAGAAGCATGATGCACCAAGGGCTTTCACAACAGGAAAACGATACTGTAGAGTGATTAAAAAATTACTTTGATGAACTATAAAAATGAATTGGTACCAAATTAGATCAATGGCACAAAAGAGGACACAAGAAGCACATAAGTGATTTCCTGGCTTCCACAACTTGCCATGTGTGGGTTTGTATGTGGTGGAGCCAAGGAGTTTGGCTCTGCAGCAGCAGATTTATTTATCAGATGTGGTGTCTGAAGGCTCCTGTGAATAAAGGTCACTTCATACACAGAATATATGATTATATAAAACCAACAATGATGCTGCATTGGCCCCCAGCTTAATTTCCTGCTTTGCCACAAGCTTCCTTTGTGACTTTTAGTAAGTGATATTAAGCCCATGTATTGAAAGACATCTGGATGTCTGACTGCACTTGAATTCATTAGGATCTAGCCACAGAATTTTGCATTTCAAGTTTTCTGGTTTTTTTAAGTGCCTAGGATTTGTGTTGTTTTATAGAAAATTTATGATTCATTTTCTATATTATTTGTGAATGTACCAGTCTGTTGTCAAAAGAATAGTCAAAAGCATCCATTCAAACAACACAACATAGAGCATCATAGAAATTTGTAGTTCCTTTTCACTTTGTACAGTCATTTGCCCAATGATTAATTGTACAGGCTGAATATAGAATTAGAAGCAATTCTCATCTAAAGTTGCCTTTAGTTGTTTACTGGGAGAAAAAAACGATCAGAATTGTTCAGGCTTATAAAACCAAATCAGTAGGTCTGTAAATTTACCTGCAGATAATTTGAAACCAGAATATTAACAAAATATTGCAAGCAAGTCACCCCACTGAGTTTATGAATTGCCTTAGGAAAGAACAAAGGGTTTTTCATGCACTTTTATTTCCAAAATTTTCGTTAGTTTTGGCACTTGCCATTTTTAAACTCCTGTTTTTAAATTTAGTTTCAAAATAATAAATTAAAATTTCCTTTTCTTTCTTTCACATGGTAAACTTTGTTGTGAAATTGTATATCTATTTTTGAGTAGTACATGCTGAATTTTTTTTTCCTTTGGATTCAGTGTATTTTAATGATTTAAAATTATCTTGGACTTATTCAAAGCAGCTGGTTTGCAACAATGAAAAGAAGATAAACTGAGATCTTAGGCCTTTTTTTTTTGACAGTGGCAGTTTTTGACCAACTGCTTGGCTTATATTATTAAGCCATTTCCTTGATATTGCTGACATGACATTAGGTGTCTCTTTCCAGCATTAAAAGTGTGTTATCTTGCTATTCTGCCTGTAGAAGTGAGAAGTTTTTGCAAGTCCAGAGGTGACCAGAAGCCTATTGTATTTAACCATTGAGTCTCCATTATCTGGGACAGACAAAAGGGGGTGGGAAAGGCAAAAAGAAGAAGTATTGTCGTTCCTTTTGTATCCTTGTGCTTTGAACCGAAGTAGGAACATGATTATACTACACCCCCCACCCCACCCCTGTGTTGTATTGTCATCTTTAGGTGAATAGTTTAGTTTTTTGGTTTTCTGAAGGAACTTTGAATTGCTTAGGTGAATGCACCAGCAACTTCTGGTTGACAGAAAGCAAAAGATTTTGAGATATATTTTTGAGAAAGACCGAGAACTGTATTTATTAGAAGTTGCATTTTCTACTTCTAAATAGTAACAGAGCATTTTAGAGCAAGTGTTGTACTTCTTAAACTATAATTCTTTGGCTTTGACATCTGTTAATGAGTGTGATTGTAACAAACTGGAAGCACTATGGAGACATACAGGATAAATCAAATTTTTAATGTTGGGCATTGAATCTCTGGATAGAGAGAGTGTACTACTACTGTAATCAATAACATGTCATCGAATTTTCTACATTTTATAATTATTCATTACTCTTCCTGTTGACGACAGCATGGTAATGTTGCTTGCTGATGTTATCTTTATTTGTTGTCTTTTGTCTAACTGTAACAGAAACCATGATACTCAGCTGATAGGTAGTTTATTACCTGAAAAAACAGGGCTAAAAGCTGAGTCCAGCGATCATATCTGCTCTGAAATCCAGTATGTAATAAACATCAACCTGACTGAAGTGTTTTACTTTCGCCATTTAGCAATATGAAGATAATTTAATGAAAGATAAGCTAAGAGCACAAAGGTATGTATATATGTATATCTTCTGTGTCTAAGAACAAAAGTCTTAAAGGGATAATGGAGCTGGTTTTATTGCCTTGAGTAGACTGTCATTTTTATATGATAAACTTTCTTGGTCAGATTAAATTACTTCATTTTTTTCAACTTGCAACTAGAGATTTTTAACAATTCCTACCTATTTTTGTCCCATCTCTCTCTGCAAAACTTAGACCACAGAGTCCATTCAAGAATAATATTTTTTCCTGTCTTCTTGATCTTGTACCCTTCTTTCAGATATCTTCAATCTTATCCCCACTTTCTTCTGTGCCTGTCTGCTATTTTTAATTTTACTTCATCTTTAAAATTCCCTTGTCGTTATTGCTTGATGTTCTTTATGAAACAACTCATGTTAATTTCTTGTAGAATATATCTAAATCAATGGCATGGATGACATTATCCCAGTAAATTTAATTCCTTATAATAACAATTTTAAGAACAGTGAACTGCCCTAAAAATTGTGGCTAGAATTTTAGCACCTTCTTGCAAGCTACTGAGGCAGTATCAGCTTAAAAGTGACACTCCTATTTCATGTACAGTAGTAAGAAGCATTAAGATTTCTTCAGCAGATATTCTCCTAATCATTATGATCAAGCTAAGCAGTATTGCTGATTGTGTAGCCACATCATTTAGCTTTTAATTTTTAAAAGAAATAAATAGGGAAACAAGTTTTTTTTCAGTATTAACCAGTATGCATTCTTTAGATCACTGTTATCTCTTAAACATTCCCGAGGTAATCACTGTGGGTTTTTTATAAACTTTTGGTTTCATTTTTTTCCTCTTCCTTCCCAATTCTGCAAAGCCATCATTGTTTTCATCTGTGTTTGTCTGTAATGTATTGTTTGATACAGTACTTTGTTTTGCAGACCAGCAATCCATGTACCTGTAGCACAGGTTATTTACAGACACTGACAAATAAGTCTCAGAAATATTGGTGTTTTATTTGGCCAACAATGTGTAACACTGAACCTACACAGTAAGCAATAACTGAAGTTTGACACCAGTCCTTCAATTTGTCATCATTTGTCCATTGTCACCTTGAGCTCTTGGGATGACTGAAGTCACAGATGAGTCGTCTCTTCTCAAGGTGATTTTCTTCTTTAAGGAAGCCCGTGTTCTTTAACCCCATTTAAAACATCTTCATCTGGTGCCAAG
>Ga0181612_133819_pt1 | contig 14925 bp, 12 predicted proteins | sample HoacroProtozoa21_FD_119630 | JGI IMG/M metagenome (GOLD analysis project Ga0181612, IMG submission 119630) | Hoatzin crop microbial communities from Cojedes, Venezuel. Combined Assembly of Gp0051906, Gp0051904, Gp0051908 | reverse complement strand
TAAAGTTACGTACTGTCACCTACAGGCGCAGTATAGAAGGTCATTGGTAAAGGTGCTTTCCCTTCTCCCCCAGTCCCTCCTAACTACACACTTCTAGAATTGAAATGCAGATCTAGCGTTGCATTGAATACCAGGCGTTCTGCAGTATTTACATTTTATTTGGGAGATTTTCCATTCTCTTCCAAATGGCTTTTATTAACATGCCAGAGGAAGCGTGATGGCTGCGCCCGCCTGGTCAGAAAGCCGTGCATCCAGCCCACGCTCCTTGATCTCTCTTCCAGGCTGTGAACGTCGCTGGAGCCGGGCTGTTTGGCGAGACTGCTGTGGTGACAACGCCTGCGTCGGCGCCTGCCGCAGTGGCCCTGCTGCATTTACTTGAAGAAGATCAAATGGAAGTTTCTCTTCCTTTATCAACGTGCCTTGCAGTTCAGTGGGAAGAACCGTGTTGTCACGGGTCAGAGATCACTGGATATAACATAGAATATGGCGAGAAGCAGCTTGTAACTGTTGGAAGAAATACAAGCCATGTTCTTGAGAATCTGCTGCCCGACACTCTGTACAGGTAATAATGAATCACAGAATCACAGAATAGTAGGGGTTGGAAGGGACCTCTGTGGGTCATCTAGTCCAACCCTCCTGCCGAAGCAGGGTCACCTACAGCAAGCTCGTTTTATTCTGAAACCGTATTTGTAGGCTTTCCAGTCAATAGCTTTGAGGACAGTGTTTTAAAATTTCAGAGCAATCAGCTTGCAGACTATTTGCCTAATGCACTCTGCGGCTCTGAAAAAACAACATAAAATTGTCATATGCAGAATTCGTAGAATCATAGAATGGAAAGGCTTGGAAGCGACCTTAAAGATCGTCTGGGTCCAACGCCCCCGCCATGAGCAGGGACATCTTCTACCAGCCCAGAGTGCTCAGAGCTCCATCCAACCTGGCCTTGAGTACTGCCAGGGAGGGGCAGCTTCTCTGGGCAGCCTAGGCCAGGGCCTCACCACCCTATTAAACCCTGATGTTTTAGCGGCCAGAGTTAAGATGGCTGTGTTAAGATTAACATCCTATGTGAAAGCCAAGGCTTTATTCCCATTTTTCTGGGTTTAGAATTTTTTATTCTGAAGCGGTGCGTATAATGGGTGCTGGGTATCCCACCGAAGGAGGCCACCTGTACAGAAAAGAGCAGGATAGGCCCGGCTAAAGCTTGGTTCAGTGGATGGATCTTCCGTGCCGGGGGGAGGGAAATGGTCAGGTTAACGAGGAGGACCTGCGCGCTTGTGCACGGAGCAGAATAAACCTGAACAATACTGAGAAACACAGAGGCTTCATTATGTTGAAAGCAGTGTAATTATGGTGACGTGTTTTGAAGCAGATTATTTTTGTAGTTAATTTTTAACTGCGTTTTCACCGCTTTATTGTTTGCGGTTATATTCTGTACGAGGTGTAACTCTTGCTTCATTGCCTAGCATTTTTTCAGGACCTCAGTAAACTAACCACGTGGCTGCTTTTCTCACAATCCCAGAATTAGAATACAGGCCATAAACAGCTTTGGAGTTGGTCCTTTCAGTCATTCCATTAAAGCCAAAACGAAACCGCTACCTCCTGACCCTCCTCATCTCGAGTGCGTCGTCTTCAGCTACCAGAGCCTTAAACTGAAATGGGGTGAAGGTCCCAGCAGAGCTTTAATTACCAACCCTACACAGTTCAACTTGCAGATGGAGGACAGGTTTGGCAGGTGAGATAGTCGGAGCATTAAGGATATCGTCGCTTGACAACTTTGTGTCAAGTTTTTAAGACAAATTTTAAGTATTCTCACTTCTGTTTGCACTAGTGAGTCATTTGGGCATCCTGAAGCTTGCCCCCAAGTTTGCATTTTTTCATCCCATCTTTCAACCAGAAATGCTGTTAATAGGTGTCACACTAATATTTACTGGTAAACTGTAAATACTATTTAAATAGCAATATCTTACCATCCTCTTATGTTGCCAGGTTTTTTATTTTTTGGAAATTCTCAAATGAAGTCCAGTTTGCATGTATGAAACATGGGATTGACAGCTTAACTTGAAACTCAACTTAGCTGGTACCTACTGGGGTTATTCTCTTGATTCAAATCAAGGGGTTGGTCAGTGGCAGCCTGCGTATGGCTGTGGCCGAGTGCCGAGACAGGCTGAATGGACGCTTCACGGACGTAAATCGGGACTTGCACCAGTGTGAAGGGGGTGTGTGCTGGTCGAATGCACATCAGGAGCTGTTGGTGACAACAGCAGAGCTGAGGCTGCCTAACGTCCGTCGTGTGCGTAGGAAGCGGGGGCACCCAGACACACTGTCACGTGTTTGTACCTGCCTGAGGTACGAAAGCGTTCCGCTTACGATGTGGACATACAGATTTGTGATCACTGAATAATTCTCATTTGTACGCTGTGGATTTCTTCCAGGTTTGTTACCGTTTATAACGGTCCTTGTCATACGTACAAGGTACAGCGGCTCAGTGAATCCACTACATACTATTTTAAAATCCAGGCATATAATGATGCTGGAGAGGGAGAGTTTTCTGAAGTTTACGCTTTCACTACAACCAAGTCTCCACCCGCATCTCTTAAAGGTGAGCTTACGCCGCACTAGGAACTTCTGCAGGCCGTTTGTGTACTGGGTGAAATGCTACAGCCTGACCCTTCCCAGCACAGCGTCTTTCCAGGGCCTTTGTGGGACAGGGAGCAGCCGTGGTAGGCGTTGTCTTGGTGTAAGAAGGGCTCTACTGGTGTAGGACCAGCGCGTGGTCATCTCCTACACCATAGCTCTTCCCACCCCTGACAGTGAGGATTTCCTTTACCCGTTTCCAACTGGAAAGTATTTTTTCAGGGTTATCTCTCAGGTGATACAAGTTACAACAGCACGTAGGCAAATGAGAACACAAACAATTCCTCTGATCTGCACTTCCCAATATGAATATTAAAGATTGCCGTTGGAGAAGGTCATTCTGAAGATCAGAATGCTCGTTACCTGCAGGGAAATTGGTTGACTCAACCATGTTGACAACACGTAGTTCAGCTCTGGAGATAGCTGGACATAAATGCTGTTTTCTCTGGCGATTTGAAAGTGCTTGCTGATCTGTACAAGCATTAGACGTCAGAAGCTCATCTTGGCAGCTTGAAAAGACAAGTGTAACCTGCAAATATTACAGGGATCATTTCTTGAGGGTACGTCATGAAATACAGCAAAGACAAAGAAAGCAGAATGAGACAAATCTTAACTGCTTAAAATGAGTGGAACGGCTGCTACCGCTAAGGACAGTTACCTCTGCGTCCTTAGCAAATGCGTTGGAAAAACCTCAGGCTTTTAGGTTTATGCTGCCCAGTCACTTGTGCTAGAAGTGAAACAGTTTAACTGGAAAATGTACATAAGCAAAGGGTGTGTTAAGCCAGAGCGAGAAAGCTTCCTTGTTGTCACTGAAACCGGTGCCCATTTGCTACATTAGCTGTGAAAATGAGTCACTGCAATAATTGGTGATTTTGGCCCTTCTGATTGAAAAAACATTTATAGCGACCATTGTTCTCTCCTTCTGAAATGCCAACAAATCTCTTTTTCCTAGCACCCAAAGCAAACCAGCTGGCAGAAAACACTTATGAAATCACATGGGAACCTTTACAGCCGATGAAGGGAGATGCCATTGTTTACATCCTTCAGCTCGCTGCTGGGAGAGAGTTTGACCAGGTACCTTTTATTTAACGTAATGAATCTGAGGGGTTTTACTTGGAAAAAATACTGCAGAAAAAGGCGTCTGTATTTAAAGGTTCAGGTTCTGTTTGGTGGTGCTAGGGGCAGGGATGCTTTTCATTTCGGCCAGGGACTCGATTTACAGCCCTGACTCCCGAGGTGCTTCGTTTCACGGCTCGGTCCGACGTTGAGTTTGTGATGGGCGAGGACAGCTTCCAGTACGGCCTCCTGCCGTGCGGCCTCTTCGTGGCATCGAAGGTGCCTCGGGTTAAAGATGGTGAAGTTTCATTTCCCTGTTGACCCTTTGCTTGTCCTGTAAAAGCAAATGACCGCGAAGGCGGGCTGGCGGGTCACGGGGAGGTGGTTACTGATCTGGAAGCGGGTTAACACTGGTTTATCCTGTTCTCCCAGCATTGCCCTCTGCTCTTTTGATTCTTAAATCTCACGGTCTGTGGCATTGCTGTGTCAGCTACAGACAGCTCTTGCCCCACATTTGTGGGGGAGCCACGTGAAACAACAGTTGCGCAGAATGATTTTTTGGTTTAAATTTTTTTTTCTGAGCTTCACAATCCAGGTCTGTCCGTGTGGGGCGTAGCAGGAAGCTCTGGATTATTCACAAGAAAACAACCCATAAATTCTTCAGAAACAAAAGCTGAGATTTTATTAAGCTGGCTTGCAGAACGGAAAGTGTGGCGTGCTGTTTGTGAGGCGAATCCCCCGTAAAGTGGTGCTCTCTCTCCTTCTGACTAGGTGTACAAGGGACCCGAGACTTCCTTCCGTCTCACAAGCTTGCAGACAAACTGTGAATATCGGATCAGAGTCTGCGCTGGCCGTCAGTCCCAAGACTCTGCTGGATCGCAAGAACTGTATGGACCTTACAGTCCCAGTACGGTGTTCTCATCGCAGAAACAGGAGCTGGTTCCGCAGTGCGCCGATCCGACCACGGAGTTGGCGGAGACGAAGAAGACGTTGCGGGAGGAGCGCTTCATCGCCATCGTTCTTCTCTGCGGATTCGCGGTGGTTGCGATTTTATTTGCTGTTGTGATTCAGTACTTTGTAATCAAGTAGACGGGAGCCTGGTCAGTACTCAGCTTTTTGTACGGAAGCTATTTCGGGTATTTATGGTTAGTTCTGGTTAAAATCCTAGCTGGAAATGTATAGTTACGTGCGTTTCCACTTCTGCTGCTGGCTGACAGTGCGGCTGGGTTGGCAGATCCTTTCCAAATACTGAACACAGATTTCTTGTAGAAAGGGTAATCCTGGGTCCTCTGTAATCAGGGTCAGCTGTTAACGAAACAGCGAGCAAACTGCCTTACCGCGCACGCTGGTGCGCGCGCGCCCTTCCTCTCTCCGCATTCAAAGCGGGGCCCTTTGGCCGGCGCGAGAGAGGAGGCCTGGAGGGAACAAGTCCTTTTCAAGTACAGCTGAGCAGCGGTAGCCGACCCGCAGCGTTTCGTCGGGTATCGTTGTAGTCTGGCATACGCGACGTGCAGCCGCACAGACGCTTACGCTTAGAGCAGTACTGCATCGCGAGGCATTACTAGAGCATACCACGTTTCATATACTGTAGGAGGAGAGCAGAATATTGACTTAGTGATATTACTACTTTACAGTTATTTTAACGTTTCGGACTCGGTAATCATTTCAAGTGTTGAAAGCAGAGGGTGCCAGCGGTTTTAGAATTTTAATCCGAGCGCCAGAGCAGCCGTGGGCAGGCCGCAGTGCGCGCGCCGCGGAGGCGGTCGCCCGTCGCGTTGCAGGAGAGGCCCCTTCGGTATCGTACATTTCTGAATGAAATGCTTTCTGCTGTCGGTGCGCAGCTGTCGGCCCAATCCACATTTCACTCTCAGTGCCTGAGAGAAGAGTAATTTCCTGTGCCGCTGATTAAATCTTTGCGGCGGTGTCAGGAAAGCACAGGTATTGTCTTTAAGGAGAAAGAGTGCATTTATGATAAATGTTACACTATTTGGCTCAAACTGAGCAAATGTTTTTGTACTATTATTAACCTAAAAATAAAAAGTTCAGACTGCTTTTGGATGCCCTTCTAACTTAATCCCAATTATCAAATTGTTTGTGAAAGAACTCTTTTTAGATAACGTTTATACGGTGTTTTAAACGACTTGCTATCCCAGTGGTAGCAGCCTCACATTCCATGGTTTTCTAGATGGGAATGTTCAGCCTGCTCTGAGCTTTTGGAAACTCGTCCTGTTTGGCTGGGGGGGATTTTCTGTGGCCAGCGTGCACTACAGATGACAGTTCGGGTTCGGTCTGCGTGCGGAGAGCCGACGATGAGCCTGCGGGCTGGCTGCGTTGTCTCAGATGTTGTGAACGCTGGAACTCGCGGACGCCGAACGCGTTTCGGAGCGGGTCTTCCTCACGGCGTTTGGAACATGCCATAGAAAGGTAGATTTAGCGCATTTTGCCAAGACTACGGCTCCGCTTTATAGACACCAGAGCGATGCACTTGTACGTGGAATGTTGGATGTGACAGTGCTACAGGCGAAGTATTTCCAGTAATGAATCACTTTATTAAGGGTCTTTCTCCTATGGCAGTTGATGAATAATGTTGCGTTGTAGTTTGAGGCATTGTGTTGTATTTCAGATGTGGAAAACCTAAATTATGACATGGTATCGCTTAATACTCTTAAAAGTAGGTTTATGGTGCAATCTGAAATTAATCTTTTCAAAACGTACTCTTCATTTTGTACTCTATTTATTTTGATTAAAAGTCCTGGAAAATGTATGTCTGAATGTATTGTTCTACTTGTAGCAGAACTTTAAGTTAATCATTTATTATATCATAGAAATCTCTCCCTCCGGTGTCGGAAAGAGTTTTATACAGATACTAGGCTTTAGTTTGCAGAAGAGTTTACAATCTGTCTGTATTTCTTTCCATAGTCTACTCTTAGCAAATAAGACCGCCTTCAGCAAATCTCTATTGCCAAAGGGTTATTTCTTTAACTCTTAGAACGAAGTTTGTAGAGGTTTATTTGGCAATAATATTTCTGATAATTTTAAAAGATAAATTAGGATGGCAGAGTAAATACTAACAAATCATGATGACTCCTAAAAAGTGAAAGTTCTTTGGCAGTTGCCACAAAATATTTGCGTTTCCCGAAGCTGTCCGTGAAAGCCTACCGCAATACAGATTGTCCATCGGCTGTCACCCGTTCCAGAACCATGTACCCTCGTGGCATTAATGTAGTAGGTATCTTCAGTTCTCTCGTATTGTAATTTTGAGGTATCTCAAACTTATGTTAAAGCTGCCATGCATTGTATTACTAAATTGTAACTATCAAATAGATAATATATTTAATACAGCCAATAAATAATACAAATGTATTCAAATTTGACTACAGGTTGTTGTGTGGTTTTTATTGTGGATTTTAACCTTGCTGGGGAGCAGTCATTTGTGTGAGTTGGAGCTGAAGAAACATGTTTAGCGTTGTTATAGCACATCATTAACAGCTGTCTTGACTTTTCTTCCAGAAAGATGTTTTATTTGAGGAACCTCAGTGCAGCGCTGTCCCTGTCTCTCCCAGGAGCCGTGTCAGCCTGGGCACCGAGCAGTGCCCTTTCCTGGAGCCTTGATAAGAGCAGGAGGCACCTGGCCATCTCCCTTGCTTCCCCCCGCAGCCATCGCCCCCATCTCACTTGCCCCTGGCCCCTCTGGAGGAGCTCGGAAGGCAAGGGCTGTTTCTTCCCGCAGAGATGGGCTCTGACTCTGTGGAAGTCTGGGCATAATTTGAATAAAGAACAAGATAAGAGACTGAAAATGAGGGACGCGACGCCAGAGACCTGAGGGGTGAGCAATGAATCGGTCTTTAGGAAGGCCACAATGCTTTTGTGGCCCCATGAAATGAGTAATTTCTTGGCCCTTGCCTTTGAAGTACCTTAGAGATTGTATTTCTTACACTCCTTGCTGAGAGCAAGCAGCTGGCCTGGCTTTAGCCTCCGCTTTGTCTCTCGTGGCTTCTGTGGGAAGAAAGTAACTGGAATTATGTTTCGCGGGTCTGTGATGAACAGAACGTCTGGTCCTCAAAACCAGAGACAAATCCTTCACAGGAGCTGCGTGGACAATGAAGCCTGGCACCGTGGCTGGCACGTTCCCTGAAGAGCCCTGCCTGCCCCTACCTGCAGGGACAGCACAGATTGACTCCAGCCTTCCTAAAAGGCTCCAAACCTATCTCGGGAAACGTACAGTAGCCAAAAAGACAGCCTTAAAACTTGTTCCAGTCTCCGTGTGCACCATCCCGCCCGGGTTTTAACCCACAACACTGCTGGCAAAACGCTAGGGTCACGAGGACAGTGTCAGTGCTGAACAGCTGCCATCAAAGAACCAAATTCCATACCTTCGGAAGAAACCTTTCCACTCCCGCTCAGGCCCCTGCAGCGCCGCGTTCGCTTGTGGTGCAGGATTTGGCCCATCGCTTTCCTCTATTTGTGTGACACGATGGCATGGGGTTTATGGAAGCCCCGAGGTAGGAGAGAAGCAGGGGGACGAGGCTGAAGTGCTGCGTGAGGTCAGACGGGAGGATCTCGCTCTGGGTGAAGAGGATTCGGCCGATGTGGAACGGGAGCCAGCACAGCACGAAGGCTGAGACTGCGGCGGCTGGAGAGGGAGAGAGCACACTCAGTCGCCTCCAGCGGAGTTCATTCTGCCTCTTTAAACCATTTAAGGACCAAGAGCTTGCAAAGTTTTAAACTAGCAAAGATGAGACCTCCTGCCTTGCCCAGCTGCTTCGTGCTGTGGTTACTGGTAACTGCAACCAACGAGGACTTAAGGATGCACGCAAAATTAATTGTTTGCAATTAAAATAGGGCTCCCTACACCCATGTTGACCAGTGGGGATAAAGAAATCGAACCAGCCTGGGGCAAAGAAGCCTGTACTTAAATTAAGGGCTCCCCAGCATACGCCGCTGAGTGAGAAGTTTCTACTGCCCGTGCTTTAATGCCGTTATTAGGATGGGAGAGCCTTTATTGGAACATCACTCTTGCAAAGGAGACAGGCTGGCACTCAGCCCTGATTTACTTTCCACTTCTGAAACGGAGCAGAGATGACGAGCTGGAGAGCGCCAGGGCGGGGGAGGCGAGGGGAAAAGGGGCCGGCGTGAGGGAAAACGTGAAGGCGGGCACCGGGAAGCTGGGGGTTAAACGCACGCAGCCGGAGGCAGAGAGTGGGGCACTCGGCACCGTGCCCGCTCAGCTCCGCAGCGGGCTGCGTCCTCCGAAATGCCTCCCCAACCCGGGAAGCGGGGCACTGGCAGAAGCAAGCGGGGCACCCGCTACGAAATGAACCTCCCCCCTTCTCCTCGCAGTGCTGCTCTCTGTGGTTTTTCTGCTCTGAAGGACAATTCAAAAGCCAGCGTTTCGTAGAGCCAAATCGTGTGGGATTTGGCCTCGAAAGGTCAGGGCTGAGCAGAGTCACTGCACTGTGCTGACAGAGCCCCAGTTGTAACGCTGGGGAGATCTCTGCTGCCCTATCCAAGAGGCAGAAGCGCTGGCTCTGGGGTTTTCTTCAAGAGATTTTGGCACCTGAGCACCTCAAAAAAAAAAATAAAAAGGCAAAGCAGCCTGCATGCCAAGGCCGTAAACACCTCAACAAAACCCACCTGAGAAGAAATTCCCCAGTCTTAACTTGTTGGTTTAATGATGCAGAGCTAAGCCCCGGCCGGCGCGTGCGGGCACAGGCAGCGTGGCGTGCGGCTGCCGTCCCCGTCTCCTCGAGCAGCTCGCTCCCGGCTGCGACACGCTGCCTCGGACGAACTGCCCCGGTGGCGGCAGACGGAGGAGCCAGCGCTCGGCCTGGCCGGGCCACGACCCGGTTTCCTGTTTTCCAACGCTGAAAAAAACCCCAGTGCGGGAGCAAAGCCGAAGGGTGACGGCTCTGGGTGTCCGCGGTGGGGAGGAAGCCTTCATGGCCAGGCAGGCCCGCTCGGAAGGCGTCTGTGGCCTCGGGGACAAACATCTCCCCTGTGGGAACCGGCTCACAGAAAGGCCTCGAGCAGCCGCTGTGCTGGGTCGTGCTGCTCAGCCCGGAGCTGCCAGCGCTGGGGAAGGCGATCACAGCACGGACAGGAGAGGGGGGCGTGGGGACGGAGGGGTCTTTGCCTGCTCTTAGGGGTAAACCCAGATCAGCGGTGCGAAGCGTTTTTTACTGCATTGGGAATAAACGGCAGACGGCCCAACGATGCCAAGTTTGAGCCTGAACGCCAGCCCGAGGTGGAAGAGCTCCCCCCCCTTCCCTAAAACCAGGGGAGAAAAAACCCTGGGTTTTGTTTGTTGTCTAAGGTCAGTGTCTGGAATTCATCCTCCCTTCCCTCCTAGCAGGATGTTTTTGTGTAATAAACTCTGACTCATGAAAGTCAAATGACTTGGACCACAACGCTGCCGCACTCCCAGCGGAGGCGTTCCGGCTGCCGGCTCCTCCAGCCCCGGTGCGTGCTGGGCGCGGGTTTTCCAGCTCCTCCAGTGCCGTGGGGCTGCCTCTGCCCCCCGCCATGCCAGTCCAGCACCCCCATCCCCCGCAAAGCCGTGGCGTCGGGGCCAAGACGGGTCTGAAGGCTGCGTTTGCAGCTGGGCAGGCGGAGTGCGCGGCTTCCCAGTGTGACACCTCACCCTCGGTATGGCCGGGAAGCAGAGAGGGGGTCTCGCTGCTGCTGGGGCGTCGCGCAGGCGCGGGTCAGCGCAGTCACAGGTTGAAGCTGCTGCTTTCTCCTTGCTCTCAGAAGGGGTTGGCTTCTCCCTGTTGTACCAGCTGCTCCAGTGCGGACACCGCCTCTTCCTCCAGCCCTTGCTTCGTTTGGACATCGCGGCTAACGACACCACTGCTGCAACTCTTCCGGCAGGCTGCTAATCCCCCTCTGCCACTAAATCCCAAGAAAACAATTTTTGGTTCTTTTGGTTCTGTTTCTTCTCAGAAAGCGAAACTTCTGACGAGACTCGCACGGAATGCGTGCAGAGAAAACAAGCTTCAAGAAGCCCCGCTGCCAGCGCTCTCGTGTTCCTTTAACCCAGGGAACGCCGGCCGTTTGAGCAGCGGCCACCGAGGTCGTTGGCGGAGCAGCACAGCCTTCGGCCTCCTCACCGGGCAAGCAGCCAGTCTGCACGGCGGGCAGGGGACCCCTGCCTCACCCCCCCAGCCCGGGTATTGCTTTGCCTCCACAAATACCTTTATTAAAAAGATTTTCTGCACGATAGGAATGAAGTTTAAAAAAAAAAAAAAGGAAAAAAAGGGAAAAAAAAAACCCCTATCAACTGCATAACTACAGATTTCTGCCAGCTTGCCTGTGGCTTTGAAATTCAATCCCATTTCTCTAGTCTGACAAACTGTACTAAATGGTAAAATGGATTTTTATTGCTTTCAGCCATTTTCATTCCAGCTGCTATCACTAGGTAAGTACTCAGTTTTCTAATACGAGAATTATATTTTCTATTTTGCTTTTCTCTTTTGTGTGTGTATATTGAATGCAAAATGCACATAAACCTATTTTTGCAGAGCTAGGGTGTAAATGGGGACATTTACACATCTGAGCTTAAAAAGCTGCTACTCCTAACCCAGCACAGATAAGAATCCCAAATATAGCTACATTGCTGCAGAAAACTACATTCCATTGAACAGACATCTTTTTTGCATTGGCTTTCACAACAGATAGGAAAACATGATTTTCCCAATAAAAGAAACAAACACATTTAAAGCTGACCTTAATTACGCTAAGAAATAATCAAATGACCATATATTTGCTAGTTTGGTTTTCAGTAACTTATGCAACTCCCAGTATTTTAGGCCATTCTGTACTTTAGGCATAGATATAGCTTTTTGAAATGTCCTTTAGTAACAGAAGGGTACAAATCTTACTGAAAGTCAATGAAAAGTCTGTTGCTAGGTCAATGACTTACTTGAAGCGCCATGCCTCATCACTGCACTTTTACTATATCGTTTTTTTACTGCAAGTAGTCCTGCTCCTTGTGCCTAAGTGACTTCAAGGGCTGGGAGATAAATCCCAAGGATTACTCTTGCATTCTGTATTCCTATAGACTCCCCTTGGTTTTGACTGGTTTCCAAACTGGGTGAGTTGGGGGCTTTTTCTTTGTACTAATGTTGTGAAATCAGTGCTTAATCTGGGCTAAAGTATGTGTGATCCCTTTGTTAAAACCTCCAAAGTCATCTGTTGAGAATCAAAACTTTGGGGATGTTGGGTAATGATTTAGGTAAGCAAAAGGAAAGCATGAAAACAAAAGCAAGGGAGACAGAAGGAAAAGTGAAAGGCTAATGAATCCCAGATGTACTTAGTATTTTCACTTGTATTTAAGTATCACTTTTTTTGTAATATGTAACACAATGCAAACTATCTTAGAGATGGAAACTATGAATTTGGGGCACGGAATGGGAAGCATGCAATTTCATCAGGTTCCGGTTAAGGTTCTATATGGGCAGTCTATATTGATGTATTTAATTTTCACTCAAAATTTAGAAGTCTTATAATGCATACAAACATCCATATATTGTGTTGTTTGAAGTTGTAATTTTTTATTTGCTACCAAGCTATGATATCTTCTAATAGCTGTGTAGCGTTTAAGGGAAAAAGAAATCTTTCTATTACATGTATCCATACTTTTCATTGGCTCCTGAGTGAATTCATACAATTGATGTTGATACATTTGTCATGGAATATTCTAGTGTACAGGTGGAAACAGATGATACAGTATTACTTTTTTTGGTGACAAAATGGTATGCAATGCAGTGGAAGATTAGTTATCCATAGCAGTTATATGAAATGCAAATGTCATAACACAGATTACATTTCCATAAAACCAAAATAACACTTCAATGTATGTGATTTAGTTTTACTGTGCACATTTTTATTTAGCAGAACTGACACATTGCTTCATATTTGCATCATTTTTTTGCCTTTCACATTGAACAAAAAGGTGAAGAACTATTTCAATGTACAGTAACCATTTCAGTGCTGGCAAAGTCTCTCAAAAATCATTCTCAGCTTAATAAAAATAACCTCTCACTTTTTTATCTCTAGTGCTAAAAACGAAAGGGGGTGCACAGGTCAAATATTTAATCTTCTCCACGTAGTTCCACTGTGGAAATCTTGCCTGGCTGAAACCCCACTCTGAGGCAGCTCTTACAGAAAAAGAACTAGGGAGAGGGAACAGGGAAGGGTGTGGTAAAGGAACAATCTTTTTTGGCATTGTCTGTTTTGTTATCCATCTGAATCAATTAATTAGGCTTACTAGGCATCTATAAACAGTTTCTTGTCCAATTCTTGGGACTGACCTACTTTAGCTAGAGCAATTCTCAGCCCATCTAAGTTTCAAGCATACAGGAAAGAACCGAGAAGAGCAGGTTTCGTAGGTAGTTTAAGCATCCATCAGAGTCTGAACGTCTCTCTTTCTCTGTATTGTTTAATCACTTGGCTTCTTCTTAAAAAAAAATAGACGTTAAACGGGACCACTCATCCTCCAGAGAGCTCTGGTAGTATGCTTATTTGGTTTTGCATTTTTTTTCATTAATTATTATCATGTGCTTACATATGTGGATAATGAACTCATTTAGCTAGGATGTCAACAGGGTACAAAAGCGCTTTTAACAAAGAGTTACAACAAACTAAGCGGACAAAGAGAGGCAGCAGTTAAAAACAGACAGAAGAAGCTGCCCCAGGAATGAGAACATTCCCAGTTTGCTTTAAGCAGAGATCTCGTCATGCCTCAGACCTCACCATACTGCTTGTAGAATGTCTCAGCCTGTGAAGCACCACTTGTAGCTGTGGGGATCACTAACATGCCATGGCTACGTTCTCGTCCATCTGTAAGATAAGCAACTACCAGAAATTATTATTTAATTTCTCTCTATAATCAGCTCGGGTATATAAACCTCTGGGTTGTTAGCGGCAGACATCTCTGGAGGGGGATGTGTTTCCTCTGATGAGTGGGGTGAATTACAAACCTCACAGAGCTAAAACGTGATGAGACAAGGCCCATCCCCTGCATGCTCTCTCGAAGAGCTGGCAGGCATTTCCTATGTGGGCTGTGGTGTGTGTAGTGGGGTTGTTTTTTCCTTTTTTCTTTAAATTTCTACACCTGCATAATTTCATCCTGTTAGTATTCATATCCAGAACACTTGGCATGCACTGGCATTTAAAACAAAATTACTGTTAATAGTCTGTAACACATCAGTAGTAGCATGAAGTGCTACTTTGTGAGACAACAATGGATGCTGTAAATGGAACTTGATTTTTCACAATATCTGACTGTGGCATGAGAAAAGTGGAATCTAAATGGTCATGATACAATAAAGCATCTGTGGACTAGCTGAGACACTAAATTAACATTTTTTAATAAAGAATAGTGTGGTGCATAGCCTGTAAACCACTCTAAATAGCTGTATCTTTGTCATTCATAAAGCATATACAGCATGTGCAGGTGGTTTCTTATTTTTGTATGGGCAGAACTGAGTCTCGTACCCAGGTATGTATTCCACGAATTTCTGGCTTTCTCACAAACCAGATTACTTGTTTACTGTTACTCTTTAATTGCTTTCACTGATTGATCATATCTGTTGTGTTTCGCTACAAACAGCATGTGCGTTACAGAAAAAAGCCCTGATCTCATTGCATATTATTGTTGCTATTATTTTGTAAAGATGTTAAACAAAAATCGCATGTTATTACTATTCACCTTTTTACGGCAATTTCATTTCTAGTAGTCAAAGATAGGTCAGTGATGGCAAAACATGTGCTTGCGCTATAGCAAACTACTATTTGTATTTGTATTTTTGTTGTAGGTTAAGCAGTCTGGAGCAACTACAAAAACTAAAACTTTCCAAATAGTGATGTTCAGCTGGCTAGCCTCTAAACAGCAGCTTATTGCAACAAGTTACAAATGGCAGGAGAAAAGAACCCTCTCCCGTGCTCCGTGTTTTGCCGTAAGAGGTCCTCAGAGGTGTGCTGGTCATGCAGTCATTTCCATTGAGATACATGTGAATTTTAATCAAAACAGACAGGCCTCTCCAACGGGGGTTTGCAGGCAAACTATATAAAAACACTGGATGGAAATCAGCTAAAGAGCTGGATACTTGTGCTCAGCATGCCTGGAAATATGTTAATGCCCTCATGCAAATAGACTTAATGGAGAGAATGGAAAGTGTCCAGCTACAATAGCTAACTTGATAAATCTCAGCATGCTGAGCACACCGTTCAGCCAGG
>Ga0181612_142238_pt1 | contig 14926 bp, 10 predicted proteins | sample HoacroProtozoa21_FD_119630 | JGI IMG/M metagenome (GOLD analysis project Ga0181612, IMG submission 119630) | Hoatzin crop microbial communities from Cojedes, Venezuel. Combined Assembly of Gp0051906, Gp0051904, Gp0051908 | reverse complement strand
TCTTCATCTTCCCCCTCAGATAAGCCTTGAGGGAAGATATATGGGTGTCCCAGAGGATGGTGAAAGCGGCGCCATCACCGATTATCGCCCTGCGGAGAAGTTCATCAATGGGCATCGAGCCAGGTATTGCCATAATTACATTCGACGGTTAGTGGCACCGACAGCTTTATAACATTTTCCATTTCATTTGTAAGAAGAGTCTTCACCTGTTCAATCTCGGCTGTAGGCACTTCCAGAAGGAGTTCATCGTGAATCTGAAGCACCATGCGGGACTTGAGCCCGGCGGCCTTGAGAGCCTTGCTGACGTTAATCATCGCCAGTTTGATGATGTCGGCGGCAGATCCCTGGATGGGGGCATTCACCGCATTTCGCTCGGCAGCCATCTTCACATTGACATTACGCGCGGCGATGTCGTGGATGTAGCGGCGACGGCCGTAGATGGTCTCCACATAGCCATTGGACCGGGCAGATTCCAGGGTGTCATTGATGAAGTTGCGAATCGAGGGGAAAGAAGCAAAATATTCATCAATCAGCTTTTGCGCATCGGAACGCGAGTACTTAAGTCTCTGGGCCAGGCCGAAGGAAGAAATTCCGTACATGATGCCGAAATTGGCGGTCTTGGCAACGCGGCGCTGGTCGGGTGTGACATCTTCCAGGGCCACCTTGAAGATTTTGGAGGCGGTGGCGGCATGCACATCGACCCCGTTTCGGAAGGCCTCAATCAGGTGCGCATCGCAGCTCAGATGGGCCATGATGCGGAGCTCTATCTGGGAATAATCGGCACTCATCATCACGCAGTCGGGCAGCCCGGGCACAAAGGCCTTGCGGATTTCGCGGCCCTGCTCAGTGCGAATGGGGATGTTCTGCAGATTGGGGTTGGAAGATGAGAGCCTGCCCGTGGATGTGAGGGCCTGGTTGAAGGTGGTATGCACCCTGCCATCCACCGGGGAGATGTAGTTTGCGAAGGGCTCGATGTAGGTCGACAGCAGCTTGCGCAGCCCACGGTAGTCCAGCAGGGCATCGATAATGGGGCTTCTGTCGGCCAGATAACTCAAGGTTTCCTCATCGGTGGGCCAGTTACCCTTTGCGGGCTTCTTGGCCAGAGGGTCAAGCTTGAGTTTCTCGTAGATAACCTCGCCCATCTGCTTGGGAGAAGACAGGTTCAGGCTGGGATTGACAGCGATTTCGCGAACTTCAGCCTCGCGTTCCAGCATCTTGCGGCGAAGGTCGGCGGCAAAGTCACGCAGAGATGCCAAATCAACCTTGACACCGGTGAGTTCCATCTCCGAAAGCACCGCAATCAGCGGCTCCTCGATTTCGTCGTAGAGCTTGTCCATTCCTACGCCCTTAAGCTCAGCATAAACCGCCTCGGAGAGCGGCATAAAGGCTGCCACGGCCTTGTCCTCGCCAGACTCCTGCGCGGTATCAAAGTCGAAGAGACTGCCAGAAGCAGACTTGTCCAAATCGGGGATGTCAAGGCCAAGATAACTAGACGCCAGAGCGCTAAGATTGTGGTTGCGCTCGGGGTCGAGCAGATAGTGCATCAGCTCGATGTCCAGCAGGCGTCCCTTAAGGCTGATACCCTGACGGGCAAGGTTGTTCATCTGGGCCTTAATACCGTAGCCTGCCTTGGACTTAGACCCGTCCTCCAGAATGGCCTTAAACTCGCTTGGGCTGCCTTTTTTCACCCCGTTTGCATCGGCCAGATAAAAGTCCTCGCCGCTAAGTAGAATGCCGTAGTCGGCGATTTTTTCAGCCTTGACGGCAGGTTGCGCAGAGGCCGTAGACACGGACGAAGATTGTCCGCCTGCGGGTGATTCCAGAGCGTGAATATGACGCTTAAGCGAATTGAATTCGTAGAGGCTAAACAGGTCCAGAATCTGTGGCGAAGGATTGCGCATCTTCATGTCATCGGCAGTAGTATCCAGCGGAATGTCCGTCTTGATTGTAACCAGCTGCTTGCTAAGCGCAATATGGTCCTTGGCGGCCTCAAAGAGGGCTTTTTGGCGCGGAGTAAGTTCGTCCAGATGGGCGTAGATGTTCTCGACATTATCGTACTTAGCCAGAAGTTTGCCTGCACCAACCTCGCCAACGCCCTTTACGCCGGGCACATTGTCCGAGGCATCGCCGCAAATGGTAAGCACATCAATCACCTGCTCAGGGCGCTGGATGCCGTATTTCGCGCAGACCTTGGCGACATCTATCACCTCATTCTCGCCGCCTGCCTTGCCGGGTTTGTACTGCCAGATATGCGGCTCAATCAGCTGGCCATAGTCCTTGTCGGGAGTCACCATGTACACATCGAAACCCTCGCGTGCGCTACGCTTGGCCATGGAACCGATTACATCATCCGCCTCATATCCCTTAATCATCAGAACGGGGATATTCAACGCCTGAACGATATCGGTAAGAGGCTGGAGCGCATCAATTACGAGTTGCGGAGTTTCAACGCGGTTGGCCTTGTACTCGGGATACATCTCGTTGCGGAAACTTCCACCTGGCGGGTCAAAGCTTACCGCAATATGCGTCGGCTTCTCCCTTTCGAGAAGTTCCAGCAGATATTTCGTGAATCCGTAGAGGATGGATGTGTCCACTCCCCTGCTGTTAATCATCGGCCGTCCAAGAAATGCGTAATACATCTTGAAAATCAGCGCGTGTCCATCTATTAGAAAAAGTTTCATACCTAAACGCAAATTTGAAACTTTTTTTGCAAAGTTTCAAGTATTTTGAATAGTTTTGCAATATGGATATTGACGAAAAGTTTATGAGAGAGGCCTTGATGGAGGCGAAGGCTGCCGCGGAAGAGGGCGAAATCCCCATCGGAGCGGTTGTAGTGAGCCGTGGACGCATCATCGGCAAGGGCCACAATATGGTGGAAATGCTGCACGATGCGACTGCGCACGCGGAGATGATTGCGATTACGGCCGCGACGGAGGCAATCGGGGGTAAATACCTCAACGACTGTACATTATATGTCACAGTGGAGCCTTGCCCGATGTGCGCAGCTGCGCTAAACTGGTCGCAGATTGGACGCATCGTGTACGGGGCCGCCGACCCGAAAAGGGGCTACTCCCTCTTCACCCCCAGCCTGCTCCACCCCAAAACCGAAATCGCTAGTGGGACTCTTGCCGACGAATGTTCAGCCCTGGTAGTTGATTTTTTCCGAAATAAACGCTAACTTTGCGCACTAAAATTCGTAGTGAGGTATGGTGTAATGGTAGCACTCCAGATTTTGGTTCTGTCAGTCTAGGTTCGAATCCTGGTACCTCAACAATTCCAACACATAACAAAAGAAAAACGCTCCCCATCACGAGGAGCGTTTTTTAACAACAACTTAAACAACATTAATCAAAATTGAAAACAACAACTTAATTTTATAACAACTTTAAAAACAACTTTCATTTTCTATTAAGCCATACCGGGGCACATTGAGATAACGCCTGTCTGCTCGATGGTGAGGTCGAAGGTGTACTTAACGCCAGCCTTGAACTCCTTGAGGTAATCCCTGAGGTCAACATCCATGCTGATGGTCTGAACGGTCTCGCCGGTGGTGATGGTGTAAACTACATTGAGAATCATCTGACCGGTCTTAACGCTCTGGGGAAGTACGAGGTAGTTGCCAGTCTCGGTAGAAAGGGCGTTGATGCCTTCTGCGCTGATAACATTCTCACCCTCGAAGAGGCTTGTTCCGTTGGCAGCGTCGCCGCAAAGCTTCCAACCGTTGGAGAAGGTACCCTTGGTGTAGTGGCCGCTGAGGCTAACGCTCTGGAGCTTGTAAACCTCGGAAGAGCGGTTCTCCTGGAGGGAGATATTGATGCCTGCGATTTCGCTTACTACTGAATGATAGGTAGCGGTAAGGCCATTGTTGGTGTCATTGCCCTTCTTGTTGATCATAGGCTCAGCAACCATGATGTTTACATCCTGATGAGCGTCGATGTCGTAAACTGAAGGGATGGTAACGCCGTTGATGACATTGGGGTTGATCTCTACGATGTCCTTGAGAGCCTCATAGGGGCTGTAGGAGAAGATGGTGAGAGAACCGCCGTCCTGGGGCCAGAAGTAATCGGAACCGGTGGTGTGGTTGTCCATTGAAATATTATAGGAGATAGCCTGCTCGTGCATGTAAACGCTTGCGTAATCAACATCGTTGGGGAAGCTGTAACCTTCGGGAAGGTAGTATGCTACGGCGGCGTGAGTATCGTTGGTCATTCCCTCTACGGCCTTGGTGCCGGCAACAACATTAAAAGAAATAAGCTCGTTGGCAGTGGTCTTGGGGAGAACAATCTCTGCATCGTTCTTGCTGCAAGAAGCAAGGATGGTGAGGAGAGCTGCTGCGAAACATTTAATATTGTTAGAGGTTTTCATTTTCTTAAATTTTAATTGTTTAACTTTTGATTCGTGTTGTCGTGTTTTGTTGATGCAAAGGTAGCGCTGCAAACTCTGGATTTTAAGTCAATTATTTTTTGTGAGTGTCGTAAACGAGTTTTTGTGATGTCACAAAAATTGGCATTTCAGACAAAAAATTTATTGTACTGTGCGACAATTTTGGGTGACAAAAAAAGTAAAAGCCCACTCACAGCGCTGTGTAGCCTATTATTTTTTTGTCGCTTAGGAAATATTTCAAAGAACGCATATCAAACTCTCCAAATCTACCTAATCAAATCTTGTCACATAGTTTTTTGCTGGTTTTCAATATTATTTCATATCCTTTCTTAATGAAAAATGGCCGGGAAGAACCCGACCACTTTTCGTAGGATATATCTCGTAACATTAATCAACTGAAGGAGAGTAGGTAACGCTTTCCCAATCAACAATTGTAGGGGTGAAGATGATTTCGTTCTCGCTAACTGAGAGTCCGAAGGTGTAAGCCTTGTTCTCCTGGAAGGAGGTGAAGTCGGTAGCGATGCTGGACATCTTCACAGAGGTCTTGATGGTTTCCTTAGTCTTGCCGGTGGCGATGGTGTAGGTGATGGTGATTGTTTTTGCATCTACAAATTCCTGAGGAAGTACATAATAATATTTATTAGAGGTAACATCAACATTTGTTGTGGTAGCATCGAATTCTTTCTCACCTTCGAAGAGGGTCTTGGTGAGAACATCGCTGGTCTCTTCCCAAGCACTGCCATTGTAGGTACCTGTGTAGTTAATATTGTCGAGGGTGATGCTCTTAAGAGTGAAGGTCTGGCCCTCATAGGTCTTGTTGGTCTGAACAGTGATGCCTGCGATGTAGGCGAGTTTGTGCCTGAACACTGTAGTAACGCCGCTGGCGTCCTTAGCGTAGGTGCAACCTGTCTTTGCGTCAGCGATCATGATGTCATAGTCCTGATTTGCATCAACATCGTACTTACTGATGGTCCAACCATTGGTCACACCTTCTTTATATGTAAAGTAGCTTTTAGCTGCATAGGGGCTGAAAGAGTAGAAATCGAGGGATGCGGTCTCGGACTTAGGCCAGTAGTAAGAAATGCCGGATACCTTCCAAGCGGTCTCGGACTCATTGTAAGAAACTTCGCTTACGGGGATGAACTCTGAATTAGAGGTATTCTCGGTGGTATTGGTATTCTGATATATTGCTGTGGTACCGAAGGTAACATCCTTAGGATAGTCAACGCCACTGATGGGAGCCTTGGTGTTGAGACCGGCTACGGGAGTGAAGTTGATAGCCTTAGGACTGTTTACGGTGAAGTCCTGGGATTCTTTGGAGCAAGAGAGCAGCGCTACGCCGACCATTGTTGCAATTACGAGTGTCTTTTTCATAATGTTTTGTTTTCTATTTGATTATTATTTTTTTCAAATTTTCTGATGCAAAGGTATCCCAATAAATTGCCAATAAGCAGGCAAAAAATTTTTTGCGAGTGTCGTAAAGCAGTTTTTTGATGCAATTTTTTTTGGCACAGGGGGTCGGCACGGCACCCCGAAATACCCCCGAAAGTGTGACAAAATTTTGTCACACCACCCCACACAGGCCCCTAGAAGGCCGTTTTATGACAAAAATTAGTCGCAAAAAAAATTTGTCACCCTGCATCTTAAACCCTACCTTTGTAATGCAAAACAACGACGAATGAAAGTAGCAATTTATGGTACCGGAGCCCTTGGATCAGTGATTGGAGCAGGGCTAATCAACGGAGGAATCAACATCGACCTCATCGATAACGATGAGCAGCAGGTTGAAGCCATCCGCAAAAACGGCATTCATATTATAGGTGGGAAAGAAACTACCGTAAAGCCCAATATAATGTATCCGCAGGAGATGGCTCCCGCATACGACATTATCCTCCTTTGCACCAAAATAACCGAAAATAACGAGCTTGTGCCCCTTCTGAAGGACCATTTAAAGGAAGATGGCGTGATTGTCAGCTTGCAGGATGGCCTTCCCGAGAAGTACATTTCCGAAATTGTTGGCCCTCAGAGGACAATGGGATGCACCGTAGAGTGGGGAGCAACCCTCGTAGAGCCCGGAGTATGCGAAATCACCTCCCACCCCGATTATCTGTCGGTACATGTAGGCAAAATGCCCGGCGTACCTTCAGGAAGGGCAATGGAAGTCAGGAATATGCTCAACAAGGTGTGCAGAGTGCACTATGAAAACAACCTGATTGGAGCAAGATGGACAAAACTCCTCATAAACTGCTCGCTATCAGTGCCCAACGCAATCATAGGAGGTACCTTCGGAGATGTATTCGATGGTCCTAAAAAGAACCAGAATGTGTGTCTGGAGGCAATGAAGGAATGCATCAAGGTTGGACATGCCGAGGGTGCCAAGCTCTCAAGTGTGCAGGGAGAAGACTTTGTAAAGGACTTCTACTACTACGGTCCGATAACAAAGGCAATTGCCAGAAAGCGCCTACCTTATATATTAAGGAACCACCGCAATATCCGCTCCGCAGTGTTGCAGGATGTACAGAAGGGCCGCCCCAGTGAAGAGGATGCAATCAACGGCTATATCGTAGAATGTGGCAAGAAGCACGGGATTGAGACTCCGGTAAATGCTAAGATATTGGAGATAGTCCACAAAATCCAAAAAGGCGATCTAAAGATAGACGCCAACAACATCGAACTACTCTTCTAGTAGGATATATCAATAAGTTCACGAATGGGCGCAACCTTAATTGGTTGTGCCCTTTCTCATTACCGTCTCGCGGTATGCGGTAGGAGTCATACCGAACTTCTCGCGGAATACGCGGTAGAAACTACGCACCTCGCCGAAACCTGAATCCAAGGCAACAGCCTCGATGGTGTAGTTGTTATAGTCACGAAGCAGCTCCACAGAGTGTTTGAGGCGCTTTTCGTTGACATAGACGGCAAAATTGTATCCGGTGTTGGATTTAATGAGCTTGGATGCAAGGTCGCGCTGCACGCCTGTTTCGGCCTCAAGCTGGGCGCGGTTGAAGTCGGGGTCGAGGTAAAGTTTCTTATCCTCCAGAATCTTATCCATTGCAACGAACTGGCGAATATTTTCCTCGTCCTCGGAGGTTCTGGGAGCCAGGCTTTCCTTGATTGCCGATTCCGTACCACCCTTCTCCTCATATTTCATCTCCATAATCTCGGTACGGGCGTTGGCTTCTTCAAGTTCAGCACGCACCTTGGCAAGTTTCTGGGTGTATAGCACCTGGTCATCAATCTGTTGAGCAGCGAACTCGTTACGCTTGCGGATATTGCGGATTGTAATAATGTAGAAAGGTATCAACGCCAGCAGCACAACCAGAACACCGGCTGCAAGCCCAAGGGCAAGCTGCTGTGAACGGACTGTCTTTTGCGACCTAGCGAGTTCCTCGGTCTGCTTTTCGTAACCAAGCAGGCTCTCGGCCTCGATGGTAGCTGCGGCGATATTGCGGACGCTGATAGAGTCCTTGAGGTCGTCTGAGCGCATGTGATACTTGATTGCACGCAGAGTATCGCCGGTATTGAGGGCTATCCTGGCACGGTCGGCCAGATTGTTCACATAACCCATCCTGACAGTATCCACACCGTAGCTTTCAAGTGTAGGAATCAGCTTCAGGGCCTCCTTGTAATCGCCCTTGCCCATCAGGTAGCGGACAATTTCATCGGGTGAAGAGATGCTGGTATTGGCTTCCAGCTCTTTGAAAAGCTGGTAGGACTTTTCGGCATCGCCGTGGCGACCTTCTACCTGATAGATATAGGCAGCCTTTGCGAGATAGGCGGCTTCCTGCTCGTCAACCTGCTCTGCGGGAACCTCATTGCGGGTGCGCAGCTTGGTGATAGCACTCTTCCATTCATCGAGCAGCCAATCGCAACGGGTGTAGGTCTTGGTGTAAATGCAGTTGTCAAGCGAGGTTGAAATCACCGAAGACAGCGACATCAGGTCCTTGCCGACATTGGCGCTCTTGAGACGCTCGTAAGCAAAATTGGAGTACTCGCGGGAGTCTTTAGGCAGGTTCTGGAAGGCGTAGATGGCGGAAATCTGCATATCTACATCGGCCAGAAGCACGGGGTCACCCAGATTGCGGGCGCGTCTAACCAGACCATGGGCCTCATCGAGAGCTACATCGTAGCGGGAAAGCTTGATATTGGACTTTACCTTGTCCAGAAGGAACTGCAGCTGAACCTTTTCGGGCAGCTGGTTGAATGCGGGGTCGGAGGTAAACTCATTCAGGGCAAGCAGAGCCTGGCTGTCATAGCCAAGTTTGCTATAGGCGCGATATTTAAGTTCGTGGGCCTGAACCCAGCTCAACATACCGGTGCTTTCGCCCTTTTCAATGAGGCTAAGTGCCTCAGAGGGCTGTGTTTTGAAGGTTTCTACAACTGCACTATAGTATGCTTGATTGCCACCGCTGGATGCGATGGATGCGGAAGTATCGTCGCCAGAAGACAGCTCCTTGGACTTGCATCCAAGGATTGCAAAAGCAAACACGAGTAATAGGGCTGTCTTTATTAGTTTCTGCATATTACCTAAAATCGTTGCAATTTACGAAATTCAAAATATCTTCGCAAATATTTTTAGATTTTTTGCATTTATTGATGATAGTTTAAAAAAAATGTGTATCTTCGCAGTCCAATTTTCTGGGTGTGGCGCAGTTGGTAGCGCACCTGGTTAGGGACCAGGAGGTCGCAAGTTCAAGTCTTGTCACCCAGACCAATTTAAAACCTAAACGGACTATGCTGGAAAAATTTCTCAAGCAGACTAGCTTTATGTCCCAAAGGGACTTCGAGCAGAATTTCGAGCTGATAATCCCCGAAAATTTCAATTTTGCATACGATGTTATGGACGAATGGGCTGCCATTGCGCCCGATAAGCTTGCGCTTCTCTGGACCAACGATAAAGATGAGTGCATCCGATTCAGTTTCAAGGACATAAAGGAGCAGAGCGACCGCACTGCCGCCTATTTTATGAGCCTTGGCATCGGCAAGGGGGATATGGTGATGATTCTGCTGAAGCGTCGCTATGAGTTCTGGCTTACCATCCTCGCCCTTCACAAGATAGGCGCAATTGCAATCCCTGCAACCCACCTTCTGCGCCGCCGCGACATAGTCTACCGCAACAACAAGGCAGGCATCAAGGCCATTATCTGCGCCGGCGAGGAATATATCCTTAACAATGTAAGCCGCGCAATGCCCGACAGTCCCAGCGTTAAGGTTCTTATCAGCATAGGTCCCCTCGTTCCCGAGGGATATCACGATTTCCACAAGGAATGGATGAACGCTCCCGCCTTTGTGCGCCCCGACCATGTGAACACCAACGATGACACCATGATCATCTACTTCACCAGCGGCACCAGCGGCGAGCCTAAAATGGTGGCTCACGACTACACATACGCCCTAGGGCACCTTGCAACGGGTGTTTTCTGGCACAACCTGAGCGAAGACAGCCTGCATCTTACCATAGCCGATACCGGCTGGGGCAAGGCTGTTTGGGGTAAACTCTACGGTCAGTGGTTTGCCGGAGCGGCAGTTTTTGTGTACGACCACGAGAAATTCCATCCCGAGGATGTGCTGCACAAGATTGAGCAGTACCATATCACCTCGTTCTGCGCTCCTCCTACCGTCTACCGCTTTATGCTTCAGGAGGATTTGAGCAAGTACGACCTGAGTTCACTCCGCTACTGCTGCACCGCCGGCGAGGCCCTCAACGCATCGGTATTCGCTGATTTTGAGAAACTTACAGGAATCAGCATCAAGGAGGCCTACGGCCAGACCGAGACCACCCTTACCGTCGGTACCTTCCCTTGGCAGAAGTCAAAGCCGGGGAGCATGGGACTTCCTAGCCCTCAGTATAAGATGGAGGTTGTGCGCCCCGATGGCACTCCTTGCGATGTTAGGGAGAACGGCGAGCTGGTTATCGATACCCGCGACGGCAAGCCTACCGGTCTTTTCAAGGGTTATTATCTTGACCCTGAGCGCACTGCAGAGGTTTGGCACGATGGTTTTTACCATACCTGCGATGTTGTTTACAAGGATGAGGATGGTTTCCTTTGGTTTGTTGGCCGTACCGATGATATCATTAAGAGCTCCGGCTATAGGGTTAGTCCTTTTGAGGTCGAGAGTGTGTTGATGTTGCATCCGGCCGTTGTGGAGTGCGCTGTAACCGGTGTTCCGGACCCGATTCGTGGGGCTGTGGTTAAGGCGACCATCGTGCTTGCGGAGGGTTGGAAGCAGGTTTTGGAGGCTGCCGATGCTAAGGAGCATCTTGCTAAGGAGATTCAGACCTTTGTTAAAGAACAGACAGCTCCTTACAAGTACCCGCGTGTTATCGAGTTTGTAGAGGAGCTGCCTAAAACTATCAGCGGTAAAATCCGCCGCGTAGAAATTCGTCAATCAGATTCCAAGTAGGCCGCTGTTAGGAGCTAGGCGGCATCAGCCGCCGTGTCGAAGTAACGAGCAATGCGATGTTACAAAGACACCCCGAACGCAGTGAAGGGAGATCGCCCCCTTTAGGGGGTCGGGGGGTTTTAAGGTTACTAGGCTGCTTGTCAGCCTAGAGTCGCAAATCAAGGAAAAGCTATTTAGCTTTTCCTTGATTTGCGACTGCTGCTTGTTTAGCTGCGAGTTCGTCGGGGTCGGCGAGATAATAGTCCTTTACGAATTTAAGGTCATCGTCGAACTCAAAGACATAGGGAACAGCGGTGGGGATGTTCAGCTTGACGATGTCAGCATCGCTGATACCCTTGAGGTGCTTTACAACGCCGCGAAGGCTGTTGCCGTGAGCTACTACGATGATGTTGTCAACGGTCTTGAGACGAGGGAAAATCTCGCTCTCCCAGTAGGGCATAACGCGCTCGATGCACTGCTTAAGTGCCTCTGTACGAGGGATATACTCATCGGGAACGAGCTTATAGCGAGGGTCCTGTGTTGCAGAGTTGGGATCGTCTTCGGGCATGGGAAGAGGGGCTACATCGAAGCTGCGGCGCCAGATAAGAACCTGCTCGTCGCCGTACTTGGCTGCGGTCTCAGCCTTGTTCAAACCCTGAAGCATACCATAGTGCTTCTCATTCAGGCGCCAGCTCTTGCGAACGGGGATCCAGTCCAGGTCCATTGCGTCCAGCACATTGTTAAGGGTCTTGATGGCACGCTTAAGATAGGATGTGTAGGCGATATCGAACACGATGCCTGCTTCCTTGAGAGCCTTGCCGGCCTCGAATGCTTCCTGAAGGCCTTTCTCACTTAAATCAACATTTGTCCAACCTGTAAAACGGTTTTCCTTGTTCCACTGGCTTTCGCCGTGTCTTACTAAAACAATTCTTTTCATATTCGTTTAATCTATTAAACCTCTTTTTCTTAAAAATGCCTTATTGTCGGGCTCGCGGCCTGCAAACTCTTTGTACAGGACCATAGGTTCCTCGCTGCCTCCCCTTTCGAGGAAGGTTTCCTTGAACTTCTTAGCTAGTGCCAGGTCCCAAACGCCGTTGGCTTCGAAGATGCTAAATGCGTCTTTATCAAGCACTTCGCTCCAGAGATAGCCGTAGTAGCCAGCCATATAGCCGCTGGAGAAGATGTGATTGAAGTAGGATGTGCGATAGCGGAAGCCAATCTCGGGGATAAGCCCACATTCCTCTGCCACCTTCTTTTCGAAAGCATCTACATCGAAGTCGCTGAAATCGGTGATTTCGTGGAGTTTCATATCCAGAATGGAGGCTGCGCACAGTTCGGTGGTCATAAAGCCCTGGTTGAACTTGAGGGAATTGTTAATCTTGTCCACAAGTTCTGCGGGGATGGTTTCGTTCTTGTCGTTATGGGCGTACTGAGCCAGCAGCTCGGGCTGGAAGGCCCAGTTTTCGTTGAACTGGCTGAACATTTCCACAAAGTCGCGCTTTACGCTGGTGCCGCTGACACTGGGATAGTGGCATTTGGTGAGCAGCCCATGCAGGGCATGGCCAAACTCGTGGAAAACGGTCTGGACCTGGTCTACATTCAAGTTTTCGGCCAGATTTCCTACATTAACAATGATAGGACGGACATCGTTGCCCTCGGCATCAATATACTGGTCGCGGACATTGTTCATCCACGCCCCTCCCCTCTTGGATTCGCGGGGAAGATAGTCGGTAGTGAAAATACCCAGCAGCTTGCCGTTCTCGTCGCTTACCTTGTAGGTCTGCACACATTCCTTGTTATAGGCGGGGACATCCTTAAGTTCCTCCATGTGAACGCCATAGAGTTTCTCGGCGCAGAGGAAGATGCCCTTGCGAACGGAATCAATCTGGAAGTAGGGCTTGACTTCGTCGTCGTTAAGGTCGTATTTAATCTTGCGAACCTTCTCGGCATAATACCACCAATCCCAAGGCTCAATCTTGCTGCCGGCGGGGAGTTTGCCTGCTGCAACATCCTCATCCATAAGCTTTTGCATATCGTATACCTCTTCCTTTGCCTTGGATACTGCTGCTTTCATAATGCCGTCGAGGAAGCTGTCAACCGTCTGGGGGTCGCCTGCCATCTTGTTGGCAAGAACATAGGCTGCGGTGCTAGGATAACCCAGAATCTGAGCCTTTTCCAGACGCAGTTTCAGCACCTCTTCGGCAAGGGCGCGGTTGTCGTTGTCATTACCATTGTGGCCGCGCATAGTGTAGGCCTCAAGGTACTGCTTGCGCAGGTCCCTATCCTCGGTGGTGGTCATCCTGTCGGGATAATCGCTGACGCTGAAACCGAACTTTTCCTTGAAGGCATTGCTCTCTGCAAGGATGTTGTTGCCAATTTTCTGGGTCTTGGCGGAAATCTCGGCATTGATGTCGCGGAGCCTTGCCTGCTTGTCTTCAGGCAGGCCAATTCCCTCACGCTCAAAGCTTTCGAAGTGCTTTTTCAGCACCATCTGCTGCTCGCGGGTAAGATTGCTTTGGTCGGCATTGTAGAGGGTAGCTACCCTTTCGTAGAGCGCCTTGTTGAAGGAAATATTGGCTTCGTGGTCGCTCAGAAGGGGTATTGCCTCCTCAACAACTGCATCGAGTGCATCGCTGCGGTCGGTCTCGGAAATATTGTACAGCACACCTGCAACCTTTGAGAGAATCTCCCCCGAAAGTTCCAGGGGAGCTATGGTATTCTCAAAGGTAGGTGCTTCTGCATTGGAGGTAATTGCGTCTATTTCAGCCTGTTGCTGCTTGATTCCCTCCTTAATTGCAGGGATAAAGTCCGAAGTGCTTATCTTGTCGAACGGAGGAATTCCATAGGGAGTATCCCACTCTGCAAGAAAGGGGTTCTTATTTGATGAACATGCTGACATGGCCAAAAGCGCAATTGCTGCAATAAGGTATTTTTTCATTATTAGTAAAGATAATCTCCTGTATCTGAATAAGTTACGCTGTATTCATCAATCAGCGAAAGCTGGATGCTGCCCTGATACATGCTCAGGATACCGGTAGCATCGATGGTGCGGCTGCCGTCAAGTACATCTGCAGGGAGCTCGAAATCAGCGAAATCGCCGTAGCCACTGGAGCGGATCTGAATCTCCTTGCCACCAAGGGTGAAGTACTGGCTAACGCTGAAGGCATTGCGCTGGATGTCGCCGTAGGTATCGCCGTTTGCGCCCATCACCTCGCGATGGTCACCCACAGTGCCATAGTTGTAGTCGCCACTGTTGCCAATGTTCACCTCGTCCCAAACACCGGACTCAAGCATGGTGCTCATCTTGTTCTTGCTGAGCGCCCAAGTCTTGATTTCCTTGGTATCATCGGAGAGGAAAATACGGTTGGAAGAGAGTTTGGTGCTCTTATTATAAGTAATGTAGAGCAGGGCAAACACCTCATTTCCGTAGGTAAGGCCCTTGATTTTAACAAGCTCGCCAATGCAAGGGTGGGTTGCGGTGGTGCTGGTGCTTGAAGGGAGGTCGGATGCTGAAAGCTCGGTAGGAGTTACAGGGTCACCATATTCTCCCTTAAACACATGCTGGTCAACGAGTTCCTGGAGTTCAAGATAGGAGGTCTCATAGTTGCCGGTGGGGTCTTCCATACCAACCTGGAGGGCGCCTGTGCCACCATAATTACCTGTCTTGTAGCCATACATACCAATGGTAAGGCCATTCAGGTAAACATATACGGTCTGGCCGGGCTTGTACTCTGCATAGAGGGAGTAGCGGCCTATCTTAATCTCCATTCCGCCGGTTTCATCCTGGATATAAAGGCTCTTGTAGATGTTTCCGGACTCATCGCTGCTGGATACCTTGCCACAGATGAGGAGGTCTTCCTTGATGGTCACGGGAGTGCTGGAGCCCACTTTGTACATCCCCTGGAGTTCCTTAATGGTGATGATATCGCCCATTGCTTCCATTTCTGCCCTGGTAACAGGCACAAATGCATCGGGGTCGTCGTAGCTTGTAGTTACTACAGGTTCCCATTCATCGCAAGCTACAAGCGCTGCGAGGGCTGCCAAAATTGTAATAAATATCTTTTTCATAAGGCTCTTAGAATCTGAAGTAAACATTAATCATATAATTAAGACCTGCATAGTAGAAGTACTTGGAATCGAAGCGGTAGTAGCGCTCGTA